>ERZ778021.2501-NODE-2501-length-16130-cov-5.940404_pt1 | contig 16130 bp, 13 predicted proteins | sample MGYA00375751_ERZ778021 | MGnify/ENA primary metagenome ERZ778021 (study PRJEB29350, sample SAMN05389814) | bioreactor metagenome | isolation source: Thiocyanate stock bioreactor | place: South Africa: University of Cape Town | collected 2013-08-29 ... | reverse complement strand
CTCGGCGTCGACGAGCTTTCGGAGGACGACAAGCTGATCGTCGCCCGGGCCCGCCGGATCCAGCGTTTCCTGTCGCAGCCGTTCTTCGTCGCCGAGGTCTTCCTCAACAAGCCGGGCGAGTATACCAAGCTGCCGGACACCATCCGCAGCTTCAAGGAGATCTGCGACGGCAAGTGGGACCACCTGCCGGAGTCGGCCTTCATGTACGTCGGCGCCATCGAGCAGGCCGAGGAACAGGCCAAGAAGATGGGCGCGATCTGACCGCAACCGAAGCCCGACAGGGAGCCCCCATCCCATGGCCGACGCCATCCCCGCCGCCGAGCACGGCGCGACGACCCCCGCCGGGTCGAAGCTCCTCCAGTGCCAGGTGGTCACCCCCGAGAAGACCGCCTTCGCCAAGACCGTGGACTTCGTCGCCCTGCCGCTGTTCGACGGCGAGCTGGGCGTCCTCCCCGGCCGCGCCCCCCTGCTCGGCCGGCTCGGCTACGGGGAGCTGCGGATCAAGGTCGGCGGCGCCACCGAGTCGTACTTCGTCGACGGCGGCTTCGCCCAGGTCCGCGACGACGTCGTCACCGTCCTGACCTCCCGCGCCATCCCGGCCGACAAGATCGAGATGAAGGGCTCCGCCGCGAAGCTCGACGAGGCCCTCAAGGTCAAGGCCGTCACCGAGTCCGAGGTCGAGGAGAAGGAGAAGGCCGTCGCCCGCCTCCGCGCCATGACCCACGTCAGCCGCAAGGCCTGACCGCCGCCCCCGCCAGACTCCACCCGGGACCGGACGAACGCTCGGCCGTTTCGTCCGGTCCCGATTTTGCTTTACCATCTTATCTCATCAAGTCCCCGCCCCCGCCCCCCCGGAGCCCCGCCATGACCGACCACGACCACGACCACGACCACGACCCGAACCACGAGCATGACGACGCCTGCGGATGCGGCCACGACCACGGCGACGACGACATGGTCGAGATCGTCTACACCGCCCGCGAGGACGTCCTCGAAGCCGAGGGGATCTCCCCCGAGGAGTTCTCCGACGCGCTGGACAAGGCCATCGACGCCCTCGAAGCCCTGGCCATGCGCGAGGACGTCCCCGACGAGGACATCCCGGCCATGGAAGACCTCAAGCTCACGATCAAGGGGAAGGAATACCGCCTGGGCGAGCTGGCCGAGGTGAGCTTCGAAGGCGACCTCGACGAGGAAGACTTCGACGACGAGGACGAGGAAGGCGCCGACGAGGGCGAAGAGGCCGAGGTCCAGGAAGACTGACGGCCCGACCTCATCTCACCCGCCGCTCGGGCGCGCCTCCCGGCGGCGGGCGAGGTCGAAGAACCCCTCCCGCCACGCCATCGGCCGCTCGACCCAGCCCGAGCCGTCCCAGCCGTGGTGAACGACCGCGACGTCCGTGTCGTCGAGCGTGATTTCGAGAAAGCCGGGCGGGTTGTCCCCCTTGCGGTCGACCATCAGCGGCGCCCCCGCGTTGAGGCAGAGCTGATCGGGGATGTGCGGCGGCGTGAAGGCCCAGGCGCGGTGGACGTGCCCGCAGCAATACAGGTGCGGGCCCAGGGCCGTGAGCCATTCGGCCAGGAAGTGGGAGTCTTCGAGCCGCTTCCACTCCAGGTCGTCGCGCAGGCCCTCGGGGGCGTCGACCGGATAGTGGCAAGCGACGATGAGCCGGTCGACCGCCTCGCGGTGCTCCTCCCACAGGGCGCGGGCGGCGGCGAGTTGTCCGGCCGGGAGGCGTCCCCGCGCGCTGAGCGCCGGCCGGGTCGGGTCGAGCCCCAGGACGGCCGTGCGGTCGGCGATGAACCGCATCCAGGGGAACTCCGCCGCCCCGGCGAACCGGCCGAAGGCTCGCTCGAAGTGCCGCCCCCGCGCCGAGGCCCCCGTGTAGCGGTCGTGGTTGCCGGGGATCACGGTCGCCCTCCCCGGCGGGTGCAGGAGTGGCGCGAGGGCGTCGGCGGCGTGCTCGAACTCCTCGGGCAAGGCGGTGGTCGTCAGGTCGCCCGTGATGAGGACGTGGTCCGGCCGGATCGACTCGACCTTCTCGACCAGGTGTTCCAGCCGATCGAGGCGGAACCGCCGGGCTCGCCCCAGCATCAGGGCCGCCATGCCGACGATGCGCTTGCTCATCAGCCGGACGGGGTTGAACGTCGTCTTCCAGACGTGGACGTCCGACAGGTGGGCGATGCGAAAGGCCGCCAAGGCGAGGGTCTCACGAGGGGGGAAGGAAGCGGGAGGGGTTCAGCCGTCCCAGCCGACCCACCCGACCAGCACATCGTACGCGGTGTGCGCCCCGACCGCGATGCCGAAGCCCCGCAGGATGAAGACCCATGCGAAGAAGACGCCCGCCATCCAGCGGAAGACGAAGGCGAACCAGGTGAACGCCTCGCCCGGGTTGCCCGCGTGATGCGCCAGCGAGAACAACAAGGCCGAGCCGCTGGCCGCCAGGGCCCCGGCCATCACCTGCGGGGCCTGGAGGGCCTTCAGGCCGTAGAACAGGGCCGGGACCAGCAGCAGTCGGAACAAAGCCTCCTCATACACCCCCGCGCCCAGGAAGCCGATCAGCCGGGCGACGTCGCCGCCCCCGGGCGAGACCTGCAACAGCGCGGCGGGGGGCGGGGTGCGCTCCCTCAGGTCGAAGCCGAGGGCGACGAGCCGGCTAACCCCGACGAGCGCCACCGCCAGCACCAGGCTCTCGACGATCATCCCGGCCACGACCATCGGCGAGAACTTCCAGCCCTTCGGCTGCGTCGCCTGCCAGCCGAGGAGGATCAGGACCAGCGACAGCGGCAGCAGCCAGTGGTCGGTGAGCCCGGCCGCCGCCAGCGAGCGCCGGAGCCAGGCGTCGGCCCCGGTCCGCAGGGCGTGCGACTCCATCCCGCCCAGCCACACCACGCCGAACTCGTACGCCAGGACGATCGGGGCGATCAGGAACAGCGAGGGGAGCGGCTTCCGCGTCGTCGCCCAGTAGCCGGGCGTCGGCTCCTCCACGGGCTCCACGAACACCAGCCGCCGCATCCGCTTGCGGCGAGATCCGGACCGGGAATACTCCGGCTCGTCCAGGTCCGGGGCGTCCTTGGAACGCTTCACAGACGGTCCCTCCCGGGGCGCACGAGTTCGGCCGCCCGGGGGTGGGGCGTCCTGGGGAGATTCCCGCTTCGTTCGAAAGAATCGAAATCTTCGAACCGGGCGAAGATCACGAAATCACCGTTCCGCTTGTGGGAGCCGTCGCGGGCGGCTACGATAACCTTACCATACGGACGAGGAGGCGGCCCGACGGCGATCGGGGCCGGGCCGGAATCGCACCACTCGCGGCCCCCCCTACCCCGCCGCCGACCTCAAGGTCGGACCACCGCCGCCGTCGCAAGCCGGCCGAGCGGGCCTCGCGCCCCGGCCGGGTCGGGACGTCCTTGCAGCCCCCGCCCCGCCGCACGACGTCGTCCGGCGCGCCCCTGGAGATGTTCGCGTGATCGTGCGACGGCGTCCCGTGTTCGGACTTTGGATCTCGCTGGCGCTGGCGGCCGGATGCTCGGACGCCGACCTCACCGGCCCCCTCGCCTACGAGGAGCAGCCGGGGATGACCCGGGAGGTGGACGGGAAGTCCCACCTCGCCGACAAGCCGAAGATCCGCGAGAAGGCCCGCGCCGTCCTCGCGAAGCTCTACGGCCCGAACCCGAAGGAGATCCACGTCCCCGAAGGGGCGCCGTTCTCCAAGGATGAGTCGGGGACGGTGGGCGGCCTGCTGGCGAACCACCTCCGGACGGCCGAGGGGCCGAAGAGGCTGCCGCACGCCGGCGGCTTCGCCCTGTATCGCCGCCACTGCCTCCACTGCCACGGCCTGTCCGGCGCGGGGGACGGCCCCACGGCCCCGTTCGTCTTCCCCCCGCCGCGCGACTTCCGCCGCGGCCTGTACAAGTTCACGTCGACGCCCAACGGTGCCCGCCCCGACCGCGACGACCTCCGTCGCACCGTCCGCGACGGCCTCCACGGCACCTCCATGCCGGCGTTCGAGGCCCTGCTGACGAAGGAGGAGATCGAGCAGGTCCTCGACTACGTCACCTTCCTCAGCGTCCGCGGCGAGACCGAGCTGGCGCTCATCGAGGAGGGCTTCATCGGCGACGACGAGGACCCGGACGCCCTAGAGGACGACGTGGTCGCCGACCTGACGTCCGCCGTCTTCGGCAAGTGGGAGGACGCCGCCGACAAGGTGGTCGACCCGCCCGTCGCCCGCACGCCCTCCTCGCCGGAGAGCGTCCGCCGGGGCCGCGACCTGTTCCTCGGCCGGACCAAGGAGAAGCTCGAATGCGCCGGCTGCCACGGCGTCAAGGGCCGGGGCGACGGCAAGAGCTTCGTCGACCCGGACGTCTTCAACCGGGTCGTCTTCCGTGGCGACCCGAGCAAGATGGCCGAGCGCGTGGCACAGCTCGACGAGCCGACGCAGGAGCTGTGGAAGCAGAAGCTCGACGAATGGGGCAACCCGCTGCGGCCGGCCAACCTGACCGTGCCGGTGTACAAGGGGGGCCGGCGGCCGATCGACCTGTACTGGCGGATCGCCAAGGGGATCACCGGCGCGCAGATGCCGGCGCACTACCCGGGGATCGACCACGCGCAGATCTGGGACATCGTAAATTTCGTCCTGGCCCTCCCCTACCAGCCCGAGCTGCTGGAGGAGCCGGGCGTGGCGGCCGAGGCCGAGGCGGTCCGGCGATGAGCGGCGCCGCGGCTTCGACCGCGGGCCCGGCCGTCGGATATGCTGTGACCGTGAACGAAGCTCCGGGCCGGCCCGCCCCCGCGACGGGGCGCCCGGGTCGCCGGACCGTGGGAGCCCCTTGATTTGCGATACTGGAGCCTGATCTTCGCCCTCGCGGCCGCGTTCAGCGTCGGGGCGTTCGCCTACGCGCCGTTCTCGCCCGACTGGTGGCTCCCGAACACGGTCGCCGAGCCCGGCCACGTCGTCTCGAAGGCGGGGCGCGAGATCGACGCCCTGTTCATCATCATCCTCTGGCTGACCGGCGGCGTGTTCGTCGCCACCCAGGCGGCCCTGGTCTGGGCGCAGTTCCGCTACGCCGACCGGCTCGACGCCGAGGGGAAGCCCGCCCGCCCGGCGCGCTACTTCCACGGCAGCCAGCGGCTGGAGGTCATCTGGACCATCATCCCGGCCGGCATCCTCGTCTTCCTGGCCCTCTACCAGATGAGCACCTGGGCCGACGTCAAGTTCCGCTCGGCCGCGCCCCGGACGCCCGTCCTGGCCGAGCTGACCGGGCGGCAGTTCCAGTGGATGGTGAAGTACCCGGGCCCCGACGGCAAGGTCGGCACGGCCGACGACCTGTTCACCGTCAACGACCTCCACCTGGTGAAGGACGAGACGGCGCTGATCCACCTGAAGTCGTCCGACGTGATCCATTCGTTCTTCCTCCCCCAGATGCGGATCAAGCAGGACGCCGTCCCCGGGATGACCATCCCGGTCTGGTTCGACTGCGACCGCGCCGGCCGGTACGAGCTGGCCTGCGCCGAGCTGTGCGGCTGGGGGCACTACAAGATGCGGGGCGACGTCGTGGTCCACGAGACCCGGGCGGAGTTCGAGGCCTGGCAGGCGGCGAAGCTCGCCGAGCAGGGCCGCAGCCAGGTCGGCGAGCCCGAGGGCGAGACATCGGAGGGGGATCGGCAGTGAGCGACGCGCACGTCCACCCGCGCCCGCGGAACCCGCTGACGCGCTACGTCTTCTCGACCGACCACAAGGTCATCGCGGTCCAGTTCCTGTTCTCGGGGCTGATCTTCTTCGCGGTCGGCGGCCTGCTGGCGATGATCATCCGCTGGCAGCTCGCCTGGCCGTGGCGGCCGGTGCCGATCCTCTCGAAGTGGCTCTGGTCGGCCCCCGCCCTGGGGGGGCAGATGCCGCCGGAGTTCTACAACAAGCTGTTCACGATGCACGCCACGATCATGATCTTCTTCGTGATCATCCCGATCCTCACGGGGGCGTTCGGCAACTTCCTGATCCCGCTGATGATCGGCGCCCGGGACATGGCGTTCCCGAAGCTGAACATGTTCTCCTACTGGATCATGTGGCCGGGCTTCGCGTTCCTGCTGGCCTCGTTCTTCGTGGAGGGGGGGCCCTCGGAGGCCGGCTGGACGGGCTACCCGCCGCTCTCCACCGACCCCCACGCCGCCCCCGGCTCGCTCAACGGCCAGACGTACTGGCTGCTGGCCCTGCTGTGCGCCGGGATCTCGTCGCTGACCGGGTCGATCAACTACATCACGACCGTCGTCATGCTGCGGGCGCCGGGGATGAAGATGTTCCGGATGCCGATGACGGTCTGGTCGCTGTTCATCACGGCCCTGCTCCAGGCGTTCGCCTTGCCGGTGCTGACCTCGGCCCTGGTGATGCAGCTCCTCGACCGCACGGCCGGGACGAACTTCTTCAGCCCGGTGGGGGCCTCGGTGGGGAACGGGCCGGCGGTGACGGGGGGCGGCGCGCCGCTGCTGTTCCAGCACCTGTTCTGGTTCTACTCGCACCCGGCGGTCTACGTCATGATCCTGCCCGGGATGGGTATCGCGTCCGACGTCATCAGCACGTTCTCGCGCAAGCCGCTGTTCGGCTACAAGCCGATGGTGGTCGCGCTGGCGGCGATCGCCGGCCTGGGCTTCATCGTCTGGGGCCACCACATGTTCCAGTCGGGCATGAACCCCGCCCTGGGGGCGACGTTCATGGTCTCGACGATGATGATCGCGCTGCCGTCGGCCATCAAGGTCTTCAACTGGATCGGGACGATGTGGGGGGGCCGGATCCAGTACACGTCGGCGATGCTCAACGCGATGGCGTTCGTGTCGATGTTCATCATCGGCGGCCTGTCGGGGATCTTCATGGCGGCCACGCCGGTCGACATCCACATCCACGACACCTACTTCATCGTCGGCCACATCCACTACGTCCTGTTCGGCGGCAGCACGTTCGCCATCTTCGCCGGGGTCTACTACTGGTTCCCGAAGATCTTCGGCCGCACGATGAACGAGGGGCTGGGGAAGGTCCACTTCCTCTTCACCTTCATCTTCATGACGGGCACGTTCCTGTTCATGCACATCGTCGGCTGGCACGGCCACATGCGGCGCATCCCCGACCCGACCGTCTACGAGTTCCTCCGCGCCCCGGGCGTCGTCTGGATGAACCAGTTCATGACGATCTGCGCGTTCGCCCTGGGCCTGGCCCAGGTCCCGTTCGTGCTGAATTTCTTCTACAGCCTGGTCGCCGGGCCGAAGGCCGAGGCCAACCCGTGGAAGGCGAACTCGCTGGAGTGGACGACGGCCTCGCCGCCGCCGCACTACAACTTCGAGGATCTGCCGCGGGTCTTCCACGCCCCGTACGAGTACAGCGTCCCCGGCGGCGAGGAGGACTACCTCCCGCAGACCTCGCCCCTGCCGCCGAACATCACGCTCGACCCGGTCATGGCCTGACCCGACCGACTCGAACCGACCCGAACCGGAGGACTCCACCGCGGCGGCCCGCGTCGCCGCCTCGCAGCCGAAAGCCATGACGAAACTCGACCCCGCGCCGGAATCTGATCGCCATCGGGCCCCCGCCTACCGCCCCGCCCCGCACTGGGCGGCCGTGCTGGCGGCGGTGTTCACGCTCCCCCTGCTGTACGTCGGCGGGTCGGTCACGACCTACCGCGTCGGCATGGCCGTGCCCGACTGGCCGACGACGTTCGGCATGAACATGTTCCTGTACAACTTCTGGAACGCCCCGTTCGGCGTCCAGGTCGAGCACACCCACCGCCTCTACGGCGCGGCGGTCGGCGTGGCCATGATCGCGCTGTGCGTCTGGTTCTTCCTGCACGAGACCCGCGGCTGGATGAAGGCGTTCGGCCTGGCCGCGCTGACGATCGTGATCGTCCAGGGCCTCCTGGGCGGCTTCCGGGTCACGCGGAACTCGACCGCCCTGGCCGCCCTGCACGGCTGCCTGGGGCAGGTCTTCTTCGCCATGACCGTCGCCCTGGCGACCTTCACCGGCCGCGACTGGCTCTCCGACGCGAGGCCCACGCCCGACGTCAAGAAGGTCCGCGGGCTGGCCGTTGTCACGCTCGCCCTGACGGCCGCGCAGATCGGCCTGGGGGCGCTGGTGCGGCACTTCAGCGGCTCGCACGCGGCGATCACCCACGGCGTCTTCGGCGTGGCGATCCTGGGGATCGCGGCCCACCTGTTCGTGCGGATCAAGAAGAACCCGGAGCCGAAGCCGTCGCTGAAGTCGGCGGCGCGGATCACGGAGGTCCTGGCGGGGTTGCAGATCTTGCTCGGGATCGTCTCGTTCGTCATGCTCTGGCCGTTCGACGGCATGCCCCGGCCGGTGGGCTTCTACCAGGCCGTGACGCGGACCCTGCACCAGACCAACGGCGCGGTGCTGCTGGCGGCGTCGCTGGTGACGGCGCTGCGGGCGTATCGCCACCTGGGCCCGGCGTCGGCGTCGTCGCACCCCGCGTCCCCTTCGTCCCCGACCGACCCCGTCGACCTGGAGGCCGTCGCTTGAACTCCGCCGCCTCGATGGGCGAGACCGCCCTGACCGTGACCGCCGCCCCCGCCGCCGAGGTCGCCGCCCTGGAGGCCGTCGGGGGGCGCACCCAGGCGTTCGTCGCGCTGACGAAGCCCCGGATCGTCCTGCTGGTGGTCATCACCGTGGGCGTGGGCTTCCTGCTGGGCGCCCGCGGCAGCGCCCACCCGACGACCCTGCTGGCGACGCTTCTGGGCTCGGCGCTGGTGGCGGGCGGCGCCAGCGCGCTGAACATGGTGTGGGAGCGCGACCGCGACGCCCTGATGCGGCGCACCCGACGCCGGCCGATCCCCTCCGGCCGCGTCGCCCCCGGCGAGGCCGCCCTGTTCGGCGCGGTGCTCGGCGCGGTCGGGACGCTGATCCTGCTGGCCTTCTCCGGCGCGACGGCCGCGGCGGTCGCCGCGACGACGCTCGCGCTGTACGTCTGGGTCTACACGCCGCTGAAGCCCGTCACGACGCTGAACACGGCGATCGGCGCCGTCCCCGGCGCGCTGCCGCCGGTCATCGGCTGGTCGGCCGCGACGGGGACGCTCAGCATGGAGGGCTGGACGCTGTTCCTGATCGTCTTCCTCTGGCAGTTCCCGCACTTCCTGGCGATCGCCTGGGTCTATCGCGAGGACTACGCCCGAGGCGGGATGAAGATGCTGCCGTGCGTCGACCCGACGGGCCGGATGTCGGGCCGCCAGTCGACCCTCCACGCCCTGGCGCTGGTCCCCGTCGGCCTGCTGCCGACGGTCGTGGGCCTGGCGGGGATGTTCTACTTCGCCGGGGCGCTGGCGCTGGGGCTGTACTACCTCGCCGCCTCCGCCCGCTTCTGGGCCGACGCCGACGACGCGAGCGCCCGGAAGCTGATGGGGGCGTCGTTCCTCTACCTGCCCGCCGTGCTGCTGCTGCTCCTGCTCAACCCCCTGCCCGCCTGACCCGAGGCCCCCACGATGACGTCCGCGGACGCCCCCCCGCACCCGGCCCACCGCCCCTCGGCCGACGCCGCCCCCGCGCCGGCGACGCCGGGGAAGGTGGCGATCTGGCTGTTCCTGGCGACCGAGATCATGTTCTTCACGGGCCTGCTGGGCTCGTACATCGTCTTCCGCGCCGGCAGCCCGCCCACCTCCTACAGCAACCTCTACGCCCCCGCCGCGCAGCTCGACCGGCTGAAGGACGCCCGCGGCGTCGTGCTGGGCGCGGTCGGCCCCGACGCGGACGGCGTCGCCGGCGCGATCGCCTCGGCGACCGGCAAGGGGGAGGCCGAGGTGGCCCGGATCCTCGCCGCCGCCCCCCACGGGGTCGTCAACGGCCTGGACGAGAAGGGCGCCGGCGAGTTGACGGCCGCTCTGGGGAAGCTGGGTGCGAAGGCCGAGGCGGCCTCGCTCCGGACGTCGAACTGGCCGAGGCCCTACGACCCGCTCACGAACCCGCTGAGCATCGACCTGACGACGGTCAACACGTTCATCCTCATCTGCTCCTCCGCCACGATGGTCCTGGCCGTCTCGGCGATCCAGCAGGGCCGCAAGGGGCGCTGCTCGCTGTTCCTGCTGGCCACGCTGGTCCTGGGCGGCACGTTCCTGGGCGTCCAGGTCTTCGAGTATCACGAGCTGCTGGAGGGCCGATCGTACCCGATCGGGATCAGCCCGACGGGCCACTTCACGCCCGAAGTCAGCCTGTTCGCCTCGTGCTTCTTCACCGTGACCGGCTTCCACGGCCTGCACGTCGCCGCGGGGGTCGTCACGCTGGCGATCGTCTTCCTCGGCTCACTGCTCGGGCGGTTCTCGGCCCAGGACTTCGGGGCGGTCGAGTACGCGGGGCTCTACTGGCACTTCGTCGACGTGGTCTGGATCCTCCTGTTCACGATCGTCTACCTCATCTGACCCGAGGATCCCGGCCATGACCGAAGCCGACGCGAGCCTCCCCATCGTCCCCGCGACGCCCGCCCAGGCCGCCGCCGCGGCCGACGTGGAATCGCACGCCCCCTACCTGAAGATCCTGTTCGCCCTCTTCCTGCTCACCGTGGGCGAATACCTCTTCGCCCGGTTCCTCAAGGACTCGCCCGGCCCCCTGATCTTCGGCCTGGTGCTGCTGGCCTCCGCCAAGGCGGCGCTGGTGGCCTGGTACTTCATGCACCTGAAGTATGAGCGGTTCTGGGTCTTCCTGGTGATCGGCCCCGCCCTGCTCATGGCCTTCATCCTGACCCTCCTGCTGTTCCCCGACTTCGTCATGCTCCCCGACCCGCTGGGCGAGCCCGTCCCGGCGACCTCCGGCGAGGCCCCCCGGCCGGCGGGGTGAGGCCGGCCGTGCAGGAAGCCTCGGACCTGAAGCGTCTTTTGAGCGGGAATCCCCCCTTCTCTCCTCGTGGGAGAAGGTGCCCCGGAGGGGCGGATGAGGGGGGCGCGACCCAAGGCCGTCGGACTTCAAATCCCCGTAGGCTGGGTCGAGACCCAGCCCGGGATACGCGACGCCTCTTCCGGGCTGTGTCTCGACCCAGCCTACGGAGAAGGCCGGCCGGGGATACGAAGGCGGTCGCCCCCTCATCCGGCCTTCGGCCACCTTCTCCCACCAGGGGAGAAGGATGCTCGTCGTCGGCCCGCCCGGTCCTGACAAGCCCCACGCCTTCCGAATTCCAACGTCCCCCCGGGTGGGCGATGCGGAAGAAGTGACCTGAACGACATCCAAAGGCGGTGACTCGTGGCATCCGGTTATCGGCTCGGCGTCCTGACCGTCGTCCTCGCGATCGTCCTCTCCGGCGGGCTCTGCCTGGCCTGGGTCCGCGCCTCCGGGCGCGCGACGGCCGAGGCGGCCGGCGGGGCCCCGGCCGGGCAGGACCTCGGCGACGCTGGCGACCCGATCGGCGCGTTCTCGATGGTCGAGCGCTCCGGGGAACCGGTGACGGACGCCACGCTCGGCGACCGGGTCTGGATCGCCTCGTTCATCTTCACGCGCTGCAAGCTCTCGTGCCCTCGGATCACCAGCGTCATGAAGAGCCTGCAAGACCGGCTCGCCGGCGCCGACGTCAAGCTCGTGAGCATCTCCGTCGACCCCGAGCACGACACGCCCGAGGTGCTGGGCGAGTATGCCAACACCTTCGCCGCCGACCCGGACCGCTGGTGGTTCCTCACCGGCCCCAAGGATGCGACGCTCGACCTGATCCGGACGAAGTTCCTCCTCACGGCCATGACCAACCCGGCCCCCGCCCCCGACGGCTCCGACGAGGCCGTCATCCACAGCGACCGCCTGGCCCTGGTCGACCGCGGCCGGCTCGTGGGCCTGTTCGACTCCCGCGACCCCCAGGCGCTCGACGCCCTGATCCTCAAGGCGAAGCGGCTGGCCCTGCCGGGCTGGGTCCGCGCCCTCCCCCCGATCAACGCGACCCTCAACGGCCTCTGCACGGTCCTCCTCCTCCTCGGCTGGAGCGCCATCCGCAAGCCGTCGAGCCCGGCGGCCGTCGCGGCCGAGGGCGAGGCCGAGGTCGCGCCGACCGTCGCCGCCCGCCTCTCGGCGCTCTGGCACAACCCGGCGATGCGCGGCCACCTGCTGGCCATGGGGACGGCCGTCCTCACCTCGGCCGTCTTCCTCGGGTGCTACCTCGTCTACCACGCCTTCGCCGGCAGTAAGAGGTTCCCCGGGGCCGGCTTCTGGAAGTGGCTGTACCTCACCATCCTGACCTCCCACAGCCTCCTCGCGGCGCTCGCCGTGGTGCCGCTGGTGGTGGTCGTCCTCCGCCACGCCCTCGGCGGCGACTACGCCAGGCACGCCCGCGCGGCCCGCGTCGCCTTCCCCATCTGGCTCTACGTCTCCGTCACCGGCGTCGTCATCTACCTGATGCTCTACCAGATGCCCGCCGTCGCCCGCGGCTGATCGACCGGGGGCCGGCGAATAATCCCGAAGGGGCGGGAGATTCCTGAAACCTCGCGGCCCCGCGCGCGGACCATATCCGATGAGAGTGTCCTCCGCTCCTTGACAACCCGGCTGCATCGAAACGCTTCCCCGGCGATCCCCACATGGTCGACGTCGGATGGCTCGACGGCCCGCCGCGCCGCAAGGTCCCCGTAGGCTGGGTCGAGACCCAGCCCTGAGAAAGCCGAGGCTCGCCGGGGCTGGGTCTCGACCCAGCCTACAAAGAGGACCGAATTCCGAGCCGAGACAGGGTCCGAGAGGCCATCCGAGACGACACTTCGAAAACGACGATCGAACCCGATTTTCGATCGACGCAAAGTATTTCACCAAAACTATTTTCGCCACCGAACCGGGAACCCTCGTCCCCACGAACGGACCCAAATTCGGGCCCTCCGCGAGCCGCCTGGCGCGGGCGTCGCAACGGCGAGGAGGGGATCGACCGGGTTCATCGTTGATCGCCCGGGAGGACGGTTGACAGAATGAATGCGGGGACGCGACAATCGGACAATCGTCGTGCGTCGTTTCCGAGCAACATCCGGGGATGATCGCGACCTTTTCGACGCCGAGGACGTAAGAGGTCACGAGGAATCCGAACGGATCGCGACCGGGCTCCAACCCCGGTCCCCTAAGGATTCGACCCCCACGACGTTGAACCCCAGGACGATCGGCGCGGCCCCTCCAGCGACACGCCCCATGCGCCTACCCCTCCCTCTCCTCCGATCGAGACGCCCCGCCGGGAAGCGGAGGGCCGAACGGCCGCGCCTGGAGGCCGTGGAGCGGCGGCTCCTGCTGGCCTCGGACGTCTTCCTCGTCGACACCGCCGCGGACGACGGGCCGGGGTCGCTGCGTTGGGCGATCGGGCAGGTCAACGCGGGCACGTCCGCGGAGCCGGGGACGATCCGGTTCGCGATCCCGGGCGACGGCCCGGCGACGATCCGGCCGCTGTCGCCCCTGGACCCGATCGCGAGGCCCGTCTTCGTCGAGGCCCGCGCGGCGGACGGGTCGCCCACGGTCCGGCTGGACGGGTCGGTCGCGGGATCGGGGGCGAACGGCCTGGTGGTGACCGGCGGCGGGAGCGTCGTCGCGGGGCTGATCGTCACCGGATTCTCGGGGGCGGGGATCGTCCTGGGCGGGGCCGGCGGCGACTTCGTGGAGTCGTGCTACGTGGGCCTGGTCCCCGGCGCGGGCGGCCTCGCCCCGGCGACGGCCCCGAACGGGATCGGCGTCCTGATCGCGGCGGCGTCGGGCCAGACGATCGGCGGGCCCGACGGCCGGGGGAACGTGATCGCCGGCAACCGCGGCGAGGGGGGCCTGATCGCCTCCGCCACCCCCGGCGACTCGGCCGACGACGCGGTCGTCGGCAACTGGATCGGGACCGACGCCGCGGGCGCGTCCGGCCTGGGCAACGGCCGGGACGGCGTCGTCTTCTCGGGGGCGACCCAGGGCCGCATCAAGGACAACGTCATCTCGGGGAACCTGGGGGGCGGGATCGTCCTGAAGGATCGCGCCGCGGGGAACCTAGTCGTCGGCAACGTCGTGGGGCTCGCCCCCGACGGGCTGACGCCGCTGGAGAACTGCCGCGACGGCGTGCTCGTCGACGGCGCGCCGGAGAACGCGATCGGCGGCCCGGGGCCCGCCCTGGCGAACCGCATCTCGGCGAACGGCGGGAGCGGCATCCGGGCGCGGGGGGGCTCGACCGGGCTGACGATCCAGGGGAACTGGATCGGCGTCGATCCGACGGAGACCGTCCGGCTGGGGAACCAGGGCGACGGCGTGAGCCTGGCGTCCGACGGCGTGATGGTCGGCGGCCCGGACGCGGCCGACGGCAACGTCATCGCCTTCAACGGCCTGGGGACGACGGGGGCCGGCGTCCAGTTCATCGGGGCCGTGCGCCACGACTCGATCCTGTCGAATCGGATCTACGGGAACGCCGGGCTGGGGATCAACCTGGGGAACGGGCCGACCCCGACCCACGCCCCGCCGGACGCGCCGCCCGACCGGGCCGTCGGCCCGAACGATTGGGTGAACTACCCGATCCTCACCACGGCCTTCGCCGACGGCGTGCTGGTCGAGGCCACGGGCCGCGTGACGGGGATGCCCGGGCGGTCGTACACCGTCCAGTTCTTCTGGACGCGGACGCCCGACCCCTCCGGCTTCGGCGAGGCCGAGCGCTACCTGGGCCAGACCGTCGTGACGACCGACGGGGCGGGGGCGACGACCTTCGCCCTGCCGATGGGGTCCGACGCTCTCGGCGGCTTCCTGACGGCGACGTCGACGGACGAGTCCGGCAACACCTCGGAGTTCGCGCTGACGGTCCTGCTGCTCCCGCGCACCGACCTGCACGTCGAGCTGACGGCCGACCCGCCCTCGGGCCCGCAGGGTTCCCCCGTCACGTTCACGGCGACGGTCGCGAATCGCGGCTACCTGGCGGCGCCGACGACGGCCCTGGCGCTGGCGCTGCCGTGGGGCTCGACGGTCCAGTCGATCACCGCCGGGCCCGGCCTGGCGACGACCGGGTCGGGCGGGAGCGTCCGGCTGGACGTGGGGTCGCTCCTCCCGGGGGCGTCGGCCGTCCTCACGGTGGTCGCCACGGCCCCCGCCGGCTTCTCGGGGGCGTTCGGAGCCGTCGCCGCGGCGACCATGGGCCTGACCGACGCCCGCCCCGGCGACGAGACCGCGCAGGCCTCGTCCGTCCAGACCCCGGCCGTCGACCTGGCCCTGACCCTGGACGGCCCGTCCGCCGCCCACCGCGGCGACGTCCTGAAGTATTTCCTGACCGCCTCCAACGCCGGCCCGGCCCCGGCCTCCGGCGTCCGCCTGGCGTTCCCGATCCCGGCCGGCGCGTCGTTCGTCGCCGCGACCACGCCCGTCGGCTCGGCCCGGGTCGAGGGGGGGACGGTGATCGTCGACGTCGGGGTCCTCGCCCCCGGGACGGCCGCGCGGGTCGAGATCGACCTGCACGCCGACGCCGTCGGCCTCCTCGCGTCGGTCGCCACGCTGTCGAGCGCCAACTACGACCGCGACCCGACCAACCAGTCGGCCGCGGTCGCGACGACCGTGGCCGGTCGCGCCGACCTGTCGGTCGCGATGGCGGCCCCGACGGTGATCGCCGTCGGCCGCGAACTGGCCTACGAGGTCACGGTCCGCAACGCCGGCCCGGACGACGCCCGGGACGTCGTGCTCCTGGACCTCATCCCGGACGGCTCCGAGTTCGTCTCGGCCTCGATCGACGACGGCGCGACCTCGATCGACGGCCGGGTCGTCGCCGCGACGCTCGACTCGCTGGCGCCCGGGGCGTCGGCGACGCTCCGCCTCGTCGTCCGGCCGACGGCCGCCGCGGGCGCGATCCTGAGGAACGCCGCTCGGGCCACGAACGACGAGGAGGACGGGAACCCCGCCGACGACGCCGCCTGGAGGGACACGGTCGTCCGCGACCTCTCGGACCTGGGCGTGACGGCCTCCCCCGAGGCGGCGACCGTCCTCGCGGGCCGGGACGCGACCTTCCGCATCCGGGTCCGGAACGACGGCCCCGCGACCGAGCCCGACGCCGTCCTGGCGGTCGCCCTCCCGGCGGGCGCGCAGCTGGCCTCGGCGACGTCCGGCCGAGGCGGCCCCGCCTCGACCGCCGGCGGCCTGGCCGTGTTCCGCCTGGGGGCGCTGGCGGCCGGGGACGAGGTCGAGGCGACGGTCGTCCTGACGTCCTCGGCCC
>ERZ778021.2500-NODE-2500-length-16138-cov-4.399055_pt1 | contig 16138 bp, 18 predicted proteins | sample MGYA00375751_ERZ778021 | MGnify/ENA primary metagenome ERZ778021 (study PRJEB29350, sample SAMN05389814) | bioreactor metagenome | isolation source: Thiocyanate stock bioreactor | place: South Africa: University of Cape Town | collected 2013-08-29 ... | reverse complement strand
CCGCCTGCCCGCCGCGGGTGGCATGGGAAGCCTTGGCGAGCGTGCCGCCGTTCTGCGCCGCGACCTGCTGGCCGATGGCGTAGCAGTCAGCGGCCACCTTCACCACCGGGCCCTGCTGCTCCGGAAGGGCAAGCGGAAGCGCGCTCGCCTGCGAGGCGGCGAGCGCGGCGGCGCAAAGCGCGAATATGGCCGGCCGGAAACGGGAGAACGGAGTCTTCATGCCTGACGTTCTAGCGGATCTGGGCTGAACGCCGAATGAACATTGGACACAGGCACCCCACGCTCCCCGCTTGGATGCTCTGTACAAGGCATCCCCTGTTCGCCCCCCACTGGCGAAGCGGGCGCATCCTAACCTATTCTTTGCTTGGCCGACAACCTGCCAAAAACGGCGATCAGGCCTGAAATGGCGCTTATCGCCTGAAGCAGAGTCTCGACCAGGGCGGCATTGTCCAGCCCGTCCACCGGCAGGCCGCCCAGTCCGGCCAGGCCGGTCAGGACGGCGATGATGGAGGCCCATATGGTGCGCGACAGATACCAGGGCTTGGTGCCGATCATTGCGGGTTCCTTTCCTTCAAGGTCACGAAAGCTGCAGGCGGCGCTTCGCTGGAACGCCCCAGCCGGCCCGGCCGAGCTGGCGCACGGTCACGTCGATCTCGGCGGGCGGGAGGCCGAAATCCGCCGCGATCGACGCGGACGTGTAAAGCCACGATGCTGCGGCGGAGGTGGCCGTGCGCAGGACCGGGCCATCCGGCGCGGCGATCTCGATGCCGTACTGCTCGGCCTCCTCGCCGAGCGGGATGTCGCTTCCCTCCCACGAATCGCCGCCTATGCGGCTACGGCGCACCCATGACAGGGCCAGATCGCCGCCTTGCCGCCTGGCCTGCATATGCACTGGCGCGAAGGGCAGCAGGGCGCGCAGCCCGCCGACTTCCGTGCTCTGCGCGAATGCGCCGGTCCAGGGGCCTGAGGGGGCGACGCGCCAGTTCAGCAGCAGGCCGACCTCGGCCGGCAGCAATCCGGCCGGCACGACCGCATTGTCCAGGATGACGAAATCGGTGCCGGCGGCAGCACCCGCCGCCATGGCGTCGCCGGTGCCGAGCTGGCCGCGCAGCAGGCCGCCGAGCCGCCAGACCTGCGGCGCGACCTCATCGGCCGTCTCGAATTGCAGCACCTCCCACGCGCCCGACGCGGAACGCAGCGCAGCCGCATTGGCGCCGTTGAGAAGCTGGAGGCGGCTCACGCTCGCCACCTGCGCGTCGAACAGTTCGACAAGCACGAAACCCGCCTTGTCCAGCCGGCCCTCGAAGCCGGGGCCCAGCGGCTCCACCAGTCGCCCGAGCGCGGCCGGGCGGGGAACCACGGTGCGCGTGGAAAAGCCCGTATCCTCCGGGGACACCGACAGCGTCTGGCTGCGCCAAGGCTTCTGCCAGACCGCGACGCGGAACTGGTCGCGCGCCTCGCCGGAGCCGACCTCGGCCGGCAGGTCGAGGAACAGCGCGTGCGGCTTGCCGACGACTGTTCCGCCATCGTCCGCACCCGGCGCCCCGGGCGGCGGCACGGCATGCCAGGGCGCCGGCACGCCGCGCGTGATCTGCCTGGCGGTAACCTTGCGGACCAGCCCATCCTCGATGCCGGTGACCAGGAATTCCGAGAGGTTCTTCGCTTCCGGCAGCCTTATGACGGCGCCGGGCACGATGTCGGCGCGCGGTTGCGACACCGAGAAGGTGACGATCTCGCGCTGGTACCACGCTCGCTTCAGCCATTCGTCGAGCAGCATGCCGCCCTGGCCCTTCTCCAGCACGCCGGGAAAGCTCATGGCATGCTGGCGGCTGCCCTCCGCGCCGAGGCGAACGGCGCGCACGGAAGCGGCCTGATATTCGACCATCGGGTCGCGGAAGGTCAGCACCGCTTCCGCCGGCAGTTCGTGGTCGGGCGAGCGCACGGTTTCCACCGCCGGCCCGTCGTCGGAGAGCACGAGGTCGGTCACCTGAAGCGCGGCCTCGCCGGTGGCGCCGGCGGTGCGGAAGACGAGCCGCTCGGGCTCCTCGATCACGGCGAGGTCGAAGAGGTCCACCAGCGGCTCCAGCGCCGCCCGCGCCGAGGTCGGATCGTCGAGCACATAGCCCTGCACGGTGCCGTCGGCATTGTCCACCCCTGCCGGCGGCTGGCCGTGGTCGGCCAGCACGGCGTTGATGAGCGAGCCGAGATCGGCGCCGCCCAGCCGCCCGTTCAGCCAATGGCCGAGGTTCCAGTTGCTGCCGTCGGACCACAGGTCGCTGCGCAGCGGAAAGGCCGGAAACGGCCTTGCGTCCCAGGCCCAGAGATAGATGCGCGAAAGGTCCAGCATGCGCCCGCCATAGACCGACGACAGCGGATTGGCGGCCTCCCGGAAATCGGGGCCGGCCGCATCCCAATGCGCCATGTGGGCTTCCAGGAAGCGGCGGGCGGCCACATCCGAACGCCCACCTGTAGAGAAATAGGGCGAGCCGCCTTCCGACGATTTCGGATCGGGAAACACGTTGGGCTGGTTGGGGCCCTTGTCCACGGCCGGGCAGCCCAGTTCGGTCAGCCAGATCGGCTTGCCGCGCGGCAGCCAGCCCGTGGGTTGCGGCTGCTCCACGCCGCCGACGCGGTCGTGGTGCGGGTTGGACCACCAGGAGACGATGTCCTTGTAGCGGTACGTCCACGGCTTGCCATGGGCGCCGTCGGTGATCGGCGCGCGGGCACGGCCGAGCCGCGCCTCGGTGCTGGGATAGTACCAGTCGAAACCCTCGCCGCCGGCCACGGCCGCCTTCAATCCGGATGGATCGTACGGTCCGCAGAAGCCGTCCGGATTGCCGCCGGCATGGTCGGCGTCGCGCCAGTCGGAAAGCGGCATGTAGTTGTCGATGCCGACGGCATCGACCGCCGGATGCGACCAGAGCGGATCGAGGTTGAAATGGACGTCGCCGCTGCCGTCGGCCGGGTGGTAGCCGAAATATTCGCTCCAGTCGGCGCCATAGGTGATGCGCGCGGCCGGCCCCAGCACCGCGCGCACGTCCGCCGCCAGTGAACACAGTTCTTCCACGAACGGAAAGTTTCCGGCGCCGTCGCGCAGCCTGGTCAGTCCGCGCAGCTCGCTGCCGATCAGGAAGGCGTCCACGCCGCCGGCCTGCGCGGCCAGATGCGCGTAGTGCAGCACCAGCCGGCGATAGCCCCAATCGTCGGGCGCGCCGGAAAACAGCACGGTATCCGCCGCAGCCGCGAAATCGGCGGGCTGCGCCGCGCCACAGAAGGCGGCCACCTGGGTGCGCGCCTCCTCGGCCTTGTCGGCGGAGCCGGGCCTGCCCGGCGCGGGATCGCAGGTGATGCGGCCGCGCCACGGATAGGGCGGCTGCGAAGCCCCGCCCTCCAGGTCGGGCAACGCATTGTCGGTCGCAATATCCATCATCATGAACGGGTAGAGCGTGACCGAAAGCCCGCGCGCCTTGATCTCGGCGATGGCGTCGAGCACGCTGCGGTCCGAGGGCGTGCCGCCATAGGCCGCGCCGCCATCATGGATCGACACCACCGGCGCCTGCGCACGCGGCAGGCCGGAAACCGTCCATTCGCTGGAAAAGCCGGTCTCGCCGGCATCCGTCACCGCAGGACGCACGCGGCAGGAGCCGGCCCTGAGGTCGTCGCCGAACCAGGTCGAGATCAGCGCCACATGCTGCAGGTTGGGGCAGACGGCCTGCAATTCGTCCAGCGAGGCGGAGATGTCGGTGCCGGCGAACAGCACGTTGCGGTTGACGGCCTGCTCCTCGCCCGGTCGCTGCGTGCGGGTGACGACCACGGGCGAAAGCCCGTATTCGATCGCGCCGGGCAGCAGGGAGACCGCCCTCACCTGCCGGCTCAGGCGGCCGATCGGGCGGATGACCTCGAATTGCAGTTGCGGGATGCGGTTGCCATAGTCGCCGACGTCGAAACGGTCGAGCACGACATAGGCGACGCCGCGATAGGCAGGCGCGTTGCCCTCGCCCTGCTTGGCCTCGATCAGCGGGTCCTGCGGCTGGTCCTCGCTGCCCTGATAGATGCGCAGCTCGACGCTTTCCCGGTCGATCTCGCGTCCGTCCGCCCAGATGCGGCGGATGCCGGCGATCTCGCCCTCGCACAGCGCGAAGGCGACGTTCGCGTAGTAGGTATATTCCGTGACGCGCGGCCCCAGCTTGCCCTGCCGCCGGGTCTCGCTGCTCTCCTCGAAGCGGGTGGCCCAGATCAGGATGCCGCCCATGCGCGCGGTGCCGTAGACACGCGGCAGCGACACCCCTTCCTCGGCCGTGAAAGGCCGCGCCCCGGTGAGCCGCGGTCCTTCGATGCGCCTGGTGGCGTTGATGAGGGCGGTGTCGACGGCGAAGCCGGCGAGCGCGCCGGCCGCGGTGCCGATCACGCTCCCCACGGGGCCCAGCATGCCGCCCAGATAGGCGCCCGCCGCCTGCAGCAGAATTGTCGCCATGAACCGCTCCGGCGTTATCGAGAGATGTCGGGAAAGGCAAAGCGCGCCGTAATGCGCGCGCGCCATTGCGGCACCAGTGCCGAGACCGCAACGGCGCCGGCGCCTTCATAGGCATGCACGAAACGGCCGTCCGCCACCATGATGCCGAGATGCTTGGCCGGCAGGCCCGGCTTCCAGCGGAACAGCAGCAGGTCCCCCGGATCGGTCGGGTGAAGCTGCCCGTGCTGCAGGAAATGGCGGCGCACGCCCTCCAGCAGCCGCTCCGCGCCACCAGCCTCGGCCCAGTCCGGCGCGTAAGCGCCCGGCCGCTCCAGCTCGAAGCCGTAGAGCCCGCGCCACACGCCGCGCACCAGGCCGAGGCAGTCGCAGCCGACGCCCTTTTGCGCGGCCTGGTGGCGGTACGGCGTGCCCACCCACGACAGCGCCTCGACCACCACCGCGGCCGCGGTGCCGGCGGCGGCCTCAGGGCACGACCGGGCCGCCATCGAAATTGCCGCCCTCGACGATGTAGGAATAGGCGGTGTCGTTGCCCGGCAGATGCGGGAAGCCGCGGAAGTTCAGCGCGTTGGAGAATTTCTTCTTGCAGGCGGCGAAGCTCTTGTCGCAGCCGGCGATGATGGAGAAGGGATCGCCCTCGACAATGGCCGGCCCGACCGAAGGCAGCAGCGTCAGCAGCGCGGCGCCGTTGTCGATGCGGTGCGCCACGATGCGCTCGGTGCGCCCCTGCCGCGCGCCGCCGGTCCAGGAAAGCGTGCCGTGCGAGAACCAGCCGCCGGCGAAATCGCCGAGCCCCGACACCGCGATCGTGTCGGTGCCGCCTGCCGCCGTCACCGTGCCCATGCCGGCAAAACCGGATGTGCCGAGGTCGACGCCGCAGCGCGCGTCGCCTAGTTCGGCGTCGCAGGCGCGGGTCACGTAGCGGCCGTTGGGCTGGTCCAGCGCATGGACGAGGCTTTCCAGTTCCGCCACGAAATGCTCGCCGCCGCGCGTCAGCTTGCCGATGGTGGCGGTGCGGATGAGCGCAAAGACCGCCGGATCGCGCCAGTCGACCAGGAAGGTCTCCACCCTGGCGCCGTCATAGAGGCCGGCGGCGATGTCCTCGGCGCGGATGCGCTCGGAGGAGAGCGCGCCTTCCACGTCCACCGTATCGACGGCCAGTCCGAGCGAGTCCCGCGCCTCGCTGGCAGCCAGGCCGGTGCCGGGCTCGTAGTCCACGCCCGCGACGGTCAGCTTGCGGTCATGGTCGGTGAAGCCGCTCACCCGGCCGTCGCGACGGGTCAGCCGCCAGCATTGGCAGATCGTGGTGACGTCGCGCGCCAGATGCGCGGCAAGGGCGGGCGGAAAGGCGCTCACAGCAACACCTCGACAAGCGGAATGGAGGGGATCTGCCCTGCCTTGAAGCTGGTGATGCTGATCTCGATGCGCTCGGCGTCGAAGCGCACCGGCACGTCGAACTCGTAGCCGGCGGTGATGGCCAAGCCTTCCGCCGGAACATCCGCCAGCACGACCTCGGCTTTCTCCCCGTCGAAGGTGAAGCCGCCCGGAGAGGACAGCTCCGACCCGCCCACCGCCACGCGCAGGCTTTCCGGCCGCGGCCGGGCGATCGGCCGGCGAAAGGCGTCCGCGCCCTCGCCATAGACCTTCACCAGCGCAAAGCGCAGGGTCGCGCCGTCACCCGTGCCCAGCGTCTGGTCCAGCGGCGAAGGCGTGGCCTGCGGCCGGCACGACTTCATGTCGAAGGGGTCGCGGAAGCGAAAAGCGTGCAGGGAGCCCCGCCGCGCCTCGAAGAACGCCACCACGTCGTGCAGGTCCTCCAGCGAACGGATGCCGGTGCCGGCGTCGTAGCGGCGACGCGACAGCGAAAGGCGCGCGTTGCGCTTCTCGCGGCCGGAGGTCAGCGCGACGATCTCGTTGCGGCGCTCCGGCCCGCCCGTGGCGCCGAAGGAAACGGCGGGCGGAAACAGGACGTCGTGGAAGCTGGCAAGTTCGCTCATGTTCGCCTCACAGGGTCCGGCTGCCGCGCGAGACGGCGCGCGCCAGCATGCCGGTGATCTGCGCCTCCGACTTGCGGAAGGAGGCGGCGTCCTGCGCGGTGACGTTGAAGACGACGTTGACTGACGCACCACCACCGCCGGCGGCGACGCCGAGGCTGCCGTCAGCGCCGCGCCGCAGCGGCAGGATGGCTTCCGCGCCTACCTCGCCCATCAGCCCGACGCCGCCCGCGACCGGAAAATAGGTGGGCGCCGACACCACGCCGCCGGAAGCGAACGGCACGACGCCGCCCTTGGCGAAGGGCAGCAGGCCGCCCAGCAGGCTGGAAAACAGCGATCCGGCCAGCGACTGCAGCGGCTTCAGGCCCTGCTCAAGCGCCATGCCGGCGAGATTGAGCCCGATGCGGCGCAGCACGTCGTCGAACTCGCGGCCGCTGACGGCCGCGCTCTTCAGCGCGCCGGCGATCTGGCTGCCGAAGCTTTCGGAGAGCTTCTCCAGGTTGGCGAGCGCGGATTCGAAAGGCGCGGTGTCGGCGCGGATGGAAACGGTGACGTCCTCGGCCAAATCAAAACTCCTCGGGTCTGAAAATCATGTGCGGGCATCCGGAAACGCCCGCATCAGCGCGGCCAGGTCGCGCCGGCCGGGCGGCGCGGCGCGCGCCGGGAAAAGCACGCTGGCGGCGCGCTCGAACTCGCGCGGCGTCATGGCCCAGAACGCGCCCGGCTCAAGCCGCAACAGGCCGAGGCCGACGGCCATGACCTCCTCCCAGGGGAAGGCCGGCCTCGAACCCGCCGCGGCATTCAAGGGTTTTGGCCGGCAGCCCCTTCCGCCGCGCCGAAGGTCGCGGTCAGCAGCTCCGACACGATCGCGGCGAAGCCGGCCACGCCGCCCTCGCACTGCATGGCGCCGACCGCCTCGTCCGTCACCGCCTCGCCGCCGCCGCGCAGTCCGGCGCCGACGATGCGGATGAGGTCGAGCGCCGACAGCCGCCCGCCCGAGAAGCGGGCGACCAGCGCGCCGAGATCGTCGGCTTCATAGGCGCTCTCGAGCTCCGCCAGCGTCCCGAGCGTCAGGCAAAGCCGGCAGGATCTGCCGTCCAGCGTGGCGACGATCTCGCCGCGGCGGCGGTTGGCGTTCACGGCGCCACCGCAAAGGAGACGGCGCCGGCCGATTCCAGCGCCATCTCGAAAGCCACCTCGCCGTCATGCGCGCCGGTATATTCCAGCGAGGTGATCTGGAACGGGCCGGAAACGACGCCGAAATCCGGCACCGCAAGCTGCCAGTTCACGATCTCGCCGGCAAAGAAGCGGGCGCGGATCGCAGCATCCGAAGCGGCGTCCTTGAAGATGCCGGCACCGCTGATGGCGGCGCGCTGCACGCCGGAGCCGGCCAGTAGCTCGCGCCAGCGCCCCGCCGAATCGGCATCGGTGACGTCCACCGTCTCGCTGTTGAAGGCGATGCGCTTGGAGCGCATGCCGGCCACGGTGACGAAGGCGCCATGGCCGTCGGAATCGATCTTGAGAAGAAGGTCCTTGCCCTTCTGTGCGACCATTGCGGTCTCCCTAGCATGTTGACGTTTGGCTGGATCGCCGGCGGATGCGGCCGGTATCTGCCCGGCTCTGATCTCTCCGAATCCGCGGCATGGATTCCCGACACTCTTCATGCCCTTCAGGCATTCCGAGGTCGGGAATGACGGTTTGATTTTTTTGTGCTTGGGCCAATCTTGAAGGTTTAGCGGAAGGACTGAAAGTTCGTCATTCCCGGCCTCGTAGTGAGCGAAGCGAACGAAGAGTGTCGGGAATCCATGCCGCGGATTCGGAGACGCCAGAGTCCGCTCAGCAGTTGCCCGCCCAGTCCCCTCACCCCTCCATCACCGCCCGATAGCGCAACAGGCCGTGATAGACGGAAAGGTCCTCGTCGAAGCGGGCCTCCGCGAACTCGAAGGTCAGGTTGACGAGATGGTGGCCGTCCAGCGCCAGCGCGCCGCCGCCCAGCCGCCGGCGGACGATCTCCATGATGGCCAGCGTCTCGGCCTTGCCCCGGGCCTTGGACCAGACATGCAGCGTGAAGAGCTGCTCGGTGCCGCTTTCGGTGCAGGTGCTCCAGTCGTAGACGCTGGTGCGGCCGAAGGTGATGTAGGGAAAGGCGACGCTGGCGGGCGCGTGGTCGAACAGCTTGGCCCCGCCCAGCGCCGAAACCAGCGCGGCGTCGCCCTTCAGCGCCTCGAACAGCGCCTTCTGGAGATCAGCGGCGGCTGCGGTCATCGTCTGCCTCCCCGAACTGCTCCTGCCCGTCCCCGCGCCGCGCCGCGACCGGGGCCGGCCTGCGGTCGCCGGCAGCGTATCCGCCTTCCACGTTCTCGGCCAGATCGTGCGCCTGCCAGCGCAGGGCCCGCATCAGCCCGTCGAGCGTCATCGCCATGGCAAGCTTCACAGGCCCACCTCCCGCACCCGGCACACGAAATAGCGGCCGCTCTCGTCCGGATCGTGGACGGTAAGGATGTCGAACACGCGGCCGGCCTTGGCAAAACGCATTCCGCTCGCCAGCCCGTCGCGGCGGCGCAGGGTGATGCGGTGCGTCGCCGTCTCCAGCGTCTGGCCGGCGCCGAAGCGGCTTTCCGCCGCCACCGGCTCGATGCGGGCAAAGACGGTGGCGACCTCCGCCCAGCTTTCGGCAAAGCCGCCGAGACCGTCCGGCAGCATGGTGCAGGCCTGCAGCGAAAGCTCGCGGCGCAGCGCGCCGGGATCGACGAACATCACCATCACAGCCTCCGGGCGCGGTAGCCGGAAATAAGCCGGTCGTAGCCCGCCGGATAGGACACCGGTTGGTCGCCCGGCCCGAAGCCGGCGCGGAACTCGTACCAATGCGCGACCAGGAGCAGGATCGCCCGCCGCAGCAGGTCCGGCACGTCGGTGCCGGCCTCGCCGAAGCCGGCGGCGAAATCGATCTCGATGCCGTTCATGACGCGCGCCGGCGCCGGCATTTCGCTGAAATGGATGCGCGCCGGCCGCGACAGCGTGTCGGCCTCATAGCCGGAAGGCGCGAGCAGCGAAGCCTCGCCCTCGCTGCCGAAGACGGTGACGGAGAGCACCTCGCGCACCGGATGGATCGCCAGCGCCGCGCGCCCCGAACGCGGCCAGCGGTCGAGCGCGAGCCGCCAGCTCTGCACCAGCAGCGCCAGGCCGGTGCTGCGCTCCACCTCCTGCCGGGCGGCGCGGATCAACCCGGCCAGAAGCTCGTCGTCGCTCGTATGGTCGAGGCGCAGATGCGCCCTGGCCTCGGCCAGCGTGACCGGCTCGGCAACGGGTTCGACGGTTCGGAAAAGCGTCATGCGTCCACCTTGGCTGAAAGGAGAAGGCGGCTCCGGCGGGAGGGGCCGGAGCCGCGGCGGGCACGGGGCCGAGGCGACGCAAGACGCCGCCGCCGCAGCCTCTATGCCGTGCCGAACTTGACCAGCTTGATGGCGTCGAAGTCCTGGACGCCGCCGCCGACGCGCTTGGTGGTGTAGAACAGCACATAGGGCTTGGCCGAATACGGGTCGCGCAGCACGCGCACGCCGGTGCGGTCCACGACCAGATAGCCGCGGCCGAAATCGCCGAAGGCGATCGGCGTGGCGTCGGCGGCGATGCCGGGCATGTCCTCGGCCTCCACCACCGGGAAGCCCATCAGCAGCGCGCGCTGGCCGGGCGCCGACGGCGGCTGCCACACATAGTTGCCGTCGTCGTCCTTCAGCTTGCGGATCGCCGCCTGGGTCTTGCGGTTCATGACCCAGTTGGCGTTCTGGCGGTAGCCGGCCTTGAGCGAATAGATGGTGTCGATCAGCACGTTGGCGGGGTCGGTGGCCGGCAGATCGCCTTCCACGCCGGTCAGCGTGTAGCCGATCTTGCCCCATTGCCAGGCGCTTTCGGCCACCTGGGCATAGGCCAGGAAGCCCTTCGGCTTGTTGGTGCCGTTGCCGGAGACGAAGGCGATGCCTTCCTGCTGGGCGAAGGCTGCCTCCACCTCGCCCGAGATCCACTGGTCGAGATCGACCACGGCGTCTTCCAGCTGGACCGCCGTCGCCGCCGGCATGGCGTAGAGCTCCGCGGTGGGGAACTGCAGCTCGGCCAGCGTGGCCGTGTCGGTCTGCTGGCGCTCGGCAGTCTCGGCCACCCAGCCGACAGCCGGGCCGGTCACCGAAAACGGCTTCTTCAGAACCGCGGACGAGACCTGGCGCACCGAGGCGATGGAGCGGATCGGCGAAAGCGCGGCAAGCCGCCGGCCGATTTCCGTCTCGGTCTCGGCCGGCACCAGATAGCCGCCGTCCTGGCCGGAGCCGTAGGACATGGCCTTGGTGTCGAGCGCGCGCAGCAGCCGGTCGTCGCCGCTGCGCAGATAGGCGTGGAAGGCGTGCTTGTGCTCCGACGGCATCGGCCGCTCCTCGCGATCGAGCGCCGGGCGCATGCCCTTCAGCGTCAGCCTGTCGAGGGCGCGCTTGTGCTCGTCCAGCGCCTGCGAGATGCGCTCGACCTTTTCCGTGGTCACGGCATCGGCGCCGAACCGGGTCTCGAGCTGCGCCAGCCGCTCGTCATTGCTTTCGCGGAAGGCCGAGAAGGCGGACATGAACTCGCCGAAGGCATCCTTCAGGTCGAGTCCGTCGGCGGCCGCCGATTTCGTCTCCAGCGGCATGTGGGGGACTGCTGCGTTCATATGGCATTTCCTTTCCTGTTGATGAGGCGCGCGGCGGCGCGGATCGAGGCCGCAAGGCCCGGGTCGAGCGTGCGGAGACGGCGGCGCCGGCCCTTGACGGCCTCGACGCGCGCGCCGGGCAGCATGGGGAAGGTGACGACCGAGATTTCCCACAGGTCCGCCTCCAGTATGCGGCGCACGCCGCTTCCCGCATCGCGCCTTGCCCGGACGGCACGGAAGCCGATGGAGAGCCCGTCCAGCGCGCCGGCCCGCATCAGGCTCAGCACCTCGCGGGCGCGGGCGACCTCCCTGGTCAGCCGTCCGCGCACGAACAGGCCGCGCGCGTCCTCGCGGATCGCGGTCCAGGCGCCGATCGGCTCGTTCGGGTCGTGCTGGTAGAGCATGCGGATGCCGGCCGCGCCGCGCATGCGCAGCGAGGCTGCAAAAGCGCCGCGCTCGACCACGTCCTTGCCGAGATCGACCTTGTCGAACAGGCTGGCATAACCCGAAAAGGAGCCGTCCGGCTCCACAGCGCTGACCGCAAGGTCGAGGCGCTTTCTTTCGCACAGCCGTGCCAGTGCCTCAGCGTCCATCGGCATTCTCCTGATCCCTTTTGCGGAACATGCCCACGATGCGGTTCTGCTCGAAGGCGCGCATGACGAAGCCCAGCGCCCACCAGGCGCACAGGCTGGCGGCGGCCGAGCCCATCAGCATCATCTCCACCGGGCCGATCATGGCCTCGATGCTCAGCTCGGAAGCGATCTTCAGCCCCGCCGTGCCGCCGAACACCAGGCCGCAGACCACCCCGACCGCGAAGCGCGATGCCGCCTCGCGGCGGCCGTGCGGAAGAATATAGGCCAGCGAGATCGCGGAGCCGCCGACGGCGCCGGCGACCTTCGCCAACCACAGCCAGTTCGTTTGGTCCGTCATGGTCGTTCCGATCCTGTCGCTCACGTTTCGTCTGTCCCGCTCCGTCATCCCGGCGGGCGCGGCGCGTAGCCCACCGCCTCGCGTTTCTCGTCCTCGGTCAGGAAAGTGGCGCCGTCGACCCGCGCCCACAGCGCGTCGCGCTCGCCGGAAAGGGCGTCGATGCGGTCGGCGTCGTACCAGAGCCTGAGGCCGGGCCCGAAAGCCGCGCCCAGCCAGGCCGACAGCTCCTTGGCCGTGCGCGCCACCAGCGGCAGCACGGTCAGCCGGTAGAAGGCGCGGTTGGCCTCCTGGTAGTTGGCATAGGTGTTATCGCCGGGAATACCGAGCAGCATGGGCGGCACGCCGAAGGCCAGCGCGATGTCGCGGCTGGCGGAATGCTTGGCCTCGATGAAGTCCATGTCCTTCGGCGACAGCGCCATGGCCTTCCAGTCCAGCCCGCCTTCCAGCAGCAGCGGCCGGCCGGCACGGGTGGCGCCGGAATAGCCGTCCTCCAGTTCGCTCTTCAGCCGCTCGAACTGCTCGTCGGTCAGGTTGCCGCCCTCCTTGGGCGCATAGACCAGCGCGCCGGAAGGCCGCGCCGAATTGTCGAGCAGCGCCTTGTTCCATCGGCCGGCGGCGTTGTGGGTGTCCAGCGCCATCAGCGCCGCCTCCAGCGGCGGGAAGCCGTAGTGGTCGTCGAGCGGGTGGAACAGCGTCAGGTGCGCGGCCCCGCCGCCCTCGGCCAGGCCGAGCGGCACGCTGCGCCGGGCGCTGCCCTCGCGGTGCTGCAAGGCGGAAGGCCAGCCCGAGGCGTCCATCGCCACCGAGACCCGGTCGGGCCGCAGGAGGTGCAGTTCGCGCACGCCCGATCCGGCATCGACCAGCTCGACATAGGCGTTGCCGGCGAGCAGAAGGTGGCCGTAAAGCGCCTCGAAGAAGGTGGCGCCGGCCTGCCTCTGGTTCGGCCGTTCGAGCAGGTCGATGAGCGGGTGCGCCTCGATCTCGGCCACGCCCTCGTAGAGCAGCCAGGGGATGGCCGAGGCGGTCTCCGCTATCAGCCGCACCGAGCGGTGGACGATCGGGTTGCGCATGAAGCCCTCGCGGGCCAGCGTCGCGTAGTCGCGGCGCGTCCAGTGTGCCTCGCCCTGCGCGTGGAAGGCGATGAAGCCGGAAGCGGCGGTCTTGCGCTCCGGCGGCCGCGCGCCGGCGTTCCTCGCCGCGCGCGGCCAGGGCCATGTCCATGCCATCTGGGATTTCCTATCGAATGTCGCGGATACGCGGGTTTGCCGCCCTGTCGGGCATCAGCTCGGTGATCGCCCACACCAGCGCGTCGAGCCGGTCGGGAGAATGCCCGCCGGACAGGCCGTCGGGGCCAAAATCGCACATCTCGTCCTCCAGTTCGGGAAAGCGGCCGGCATGGCGCACCCTGCCCTGCTGGTAGAGCGCTGCGACCGGCTCGGCGCGCAGCCATTTTCCCCGGCGCGCGCGCACCGGCTTCACCGGCACCGAGGCATCGACGGTGCGGATCACCGCGCTCGCCATCTCGCCGCCCTGATTGACTTCCACCACGAGGCAGTCCGCCTCCAGGCCGTGGAACAGCGCCACCGCCCGTTCCGCCCAAGCCTGGGGCTTTGCCGAGCGCAGCGTGGCATCCGCCAGCACCACCGCCCGCCCCTCCTCGTCGAGACCGGCGGCGACGATGCCGCAGGCATCCGACGTGCGGCTGGAACCGGCGGGAGGGTCCACCGCCACCACGATGCGGCGCAGCGAACCGGGTGCGGTGTCCACCGCGTCCTCGATCATCTGCCGCGACCACAGCGCGTCCTCGCGGTCCTCGATCATCTCGCCGCCGAGTTCCTGCCGGCCGAGCAGGGTGGCGCCGTAGCGCCGCTGCACCGCCTCGAAGAAGCCGGCGGCCAGGTTGGCCCGATTCTCCTCAGTGCGCATGCGCGTCACCAGCACGGAAGGGTCGGCCAGCAGGCGTTTCATCAGCTTGGTCGGGCGCGGCGTGGTCGTCACGATCTGGCGCGGGGCCTCGCCCAGCCGCAAGCCGAACTGCAGCATGTCGAAACAGGCGTCGGCGTGGCGCCACTTGGCGGCCTCGTCGCACCAGGCCGCCTCGAACTGATGGCCGCGCAGGCTTTCCGGATCCTCCGAGGAGAACATGTAGGCCACCGCGCCGCTTTCCCACACCAGCCGGCGACGGCTGGCCTCGAAGCGCGGCCGCTCGCGGCGCGAGATGGTGGCGATGCCGGACGGCCCCTCGATCATCACGTCGCGCACGTCGGCCAGCGTCTCGCCGACCAGGGCGAAGCGCCCGTATCTGCGGCGGGTGAAGGGCGACAGCCCATGCACCAGCGCGTTCACCCACTCCGCGCCGAGCCGGGTCTTGCCGGCGCCGCGGCCGCCCGTCACCAGCCAGATGGCCGGCTGAAGCGGCAACAGCGGATATTGCGCCAGGCGCGCCTCATGCACCCACTCCGCCTTCGTCAGGCGCGCGCCCCGGAAGCCCAGATTGGTCCGCAGCCATTTGAGCTGCGAGTTCACGGGCCAGTTCGACGATGCGGGCATCGAGACGTTCGAGCACGGCGGCCAAGTCTTCATCCTGTCTGGTCTGGCTTTCTCTGGCGGCTTCTTGCGGCCGCATGGTTTCGTCGATTTTCTCGAGACCGCGGATCGTCGCGATCAGACCGTCGATCTCCGCCCTGGTGATCTGGCCGCCCTCCTCGCCCACCGCCAGCGCCTCCACCCGTTCCAGCAACGCCAAGGCCAGCGCGCGAACGCGGCTGGCCACGTCACCGCGCGGCTCGCCTCGCAGCACCCATTCTTCTTTCCTGGCCTGATCCTGCAAGCCTGAAAGCGAGCGACCGGTAATATCCGCCAGAAGATCGAGCGTTGCCGGCACGCCTTCGGCGAGCGCGCGCAAGGCGTGCTGCCGCGCACCGTTCCTGGCAGCGGACATCGGAACCTTCTCCGGCTGATGAAATGAAAAACCCGCCGTGACGGCGGGGAAAATCCTGCATGCGCGACGCGCGGCAGCGCCGGCCCAATCGTCCTGGCGAAGCCCGCCGGTCACACTTTCTTGACGATAGCTGGACACTATCAAAGCACCGTCACGGTGTCAAGAAAATATTCCTATTCGCCTTCGATTTCTTCACGAGGGCTGCGATGCGGGATTTTTCTTGAGAGGTGCAGTAAAATGGCACACAAGGGTCGTACCGCGCCCAAAGCTGCCAGGGGCTTTCACGTCGGGGCGTCGCGCCGCAGTCGGACAGTTTCGAATGGCCAAACCATCCGAGCCACACAAGAAGAGAAGTCCGGCCGCCGCGTGGTTCCTGGCGCTCGACGCCTGGCTCGATTCCTCCCTCTACGAGCTGCGCTTCAAGGCGGCGCAATTCTGGGAAGCGGCCACCATCTTCTCGCGCAAGTTCCGGGTAAAGGGGTGGCGCCGCGGCATCTTCGAGGTGCTGAGCGAAGGCTTCACCATGGCCGCTGGCGGCTCGGTGGTGATGCTGGCGCTGGCGCTGCCGGCCTTCCAGGACACGGCCGGCGACTGGCGCGCGCAGGACGATTTCGCCGTCACCTTCCTCGACCGCTACGGCAACGAGATCGGCCAGCGCGGCATCATCCAGCGCGATTCGGTGCCGGTCGACCAGATGCCCGACCATGTCATCAAGGCGGTGCTGGCCACGGAGGACCGCCGCTTCTTCGACCATTGGGGCATCGACATATTCGGCCTGGCGCGGGCGCTGACCCAGAACATGCGGGCCAATTCCGTCGTTCAGGGCGGGTCGAGCATCACCCAGCAACTGGCCAAGAACCTGTTCCTCTCCAACGAGCGCACGCTGGAGCGCAAGATTAAGGAAGCCTTCCTGTCGCTGTGGCTGGAGGCCAACCTGTCCAAGAAGGAGATCCTGCAGCTCTACCTCGACCGTTCCTACATGGGCGGCGGCACCTTCGGCATCGAGGCGGCGGCCGACTTCTACTTCGGCAAGAGCGTAAGGGATCTCGATCTGGCCCAGGCGGCGATGCTGGCGGGGCTGTTCAAGGCGCCGACCAAATACGCGCCGCACATCAACCTGCCGGCCGCCCGCG
>ERZ778021.2497-NODE-2497-length-16158-cov-4.065143_pt1 | contig 16158 bp, 18 predicted proteins | sample MGYA00375751_ERZ778021 | MGnify/ENA primary metagenome ERZ778021 (study PRJEB29350, sample SAMN05389814) | bioreactor metagenome | isolation source: Thiocyanate stock bioreactor | place: South Africa: University of Cape Town | collected 2013-08-29 ... | reverse complement strand
GCGCATCTGGTCGTCGAAATCCACCACGCCATAGCGTTCCGGGTCCGACACGCGATAGCCAAAGACCGTCCCGCCGCTGTCGCGCCCATCCGCCGAGGCCAGCAGTTCGGGCAGGCCGTGCCCGAAGAAGATGTTGTCGCCCAGCACCATCGCGGAGGGGCTGCCCGCCAGGAAATCCTCGGCCAGGATATAGGCCTGCGCCAGGCCGTCCGGGCTGGGCTGGATGATATAGGTGAAGCGGATCCCCCATTGGCTGCCATCGCCCAGCAGGCGGCGGAACTGGTCCTGATCCTCGGGGGTGGTGATGATCGCGATGTCGCGGATGCGGGCCAGCATCAGCACCGTGATCGGATAGTAGATCATCGGCTTGTCATACAGCGGCAGCAGCTGTTTCGACACACCCATGGTGATGGGATACAGCCGCGTGCCCGACCCGCCTGCCAGGATGATGCCCTTGCGCTGTGTCATGCCTTGTCCTTCAGTTGGTCCAGAACGCGGGCCAGCCCGGCCCGCCAGTCGGGGCGCGCGATCCCGAAATCGCGCGCGATGCGCCCGCAATCCAGCCGCGAATTCAGCGGCCGCGCGGCAGGCGTCGGATAGTCGGATGAGGGGATGTCGGCCACCTGCGCGCCTAGGGACGCCTGCGCCATGATCTCGCGCGCGAAATCGGCCCAGGAGGCGTTGGGGGCGCCGGCAAAGTGATAGATGCCGCCCGTGGTGTCGGGCCGGTCGCGCATGACGCGGATCATCCGCAGGGCGGCGCTTGCGATGTCGGCGGCGGGGGTCGGCCCGCCGATCTGGTCGGCCACCACCGTCAGCCGGTCCCGCTCCGCCCCAAGGCGTAGCATCGTTTTCACGAAATTCGCGCCATGGGCGGAAAACACCCAAGAGGTCCGCATCACGGCCCACCGGCCGCCCGCGGCGGCCACGCCCTGCTCTCCGGCCAGCTTGGTCGCGCCATAGACGCCCAGGGGCGCGGTCGGCGCATCCTCGGCCCGCGGCTGATCGCCCGATCCGTCAAAGACATAATCGGTCGAGATATGCAGGAACGGGATGCCCAATTCGGCGCAGGCCTGCGCCATCGCGGTGGGGGCGTCGGCATTGACCAGGCGGGCGGTGTCCGCATCCGTCTCGGCCCGGTCCACGGCGGTATAGGCGGCGGCGTCGATGACCGCGCGGGGACGCGCCTCGCGGATCGCCGCGGCACAGGCGGCGGGGTCGGTCAGGTCGGCACGGTCGCGGCCAAGGAAGGTCGCCTCCGGGGCCAAGGCGGCCAGTTCCCGCGCGACCTGGCCCGTGCGGCCAAAGACCAGCAATCCCTGCATCACGCGGTCCCCAGGCGCTTACCCACGCCCTCGCGGTCCAGCAGCGGCTGCCACCAGTCGCGATTGGCCAGGTACCATTCGACCGTGCGGCGCAGCCCCTCCTCGACCGTCACGGACGGGCGCCAGCCCAGTTCCGTGCGGATGCGGGTCGGGTCGATCGCATAGCGGCGGTCATGGCCGGGACGGTCCGTCACAAAGGTGATCAGGTCGGCATGGGGCGCGCCTGCAGGGTGTAGGTCGTCCATATGCGCGCAGATGGTGCGGACCAGGTCGATATTCGTGGCCTCGTTCTCTCCGCCGATGTTGTAGCTGCGGTTCAGCTGGCCCTTTTCCAGGACCAGCAGCAGCGCGTCGGCGTGATCCTCGACATACAGCCAGTCGCGGATGTTGCCGCCATCGCCATAGACCGGGATCGGCTGGCCCGACAGCGCCTTGAGGATCACCACCGGCACCAGTTTTTCGGGGAAGTGATAGGGGCCGTAATTGGTCAGCACGACCGGCAGGCCATAGGTCTCGGCCCAGGCGCGGACCAGATGGTCGGACCCCGCCTTGCTGGCCGAATAGGGGCTGCGCGGGTCATAGGGGGTGGTTTCCGTGAACTGCCCCGTCTCGCCCAGCGAGCCGAAGACCTCGTCGGTCGAGATGTGGTGAAACCGAAAGCTGTCGGGCTTGCCCTGGGCCGTCCAATAGGCGCGGGCGGCCTCCAGCATGTTGAACGTGCCGATCACGTTGGTCTCCACGAAAGCCGCCGGGCCGTCGATGGACCGGTCCACATGGCTTTCCGCGGCCAGGTGCATGATCGCGTCGGGGCGGTGATCCGCCAGGATGCGGTCCAGCGCGGCGCGGTCGCGGATATCGGCCTGCTCGAACGCATAGCGGTCGGACTGCGCGGCTTGGGCCACGTTCTCCAGGTTCGCGGCATAGGTCAGCGCGTCCAGGTTCACGACGTGATGGCCGCGCGCGATGGCCAGGCGGACGACGGCAGAGCCGATGAAGCCGGCGCCGCCGGTGATCAGGATCTTCATGGCGTCACCTCGAACGGGCTGGTCCAGTCGGCAAAGGCCGGGGCGGCGCGGTCCTTGTCCGACAGAAGCGGGTCGTCCACGCCCCAGTCGATGCCCAGGCTGTCCCAGGCAACCGCCCCATCCGACGCGCGGTCGTAATGGTCGGTGCATTTGTAGACGATTTCAGTGTCAGGCTCTCGCGTCACGAACCCGTGCAGAAAGCCTGCGGGAATCCACAGCTGGCGCCCGTTCTCGAAGGACAGCTCGGTCCCGAACCACTGGCCAAAGGTCGGGCTGCCGCGGCGCGCATCGACGGCCACGTCGAACAGGCGGCCCCGGCCGCAGCGCACCAGCTTGCCCTGCGCATGGGGCGGCGCCTGATAGTGCAGGCCGCGCAGCGTGCCCACCTGCATCGACATCGAATGGTTGTCCTGCACGAATTCGGGCAGGTCGACGCCCGCCTGCATCAGCGTGCGCCGGTTCCAGCTTTCGGAGAAGAACCCCCGCGCGTCGCCATGCCGCGCAGGTGTCAGGATCAGCACGCCGGAAAGCGGGGTGGACTCAATCTGCATCATCGCCTCGGGTCTTGAATGTGGGTGCTGTTTAGGGCCACGCGCCGCGAATGTCAGCCCCATCCGGGCCGGAAAGCCCGGCGATGCGCGGGCCGGGGCCGCGGTTGCCGCGCCAAGGCGCTTCGTGGTATCGCCCGCCCCGACCCGCCGGCCCCCGCCGGCCCAGACAAGAGCGGCACGCATGGCCCCCTTCCGACCCTCGATCACCGCCGTGGTCGTCACGCATGACCGGCTGGACAAGCTGTCCGTGACCCTGACGCGGCTGCTGGAGCAGCCGGTGCAGCGGGTGATCGTGGTGGACAACGCCTCGACCGACGGAACCGCCGCCTGGTTGGCCGCGCAGGGCGACCCGCGCCTGCTCGTGCATCGCTGCGACAGCAACCTGGGCGGCGCGGGCGGGTTTTCCGTGGGCATGCGGCTGGCCCGGGACGAGGGCCCTTCGGACTGGACGGTGGTCATGGACGATGACGGCCGCCCTGCCCCGGGCGCCTTTGACGCCTTTTACGCGCTTGACCTGACAGGCTGGGACGCCATCGGCGCGGCGGTGTTCCACCCCGACGGAAGCATCTGCGAGATGAACCGCCCCTATCGCAACCCGTTCTGGCATCCCGGCGCCTTTCTGCGCACGCTGGCGCGGATGCCCCTGGGGCGCGGGCGCCGCGGCTTTCACCTGACCGATGCCGAATACCGCGCCGACGGCCCAATCCTGCCCGTAGACATGAGCAGTTTCGTCGGCCTGTTCCTGTCGCGCGCGGCGCTGCAGCGGGCGGGCCTGCCCGATCCGCGCCTGTTCATATATGGCGACGATCAACTTTATACGCTGCTGATGCGTCGCCAGGGCCTGCGCATCGGCTTTGCGCCGCAGGTGCGGTTCGATCATGACACCACCGCCGTGCAGGGTCAGGGCGGCGTCGTGCTGCGGCCCCTGTGGAAGGTGTTCTACATGTATCGCAACGCGCTGATGGCCTATCGCGTGGCGGCGGGGCCGTGGTTCTGGCCGCTGGTGCCGCTGCTGTTGCGCAAATGGCGCCGCAAGGCCGCCGATTACGGCCCCGACGCGGCGCTGTTCCGCACCATCCTGGATCAGGCCGTGCGCGACGGGCTGGCCGCGCGGCTGGACCGCACCCATGATGAGGTGTTGCGCCTGACCCGCCCCGACTAGGCGCGGGTCAGTCCAGGTGGCCCGCGATGGCGCGGCCCAGGGCAAAGACCCGCTGTTCCAGGATCACCGGCGTCTCGCAGACATAGGTCAGCGACTGCTGGCGTTCGGTAAAGATCCGCTGTTCCCAGTCCAGAGCCTTTTCCTCGGCGTCGATGGCGTCGAAATCGGGCGGGTCGGCGGCCTCCAGGGCGGCCATGCGGGCGCGGCGGTCCTCGATGCGCAGGGACAGGTTCAGCTGGGACTGGCCATAGCGCGCGATGCCCCCGATCAGCGCGCCGCGGTCGCTGTCGATGCGGTCAAAGATCGCCTGCATCAGCGCGACCAGCTGGGCCTGCGACGCCCCGGCGGCGAAATCGGCGATCTCGGCCTCGGCCTGATCCAGCGGCAGGCGGCGCTGTTCCAGCCGTTCGGCCAGGCGGGCGATCTGCGGGTCGCGGACCAGGGCCAGCGCCTCCTCGTCCGGCAGGGGGCCCGTCCAGACCTGCCCCATCGACAGGTTCGGCTGCTTGCGCTGGATGCAGGGCCAGTCGGGGTCGGTGCCCGCCGCGCCAAAGGCGGGGCCTGCCAGCAGCGCCAGGGCCAAGGTGATGCGGATCATGCGGGGCCTCCTTTCCGGCGGGCCCAGAGGCCCTTTTGCGGATCATACATGAACACCGCCGCGCCAAAAAACCCCGCCAAACATCCTAGGACCACCGCCAGAGAGGTCCATTCGACGCGCAGATACAGCGCAAAGCGGATCAGTTCGACCGCATGGGTGAACGGGTTGAAGCGGCAGATGTCGTATAACAGCGGGCTGCTCTCGCGCATGCGCCACAGCGGATAGAGCGCGGACGAGGCGAAGAACATCGGAAAGATCACGAAGTTCATGACGCCCGCGAAATTCTCCAGCTGGCGGATGGCGCTGGACAGGAACAGCCCCATCGCGCCCAGCATCAGCCCCGACAGGATCAGCGCCGGGATCACCGCGACATAGCCCCAGACGGGCGGGCGGATGCCCCACCAATAGGCGATCGCCAGAAAGGTGAAGACCTGGATGATCGACACGATCACCCCCGCGATCAGCTTGGACCCCAGCAGGAACCAGCGCGGGAAGGGGCTGACCAGCAGGGTGCGCATGGCCCCGGTCTCTCGGTCATAGACCATCGACAGCGACGATTGCATGCCGTTGAACAGCTGGATCATCGCGACCAGTCCGGGGGTCACATAGACCTCGTAGAGGACATAGGTCTGATAGGGCGGCGTGATCGACAGGCCCAGCACAGCACGGAACCCGGCGGCAAAGATGAACAGCCAGACCAGCGGCCGCACCAGCGCCGCCAGAAACCGGCCCCGCTGATTGACAAAACGCAGCGTCTCGCGCCGGGCGATGCCCAGGAACGCGGTCAGCCAGCCGCGCGCATGGGCGGTGGGCGGGGTCACGGCGCCACCCCGGTCAGGTCCAGAAAGGCGCGGGTCAGCCCCTGCGCGCCCGCGATATCGCGCGCCGGGCCGTGGCGCAGCACCGCGCCGCGATGCAGGATCACCAGGTCGTCGGCGGGGTCGATCTCGTCCATGATATGCGTGGCCCACAGCGCGGACACCCCGTCGCGCGCGATCAGCCGGCGGGTCAGGGCCAGCACCTCGGCCCGCGATTTGACGTCCAGGCCCACGGTCGCCTCGTCCAGCAGCAAGAGGTCGGGGCGGTGGATCAGGGCGCGCGCGATCTCGGCCCGGCGCGACTGGCCGCCCGACAGGGCGGTGACGCGGGCATCGGCGCGGTCGGCCAGATCGACCTGAGCCAGGACCGTGTCGATGCGGGGCCGGGCCAGGCGGCCGGGAATGCCGTGCAGGCTGGCGTGATAGATCAGGTTCTGGCGGATGGTCAGGTCGGCATCCATCGCGCGGCTTTGGAACACCACGCCCAGACGGGCCAGCGCCCGCGACGGTTCGCGCCGCAGGTCGTGGCCGCCGACCCGTATCGTGCCGGATCGGTTGTTATAAAGCCGCGTGATCAGCGAGAACAGCGTCGTCTTGCCCGCGCCATTCACGCCCAGCAGGGCGGTGAACCCGCCCTGCGGAACGGTCAGAGACACGTCCTTCAGCGCCTGGACGGCGCCGAAGCTGTGGCTGACATTGTCGATCTGCAGGGCGGGCGCGGTCATTACTGGATGTTGAACACGGCCTGCAACGTGTCCCCCGATGAGCCGGGCACAGACAGCGTATAGCGCCCCGGCAGCACCGCGATAAAGCTCAGCCGCGCGGTTCCCGCACTGTCGAACTCGATGCTGTGGACGCCCATCGGGCGGATCTCGATATCCTCGATGACGATCTCGTTGATCCAGATGGCGCGGAAGAAATCGCCCCCCGACAGGGCCAACTCCTGGCTGCCGTCGGCGTTGATCTCGATCCGATAGTATCCGCCGGACTTGATCGTGTATTCACCCCCGGCGACAGGTTGTCCCGAGGCAAGCGTCAGGGGCGCCAGATCGGTGCGGTTCTGCCGGTCCAAAAGCCCCGAGAACCCGTATTCGTGCATGCCGCCGGCCTCATAGACACCGCCACCCTCCTCTGCTGCGGCCTCCTCGTCGTCATCATCATCGGTATCGGTTGCCGCCGGGTCGTTGGACTGATCGGTCGCCTCGCCCGATTGCGTGCCCGGCGCCGCTTCTTCGCCGACGACAGCATCGCCTGCGGGAGCTTCGGCATCCTGCGCGTAGACGGGCGCTGTCATGACAAGGGCAAGGGCTGCCCCGGCCATCAGTCTGGTAATGGTGCTCATGGATCGTCTCCTCCGGTATTGATATCAGTTCGGCGCCACGACGACGCCCCAAGGCTGCTGTCCGACCTGGACCGAGCGCAGCACCTCGTCTGTCTCGACATCGATGATCGAGACGTCGTTCGAATTGCCGTTGGTGGTATAAAGCCGCGTCTCATCGGGGTTGAAGGCCAGCTGCCAGACCCGCTGCCCGACCAGCAGATAATCGATCACCTCGTCGGTTTCTGCATCCACCACCGCGATGCGATTGGCCGGACCCAGGGCGACATACAGTTTCTTGCCATCCGAGGTGACGCGCGCGCCGACCGGCTGGATCGCCTCGGGCAGGACGCCCGGAATCTCAAAGCTGATCTTTTTTGTGATCTGCTGCGTCTCAGGGTCGATCACGCTGACCGTGCCGCCGATCTCGGAGGTCACGTACAGCTTGGACCCGTCGGCGGTGAACTGGGCAAAACGGGGGCGGCTGTCGACCAGCACGTTCGCGGTGATCTCGAACGTCTCGGTGTCGATGAAATGCGCCATATTGGTGGTTTCCGAGGTGTTGATCACCACGCGCCCGTCCGGGCTGACGCCCATGCCTTCGGGCTCCACGCCGACCGGAATCTCGGCCAGGACCTGGCGGGTCTTGACGTCGACGACGGTGACGATGTTGTCATCCTCGTTCGCGATGTACAGGGGGTTGCCCGACGGGTGCAGCACGAACAGCTCGGGGTCCGGCCCCGAGGGCAGGGTGTGCAGCTCCTCCATGGTGTTCGGATCGAAGACGCGCACCAGATCGTCGTCGGATGCGCAGACATACAACTCGGTCCCGTCCGGGCTGATGGTGATCCCGCGCGGGCGGTTGCCGGCGGGATAGGTACCGATCACCTCGAAGGTCTCGCCGTCCAGGACGGTGATGTCGTTGCTGCGCTCGTTGCTGACAAAGACGCGGTTGGCCATGGCAGGGCCCGATGCCAGCATCAGGGCCAGACCGGCGGTGGCGGAAAGCAGATGTCTCATGGCGTCTCCGGAAATTGGCATTGCGTTTCGGGGCGGTCGATGCCCAGCGTGTCCAGCTGGCTGGTCTGGTGCAGATACTGGTCCTGCGGGCTGACGGAGGTGGTAAGAACCCCCGTGGTCAGCAGGATAGGCTGGCGCACCTGGTGGTCCCAGTCGCGGACCGTCAGCGCCTGACCCTTAAAACCCGCCACGTCGAAATCGTCGGACAGAATGAAGGCCTTGAGCGTCGCGGGATCGCCGGAATTCGTGCGGGTGGCGGCCTCTCCGACGATGCGCAGCGACAGCCAGGTCTGATAATCGGCCTCGCGGATGGGACGCGCGGCCAGGCGTTCAAAGCGGTTCTGGAACTGGGTGCCGCCCCAGGCCTCCATCGCCGGATGCCAGCTGCGCGGCACCAGGCCCGCCGACCCGGCCACCGGGCGCGGGTCCCAGGTCAGATAGGGCAGATGGGCGGCAAAGACGTCGGCCTCGTCGGCGGTGATGACGATGTCATGCTCGGCCGCGCGTTGGGTGAATACCGGCATCTGCGCTTGGACCTGCACATGGCCGCTGTCGGTGCGCCGGGCGCCGCCGGTATCCTCGAATTCGCGTTCCTCGACGATGCGGGCGCCGAACTTGGCGGCGGCCGTGCGATAGGCATCGGCCATGGCCTGGTCCTGCGGGTGGCTGCCGTGGATCAGGAACCAGCGCGGCCAGTTCTTCCACATCAGGAACTGGGCCAGACCGTCGGCCAGCATCGCCCGGCTTGGCGCGACGTGGATCGTGTTGAACCGGCAATCGGCCCCGCGCAGGTTGTCGCCCCGCGCCATCGCGTTGAAGACCATCGCCCGATCCCCCGCCTGATCGGCCAGGGCCAGCGTCGTGGCGTCATCGGCCAGCAGCACCACGAACTCGATCCCGTCATCCAGCAGCCGGGCCAGCTCGGCCTCGGCGGTGTCGGGGGTGGCCGTGACCTCCTCGGCCTCGAAATCCTGGCCCATGAAGCGCCCGGTCGTGTCATTGTCCTCGATCGCCAGGCGGGCGCCCGCGAACCCCAGATCGGCGGGCGGCAGATCCAGCCGCGAGATCGGCGGCAGGCCCGGATCGTCAACCCGCAGAACGGCGGCGCGGATCAGCACCGGATCGGGGGACTGGGCCGCAGCGGGCTGGGCCAGTGCCGCGGCACCCACCAAAAGTCCTATGATTCCCTTGAGCATTTTCTCTCTCCCTGGGGTCATGGTGGGCGGGGATTCGGCCTGCGGCAACCCGGTTATTGTTCCCGCCGAACGCGGGAAGTTTTCCCTCAACCCAAGGTCTGAGGCGGCTACGGCTTTTGTCTGATAGACGCCCGGCATGGTCGGGCGCATGGTCGGATCATGACCCGAACCGGACCGATATCGACCCTGCTGCTGGCCCTGCTGGCCCCCGCGACCGCCCTGGCACAGGGCGCACCGCCGCCCGGCACCGCGACCTGGTTCGGCATCCATTACATCGACACCTCGACCGAGGGCGCGATCAACGGCATCCGCGCGGATGAGACCGACCGCATCGCCATGACCGAGGCCTATATCGCCCAGGATCTGGCCGCGCGGGGCTTTGATCTGACCGCCCCGCCCCCCGAGGCGGTGGCCCAGATCCTGAACCCCGTGCATTCGAACGGCGCCGATGCCCGCATCGCCCGCGAGATGGGCACCGACTATGTCATCGCGGGCGAGGTCCAGAAGGTGTCGAACCTGATCCAGTCGGTGAACCTGCACATCCGCGACGCGGAGACGGGACGCACCCTGCGTGCCGGATCGGTCGAGATCCGGGGCAACACCGATGACGCGTTCCGGCGCGGCTACAGCTATCTGCTGAGAAATGTGATCTTTCGGGAGGAACGGAAGGAATGAGGAATACGACGCTTTTGGCCGGTGCGCTTGGTGCGGTTCTGGCCATGACGACGGTGGCGGGGGCGCATGGCCCGTCGCGGCTCAAGACCGAACAGACGGTGATGCTGGACGCCCCCCCCGCCGAGGTCTGGGAGGTGATCGGCCGGTTCGACGACATGAGCTGGCACCCCGTGGTGGCCCAGACTGCGATGGTCCCCGAGGGCGCGCCCGCGGATGTCGCCGACGAATCGACCCGTGTGCTGACACTGGAGGGCGACGGCGACGCCACCATCACCGAACAGCTGATGGGCATCGACAACGACAAGATGCAGTACCGCTATATGATCACCCAGGTCGACACGGCGGTGCTGCCGGTCACCAACTATTCCTCGACGCTGCAGGTCAGCGACAAGGACGGCAAGGCCGAGGTGCTGTGGCGCGGCGGCTTCTATCGCGGCTTTCCCAACAACGATCCCCCGGCCGAGCTGAACGACGATGCCGCCATCGCCGCGGTCGAGGGCGTCTATCAGGCCGGGCTGGACGCGCTGGCCGAGCGGTTCGGCCGCGCCGAATAGTGCTGCGCGCCCTGCTGCTGGTGCTGATGGGGTCCCCGGTCATGGCCGGGGATCTGGCTTTCGTGACATCCCAGAACGGCAATGCGGTGACGGTGGTGGATCTGGGTCGGGGGGAGATCCTGGCGCAGGCCGACATTCCCGGCGCACCCGCACCCGTGGCCTATGACCCGGTCGCGGGGCGCGCCTATGTCATCGCCGCCGATACCGGGCGCCTGCATGTCCTGGACGAGGACGCCCACCTTCTCAACCACGTCGATCTGGGGGCCGGGGCTTTCGGGCTCGCGGTGGGCGGTGGGGCGGTATTCGTGACGCATTGGTACGACGCGCGCCTGACCCGGCTGGACGCGTCGCTGCAACCGGTCTGGGCCGTGCCGACCGGCCCGGCCCCGGCGGGCGTCGCGGTCAGCGCCGATGGCCTGCTGGTCGCGACGGCCGATCGCGATGCGGATTCGGTCAGCATCTTTGACGCCGCCAGCGGGGCGCGTCTGCACCGGGTGGCGACGGCGGGCGCGCATCCCTTCGGCATCACCTTTCACGACGGGCGGCTGTTCACGGCGGATGTGCAAGGCGACCTTGTATCGGTCATCGACCCCGTGGCCGGGCGGCTGGTCGGGCAGGTGCCGACGGGCAGCCACCCCTATGCCGTGGCTTTCGCTGCCGGTCGGGGCTTTGTCACCGATCAGTATGATGGCACGGTCCCGGTCTTTGATGCCGCGACGCTGGCGGTTGTGGCCACCGTGCCCACCGGCGACTAGCCCGAAGGCACCGCCGCCCTGCCCGATGGCAGCGGCGTGGCGGTCGCGAACTGGGATTCGGACAGCATGGTCGTTCTGGACGCCCTGTCGCTGGAGGTGACGCACCGCATCGCGATGCCCCCCGGCCCCCGCGCCTTTGGCAGCTTTACGGGGCGACAGGGTCCGCGATGACCAGCGGCCGGCCGGCCTGTTCCCAGGCATCGGTACCGCCGGGAAACCACAGCACCGGCTCGAACCCCCATTCGACGGCGCGGCGCGCGGCGTTCCAGCTCATCCAGCAATCGGCGCGGCAAAAGATCACCAGCGGGCGGTCCGGGTCGCCCTGTTGAGCACGGGTCAGGCCGTCGCGAAGCCGCGCCTCCTCGGCCGGGGCCAGCGCCTGATAGCCGGTGTTCCACAGCCACAGCGCGCCGGGGATGGTCTGGTGCGGCGGCTCGTTCCACAGGGTGCCTTCGGGCAGACCCTCGGGGCGGGCCTTGCGCGGCATCGCGTCCACGAAGGCCGCGCCCGCCTCGTGCAGGGCCACGGCCTCGTCGATGCCGATGACCTGCGCGCCGGTCAGGGTCGCGGGCACCGGCGCGCGATAGGGCTCTCCGCGATAGGTGTCGGGCTCGGGCACCGTCTGTGCCCAGGCGGCGGGTGCCAGCAACAGCGCCAGGACCGCCGCACGGGTCATGGCAACAGCGCCTTGCCGTAATCGTCGACCAGCGGCACCCCGGCCTCGTGCAGGATGTCGTTGATGGCATCCTGGTTGCGGCGGATCAGGCTGTTCAGCTCGCGCTTCCATTCCTGCTCCTCCATGCGCACGCCCATGGTGATGCGATAGAACAGGCGCGGATTGGCCTCTTCGTGCAGCAGCGGCGTGAACTGCAGGTCGGGGTCGTCCTTGACGCGCGGCCCGGCCAGCGGGCCCCACATGACCGCGGCGCCCATCTCTCCGCTGCGGACACCCTCCAGCAGATCGCCCATCGGGTCCTCGACCCGGCGGTCGACGAACAGATCGACGCCGCGCATGTTGGGGGCCAGCCCCGCCCGGGCCAGATGCGTGGCGGGCGGCGTGCCCGCGACCACGCCGATGCCGTGATCCTTGAGCGCCGGGTCGGTCAGCCGGTCCACCTGCGCCAGGGGACCGTCGCGGCGCGTCACGATGCCATAGACCGAGGTGTAGTAATGATTGGTGTTCTGGACCAGCTCATCGCCTTGGGCATAGCCGATCACCACGTCGCAGGTGCCCATCCGCAGGGTCCGCTGGATAAAGCCCATGCCCGAGGGAAACCAGCTGTAGGTGACGGGCAGGCCCAGCGTCTGTCCCACGAATTCCGCCAGACGGTTCTCAAAGCCGGTGCCGTCGCGGTCCGACATGGGCGCGTTGGCCGGGTCCGCGCAGACCCGGAACTGCGTGGTCGAACGGAGGTCGGCGACCTGCGCCGTCACGGGGCTGGCCAGCATCCCCGCGATCAACCCCAGGACGCCGATGCGGCGCAGCATCAGCTGGACATGCAGGAATCTTCCTGCGCCGTGTAATCCTCGGATTTGTCGGCCCGTTCGGCGGGGCGTCCGCGCCCGATCGTGTCGGTGCCATGCGCCAGCAGATAGACATAGATGTCGTCGATATAGCACCAGACGTTCTTGTTGGTGCCGAATGCCGGCATGACCGAGTTCGTGCCCTGCTTGCCCGAGGCCACGACCTGCATGAAGTCATAGTAATCCATCCGCAGCACGGAATTCTTCAGCGCCGGCGCATAGGTCGACCCTTCGCCATCGGGGCCGTGGCAGACATGGCATTCCGCGTGATAGCGGCGGAACCCGTTGAAGGTCGCGAAATCGACCACGCCGTCCTCGACGTTGAAGGTCGGGATGCCCTCGGCATTGCGCCAGCGGCCGTCCATCTCCTCAACGGGGGTCATGTCCTGGCCGTTCGCCAGGACCATGGCACCCTCGGCAGCCTCGGGGGCGGGGGCCGTTTCAGTCTGCGCCAAGGCCATGCCGGCCAGGGACGCACCCAGGACCAGCGCCGTGAGGCTGGTGATGGCTTTCATGTCGGAAGTCCTCCCAAAGTCGTCTGTCTCCTCAGACGGTTCCGCCCCAGTCTAATGCTGGGGCGGCGCCATCAAAGGTCACGCTTGCGTATCCGGGCCCAAAGTATGAGGCGGCCCGCCTGCTGGTCTCAGTTCGGCAGTTCGAACACGGTCAGCTGACCGCCCAGTTCGGTATAGTCGCTCAGCGCGGCATAGCCGCCCACGGCGCCCAGACCGTCATTGGGGTTGGTCAGACCGGCCGCCAGACCGATCCCGGCCCATCCGCCGACACCCGACAGAACGGCGATGTACTGCTTGCCGTCATGCTCGTAGGTCATCGTGTTGCCGATGATGCCCGACGGCGTCTTGAAGCTGTACAGCTCCTCTCCGGTCTCGGCATCGACGGCCTTCAGGAAGCCCTCCAGCGTGCCATAGAAGACCACGTCGCCCGCGGTCGCCAGGGCGCCCGACCAGACCGAGAACTGCTCGGGCAGGGACCACTTGATCTCGCCCGCGACGGCATCCCAGGCGATGAAGTTGCCCATGCCGCCATGGCTGTCGGGGGCCGGGTACATCGACAGGGTCGCGCCGACATAGGGCTGGCCCGCGGTATAGGCCACGCGGAACGGCTCATAGTCCATGCAGACGTGGTTGGTCGGGACGTAGAACAGGCCGGTCTTGGGCGAGTAAGACGCAGGCTGCTGGTCCTTAGTGCCCAAGGCCGCCGGGCAGACGCCGGTGGTGTTCACATCCTCGCCGTTCTGGGCGGTCGAGTATTCGGCCACGACCATCGGACGACCATAGGTGTCCGAATCGGGGTTCATGTCGACTTCGGTGGCCCAGTTCACCGCCGGGTCGAACTTTTCGGCGACCAGCAGCTCTCCGGTCTCGCGGTCCAGCGTATAGGCGAACCCGTTACGGTCGAAGTTCACCAGCAGCTTGCGCTCGACGCCGTCGATCTCCTTGTCGATCAGGATGTTCTCGTTGACGCCGTCATAGTCCCATTCGTCATGGGGCGTCTTCTGATAGAACCACTTGGCCTCTCCGGTATCGGCATCGCGGGCCATGATGGTCATGGACCAGCGGTTGTCGCCCGGACGCTGGCTGGGGTTCCAGGTCGAGGGGTTGCCGGTGCCGTAATAGACCAGGTTCAGGTCCGGGTCATAGCTGAACCAGCCCCAGGTCGAACCGCCGCCGATCTTCCACTGATCGCCTTCCCAGCTGTTCAGAGAGCTGTCCGCGCCGATGGGCTGGCCCAGATGCATGGTCGTCTCGGGGTTGACCAGCATCTCGTCGTCGGGGCCGGTGGACCAGGCCTTCCACGCCTCGGTGCCGTCCGCCAGGTTATAGGCGGTGATGCGGCCGCGCACGCCGTATTCGCCGCCCGACACGCCGACCAGGACCTTGTCGCCCACGGGCATCACGGTCGCGGTGTTGGTCTCTCCGATGGCCGGATCGCCGGTCTTGACCGACCACTTCACTTCGCCGGTCTTGGCATCCAGCGCCAGCAGCGTGGTGTCGGCCTGGTGGCTGATGATCATGCCGTCCGCATAGGCCGGGCCGCGATAGACGGTGTCGCAGCACATGACCGCGATGACCTCGGGGTCCTGCTGGGGGGTGTGGCGCCACAGGATCTTGCCGTTGTCGTTCAGGTCCAGCGCAAAGATGTTGTTGGGGAAGGGCGTGTGGACATACATGACGTTGTCGACCACCAGCGGGCCACCCTCATGGCCGCGCAGCACGCCGGTCGAAAAGGTCCAGGCCACGCGCAGGTCGCCGACGTTGTCGCGGTTGATCTGGTCCAGTTCGGAATAACGCTGGTTGGCATAGTCGCCGGTCTGGATCGCCCATTGCGCCGAATTGCCCGTCTCGGTCAGGACGCTTTCGTTGGCATAGGCCGATACGCCCGTCATCAGCAGCGCGACTGCCGCGCTGTTCAAGAGATTTTTCATAGAGTGCTCCTCCGCTCCCTGGATGCAGCGCCGCAGGTTTCCTCCTCCCGCGGCAGTCCATGTCCAAGTAGTTGGTCGGGCACCCCCTTGCGTCAATCGCAGCCCCTGCCCTTTGCCCCTAAAGTCTTATGGGAAAACGGCAGGGGTGACGGGAATGATCGGCAATCGGTTCAGACCAGCCGTTCGGCGTGCCAGAAGACATGGTCGGCCATGAAGCTCTGCACGAAGAAGTAGCTGTGGTCATAGCCCGGATGCATGCGGAACTGGCCGGGCTGGCGGCGTGCCATCATTGCATGGGCCAACGATTCGGGACGCAGCAGGTCCAGGAACTGATCGTTGGCGCCCTGGTCGATCAGCACCTCTCCGGGATAGCCGCGTTCGGTCATCAGCAGCGTCGCGTCATGGGCGCGCCAGCTGTCCCGATCCTCGCCCAGATAGGCGGTGAACTGCTTGCGGCCCCAGTCCGATTCCGTCGGGTTCGCGATGGGCGAGAAGGCCGAGACCGACTTGTAGCGGTCGGGATGGGTCATCGCGATGGTCAGCGCGCCATGCCCGCCCATCGAATGGCCGGTGATGCCCATGGCATCGGCGTCGATGGCAAAGTTGTCGGCGACCAGTTCGGGCAGTTCCGCGGTGATGTAATCCCACATCTGAAAATGCGGCTTCCACGGGTCCTGGGTGGCATTGACGTAAAAGCCGGCACCCTGCCCCAGGTCATAGGCCTCGTCATTGGCCACGCCCTCGCCCCGGGGCGAGGTGTCGGGAAAGATGATGGCGATGCCGGCCTCGTCGCACCATTGCTGGGCGGCGGCCTTGGTCATCGCGTTCTCGTGGTTGCAGGTCAGGCCCGATAGGTACCACAGCACCGGCACGCGCCCGTGCAGCGCCAGTTCGGGCAGGTAGACCGCAAAGGTCATGTCGGTGCCGGTCGCCTGCGATGCGTGGCGATAGACGCCCTGGGTGCCGCCAAAGCTGCGGGTTTCGGACAGAGTCTCAAGGCTCATCGGTGTCTCCCTTCAGGGTGTGGAACATGACCAGCGCATCGACCGGCCCGTACTGGGGATGAAGAAACGCGCCCGGCAGGCAGCCCACAACCTCAAACCCGGCCTTCTGCCACAAATGGACGGCATCGGCATTGTTGGACACGACGAAGTTGAACTGCATCGCGCGGAAGCCCTGTCCCGCAGCCCA
>ERZ778021.2496-NODE-2496-length-16169-cov-5.653965_pt1 | contig 16169 bp, 13 predicted proteins | sample MGYA00375751_ERZ778021 | MGnify/ENA primary metagenome ERZ778021 (study PRJEB29350, sample SAMN05389814) | bioreactor metagenome | isolation source: Thiocyanate stock bioreactor | place: South Africa: University of Cape Town | collected 2013-08-29 ... | reverse complement strand
CGTATTCCTTTGGTTTTAATCGCAGAAAGAAAAAATGGTGGCAGGGGTGACGGATTGCCACGTCAGTTTGAAAAGCCAACAAGTCGGCTTCACTGGCTCGCAATGACGCCGGGGGGGACGCATTCCCCGATTGTTCCCCGAATCGTTGGTGAATGCAATGAAAAAATATTGGATCGTTTGTGTTACTATAACAAAGAAAAAACTGCATAGAGCAGTCGTTTTCAGTTTTTCAAAAAAACCGACTCCGGCGTCATTGCGAGCCTTAGCGTGGCAATCCGTAATTCCTTTGTTTTACATTGCAGAAAGAGAAAACCGTGGCAATAACCCCGGGGGAATATTCCGTATTTCTGTCAGGGATCCAGCGGGATGATTGTGATGCCTTGTTTTTGTGCTTGGTGACCGCCGGACAGGGAAATGCAGAATCCGGCGTTTTTGAAAATGCGGTTGGTTTGTTCCTCGGCTTCCACGATCTTGAGGGTGTCGGCGGTGTAGATCAACCGGTTGTTGATGAAGCTGTTTTCGGCTGTGATGACCTTGTCCAGTCCCGGGACGATATAATGCAGCTTCACCCCGGGGTAGTTCAGCTTGAGCCGCAGGATATGTAGTGCCGCCATGGTGTCAAGCTTTCGCCCGGCGGCAATGTTGAAGCCCGTAACCCCCTGTTTAATCAGACGCTCAATCTCGGTTTTCAGCTTTTTGGCAACCATGCGTTCCTGCTCAATCATTTCCGGTCCTATAAAACAAAAAATCTTTTGTTCTGACATATGATTCAATCCTTTGTTTGGTAATGAAAAAAGAAGGATGGGGGCAGAAGCCTGCCCCGAGAAAAGAAAGAAGGGAAAGAGAAAAAGGAAAAATATCTTGTTATCCTATGCTTGGTGTGCTAAAATTACAATAATAAGGACAAGCGTGCCGGTTTTGTGGTACACCCTTTTCTGCTGAATCGTCAGCGGATTTATTTTGTTGTATTGGTGTATCAAATACACATGGGAGCATATATTTTCATCTGTTGGGTACATTATAATTCATGAATTATGTATTGTCAATAGATAAATTAGTAAAATAATTATTTTGGTGGTGATTTTTTGGAAACCCTAGATAGAATATTGAGTTTGATTCAAGCTAAGGGCATAACAAATAAGGAATTTTTAGAGGATTTGAATTTGAGCTTATCAACAATCAGTGAATGGAAAAGAGAACGCAATAAGTCATATTTAAAACACATCAACAAAATCGCAGATTACTTCAATGTTTCCACAGATTATTTACTAGGAAATACATCAACCAATTCCCTTCCCGAGGATTTACAAAAACTGAACGCAATCTACAACAAACTACCCAAAGAAGAAAAAGCCCAACTCATGACATACGCGGAGTTTTTAGAACAGAATAACGATAAAAAATAAGCGAGGAGCAATCCTCGCTTATTTTTACCGATTACGTTATATAAGCACTTGATTTTTCCATATTATTATAGTAATATATATTACAAACATATGTTTTTGTTGTTTTAAATGTTATATACAAAGCACATAATCTGTGGTATAATTTTTAGATGCAAAGGATGGTTCATACATGTCTAATGATAGAATATACAATATCAGGGACGCTATCTATGGTTTTGTCACTTTTGACGAACAAGAAAAAGAGATTATAAATCATCCTGTGTTTCAACGATTGAGAAGAATAAAACAATTATCATTAACAGATATGATCTATCCGGGAGCAACTCATACAAGATTTGAACATTCAATCGGTGTCATGCAAATGGTTACAGATATGTTTGAAAGTGTCGTACGAAAACCGAATGGGTTACTTAAATCTATTTTAGCTCTTGATGAGAATGGGATAAAAAGGGTTAGAAAAAGGCTGAGATTAGCGGCACTTTTGCATGATATAGGGCATGCACCCTTCTCTCATGCTGGGGAAGAAACAATGCAGTTATTACCAGAAGATCATTATAGATACGATGGAACTGATAAAAAAAAGAGATATGATCATGAGGATTACAGTATAGCAATTATTAAAGAGTTTTTTTCTGATATTATACAAGGGCATCCCATAAATAATAATTATAATATTACGGTGGATGAAATTACCGCATTATTAGGAGACCACAGTGTAAAACCAAAGATGCTGACACTGTTTTGTAAAGATTTTATTTCAGGACAGCTTGATGCTGACAGAGCCGATTATTTGCTCAGAGATTCATTGCATATGGGTATTAGCTATGGATTATATGACAGAAATAGATTGGTTAGTTGCATGACGATAGGTAGGGATGAATTTGAAAATCCAGTGCTTGCAATTGAAGAAGGAGGATGGCATATTGCTGAAAGCCTAGTTATTGCAAGATATCAAATGTTTTCACAAGTGTATTTTCATAAAACTAGAAGAATCTATGACTTTCATGTTAGTAAAGCAACAAAAGAAATATTAAAAAAATATGGTTTTGAAAATGGTTATCCAGCCCCAACTTCAAAAGATAATTTACAAGAGTATATAAATTTTGACGATTGGTTTATGCAGGGAGCTATGAACAATAGTTTGGGGGGTGTTCATGGAAATATTATTTTAAAAAGAGAACATTATAGATGCGCACATCAATCTTCCGATATTCCGACAAATGCTGATGAGGCGAAAATTTTAGAGATTATAAATGATCTAAATCAAGAAGATTATTACATAGATGAAGCTACTGCAACATGGTATAAGGTAGAAAAAGACATTATGATATGTCCCAAAGATGATGGTTTTGTTTACCAATTAAGTATAAAATCTAATATTGTTAGGTCTATGATTGGGAATCCTCGATTAAAAAGGTTATATGTTAAAAAGGAGTGCTTGCAATGATAAATGCAGAGAGAATAGGAGTAATTTCTACTATCGTAAAAAATGAACCTGGACTTGGGAAAACAGCGATAATGAAAATTTTATTTATTCTTCAAAAAGTCTACAAATTACCAATGAATTATGAGTTCAGTATTTACACTTATGGGCCGTATTCAGCAGAGGTAATGGAGGATGTTGACTGTGCCGCGCATGAAGACATTATATCAGTATCTATTATGCCTTACCCAAATGGAATAACTGGTTATGCTATAAATGAATCAAAAAATATTGATAAATATATTTTGGGGAACTCGTTAGTAACAGAATATATAAATTCTATAAATGAAGTTACAGGCATGTTCGGCAAAAAACCGGCGAAAGAACTTGAGTTGGATTCAACAATTATTTATGTTTATGATTTGCATAAGAAAAACAAATGGGAATGTACAGAGGATAATATTATTAATGATGTTAAAGAAATAAAGCCACATTTTGATATTGAGCATATTAAAGGAAATTATTATGGATTAAGTAAGTTATTAGGTATGCTAAATTAAAAACAGACCCCCTATGTAGAAACATTCACGTTTCCACACAGGGGGTTTCCCTTTTCCCTCTTACTGATACGAACAACAATAATCCGCAAAGGTTTTTACGATGATTTTGAAACTGGAGTTCTCGGGTACTACAAAGCTTTCGCCTTCTTTGTATGTTTTATACTCGGTTTGGTCTTTTTGCATGATGTCCATTTCGCCTCCGATGACTTCCATGAGTTCTTCGCCGGCGGTGCTGAATTCATAATCGCCGGGGAGCATAAAGCCCAGTGTTTTTTTGGTGCCGTCGGGGAACAGGACGGTTCTGCTGGTTACCTTGCCGTCAAAATACACGTTGGCTTTTTTGATTATGGTTACGTTTTTAAATTCCATTTTGTTTTCTCCTTTTCCTAAAGGCAAATACGGTCAGGAACCACCGGCTTTCAGCGGATGGTATTTGACTTAGCCTAATATGAATATAAATGCTCCGGGGAGGAATGTCAAGAACCGGCTTTCATTTTTACCGCTTTTACGATTTCATACCACAGCACCGCCACGGCACTGACGGCAATGACGATCAGCATTTCCGCCGCTTCTAAGGGGGTGAATTTCAGATACGACGACAAGGGGGTATAGATGGCCGCCAGTGTCATAAGAACGATCAGACCGTTGATGGTGAGAAAAATCTTTGTTTTGAGCAGCTTGGCGGTGATTTTCAGAACGGAATGGAACTCCGAGCTGTTGACGAGAACGAGGAGAAGGTTCGAGAAAATCAAGACGGAAAAGCCCATGGTGCGTGCGTGGGGTGCATCTTTGTTTTGCAAAACATAGAGGTAAGTGCCAAAGGAAGCGAAGAACACCATCAGTCCCTGTAACAGGGATTTCAGCACGATGGCTTTGGTCACCAATGGCTGACCCTGGGGGATGGGTTTTTGCTTCATGATATTCGGTTCCGGCGGGGTGCGTTCAAACACCACCGAGCAGGTCGGGTCAATCACCAGCTCAAGGAGAACAACATGGAGCGGCAGCAGCATGGCGCTGTCCTGGGAGATGCCCAACAGGGGCGCAAGCAAAGACGCCAGCGCGATGGGGATATGAATGACAAACACATAGCCGATGGCTTTGCGGATATTGATAAAAATCCGGCGCCCGTCTTTTACGGTGTCCACAATGGTGGTAAAGTTATTGTCGAGTAACACCATGTCGGCGGCTTCTCTGGCCACATCGGTGCTTTTGTCTCCCATGGCGATGCCGATGTCGGCATATTTCAAAGCGGGAGAATCGTTGACTCCGTCGCCGGTCATAGCGACGATTTCGCCCGTTTCCCGAAAGGCTTTGACGATACGCATTTTATGTTTCGGCACAACACGGGAAAAAATACTGCAGGTTTTGATGCGTTCCTTCAGCTCACTGTCGCTCATTTGCTCCAGTTCTGCCCCGGTAATGACGTTGCCGTCGTTGGGCAAGCCGATTTTTTTAGCAATGGACGTGGCGGTCAGACCGCTGTCGCCTGTGATCATGACGACCCGGATGCCGGCCTCCACACAGGTTTTGATGGCCGCCGGGACTTCCTCTCGGGGCGGGTCGGCCAGCGCCACAAGACCGCAGAAGGTCAGGACATTGTCGGTCAGCTCCCGTTTAATCTCGCCTTCGATCTGTGCAGAAGCGACGGCAATGACACGCAAGCCCTGTGCGGCCATTTCGGTTTGCATGCCGTCAATTTCCTTTTTGGTTTCGTCGGAAAGATCACAAAGAGGCAAAATGCTTTCGGGGGAGCCTTTTGCGGTTAGTAAGGTGGTGCCGTTCACATGATAGATATGCCCCATCATTTTGGTTTGGGGGGTAAAGGAATATTCATAAACAAACTCGTTACAGAAAAGAGAATCTTTGCACATACCCTTTTCTTCACAGTAGCGGAGCATAGCCTTCTCCATAGGGTCATAGGGGTCGCATTCACACGCCATGCCCATATAAGTAATCAATTTGGTTTCGTCCTGTCCCCAGAGGGTGTCAACCTCCATGCTGTTTTTGGTCAGCGTACCGGTTTTGTCTACACACAAAACAGAGACGGAGCCGAGGGTTTCCACCGAAGGAAGCCGGCGGACAAGGGCGTTTCGTTTGGCAAGCCGCCAGGCGCCCATAGAAAGAAACACGGTTAAAATCACCGGAAATTCCTCCGGGATCATGGCCATGGCAAGGGTCACCCCCGCCAGAACGCTATGGACGATACGGTCGGATAAATTTGCCATGCCGTTTAAGTTGATTAAGGTAACCCCACAGACGAGAAGGAACAGCACCGAGCCGATATAGGCGCACAGCCGAACCAGCCGCCGGGTTTGCTTTTCCAGCGGGGTCGGTCGTTCCGGCGCTTCGGCAATGTCGGTGGAAACCTTGCCGTATTCCGTGGCGGTGCCGATTTTGTCAACCTCAATGAGGGCGTTGCCCTGGGTGACCAAGGTGCCGGCGTAGCAATAATCCCTTCGCCAATGGCTGTTTTCATCCTTCGGTGCGCCTGCTTCCTTCCAAACGGCCACGGGCTCGCCGGTCAGGGCGGATTCATCCACACACAAATCGTTTTGTTTGACAATCACCCCGTCCGCCGGGATTTTATTGCCTTCGGCAATGATCATCAGATCTCCCGGGACAAGGTCACGGCTGTCAATTTCTATTTCGGTGCCGTTTCGGATCACGGCAATGCGGGGGGAAGAAAGGTCCTTCAATGCGTTGAGGGTTTTGTCGGTCTTCCATTCCTGAATGACGTCAATGCTGATGATACCCAGGACAAAAATCAGCATAATGGCACCGTCCCGGGGTTCTCCCAGGAAAAAATAAATGGTTGCCGCCACAAAAAGCAAAATAAACATGGGCTCGCTGAGGGTTTTAAATAGCTTTTTCAGCGGGTTCGGTTTTTCTTCGGGTACCAAAAGATTGCGGCCGTATTGCTTTTGCAGGGTAAGCGCTTCTTCTTCGGTCAATCCCTTTGGCGGTTGATGGTCGGTATTCATGGTTGCTCCTCCGTTTCTAATGTCCGCAGAATAAAAAAACCTGCGGAACGTGATCAGTCCCGCAGGATAATCCTGCTGCCAAGAGGCCCGGCGATTAAGCCTGTTCTGTAAATTTCGCTCCCAAAATGCCTCATGGGGAAACAATGCGTTTTTGAGAGTTTGAACAATAATATATCACAATGGAAATATTTTGTCAAGTATAAAAATTTATTGTTTATCAATAAAAAAGTATTGACAAATGAAATTCAACCTGCTAATATATGCATAGCAAATGAAATTGTACAGAAAGGTGCTGGGGTTTTTGAAGATAGCTGATAAAAAATGGTTTCCTGCGTTGCTGGAAAAGGCGATTGTTTTGTCCATGATCGGCGGCAGCATCATCCTTCTTGCCTTGCCGTATATTCTCGATTTGTGGATGAAGCATTATCAGGTGTATGACCAAACCTATTACAACAATTATTATATGCCCAGCTTGATGATTTTATATCCTTCGGGGCTGATCGGGCTTGGAATCTTGTTTCAGGCACGGGGGATTTTAAAAAAGGTTATTTTGTCGGAGCCTTTTGTTGCCGAAAACGTGAAACGGATCAAATACATCGCCCGGTTCACCGCCATGCTGTGCGGGATTTATGCCATTGCTCTGTTTTGTATCCATTCTGTGTTTGTGCCGATTTTATTTATTGTGTTCGGACTGACGGCGCTGTTCACCTCTGTGTTCGGTGAGCTGTTTGCCAGGGCGGTGCAGTATAAAGAAGAAAACGATTTTACCATATAGTTAGGATGAACAGTATGCCGATAATCGTGAATCTGGATGTTATGATGGCAAAGCGAAAAATGAGCCTCAACGAGCTTGCTCTGCGGGTGGGGATTACTCTTGCCAATTTATCTATTTTGAAAAATTCCAAGGCCAAGGCGGTGCGGTTTTCTACTCTGGACGCCATCTGCAAGGCGCTGGACTGCCAGCCCGGCGAGATTTTAGAATACATTGAAGAGGACGACCCGAGAGCAAAGCTGATCATCAAAGAGTGACGCCGGGTTTTACAGGGGGAATACAATGGATAAAATAAGAATACTGCTGATTACACCGGAAAATATGGAGATCAGAAATTTCAGAAAACGGCAGACGAATAATTTTATCCAGATCACAATGCCTTATCTTGCGGCGTTCATTGATGAAACAAAATATGCGATCACGTTGGTTGATGAATATAAGGATGAAATTCCTTACGGGGATGAGTTTGAACTGATCGCCATTACGGCAAACACACCCAACGCACGGCACTGCTATGATATTTCGCAAACATTTAGAAAAAAGGGCTGTAAAGTCGTTTTAGGCGGCCCTCATGTCACGCTTTTGCCCGAGGAAGCATTGAGGCATTGTGATTTTTTGATCGTCGGGGAAGCGGAAAAGACGTGGCCGCTGTTTTTAGATGATTTTTATCATAAGAAGGCAGAGAGAATCTATCGGACCGACGAACCCGTTGAGCTCTGCCATTTGCCCATTCCCAGAAGAGATTTAATCAAAAACAGGCTTTTTACAAAAGGAGCGGTATTTGCAACTCGGGGATGCCCTTATCACTGCAGCTACTGTAATATCAAACAAATTTATGACGACAAGTTTAAAACACGTCCTGTTGACGAGGCAATCGCGGATATCAAAACCATCAAAAACAAGCATTTCGTATTTTGGGACGATAATTTTTTTGCCGATAAAAGCTATGCGGTAGCATTGATGACGAAGCTGATACCGCTGAAAAAGAAATGGGCGGCCCAGGTAACCCTTGAAAGCTGCTATGATGATGAAATCCTTCGTCTTGCCAAACAGTCCGGCTGCGTTTATTTTTTTATCGGGCTTGAATCCTTTTCCGGTGAGGCACTATCTAGCGTGAATAAAAGCATTAACCAGATTCATCAATACAGTGACCTGATCCGCAAGGTGCACAAAGCCGGAATTTGCGTTCAGGCGGGAATCATTTTCGGGTTTGACACCGACACCCCCGCCGTTTTTCAAGAGACGCTTGCCGCCTGTAATCAGATCGGTCTTGACGGTGCGACGGTAAGTATTTTAACACCGCTGCCAAAAACACCGCTTTATGATAAAATGAAACGGGAAAACAGATTGCTGACCGAAGACTGGACCTATTATAACGGGAAAACCAGGGTGGCGTTTCTGCCGATACATATGACGCCGAAGGAACTGTTTGAGGGTTATATGTGGTTTCGGAAAAACTTTTACTCGGTTCGTTCCATCATGAAACGCATGGTTGTTTCAAAAACAAATTTACTGTACAATATCATTATCAATATCGGGTACAAACTGTCACTCTCTGGAACAAAGGGAATTAAAGAGTGACAAAGACCTCGGGGGATGATATAATAACTTCGAAATCTTCGATTGGAAGATGAGGAATGTATGGGATCCTATTTCAATCAAAATTAAAGGAATGGTAACGATGAACAATCAATATTTAGACATTATTTTAGCAGAGATCACACCGGTTTTAACCGAAAAGAATTTTAAGAAACAGACCGATGAGGGAATTGAATATTTTTCAAACGGAGAACGTGCGATATCGGTGGTTTATGAAGAGGGCAAGCATCTGTTTATCCTTCGCCAGGCACAGCTGACCGACGGTGAGGGTGTCAACTGGACCGAGCTGACCCAGTGGCTTTTTGACAACGGCACCGAAAATGATGCCAGAACCATCGGCCGGGATTTTAACGACACCATCAAGTCCGCTTTGGGTGTGAAGGTCAAGGACGTCGCTATTCCCTCCAAGGAAGTGACCGGCGACCATGTTAAAATCGATGCGTTTGCAGGTAAGTTCTTGGTGATATATCCTCAGTTCAAGGAAGAATACAAAGATAATGTGGCAAATTACGGTGAGTTTTTATACGATGAGTTTTTCAAAAAGACCGCTGTGCCTACCCTGAGAAGCGTATTGAAGGCCGGCAACAAAAAGCAGATCGAAAAATTGATCGGGCTGCTCAATGACGGTTACCTCAACGGCGATTCCGCTGTTGTGACCACCGTTACCTATACCATTCTGGCAGGTGCCTTTGCCGGTGACCAGGATCTTTGGGAGACTGCGGAAAAGTATATGGAAAAGGCTGAGTATCTGAGAAATTCGGGAAGAATGATTTTAAAAATTCTCAACAATGAAAAAGCGAAGCAAAAATATATGGTTTAAGGCTCGGTTTAAAAACGGGCTGACCAAGTGGTTTACAATACATGCGGAAAGGTGGGAAGCGGGCGAAATCGGCGGTTCTCCCCTGCGTTGATTGGCAGACGGACAAAAGCGGATTGCCCCGGTGTATGAATCAGGAAGCATCAAACACAAACAACGAGCAGGCTCCCGAAAATAACACACAGCAGAATGGATATCAGCAAGGCTACGGTTATTATCAGAATGGTTATCCACAAAACAAATATCCCGTGTTCAAAAGAAAGGACCTGGATGAGGTCATGGAGGCGGTTTCCCAGCGAAAGTCCCTGGGAGTGGTGCTGGCTCTTTGGGTGTTCGGGATTTTGTTTTCGGAGCTATTTGTCCGCGGCGGATTCGGGATATCCGTTCCGATTTTAACAGTGTTGTTCTATGGTATTGCTTTCGTCTATTTATCTGCCAAAAACGAAAAAATCCCGACCTCGGCATACATACTGCTCCTGCCGATTATGCTCATTTCCTTCGGGTATCTCCTCTCGGACAGTCCCATGACCTATTTTGTTAATACGTTGGTATTGCTGGTGCTGATTCCGGTTCAGCTCTCGAGAATGAGCAACACGGCGGCAGGCTCTGTGTTTTCCATGGGTTCTGCTTATCACACCATGGTTTCCACCCTGTCCAGAACCTTTAATTTTCTGGATGTTCCATTCAAGGCCATCAGCAAGAATTTGGGCAAGGGCCGCAAGGGCTCCAAGGCTGCCATGGTTGTCATCGGGCTGATCATCGCCCTTCCCATTGCCGCCATTTTTATTTCCCTGTTCATCGGGGCGGACAGTACCTTTCGTTATTTTGTAAATCTGATTATAGAAAATATCCGGATTTCCGTGGGTAATATTTTCTTTGATGTCATCTTGGGCAGTATTTTGGCAATTCTCTTTTCCTCGTGGTTTATCACGATGTATGCAAGGAAAAAGCCGGAGCCAAAGGAGTTTAGCTTAAAAACGGGTCTTGATGTTACGCTGGTTTCTACGGTTCTGGTGGTCATCAATCTAATCCAGATTGCGTTTGTCAGTATCCAGTTCGGCTATTTGTTTTCCGGGTCTCAGTTGCCGGGCGGCATGTCGGTGGTGGAATATGCCCGAAGCGGGTTTTTTGAGCTCTGCGGCGTCATCGGATTCACGGTTTTTATCATCATGCTGGTCATGGTGTTTGTAAAACGAAATGAACAACGGAAACTGCCCGGGGTGGTATCTGGGTTGTTATCCATTTTGATTCTGTGCAATTATGTTGTCATTGCATCCGCTGTTTTCCGAATGCTCAAGTACATCGAAGCACAGGATTTGACCATCAAACGGGTGATGGTGCTTTGGTTGATCGGCGTTTTTGCCATTACGCTCTTTGGGGCTTTTATCAAATTATGGGTACCTAAATTTAAAACAGGTTCTTATGTCGCCATCGTGGTAATCCTCATGACCGTGCTGATTAATTATGTGAATGTCAATGGTGCCATTGCACAGTATAATGTGCAAAGCTATATCAACAGCATCCATGACGAAAATATAGAACAGACACGGGATATCAATGTAGAGTACCTTATGAAGCTCGGACCTTCTGCGGCGGAGCAGACCGCAAGACTGCTCCGGGAGGCCACCGATCCCGATGTGGTTCAAAAAGCGAGGAATACCCTTGCCCATCAGAAATACCTGCTCTTACAAAAAAGCTGGCGGAATTTCTGTCTGAGCGATATCAAAGCGGCAGAGGTATTTCGTGCAGAAGGTGTGCAGGATCAATATTACAGTAATTATAACGAGGAATATTATCCATAAAGTGTATGTTTTATTCTACAAAAAGTGATGAAAATCAAAAAATCCACAATATTTAGTGAAATTGTCTATTATTATACACCTCAAAACTTGTATGTTTGAGGTGTATTTTACTATTTTTTTAGGTTCCTTTTTGTAAAAACGTACAAAACAGGTCACATATCGACAAGAATTATAGAAACAGTTATGATAGTATTGGTTGTGCACTTTGGTCAATCTGACTAAAATATGTGCAATGTGTTTAAAACGGTTTATAATTTATAGTGAAAAACAACGATAAATCTTGTTTAAACGCAGATTATAATTCTTTTTAAAGAAGCAGTGAAGGCTTGTTGTATACACGTTTCACAGGCAACTGATGGAAAGATAGGCGGTTATCTATCAATTCTTATCTCAGAAATTCATAAATGGGCAGACTTTTTAGTAAAATTGTATAAGAATAACGGTGAACAGGAGAAATGGGAATGAAAAAAATTGTATCAATTGCGTTAATGATAGCTTTGCTGGTATCCACCTTTTCGGTGTTTGGTGCTTCGGCTGCATCGGATGAAGCGGCTGTTGGTGACACAACCGCTGTCGAAACCGCGAGCAATGTGAAAGAGGGAAGCTATTTAAAATACCTGGAATCCCATAAGGTTCCTGCCGGGAAGCAAAAGATCACCGTTACTGCGGATGCTCTTTCCTCTAAAACAAATGATGTTGTTATAAAGGAAAACTACATGGGCATGACAGGAAAGTCGGTTTATACAAGTGATATGAGCACGGTAGAGTTCACCTTCAACGCAACGGAAGGACTCTACATTATGGAGCTTGAATACATAACGGAAAAGGGAAAGAATATTGCAATGGAACGCTCATTGTATATCAACGGAGCCCTTCCCTTTGACAAAGCTGACCAATTTACCTTTACCCGCATCTGGAAGGATGTTATCGAAAACGATACATTTAAAAAGGATGCTTACGGCAATGACATGCGTCCGGCACAGGTTGAGAAATTCGCAAAGACCAAATCCTACTTTGTGGATTATCTGGGCTATGAATCTTCTCCCCTTCAGTTTTACTTTAAAAACGGTGCGAACACCATCAAGTTGGTTTCTAAAAAGGAACCGATGACGATTGTTGCAATCAATCTGATCCCCTATGCAGAAAGCAAATCCTATGCAGAGCTGAAAAAGGAGTATGAAGATGCGGGCTATCAACCTGCACCGGCAGGCCAAATGATTATCAGAGAAGCGGAAAAGACCTATGAAAAATCGGACCCTTCTCTCTATCCTTATACAGACAACTCAACCCCTGCAACCCAGCCTTATGAGGCATACAAAATGAACATCAATACCATCGGCGGCATCAGATGGCAATATCCCCAGCAGTCAATCACCTGGGAGGTCGAGGTGAAGCAGCCGGGACTGTATAACATCAATTTTAAAGCCAGAAAAAATTTGTTAAAGGGAATGAACTCCACAAGAAGGCTTTATATCGACGATGTAATTCCCTGCAAGGAAGCCGAGACAGTCGCATTTAAGTTCAGCAATGACTGGGTGAACACACAGGTAACAACAGCAGAAGGTTCAGAATGTCTGTTCTATCTGAACGCAGGAAAACACTACATCAAATTGGAGACCACATTGGGTTCCATGGGCGTTCAGCTCAGAAAAATCGAAGAGAGCTTGCTGGAGCTCAATACTCTATACAGAAGAATTCTCGTTATCACCGGCTCTTCGCCTGACCCGTACCGTGATTATAAATTTGAAGAATGGTTTGCGGACGGCATTGAAAGCATGGGCAAACAGGCAGACGTCATCGACAGCGTGGTAAATGAAATCGTTGCCTACACCGGCACCAAGGGAAGTGAGCTTTCCACTCTTGAGGTCAACTCAAGACTGTTAAGAAAATTAAAAGCCAATCCCGATAAAATCGGACAGTCTCTGCAATTATTCAAAACCAATATCGGTTCCATCGGTACATGGCTGAATACGGCAAGAACCGTTCCGCTGGAATTCGACTACATCACCGTTTCCGCCCCCGGAGAAAAACTGAAAAACCCCAATACAGGCTTCTGGACCAATTTAAAATTTGGCGTGACCCAGTTTATCAGCTCCTTTGTCATTAATTATAACAGCATCGGAAACACAAAGAAGGATGTCAATCCCGACGAAGTGGTAAAGGTTTGGATTCAAACCGGCCGTGATCAGTTCCAGACAATCCGTACCATGATCAACGACCAATATACCAGCAAAACCAATCGTGAGGTAAATCTTGAGCTAGTGAACATGGGTGCGCTCTTGCCTGCGGTTGTTGCCGGCATTGGACCGGACGTAGCCTTGGGTGTTCCCCAGAATGAACCGGTAAACTTTGCACTGCGTAACGCAGCCTTGGATATCAGCAAGATGGATGGGTTTGATGAGGTCAAAACATGGTTTGCCCCTCAAACAATGGTACCTTATGAACTGGAAGGAAAGGTTTACGGCGTACCCTCCACCCAATCCTTTCCCATGCTGTTCTATCGAAAGGATATCTTAAAAGAATACAATATCGAAATACCGAAGACATGGACAGATGTTATCAACACGATAACAACCCTGAACAGATACAATCTGGAGTTCGGGATTACCGCTGACCAGGATACCTTCTATACCTTATTAAAACAAAATGGCGCAGAGGTTTATAAAGACGGCGGCAAAGCAAGCAATCTGGATTCACCCCAAGCAACGGTTGCCTTTAAGCAATGGACAAATCTGCACATCAACTACGGACTGCCCCTTGCGTTCAACTTTGAAAACCGTTTCAGAACAGGTGAAATGCCTGTGGGAATTGCGGCATATTCTTTATATAACAACCTGTCCGTTTCGGCACCGGAAATCAGAGGCTTATGGTCCTTTACCACCATTCCGGGGGTAAAGAATGCGGACGGTACCATTAACAATCAGGCATGTGTAACTACCTCTTGTGACTTTATTATGGGTCAAACGAAGAAACCGACCGAGAGCTGGGAGTTCCTGAAATGGTGGGTCTCTGCCGATGCCCAGTCGAAGTTTGGTCAAGAGATGGAAGCGATTTTAGGTCCTTCAGCCCGTTATCCGACAGCGAATATTGAAGCGTTCGAAAGACTTCCTTGGACAGCAGAGGATATCAGCATCCTGAAAAAGCAATTGGATAACTCCTTCGCACTTCCGGAAGTTCCGGGCGGTTACTTCTTAGGTCGACATATCATGAATGCGTTCCGTTCCGTGGTTCTTCAGGACACGGATACCAAGGAAACATTGCTTGACTATACCAATACGATCAATGAAGAAATCGACAAAAAGCGTAAGGAATTCAACCTTCCCGTAAGAGCAAAATAATTCGCTGATAAGCTGAAATACGGCTTTCGGAAATGGAGGATACAATGAAATCATCAGAAGCAGCTTTGAATCAAAAGCAAATCAAACTGGATGACCGCAAGATCCTGAAGAGGGAACTCAAAAAGAACTGGGACTGTTACGTCTATTTACTACCCTATGGGCTTGTATTTATCACCTTTACGGTTATCCCGGTTATTGCATCTATGTTTTTGAGCTTTACATATTTTAACGTTCTTGAGTGGCCTAAATTTTTAGGACTGGATAACTATAAAAATCTGCTGGTCAATGACGATGTGTTCTTGACATCTGTGAAGAATACCTTTCTTATCGCACTTGTGACCGGACCCATCGGATATCTCGCATCCCTCATGTTTGCATGGTTCATCAATGAGCTCAAGCCGGTTACCCGTGCAATCATGGTTACGGTTATGTATGCGCCTTCAATTTCCGGCGGTGCTTATATGATCTGGATGATTTTATTCAGCAATGACCAATATGGATATATCAATGGTGCCCTTTTAAATCTCGGCTTGATTGTGGAACCGATTCAGTTCATGAACGACGTGAAATATATGATTTGGGTCTGTATCATCGTTATGATCTGGATGAGCCTTGGTGCCGGCTTCCTTAGCTTCGTTGCAGGCTTCCGTATGATTGACCGCACCCTATACGAAGCGGGCTATGTGGAAGGGATCCGCAACAGATGGCAGGAGCTTTGGTTCATCACGCTTCCTTCCATGAAACCGCAAATGTTGTTCGGTGCTGTTATGAGTATTACTGCTTCCTTCTCGGTGGGAGCGGTAACGACTGCCTTGTTCGGGTTCCCAAGCACCAACTATGCGGTCCATACCATTATCAATCACCTGGAAGATTACGGCGGAATTCGTTTTGAAATGGGATATGCCTGTGCCATTGCTTCCATTTTGTTTGTAACAATGGTTGGTGTAAACGAACTGGTACAGAGAATTCTGAATAAGGTGGGACAATAATGGAGCAAGTGAAGAATTTAAAAGTCAAAAGAAAAATGTTCAATCCCGGTCCTGCCCGTTCCAATGTAGGCAATTTAATTAATTTTTTGTTTTTGTGCGCTGTGGGCGCGTTTATGGTTTTGCCCCTCGTTTTTGTTGTCAACAATGCATTCAAACCTCTGGATGAGCTGTTCTTATTTCCGCCTCGATTTTTTGTGAAAAATCCTACCTTGGAGAATTTTCAGAATATCGGTGTTTTGATGGGACAGTCCTGGGTGCCGTTTTCCAGATACATCTTCAACACACTGTTTATGACAGTTGCCACCACCTTCCTTCACATTTTGGCAGCATCCTTGGCGGCTTATGTGCTGGAGAAGAGAAACTTTCCGGGAAAAAAGGTCATGTTTAAAATTGTTGTTTTGTCCCTTATGTTCTCACCGGCGGTAACCGGCATTCCCAACTACATCATCATGACCAAGATTGGATTTGTCAACAACTATTGG
>ERZ778021.2495-NODE-2495-length-16169-cov-15.155703_pt1 | contig 16169 bp, 17 predicted proteins | sample MGYA00375751_ERZ778021 | MGnify/ENA primary metagenome ERZ778021 (study PRJEB29350, sample SAMN05389814) | bioreactor metagenome | isolation source: Thiocyanate stock bioreactor | place: South Africa: University of Cape Town | collected 2013-08-29 ... | reverse complement strand
TTTTTATTTGAGTTTGCGAATTGCGAAGCAAATCAGCAAAGTCGAGAGTATGCCAGCCATCAGGCCGATGGAGAATAATCATAAAAATTCTGATACAAACGCCTACAGTTTAATATTATTAGTATATTTACAGTATGACTGCAACAGGGCAAACAAAAATAAACTCATTGCTGCAGAGATTTTCACCCGGGGCATTGTACTTTGCCTCGTGGTTAAATCAAAATGGAATATCCTATTCCCTGCAGAGACATTACCGTAATTCGAAATGGCTTACGGCTATAGATGATGGTGTGATGTACAGGACAGGTGAAGAACCTACCTTGTTTAGTGCCCTGTCGTGCTATAATAGCCAGTTAGGTAAGAAACTCCATATAGGGGCTGTATCCGCTCTGGAAATGAGGGGATTGGCCCATTACGTTCCGCTTGGCCGGCAGACAATAGTTATATATTGTCCCCGTGGTGAATGGTTTCCAAAATGGTTTTCGGAATATGACTGGGGTGTTGATATCCTAAAGAAATACTCGGAATATAATGGGAAAGGAATATCAACAGTCAATGAAAACAATTTTGAGGTGGCGGTTTCGCTGCCTGAAAGGGCATTTCTGGAAAGTTTAGACCTTGCTCCCAAACATTACAATCTTACCGATTTGTACCAGATAATGGAAATGCTTAACGGTTTGAGGCCAAAATTACTGCAGGAATTATTAGAGGAAAACAGTTCGGTCAAGGTGAAACGGTTGTTTCTTTATATGGCAGAGAAAGCCGGGCATTCGTGGTTCCATGATTTGAATTTGGAGAGGATAGACCTGGGCAAAGGGAAACGTTCAAATGTAAAGAATGGTGTTTATGATCCGAAATATCAGATAACCTTACCGAAAGATTTGGCATATTATGAATAGAATGTACCGGCAACAGGTTGAATTACTCCTTAGAATTATCCCGACATTAGAGGATGTGGAGAGCTTTGCCATTCATGGCGGAACGGCAATTAACCTGTATATCCTCGACCTCCCTCGGTACTCCGTTGACGTTGACCTTACTTATATTCCAATAAAACCCAGGGAAGATTCGTTTGCAGATATCCATAAAAATCTGGCAATCATCAAGTCATAGGCAAGCCTAAATAACTTTCGCCAACAACAAGTATATGAAAAACAAAAAAGTACTATTATTTCTTGCACAAGGATTGGAAGAATACGAAGCCGCAGTATTCACAGATGTGCTTGGTTGGAGTAGAGTTATAGGTATTGAACCTGTTGATTTGATAAGTACCGGACTTAGACCTGAGATTAAATGCAAATGGAATTTAATTGTTCGTCCTGAAATTGAATTTGATAAAATTAATATGGAAGACTATGATACATTAGCAATACCTGGCGGGTTTAAAGATTCAGGATATTATGAAGATACCTTTAATGACCGATTCCTTCATTTGATACGTGAGTTTGATAAAGACAAAAAATAATTGCAGCTGTTTGTGCTGCAGCAATACCGATTGCAAAAACGGGTGTTTTAAAGGATAGAAACGCAACCACATACGATTTATCCGACATACATGGAAGGAAATATCTTGCAGATTTGGGTGCAAATGTCCAAGACAAAAATATAGTGATTGATAACAATATTATAACATCAACAGGACCGGCAACAGGTTTGGATGTTTCGTTTAAATTGTTGGAGATGTTAACCTCTACAAGAAATGTAGATGAAGTAAAAAAGTATATGAGATTTGCTCGACCATAGCTCGACCCCAAAAAATCACCTACGGTTTTCGACCGCAAGTGATTGAGCGGCAAACGAGATTCGAACTCGCGACCCTCAGCTTGGGAAGCTAAGGGAAATGATTATTAATATTTACCATTATTTATATATATCTGTTTTTGTGATATTTAACTATTTATCATAGTATAATTCTTATTGATATTTTTGGTTATTATTGTATATTTTTCTAACTTTGCTCGACCATAGCTCGACCAATTTTGTTATGTTATACATCTGTATATTAATCTCTAAAGGAATTACATAATGAGACATTTTATCAACTAATAAACAATTTAGATATGATTCACTATAGAAACAATGGTATAGGGGTCAAATTAATAAGAAAGAAAAGATACCAGAAAGACGTAACTTCAGAGCCAATATATTGGCAGGTTACTTATAAGAGGAAATCGAGATTATACTCTACAGGATTTTCATATACCGTTGAGGAGTGGGATGATTTTCTCAATAAACAACTGCGAAAGCATAAAGAGACCAAGGAAACACTACAAAACTATTTTGACGAAACTCTAAAACCCCTGATTAAAAAATTTGCTGAAAGAAATTCTTTCTCCTTTGCTGCATTAGAGAGAAAGTTAAAGAGAAAAGACAACGAGAATATCAGTGTTGATGAGGCTTTTCAAGATAAAATTGATTCTTTGATTGAAGATAACAAGATTGGTAATTCAAAGATTTATACGTCTGCAATTAATGCATTGATGAAGTTTAAGCATTATAAACGTCTTAGGAAGAATGCGGATAAAAAGGCTTTCATAGAGAAATGCATCGAATGCAAACACATCACTGTCGGTGATAAGGTATTAAAAATAAAAGAGAAAATACTCTTTGAGGAAATAACCCCAGAGTTTTTAACTGAATGTGAAAAATTTTGGCTCGATATAGAGATTGTATACGCAACTATTGGTATTAATATGCGAACATTGAGAGCTATTACCAAGAATGAAGAAGGTGAAAAACCATACCTGACTGATGAAGCATATCCTTTCGGTAAAAAACGTGGTAAGTACTCTATACCTGAAGGGGGCAGGAGAGAAATCTCATTACAAGTTGAGGATATTTGGAAAATTGAAAATTACGAAACTGACAATAATTCCCTGGCAATAGCTCGTGATATATTTGTATTTATGTTTTACGGCAATGGACTGAACTTCGGGGACGTTTGTCGGTTAAGGTATGAAAATATTGATGCTGCCAGTAAAGAAATAGTTTTTCTAAGAAAAAAGACTTTACGAGAAGGTGAAAAACCTACCTTTATCTATGTCCCGTTGCTTCCTCCTATGATTGAAATAATTAACCGGCATGGGAACAAAAATCAAGACGGATATATCTTCCCATTTCTTAACGGCATTGAGCCAATAAATGAAAATGAAAAGCAAATCAAAGACGCTATCAATTTAGCATTAACCCCTATCAACTCCTCGTTAAAAGTAATTGCCAACAAACTCGAATTAGACCCGGAGCTATCAACTTCGTACACACGAAACACCTATGTAACACATCTAACGAGCGAAATGCTTATCAATCCTATTGTCGTTAAGAAAATGGTAGGACATAGCACAAAGAAAGATGTAACTGCGGGATATGTCAATCTGAATGCTAAAAAGAGAAGGGAAATGAATTCTAAGTTGTTGAACCCGGAAAGGAAATATACAACGATCGATTCCGTAAAGGTGGTAGAAATAGGGTAAATGATCTGTCGAGAGAGACAATCGGTTTATATTATATAGGATATTTGCAGTATAACTACAAATATCCTAATAAAAATAAACTACTTAGTGCAGGAACTTAAATATGGAGATTGCATCCCAGGTGATAATTAAATCAAAGATGTTAAACCCATATATTTATATCATAAAAGATTATAGGAGTAACAACAAATTGGCTGTTTTTCATACCTTTGTCAATAAATTTAGGTGTAAGAGAGTTTGAATAAGCAATGTTGTTTTTGAATGTGGATAGTGCAAGAGGAAAGGAGAATTTGATTATAATTAGATAGCTCATGGAATTAGCAATAATACAGAGTAAGATATACGAAATAAGGGGCGTAAAGGTCATGGTGGATTTTGATTTGGCAGAAATGTACGGCGTGGAGACAAGGGTTATGAATCAAGCCGTAAAAAGGAATTTAAAGCGTTTCCCCGAAGATTTCATGTTCCAACTGACAGAGACTGAATGGAAAGGCATCTCATCACAATTTGTGATGACATCCAGAGCCAAGCGTCCTAAATCGGCAATCCCTTTTGTTTTTACTGAACAGGGCGTGGCTATGCTATCAGGTCTTCTCAACAGTGATGTGGCAATAGAGGCAAATATAAGAATCATGCGTGCGTTCGTGTTTGTGCGAAATATGCTGACCAATCCACCAATGGATGAACTGTCGGAACTAAAAAAAGAGGTAAGGGAACTCAAGGAATATATGGAAGAGGTATTCACCGACTACAATGATATCAACGAAGATACGAGGATGCAATTAGAACTTATCAATGAGTCATTGGCTGAACTGCAAGCGCAAAAGAAACTATCCGGCAAACCACGTAATCCGATAGGATTTGTAAAACCAAGATAAAAGAGAATTTGATTATAATTAAATAGCTCATGGAATTAGCCATAATACAGAGTAAGATATACAATATAAGGAGCGTAAAGGAAGACATGATTGTTTGAGATCACAAATTGTGATCTCAAACAATATACGAAATAAGGGGTGTAAAGGTCATACTGGATTTTGAATGGCGGAAATGTATGGCGTGGAGACGAGCGTTTTAAAACAGCCGGTAAGGCGCAATATAAAACACTTTGAAGGTGATGACTTTATGTTTGAAGTTACAATGGAAGAACTTTCAAGATCACAAATTGTGATCTTGAACAAAGGGCATGGATGATAATCCATTCCGAAGGAGAGGATCTTCATCCATTTTTATTTGAGTTTGCGAATTGCGAAGCAAATCAGCAAAGTCGAGAGTATGCCAGCCATCAGGCCGATGGAGAATAATCATAAAAATTCTGATACAAACGCCTACAGTTTAATATTATTAGTATATTTACAGTATGACTGCAACAGGGCAAACAAAAATAAACTCATTGCTGCAGAGATTTTCACCCGGGGCATTGTACTTTGCCTCGTGGTTAAATCAAAATGGAATATCCTATTCCCTGCAGAGACATTACCGTAATTCGAAATGGCTTACGGCTATAGATGATGGTGTGATGTACAGGACAGGTGAAGAACCTACCTTGTTTAGTGCCCTGTCGTGCTATAATAGCCAGTTAGGTAAGAAACTCCATATAGGGGCTGTATCCGCTCTGGAAATGAGGGGATTGGCCCATTACGTTCCGCTTGGCCGGCAGACAATAGTTATATATTGTCCCCGTGGTGAATGGTTTCCAAAATGGTTTTCGGAATATGACTGGGGTGTTGATATCCTAAAGAAATACTCGGAATATAATGGGAAAGGAATATCAACAGTCAATGAAAACAATTTTGAGGTGGCGGTTTCGCTGCCTGAAAGGGCATTTCTGGAAAGTTTAGACCTTGCTCCCAAACATTACAATCTTACCGATTTGTACCAGATAATGGAAATGCTTAACGGTTTGAGGCCAAAATTACTGCAGGAATTATTAGAGGAAAACAGTTCGGTCAAGGTGAAACGGTTGTTTCTTTATATGGCAGAGAAAGCCGGGCATTCGTGGTTCCATGATTTGAATTTGGAGAGGATAGACCTGGGCAAAGGGAAACGTTCAAATGTAAAGAATGGTGTTTATGATCCGAAATATCAGATAACCTTACCGAAAGATTTGGCATATTATGAATAGAATGTACCGGCAACAGGTTGAATTACTCCTTAGAATTATCCCGACATTAGAGGATGTGGAGAGCTTTGCCATTCATGGCGGAACGGCAATTAACCTGTATATCCTCGACCTCCCTCGGTACTCCGTTGACGTTGACCTTACTTATATTCCAATAAAACCCAAGGAAGATTCGTTTGCGGATATTCATAAAAATCTGGTAATCATCAAGGAAAAAGTCAAGACGATTATCCCGGATATTGCCATCACTGAAAAGCCGAATAAGATTTACTGTACACGCAGAGGCATTATGGTGAAAATCGAAGTGAGTGGAACGAAACGAGGATTAATTGATCCTGCTTCTATAAGACCGCTATGCGATGCGGCACAAAATGAATTTGAGACGGCAAACAAGGCAAGGATTGTTTCTCTTTCGCAACTCTACGGCGGGAAAATTACTGCTGCTCTCGACCGCCAGCATCCCCGGGATCTGTTTGATGTGAAACTGATGTTCGATTTCATCACTAATTTTGACCAGGTTAAAAGAGGTTTTCTCTATTGCTTATTGGGTGGCGACCGCCCTATTATCGAGTCGCTTCAACCTAACAGGGTGGATCATCAGGAAACGCTTGTGAAACAATTTTCCGGAATGACTAAAATTCCGTTTTCGTATAATGACTATGAGGAAACCCGGGAGAAATTGATTGATTTCATCAATTCAAATTTAAGCCTGCAGGACAAGGAATTTTTAATCGCTTTCGAGGCCGGGGAAGAACTGTCTCGATATACTGAATATCAGAAATACTTGCGTTTTCCATCTGTACAGTGGAAAATGCAGAATATTGGCAAATTGAAAAAAATCAATCCGGTTAAACTAAGAAAGGGCGTTGAAAAATTAGAAGGCTTTTTACTGCAGTAGTGTAAACGGTTTATCGGGCATTTGGTTTATTATTTTCAGTATATATGCAGTATTATTGCAATATAGCTAATAAAAACAAACTCATTCTAAAAATGAGTTATATACTAAAGCGGCAAGGTTATGAGAAGGATTATAAAGATATCGGAGCTGATTGGTGCCGATATTCGTTCCAGGAAGAACGCTGAATATATACGGAACAGTATAGCCGGTAGTGCCGGCAAGGTTGAACTCGATTTTGATGGTGTGGAATTTATTTCACGCGCTTTTGCCGATGAAGTATATACCATCGTCAAAGAGAATAATGACAATGTTGTATTAATAAACATGGAAAGTATTGTCGGTTCAATGATGTCGGTTGTTTCTGAAAGTCGTACTCAAAAAAGGGTTCGGAAAACCGAAAATGCCAACATGAAAGAGTTTTCCGATATGGAAAGCCTATCTGCTTACCTGTCTACTTTCTGACATTTGGAATTGTGAATACAATTATAAGAGGTGCAAAAATAAATACTCACCTCTCAATGTTTGTACTTCGACCCGCCTGACGCAAAACCCGTATCAGCGGTATGTGGCTCTTTCAGCTAAATGACTGCCTAAACTCCAAAGGTGATAGATTCGTCTTTATTTTGAAAAGTTTACTGAAAGACTGAGAATGCTCAAAGCCCAATTCATAAGCGATTTCGCTGACAGATAAATCTGTTGTCGTTAACTTTTCTTTGGCAAGTTCTATCACTTTATCCTGAATAAGTTGTTGTGTACTTTGGCCTGTAAGACTTTTGAGCAGGCTGCTTAGATAGCTCGAAGAAACATTTAGTTTATCGGCTACAAATTGTACGGTAGGCAAACCTTCCCCGCTCGTATTAACATTAGAGAAATAATCTGCCAGTATATCTTCTAAACGGTTAAGGATTTTGTGATTCGTGATTTTGCGGGTAATGAATTGTCTTTGATAAAATCGTTCAGAATAATTGAGCAGGGTTTCAATCTGTGAGATAATAATATTCTGGCTAAATTTGTCAATATTGGAATGGTACTCCTGTCGGATATTCAGAATGATTTGTGTAACTATGGTCTCTTCTTTTTCCGAAAGAAATAACGCTTCATTGGTAGCATAATTAAAAAACTCGTATTGTTTTATGCTTTTCGCTATAGGCGTATTCCAAAGAAAATCAGGATGAATAAACAACATCCATCCCGACCGTTCAGAAACAATCTTCGGGTCGGTTTCAATCCGCAACAACTGATTGGGAGCCATAAAAAACATTACACCATTGTCAAAATCGTATTTTTGTTGACCGTAAATCATTTTAATGCCCAAATCCCGTTTTATGGAAATAGCATAACAGTCAAACATTATCCCCAGTTCACTGTTTTCGGGCGAATGTTTAATCTCCGAATAATCCACCACACTGATAAGCGGATGCTCGGGTTGCGGTAAATTCCACAATTTGTGAAACTCCTTAATTGTTTTGAGTTTTATCGGGGCTTTATTTTCCATAATACAAAAATATATTTTATTGTTCGGTCTTAACTTATTGAACAGGCAAAACGGAATGTTTATCTTTTAAACAATCCGTTTTTATTTATGTTAATGGCAGGCATATAATTACTCAATGCATTTTCTTTGGGTATGATATTTTAAAATATTTCATTTTTTATTATTTAGCGCTATGGAATACTGCTGCAAACTGTCCGGCAAAATCTTTTAGTTTCACTTTTCCCAAAACCGGACGATGTTGTATGTAGTCTTCAAATAAAGTTCCGTTGTTTCTTGCAATATTCATGTCCACAAAAGCCCAGGCTGATTTTTCGGACATTCCCAAATCTGTAAACGCTTTGAGCATTGCTTCATCAGGAATTTTTATCCATTGCAGATCCGGATTCCCAATAGCCGTACCGATTGCATCCGTCAATTCATCACTTGTAAATTCATCGCTGGCAATGTAGCGTATTTTTCTACTTCCCAATGGTTGCGTTAATTCTTCGGCAGCAACTTCAGCGATGTCGAAAGGCGAAACCCACGGTTCTTTTTCTTCCGTCTTGTAATTGGTAAAAATGCTGTTTTGAGATTTAATGGTCGGGATAAATGCAAGAATGTTGGAATAGAACGATACCGGGCGAAGCGTGGATATGGAAATATCTTCAGGGAGTTTGTTCAAAGTTTGCTCCGAATAGTAGTGCATTGCGAGCATACCGGTACCCTTATCGCTATGAGAGCCGAAACTGCTCAAATGGACTACTTTTTTTACTCCGGAAGCCATTATTGCCTGTACATATTTTTCGGTAAGTTGGCTGTAATGCCTATAAACATCCACACTTGGATCAAATAGGTTGACGGTGGGTTTCATAACATACACGGCATCAGCTCCTGTAAATGTTTGAGTGAGAAATGGCACATCATTTATATTGCCAATGGCTGCTTTTGCTCCCAGTTCTTCGATGTCTTTTTTTCTTTCAACATTGCTACTGATGACCGTCACATCGTGCCCTTCCTTTACCAGTCTTTCGGTTAAAGGTTTGCTTATCGATCCTAATGAACCTGTTACTATGATTTTCATTTGTTTTGAGTTACTTTTTTTCGAACTGCTGTAAAAACTGTGTTTCATCAGCCACTAAATTATGTTCAACGATTTTTCCATTTTCTACCACATCAATTGTAATTCCTTCTAAACGGATGTGATTTCCTGTTGCGGGTTTTCCATAAAAAGGGGCTGTATGTGTCCCTTCGTAAGTCCAATGTGTTACTACCTTGTTGCCTTCGACAACCTGGTCGAGAATGGTAACTTTTACATTTGATAAAGCTGCTAATGTTATTTTCTCAGATTCGAGCCAACCATTTCGCCCCACGTTTCCACCTCCTGCGTAATTAATCAGGCTGTCTGCAATATAATCGTCAAACGATTTCTGCGGATTGTATTCGTTTATACTCTCATAAAAGTTTCGGACAACTTTTTTTGCGTTTTGTGATGTTGCTTCCATTGTTGTAATATTGGTTTGTGGTGAAATTTTATTTTCTTTTTCAGAACAGCCTGCCGCAACAATTCCTAACATCGAGATAGACAGAATTAAGTACTTAGTTTCCATTATTTTTACTGCTTTTGTTTGATACAAAATTATTCAAAAGTCAAAAATAGTTTGTAGCCCAATCTGCTTTTGTTGTAGTTAAATCTTAGGTGATGTTATTTAAGCGAGTTTGGCGTGACATTACCGCAATTCATAAATATATGCATGTATTGCAGTGAATATTTATTTGCAAAACACTATATATTGCTGATATCGTTTTATTTATATTTAATTTATTAGTTGAGTTTGCGAATTACGAAGTAAATCAGCAGGCTTAACAGTATGCCGGCCATTAAGCCGGCGAGAAATAGCAAGAATTTTGTGCTGCCAGCACTGGTGGTTTTCTCGTTTAATTCTTTGTTCTCATTGACCAGGGTTTCAACCGTGAGGTGCAGGTTGGCGTTTTCCGTGGTAAGGGTTTCATTTTCGGTGGATGTTTGCTGAATAAGGGTTTCATACTCTTTGATTGTTTTTTCAATCCAACTCTTGTTGATGGTGATTATCTCAGATGATACAGGCGGCCTCCCGGTTGCGGTGTCAACCGGGGCATTTGTATCATAATATATTTCGTGCTTTGATATCTCATTCCTGAGATTTATGTTTTCATCCTTTGCCCGCTTTAAATCGGTTTCGAGAAGGGTTATCTGAATTTCTCTCCTATGGATTTCTTTCTCCAGATTCCATACTGCGGTACTGTCGATTTTCGTGATTACTTTTTCGGTGATTAGTTGATTGGGTTTGCATGCTGCCAGTAATTGCAGAATTGCAATTACTAAAGCTGCAGCTATTATTCTATGTTTTGTTGCCTTACTCATGGTGATCCTTTTTTATGATGCTTTTTTATTGCTTCCAAAAATTTGTAATGATATTCTGCTATTCTATTGGCCTGGTCGAGACCGTTTATAATTCTTCGTGCACGTATGGGGTCATCAGTGTATGAGTTGAAATAGTTTTCGAGTGAATGACCAGTAAAGTCGCCACGGTTGGAGATCCCTTTTGTCATGCCTTCTATCATTATCCGTGCGGATATGCCGGGTTGAAGGGCGAGCTCCGGTTGTTCGAGTAGGGGTAAGTTGAGGATTTTTCCCATATTCTGGTAGTTTTCGTACCAGGTTAATTGGATATCGCCTCGTCCGTAGTAGATTTTGTCGGGCCATGTGTAGGGTTTGCGGTTATATTTCAGTTTCTGGCCATACGGTTTATCCCGGCCTTTTCCGATTTCCTCAACGGGTTGCATGGTTCGGGCGGTTTCATGGAAGGATGTAGCAAGCATGTAGGCGCTCCATCGGATATCGGTTATATGGTGGTTGCTAAATTCTGTCAACTTAACAATGAAGCCTTCACGCTGGCTGTCGCTCATACGTCGGTTGAACAGACTTGTATTTATCTCCTGAAGAAATATTTGGATATTCATTGTTACAATTCTTATTGAGTTCCACGTTTAAATGTTCCCAATGGGGGTTCTCTTTTGTCGCAATCTTTCACCCGGCAGTAATGGTAATCGCTGTCTTTTCGCCATTCAAACTCCCTGTCGAATGCTTTTTCAAGTCCGGTTATCCTCCTATGATCTTCCGTTCTTTGAAGCTGCAGTAGTTTGATATCGTTCCTCAACTTCTCGTTGATTCCATCCTTATCCCGGAGTAGTTTTAGTAGTTCTTCGGAATTGGTCTTGTTATAGTCGTTCATCCGTTCCATGTGCGAAACGGTTCGTTCCAATAAACCCATCATTTCCACGGCTGCCGCAACATCTTCTTTTTTAGCTTCCGCTTCCGACTTTACCGCTTCACTCTTTTTGATCCGTTTGTTTTCTTTCCGGTTTATGATTGTCGAAACTAATCCACCCAACGCACCTCCACCTACCAATGAAGAGAATATGGCGAGCAATTCATAATTATTTTGAAGAAGTCCGATCATCTTTTCAATATTTTATAGGGGAGCCGGTTTGAGAAAAATATCACGATGCAATCAGGGCAATAACCGAAAACATTTTGTGGTTGTATGTGGCATGTTAAACATTATAGTAGGTGAACATGGAACCGTTCCTGCAGGGAGCGGTTCCATGAAGGACAGTAATAGCTTAAGCTATTGTCTGCTGACCGAGATAGGCGCTATTGGCCACCATCGTACCGTCTTCGGAAATAAACCCCAGGTATATTTCCACGGTATCACCCATCCAACTGTCGGGGATATTCATTGTTGCAGAACCGGCCGAGCGCTCACCGGCTTCGGTGCTGAAAACGGATTCGCCTTTGTCACTGTTGAAAACCAGCGGCATTGCCAGGTCTCCTGCAGAGGCGTTCCCTACTCCACTGTTGTCATTCCATGTGAAGTTCAGGCTCCCTTCGGAAGCTACTGCAGCGGCATTCTCTGCCGGCAGAAGACTTCCCCGGGAGACGAGGATTTTTGGAAAATCAAGCTCCAGATCGGGAACCTCGCCATCTACCGCGTTGTTTACATTGTAAGACATCGCTGCATTGAACGCTGTCTGCCTGTTGGCGTAGTTTTTGAACCCTATCCGCAGGAAAGGGGTGAGCGGTTTTAGAAACTCGATCATGATGGAGAATTTTGTCCGCTGCTTCACTTGCCCGGGTGTCCGGGGATTCCTCACACTGGAAGGAAGGCTTCGCATGTAATGGATGCCTTTCCACGTTCCTCCGACAACCGTTCCGACCTTGCCGGAGAAACCTCCTAAAATACCTTGTTTAATTGTTCCCATAAAAACTGATTTATTAAAATGTTAAACATTAATTGCTTGGACTTGGTATTGACTTGGTACGGCCATGACCTTATCCACGAATAAAATTATGGCATAATAATTTTATTCCTTGCAACATGGTATGGAGTGCCTTCGTATGCTTTATCTTGCGTTATAGGGGATCAGTAAATAAGTGAATGGATTAAATACAAACTTAGCGTATAGCAAAGGGTAGCTTTGTAATCGGCAAGGTTTTTCGGTGGAATACTATTTCCGCGCAGCGGAATTGGAGATTCCATCGAAAACCCGAAGGGTTTAACCTTGCAAGATTACATCCAAAGCCACCGTATCTTTGCGGCGTGCGTATTTATGATTGATTGGTAAATGGTGTTTCGTTTGGTATCAACTCCTGGGTTCTTTGTTTTCTTATATTACTCAAAAATAAATTTTTTATGCTTAACATTGTGTCCCGGTAAAGTTCGCAAGTTCAGCTCTCATTTTTGGTGTTGGTATAATTGTACTCATAACCTTTTTTTATTATCACTATACTTTATGATACTGGTATACATTAGTATAGTAATTACTTTTATATAGAAAATACTGATATATTTGCAATATAATGTAAACAAATAATCTAAATGAGTAAAATACTTATTACAGGAGCAACAGGGCACTTGGGAAAAGGATCGATTGAATTTCTTTTGAATAAAGGGATAAAAGCCAGTCAAATTGTAGCATTGGCAAGAGATATTAACAAGGCTACTTCTCTTATCAGAAAAGGAGTTGAAGTCAGAATAGGAAGTTTTGATGATGTAGCATCTTTGGAAAATGCAACGCAGGGGATCGAAAAAGTGTTGTTGGTTTCGGGACTTGACCAAAACCGCTTGCAACAACATAAAAACGTAGTTGATGCTTCTAAAAAATCAGGAGTGAAACACATCGCTTACACAGGCGTTTCGCTGAAAGATGTAAATACTTCTACTAACCCGACTATGGCAGACCACTTTCAAACAGAGGCCTACATTAAAGAAAACGGATTTACTTACACTTTTTTACGCAATTCGCTTTATAGCGATGCCATACCGATGTTTGCAGGTGAAAACGCAGTAGAAGCAGGGATTTTTCTTCCTGCCGGAAACGGGAAAGTTCCTTTTGTTCTTCGCAACGATTTGGCGGAAGCTACAGCTGCTGTTTTGTCACAAAGCGGACACGAAAACAAAACCTATAACCTTACCGGAGATTTACATTCTTTTGCGGATATTGCAGGCATACTTTCGGAGTTGTCGGGTAAAACCGTTTCTTATATAGATGCCGATGCAAAAATATTTCCAGAAGTGCTAAAACAGGCAGGAGTTCCCGAAATAGGTATTTTCGTCCTTTCGTCATTCTCCGCTGATATTAAGCAAGGTCTATTTGAAGTAAATTCAACCGACTTGGAATTGTTACTCGGAAGAAAGCCGGTTTCACTAAAGGATACTTTAAGAAAAATTTATAACCTATAATAGAACAAGTAAAATGAAAAAAGATAAAATCATATACTGGACGACAACAGGATTGTTTTCGCTATTTATGCTATTCAGTGCATTCGGGTATTTCACGATGGACGAAATGAAGGAAGCATTTGTACATTTAGGATTTCCTGATTATTTCAGGATACAGTTAGGAACAGCGAAAGTGTTGGGGGCTTTGGCTCTCATACTGCCTTTCGTACCCAAACCATTTAAAATATTCGCTTATGTAGGCTTTACTATCAACCTGTTTTCTGCAATTATTGCACATATAGCCGTAGGAGATCCTATTTCGGGATTATTGTCTATCGTTTTTGCATTGGTATTGTTAGGAGTTTCTTACTTTACCTATACCAAATTACAAGCTCATACAACGCAATAAAAACTGCAATATGATAAAGAGCAAACTGATAAGCGTCTTTTTTATCATGGCAACAGTGATGGCTTGTAAGGGACAAAGCCAAACAAATGTTACCATAAATGAACCCAACAAAGAACAAACACAATCAATAAAAAAAACAATAATGGAAAATAAAATGAAAGTAGAAATTTGGAGCGATGTAATGTGCCCTTTCTGCTATATGGGAAAACGGAAATTTGAATTGGCATTAGCCGAATTTGAACATAAAGACAACATTGAAATTGTATGGAAAAGCTATCAGCTAATGCCTGAATTAGATAAAGGTACACCTACCGACCTCGAAAAAATATTAGTAGAAAAACGAGGTATAGATATAAATCAGGCAAGACAAATGAATGCACAAGTGGCTCAGGCAGGTAAGCAAGTCGGCATTGAGTATAATTTTGACAAAGCACTTGCAGTTAATACTTTTGATGCCCACCGTTTTCTGCAATTTGCCAAGGCAAACGGAAAAGCTAACGAAGCCGAAGAAGTGATGTTTCGTTCCTACTTTACGGATGGTAAAAATGTAGGTGATTATAGCGTACTTATTCAGTTAGGAAAAGAAATCGGGTTAGACAGCGATGCTCTGAAAACAGCACTGGAAAACGGAAGTTATGCAAATGAAGTTCGTGCCGATATTTCCGAAGCACAACAGGTAGGTGTTCGGGGTGTTCCGTTTTTTGTTTTCAACAGAAAACAGGCTGTATCGGGAGCACAAGATCCCCAAACTTTTTTACAGACACTGGAGAAATCATTTGTCGAATGGCGAAAGGACAATCCCGAAACAAAATTAGAAATCATTGACGGTAAAGTCTGTACACCGGACGGAGAATGCGACTAATCGATAGAAGTCACAGCCATTGGATCGGAAAAATTTATTCCACAAAACCGTTTTTAGTTTTGTTCGTCTTTTTAAGTTAGCATAAACAACGGTTAAATTACAAAAAAAGCAATGCGGGTAGCATTGCTTTTTCTTGTCAAAAACCGGGGAGCAAAGCGACCTGGTTTTTCTATTGAATTTGAAATGGTTCGGTTCACTATTCTTCATCGGGTGTACCTGAACGGACTACCGGTTAATAGTCGGGATCTTCGCCTGCCGGAAAAACAGGTTATCCGGAACAGAGCAATAAAAAAACTGCGGAACGGAGTGGAGTGTTTTTTTGTTGCGGAGTGGAGAGGCGCGAGCCGTTGCGAGTGGAGCGAGGGTGGTGGCAGAAGGAAGCACGAGGTCACGAGTGCGAGTGACGCCTACTGATTTCAGCAGGGGTGGCGCATCTTTTTGTTTATGGGTATCGGTTTGGGCAAGTGCTTGATGCAGTGAGGAAGTGAGTGGAATTGAGCGAATGAAACGTAAGGGGCTTTAGACGGTGCGGATTGCAGCGAAGTGCGGAGCAAACTTGGCTGCAATATGCGGAGCGAAGCGGAGAACGATTGGTTGATATTCAACGATTAGGGAAAAGCGCCTGTAGTGTAATGAGCGAAGGATGGAACGGGATGACGAGCGGAATTAAGCTCTTGCCGTGATACAGCGGTGCGGTGTGAATGGAGCGAACGCAGGATGTTGTTGTCCCGAAGAATGAGGGTCGGCAACAGACGTAGTGAGTGGAATGAGCACTGCAATAGCGGCAGGGCGGTGGATTTACAAAAAGTGTGACACCCCGCTTAGCCCGAGCGACCAGCAGGCGAGCAGAAACAATGAGTGGCGATTGCCCCCTTATAAAAAATGTATGAGCGTAGCGAATTCGATATCGGGGTTAAAGGGGGCAAGAGTAGCCACGGGTGAGGATTGAGCGAGTGTGTGCAGCAAAACAAGTAGCCACGCCACGCTGAGCACCAAACGGAGCGATTTGAAAGGATTCCTTGTTGGGTATCGGTTTTCGGGTTGTGACAGGATATCATTGAGGATCGTCCCCCGCAAGCGGAGTGGGTTGGAGCGCAAGCGTGATGTGTGGCTACGGTGTGTGCAAGGGTGGCTGAAAAAATACTACCCGATGCGCAGCGAGGGTGGAGATT
>ERZ778021.2489-NODE-2489-length-16203-cov-5.474981_pt1 | contig 16203 bp, 16 predicted proteins | sample MGYA00375751_ERZ778021 | MGnify/ENA primary metagenome ERZ778021 (study PRJEB29350, sample SAMN05389814) | bioreactor metagenome | isolation source: Thiocyanate stock bioreactor | place: South Africa: University of Cape Town | collected 2013-08-29 ... | reverse complement strand
CCGCCCACGAGGGCCCCGACGGCGACGCGCTCGGCTCGCTGCTCGGCATGCACCACCTGCTGACCAAGCTGGGCAAGGACTCGGTGATGTTCCTCGCGGCGAAGGAGTTCCCGCTGCCGATCGAGTACCGCTTCCTGCCGCTCGAGAACGTCTTCCACGAGGCGCCCGCCGACATGGCCGACCGGGTGATCATGTTCCTCGACTGCGGCAACATCGATCGCATGCCGGTTCCCTTTCTCACCGACGGGGAGAACCGCAGGCTGAACATCGACCATCACCACGACAACACGCGCTTCGGCGACGTCAACCTGGTGGCACCGAAGGCCTCGTGCACCGCCGAGATCGTCTACGACATCGCCCACGTCCTCGGGGTGCCGATCGACGCCGAGATGGCGATGCCGCTCTATGTCGGGCTGATCACCGACACCGGCAAATTCATGTACGAGAACACCAACGCCCACACCCACCGGGTGGCGGCCGAGCTGATCGACGCGGGGGTGAGCGTCGACGACACCTATCGACGGCTCTACGAGCACGTGCCGATCGAGAAGCTGCGGCTGGTCGCGCGGGCCATGGACGGGATCCAGATCCACTGCGGCGGGCGCCTCGCGATCAGTTACATCACCGCCGCGGACTACGCCGCGACCGGTTCCGGCGAGGAGATGACCGAGGGCGTGATCGACCACCTGCGCTCGATCGACGGGATCAAGGTCGCCGCCGTGATCCGTGACCTCGGCAACCGCGGCCGCTCCGCCCGCAAGGCGAGCCTGCGCTCCAGCGAGGGCGACGTCGACGTCTCCGCGATCGCCCGCAAGCAGGGGGGAGGCGGCCACAAACGCGCCGCCGGCTTCTCCACCGACGACGACCTGCCGACGCTCGTCGACTTCCTCTGCGGCGAGGTCACCGCCCAGCTCGGCGACTGATGCGCAAGACGTGGAGCCGGGGACGCCTCTACTTGACCACTCGCTTCAGCGGGTATCGTTGAGACGTAGCCTGTATCTGAGCGATGAGGCTCGCTCAAACCGTGGCTCAGCCGCTGATGGCCTCTGCCCCCAGGATCTTTCGACCCGAGGAGGACAGGATGGCCATCAGCTCAATTGACAAGAACCAGCCGCAGACGGAGCCCGGCCGGGAGTCCGCCGGCCGCGACGGTCAGGGCCTGGGCGCGGATTTCGCCAGCGTCCTCTTCGGCCCCCGGGGGACGCCGCCGGACCTCGAGCAGGTCGAGGCGCCCGAGTGCCTGCATGACCTCAACCTCGACCAGGTGATCGGGCAGATCACCGGCTCTCGCGAGGGCTACCGGCTTCTCCCCTTCTTCTGGGCGCCGCTCGACGACGGCGAGACGATCGCCTTCCGCCACGAAGTGCTGCGCGACCTCGAAGAGGCCGACGTGCGGCGGCGGATCGACGCCTTCGCCGCCGGCATGGGCCGCATGCGCGCCAACCTGAAGCGCGCCGCCGACGCCCGCTACGAGAAGCAGCGGGACACCTGGCTCCTACAGGCGGTCGGCTGCTATTGCGAGGCGGTGAAGCGGCTCGCCGCCGAGCTGGAGGAGGCGGGGCCGGCCTCCGCCGGCCTGCGCTCGCTCGGCGGCTACCTCGACGGGTTCGCGCGGGCGCCCGGGTTTGCCGACCTCGACGCAGAGCAGCAACGGGTCGCCGCGGCCCTTGCCGCGATCGACTATACGATCGAGATCAGGGGCGACCGGGTCCGCGTCGACTCCAACCGGGAGGAGGCCGACTACGGCGAGGAGATCCACGCCTCCTTCGAGCGCTTCCGCCAGGGGAAGGTGGACAACTACCGCTTCCGCTACGACCGCGACCCGGCGATGAACCACATCGAGGCGCAGATCCTCGACCTGGTCGCGAAGCTCAATCCCGAGCCGTTCGCCGATCTGGCCGCCTTCCGCGAGCGCAACACCGACTTCCTCGACGCGACGCTCGAGCGGCTCGACCGCGAGGTGCAGTTCTACCTGGCCTATCTCGACTACATCGAGCCCCTCCGCGCGGCCGGGCTCTCCTTCTGCGAGCCCGAGGTGGGCGAGGAGCTGAAGGCGGTGCGGGCGAGCGACAGCTTCGACCTCGCCCTGGCGACCAAGCTGGTCGGCGAGGGCGATCCGGTGATCACCAACGACTGGGGGCTGTCGGGCAAGGAGCGGATCTTCGTCGTCTCCGGCCCCAACCAGGGCGGCAAGACGACCTTCGCCCGCAGCTTCGGCCAGCTCCACTACCTGGCGCGGCTCGGCCTCGGCGTCCCCGGCCGCGAGGCGCGGCTCCTGTTGAGCGACCGGATCTTCACCCACTTCGAGCGCCAGGAGGAGCACACGAACCTGAGCGGCAAGCTCGAGGACGACCTGGTCCGGGTGCGCGCCATCCTTGACGCGGCGACGCCGCGCAGCGTCGTGGTGATGAACGAGAGCTTCTCCTCGACCGCCCTGGAGGACGCGCGGCTGCTCGGCCGGCGGGTGCTGGAGCGGCTTTCCGAGCTCGAGGCGCTCTGCGTCTACGTCACCTTCGTCGACGAGCTGGCCTCGCTGAACCAGAGGACGGTCAGCCTGACCAGCACCGTCGATCCCGACGATCCTGCCACCCGCACCTTCAAGGTCGTGCGAAGGCCGGCCGACGGGCGCGCCTATGCGATCGCGATCGCCGAGAAATACCGGCTCACCTACGAGCAGCTGACCGAGAGGATCGGACGATGAAGGCCCACCTGATGCACCGCGACCGCGACTTCAGCGCCCCCGCGGAGTTCACCGAGGCCCGGCGGGCAATGATCGAGGACCTCGGCCTCGAAGGCGTCTTCAAGGCGATGGCCGGAGAAGACCCCTTCCTCCTCGAGGTGGCACGGCGCGGGGTGATGGCGAGCCTCACGGACGTCGGCGAGATCGAGTACCGCCAGGCCGCGATGCGCGACTGCCTCGCCCACCCCGAGACGATCCGTCGCCTGTTCGAGATCGCGATCTCGGCGACGCAGCGGCCGAAGAAGATCTGGGGCTCGCTCGGCCGCTCGCCGGGTCTCGTCCTCTCCCACGCGGTGCGGGTGCTCGACGCCCTGATGGAGGACCTACGCGACCTGCGCGAGCTCGCCGAGGAGTGCGGCGGCGAATTCGAGTCGGAGGCGTTCACGGACTTCTTCGCGATGGTCGCCGCGGAAATCGACGACGCCTACCTGGCCGAGATCGCCGGACACCTGAAGCGGCTCCAGTTCCGCGCCGGCGTACTGATCAGCGCCAGGCTCGGCGACGGCCTCAAAGGGAAGGACTACGTCCTGCGGCGCCCCAACGAGGAGCCGAAGGGGCTGGCGCGGATCTCGGCGGTCTTCGACCGCTCCGGCTACACCTTCCACCTCGCCCCCCGCGACGAGGCTGGGGCGCGGGCGCTCGGCGACCTCCACGACCAGGGCATCAACCTGGTCGCCGAGGCCGCCGAGCAGTCGGCCAACCATGTCGTCAACTTCTTCGCCGCGCTGCTGGCCGAGGTCGGCTTCTACATCGGTGCGCTGAACCTCCACGAAAAGCTCACCGGCCGCGGGCAACCGATCTGCATCCCGACCGCGAGTGGCCCTGGAGAGCCGGTGCTGAGCGCCGACGGCCTCTATGACGTCGGGCTCGCCCTGCGCACCGAGGCGGAGCTGGTCGGCAACCCGATCGACGCCACCGGGCACCCGCTGGTCGTCATCACCGGCGCCAACCAGGGCGGCAAGTCGACCTTCCTGCGCAGCCTCGGCCTCGCCCAGATCATGATGCAGTGCGGCCTGTTCGTCGGCGCCGGGTCTTTCGCCGCCGACCTCCGCGACGGCCTCTTCACCCACTTCAAGCGCGAAGAGGACGCCGACATGCGCAGCGGCAAGCTCGACGAGGAACTGGCGCGGATGAGCGGGATCGCCGGCGAGTTGCGGCCCGGCGGCATGGTCCTCTTCAACGAGTCCTTCGCGGCCACCGACGAGCAGGAGGGCTCGGAGATCGCCCGTCAGGTCACCCGCGCGCTGCTCGCCGCCGGGATCAAGGTCGTCCACGTCACGCACATGTACGAGCTGGCGCATGGCTTCCAACAGGACGACTCGCTCGATCCCCTCTTCCTACGGGCCGAGCGGACCGAGGACGGGACGCGGACCTTCCATCTGATCGAGGGTGAGCCCCTCTCCACCAGCTTCGGCGAGGACGTCTACAGGAAGGTGTTCGCCACCGCCGCGACCTAGTCGGGGCACCTCGCCAGAGACGTCACGAGGTAGTAACCCGGAGTTCCGAAAGGGCTCCTTTCCCAAGTTGTGACGAGGTCGTCGCCGCCACTGACTCCGGCGGCGGCGGCCTGCGCCAATTACATCCCGCCGCCCGGAGCCGCGCCGTCGGTCAGCGGTCCGCCTCGAGTTCCTCCTCGATCCGCAGCAGGCGGTTGTACTTGGCGACCCGCTCGGAGCGCGCGGGCGCGCCGCACTTGATCTGGCCGACGCCGCTGCCGACCGCGAGGTCGGCGATGAAGGTGTCCTCGGTCTCCCCGGAGCGGTGGGAGATCACCGCCCGGTAGCCGGCCCTGCGCGCCAGCGAGATCGTCTCCAGGGTCTCGGTCAGGGTGCCGATCTGGTTGGGCTTGATCAGGATCGAGTTGGCGACGTGGCGCTCGACCCCGCGCATCAGGATCGCCGGGTCGGTGACGAAGATATCGTCGCCGACCAGCTGCAGTCGGTCGCCGAGACGCTCGGTCAGCTCCTCCCAGCCTTCCCAGTCATCCTCTCCCATCCCGTCCTCGAGCGAGACGATCGGATAGTCGGCCGCCAGCTCCTCCCAGAGCGAGACCATCTCCCCCGGGCCCCAAGGAGGCGCCTTCGCCGGGGAGCTCGTAGCGGCCGGCGTGCCACAGCTCGCTCGCCGCGGGGTCGAGCGCCAGCGAGACCTCCTCACCGGCCTCGAAGCCGGCCGCGGCGATCGCCTCGAGCAGCAGGTCGAGCGCCTGGCGGTTGGAGGCCAGCGCCGGCGCGAAGCCGCCCTCGTCACCGACCGCGACGCCGAGCCCGCGCGAGCGCAGGACCTCGCGCAGACGCCCGTAGACCTCGACCCCGATCGCCATCGCCTGGGCGAAGCGCGTGGCCCCCTGCGGGACGATCATGAACTCCTGGAAGTCGAGCGGGTTGTCGGCGTGGACGCCGCCGTTCAGCACGTTCATCATCGGCACCGGCATCGACGGCTCCGCCTCGGCGAGATCGGCGAGCCGGCGCCAGAGCGGCTCCTCGCGGGCCGCGGCGCCCGCCCGCGCCACCGCCAGGGAGGCGCCGAGGATCGCGTTGGCGCCGAGCCGCGACTTGTCCTCGGTGCCGTCCAGGGTCAGCAGGACGTAGTCGATGTCGCGTTGGTCGGAGGCACCCCGGCCCCGCAGGACCTCGGCGATCTCGCCGTTGACGTTGGCGAGCGCCCGGCGCACCCCGCGGCCGCCGAAGGGCCGGTCGCCGTCGCGCAGCTCGACCGCCTCATGTGATCCGGTGGATGCGCCGCTCGGGACCGCCGCGCGGCCGCGGGCGCCGCCGTCCAGCTCGACTTCCACCTCGACGGTCGGATTGCCGCGGCTGTCGTAGACCTGCCTGCCGCGCACCTCGCCGATCAGGTCGCTCTGGGGATTCAAGGCACACCTCCACGTTCGCCGGTTTGACAAGACGTAGAGGCCATCAGCGGCCGGCAGGCCGCGGTCAGAGCGAGCCTCATCGCTCGGCACGGCAACCTAGCAGCCCTTCCGTTTAGGAGACGGGCGCGGGCGGGTATGTCGATGGCGAGCGATGAGGCTCGCTTGAGTACAACCGCGGCGCCCAAGCCGCCGCTGATGGCCTCTGGTCCGGTTTTTTTGTCAACCGTTCTGGAGGTCGCCGTGCCACGAGACACCACCCGCAGCCGCTCCCGCCGCGAGGACCGCATCCGCAGCGCCGCGCCACCCTCGCCGGTGAGCGTGCCGACACGGGCGGTCGTCCGCCGCGGCGACGGGATCCTCGTCGCCCGCGCGCGACGTCACGGCAGAGCAGCATCCCGACCCACGAAAGGAACCCCGTGAACTGCTACGTCTGCGACGAGAAAGGTGTCGCGACCCCCGCCGTCGCGATCTGCCACAACTGCTCGGTCGCGCTCTGTCGGGATCATCTCGACGCCGACCTCACCGCAAATAGGCCGACCGGTCTGGCCGGGGCGCACGGCTGCACCCACCACCCACGTCGGCGCGCTGCCGACCGCCGGAGCAGGTGACGGATCGGGATCCTCCCGTCCGAGGATGACGCCCGCGCACGGCCCTCAGGGAAGACCCGTGGGGCCCTGTTTGCGATGTGGGCGCGGCAGGGTAGGATGGGCGCGAGCGATGAGGCTCGCTTAAGTACAACCGCGGCGCCCAAGCCGCCGCTGATGGCCTCTAGTCCGGTTTTTTGTCAACCGTTCTGGAGGTCGCCGTGCCGCAAGATAGCTCCCGAAGCCGCTCCCGCCGCGAGGATCGTGTCCAGGGCGTGGCGAGGCTCTCGCCGGTCAGCGTGCGGGCCCGCGCCGTCATCCCCCACGACGACGGCATCGTCGTATGTCGCGAGCAGCGGCACGGCGAGCCACGGCTGACGATCCCCGGCGGGCGAATCGGCCAGGGCGAGGGGGCCGCGGGCGCCGCGTTGCGCGAGGTCCACGAGGAGACCGGCCTCGAGATCGAACTCGGGCCCTTGCTCTACGTCGCCGAGGTGGTCGCCTCGGTCAGGCGCCAGGACCTCAACCTGATCTTCCTGGCGCGGATCGTCGGCGAGCCGGAGGAGCCGGTCGAGGTGATCGGGCCCGAGGAGGAGGGGGTCGTGATCCTGCCTCCGATCCTCGACCGCATCCGCCACGACCAGGCGAGCGGCTGGGAGGAGATGGGCGTCTGGCTCGGCAACGTCTGGCAGGGGGACCTGGGGCGATGAGCCCGACCGCGACCATGGCCAGGCCGAGGAAACGCGCGGGCGCAGCCGACTCCCGGAGGTGGACCGAGGGGCGTGTGCGCGAGGAACTGCGGAGTTTCCTGGCGGGTCGCGAGGAGTGGCCCTCCTACCGTGAGTTCTGGGATGCCGGGCGCAAGGGCCTGCGCGACGCGGTCACCCGGTTCGGCGGTGCCCGCCGCTGGGCGCGGGAGTTCGGCCTCCCCTACGTCGAGCGCAGGCCCGGCTACGCCCCGATCTGGACCGAGGAGCGGATCCGCGCCGACCTCACCCGCTTCCTCGCGGGAAGGGAGTTCTGGCCCACGCGGATCGAGTTCGAGGCGGCCGGGCTGAAGACGCTTCGCGACGCGGTCGGTCGCAGCGGCGGGCCGCCGCGCTGGGCCGAGGAGTTCGGGGTCCCCCGCCGCGACGAGCGGCGCGGCTCTCGTCGGGTCTGGACCGACGAGCGGATCGAGGAAGAGCTGCGGAGAATGATCGGCCCCGACGGGCGCTGGCCGAGCACGGCCGAGTTCCGCCGGGCGGGCAAGACCACGCTCCAGGCGGCCGTCTATGCCCACGGCGGCCCTGATCACTGGGGCGCCCGGGTGGGGGCCGGGCCCCCGGCGAGGCGGAATAGGAATCGCCCCGTGCTCTGGGACGAGCAGCGGATCGGCCGTGAACTGCGCGAGGTCTGCGCCGAGCACGGCGGCTGGCCCCGGTTCGTCGAGTTCGAGGCGATGGGCAGGGGCAAGCTCTACCGCGCCGCCAGCCGCAAGGGTGGGGTCGCGCGTTGGAAGCGCGAGCTGGGGGTGGGCTGATGGCGCTCCGCTACGAGGTGGCCGGCGAGGAGCCCTTCGAGATCGAGCACCTGCTGCTCGACGTCAACGGCACCCTGACCGACCGGGGCAGGCTGGTGCCGGGGGTGCGGGAGCGAGTCGGAGGGCTGCGCGCCGACCTCGACATCCGGCTGCTCTCGGCCGACACCTTCGGCACGATGGAGGAGCTGGCAGGTGAGTTGAGGGTGCAGGCGACGCGGATCTCGACCGGGATGGAGAAGGGCGACCTGACCCGGGAGTTGGGCGGTGAGCGCTGCGCGGCGATCGGCAACGGTCGAAACGACGCCGAGATGCTCGCCGAGGTCAGGCTGGGGATCGTCGTGCTCGGCCCCGAGGGCCTCAGCCCGCAGGCGCTCTCGGCGGCGCGGGTCTTGTGTCCGTCGATCACGGTCGCGCTCGACCTGCTGGCGGACCCGAGGGCGCTCGCGGCGACCCTGCGGCGATGAGCTTGTCAATCCAAGAAGCAAGATGGGAAGGGAGGCGCGATGCAGTGCTATGAGTGCAAGCTGGAGGGCCGCTCCGAGGAGGCGGTGGCCTTGTGCACGAGTTGCTCGGTGGGGCTCTGCATGAAACACCTGCAGGAGACCGCCGACTATGTCGGTGGCATGACCTGGTGGAGCTGTCCCCACAACCCCAGGCAGCGTTCGCGCGGGGCGGCGATCCCGAGGCCTTAACCCGAGAGGGAGAACGTCATCGCGCGGAATGCCCCCGGAAAGGGGGGCCTCCATTCCCGCACATGACGGGGTGACGGGCCGCCGAGCGATCGGCGGCCCCGCCCTGCCCCGGCGCACGACAGGCGCCGGAATGAAATGCTCGTCGCAATCTAGGATTAACCGTTGTTAGATCATGTTGCGAACCATGACCACCCGATGGCGTGACGCCCGCCTGAGACGTAGGGAAGAATGTCGCGGATGAGCGAGGGCAAGACCGACTGGCTGCTGCTGATCTACCGGGTGCCGAGCGAGCCGACCCGGCTGCGGGCCGCCGTCTGGCGACGCCTGAAGGCGCTTGGGGCGATCTACCTGCAGAACTCTGCGGCGGCGCTGCCGGCGGGCGAGTCCGCCGAGCGGGCGCTGCGTGGGCTGCGGAACGAGATCGGCCAGATGGGGGGCACAGCCCACCTGCTGCACTGCGATCCCCTGGTCGCGGGCGGCGACATCGTCGCCGCCTACAACGCCGCCCGCGACGACGAGTACGAGGAGATCGAGGATCGCTGCCGCGACTTCCTCGCCGAGATCGACCACGAGACCTCCGACGAGCACTTCACCTACGCCGAGCTCGAGGAGAACGACGAGGACCTCCAGAAGTTGCATGGGTGGCTGGCGAAAGTGGTCGCGCGCGACGTACTGAAGGCGAGTCGCCAGACCGAGGCACGCGAGGCGCTGGCGCGGTGCGAGGAGGCACTCTCCGGATTCGGGGCGAGGGTCTATGCGGCCGAGGAGGAGAATGACAGTCGTTAGTTTTTATTTCTAACGTCTGTTACTCTGCCCCGCGATGGCCACCACCGAACCGCGGGCGTCCAGCATCCCCTCGACCGATGACGTAGACGGGCGGGTGTCGCTGCTGCGGCGCGGGATCCGGCTCGAGTGCGCGACGCTGGGCTGGAACGTGGTCGGTGTGGTCGTCGTCTTCGTCGCGGCCTTCGCCGCCGGCTCGGTCGCCCTGGCGGGCTTCGGCATCGACACCGCGATCGAGATCCTCGCCTCGACCGTGGTGATCTGGCACCTGCGCGACACCGCCGACGAGCGCCGCGAGAGGCGGGCGCTGCTGGTGATCGGCTGGGCCTTCGTCGGCCTCGCGGTCTACGTCACCGCGCAGGCCGTCTACACCTTCGCGACGGGCGACCGTCCCCATCACTCCCCGCTCGGGATCGGCTGGACCGCCGCCACCTTCGTCGCGATGCTGGCCCTGGCCGCGGCGAAGGGGCAGACCGGGAGGGCACTCGCCAACGTGACGCTCGAAACCGAGAGTCGGGTGACGATGATCGACGCCTACCTCGCCGCCGCCGTCCTCGTCGGCCTCGTGCTCAATGCGGTGATGGGCTGGTGGTGGGCGGACCCACTCGCCGGTCTCGTGATCGTCTACTACGCGGTACGCGAGGCGCGCGAGGCATTCGCCGAGGTGGGCGGATGAGCGCCCTGCGCATCGCCACCTACAACCTCCTCCACGGCGGCCAGGACGAGGAGGACCGCTCGCGGCTGGACGCAGCGCTCGAGGTCCTTCGCGAGGCCGCCCCGCATGTCGTGATGCTGCAGGAGGCGAGGCGCTTTGAGGCCGACGGCGGGCGTCTGCTCCTCGAGGTCGAGCGGCGGCTCGGCATGCGCGGCTGGCTCGCCCTCGCCCCCCACACCGGGCAGAACACCGCGGTCCTCGTCGCGCCGCCGATCGAGCCGCGCGCCTTCGCCGCGGATCCCGTCCGCTTCCACCACGCCGCCGCGCACCTCACCGTCGCCCTGCCCGGATTGGGACCCGAGCTGACGCTCGTCAGCGTCCACCTCTCCCCCGCCAGCCCGGCGGCACGGCTCGCCGAGGCCGCCCACCTCGCCGACCTGGCCGCCACCGACCGCTTCTCGATCGTCGCCGGCGACTGCAACTCACCGGGTCCTGGCGACCCCGAGCCGGGAGACTGGGAGCGGCTCCCGGCTCACTTCCGCGTCCGCTACCTCGACGAGGCCGGCGAGCGCTCGGACCGGCGTGCCCTGCGGCTGCTCGCCGCGGCCGGCTTCGCCGACGCGGCAACCGCACTCGGTGCCGGCGCCGAGCCGACGGTGCCGACCACGGGCCACCCGGACGCCGAGTTCGTCGACTTCCGGGCCGACCGCGTGCTGGTCAGCCCTCCGCTGGCCGACGGGATCGTCGGCCAGCGGATGATCCGCGACGAGCGCACCCATCGGGCATCCGACCACTATCCGGTCGTCGTCGACCTCGATCTGCCCTGGGCGGGGGCCTGAGCATGCGGGTGCCACCGAACGACCTGGTGTGCGGAGGACCGGCGTGAACGTCGGGCTGATCGTCGCCGTGTTCGTAGCCTGCACCGTGGAGGCGGTAGAGGCGGTCACGATCGTTCTGGCGATGGGTATGACGCGAGGCTGGCGCTCGGCGCTGGCCGGGGTCGGGGCCGGGCTCCTCGCGCTCGCCATCCTCATCGCCGTCCTCGGGCCGGCGCTGACCGCGGTGCCGCTCGGGACGCTTCGCGTCGTCGTCGGCGGCCTGCTGCTCATCTTCGGTCTGCAGTGGCTGCGCAAGGCGATCCTGCGGGCGAGCGGACGCAAGGCGGTCCATGACGAGGCGGCGATCTTCGCCGAGGAGCACAGGCGGGCGGCAGAGAGGGAACCCTCCCGCGCCGAGGGGATCGACGGCTACGGCTTCACGGTGGCATTCAAGGGCGTCCTCCTCGAGGGTCTCGAGGTCGCCTTCATCGTCCTCACCTTCGGCGCCAATCAGGGCCAGATCGGGGTCGCCGCGGCCGCGGCCGGCGCCGCGGTGCTCGTCGTCCTGGCCGTCGCGGTCGCCGTGCGTGCGCCACTCAGCCGCGTCCCGGAGAACACGATGAAGTTCGCCGTCGGCGTGCTGCTGACGTCGTTCGGCGCCTTCTGGGGAGCCGAGGGCGCCGGGATCGAATGGCCCGGCGGTGACGCCGCCCTGCTGGTCCTGGTCCCGGCGATCCTGCTCTGGTCGCTTCTCCTCGTCAACCTTGCCGGGCGCGCCCCCGATCCGAGGCCGAACACCGCATGAGCAGCGCGCGGAAGCTTCCCGAGGCGGTCTGGGAGTTCGTCGTCGGCGACGACTGGCGCCTGGCCGCCGCCGCGGTCGCCGCGATCGGCGGCGCCGCCCTGCTGGTCGCGCTCGGGGTCAACGCCTGGTGGTGGGTGCCGGCGCTGGTGGCCATGATCCTTTGGCTCGCCGTCACTCGCTGATCCTTCGGCGTGCTCGTGACCGGCGGCGCGGACATCGCCCTCCAGGGTGGCCTTGGATTGCTCAGGCTGGTGGTGGCCGTCCGCCATGCGGTCCGGAGGGATTGACGTAGTAACTGCGGGATTCGTCCGCGCGCCAGGAATGCAGACGCCCGAGAATGGCTCTTATGTAGACCCATTTCGTCGCCGCGACATGCCCGACGTGGGTCATCGATTCCGCCTCAGCGGCGACCACGCGACGGCGCCTTCCTGTGGGGTGCCGCCGGTCGGTCACCTCGCGGCGCGGAGGTCGCCAAGGGGATCGACATCCCGGCGACCGCAAGCATCGGCTCGATGAGCTCTCGGGGGGCCCTGCTCTCCTACACACCGGACGTCGGCGGCTCGCCGCAGCAGCCGATCCGAGCGGGAGCGCAGGAATGGATCCGAGCCCCGCCTGCGGGCTGACGCCCCCTAGCTAGACCACCCACTCCCTCAGCCGAGAGGGGACAGAACTGCGGCGCGGCTGGGCGAGAACAACGACCCCGGGATGCCCGCTGCATTTCCCCAGGGGCGGCGATAGGACGTACCCGCTACCCGGCGGCTTCCAGTACAGCCATCGCCTACCGTCGTGACTCCATGTCTCGGCGGCGCTAATCGGCTGTGATCACCCGCGCCATGCGCCTGCCGACGAAAACCGTGGGTCGCGGCTGTCTATGAAGACGAAACGGGGCCGATCGGCCCCGTTTCGTCTCAAGTAGCCGCCATCTGGGCGACGGCTGATTTCCCCTTTACAGGGCTTCGATCGACTTCAATGCTGCTTGCTTCACGATCTTCGGCAGCGGCGCGAAGTCGAGCGCGGCACCGTATTTCTGGCCGATCGTGACGCAGTACTTCGCGAACTGTTTGTCGAACTGGAGCTGCGTGGCGTTCTGCGGGATGATCCCGTAGGTGAACGTCGAGATCGGGTAGGCGTTGGTGGCCTTCTTGGGCGGATCCGAAATCGTGATTTCGTTGTTCGCCGGTATCTTCTTGACGACCGCAGCGGCTTCTTCGATGTTTTCGATATTGGGATAGACGAATTTGTGGGCGTTGTTTTCAACCGCGGCCGCGCCGATCCCCGCCGCGATGATGTAGGAGGCCTCGATGTAGCCGATCGCACCGGGGGTTTTGGTGACGACCGAGGTGACACCGGCGTTGCCTTTACCTCCGACGCCGGCCGGGAAGCCGACCGAGGTCGCGTAGCCGACTTCGTTCTTCCAAGCAGGACTGATCTTCGAGAGGTATCGGACGAAGGCGTAGGTGGTACCGGAGCCATCGCTGCGGAAGACCGGCGTAATCGCCAGGTTCGGCAGCTTCAGGGTCGGGTTCAGCTTCGCGATCTTCGGGTCGTTCCAGTTGGTGATCTTGCCGAAGTAGATGCCCGCAAGGACCTTGCCGCTCACTTTCAATTTACCCTTCGGCACACCCGGCAGGTTGTAACCGATGCCGACCGCCGAGAGACCCCACGGGATCTGGACGCAGCCGTTGCAGGCGGCGGCCTGTTCGGGAGTCAGCGGAGCGTCGGAGGCGCCGAAGTCGACGGTCCGATTCGTGATCTGTTTGATGCCTTCGCCAGATCCGACGGAGGCGTATTTCACCGGAATGCCTTCTTTGATTTCGAAGCCATTGATCCAGTTCGCCATCAGTGGTGCGACGAGCGTGGACCCTGCACCGGTGAGGCCCGCGGAGGCGGCCGCAGTCCCTACGGTTGCGAAGCCTCCGAGCGTGGCGGCTATCGCGATGAAGACACCCACGAACCTATTGCGAATCAAGGGGCGATCCTTTCGACTAAGTGGAGTAGTTGCACTTCCAGCCCGGTGCAGGACGCACCGGTCTCGGCAGCAGGATCGCTCGGCGCCTCCCCGGGTTTGTGACTTTGTTGTGAAAAATCCTTATCGACGGGTGAACTGAGCGACGAAGCGTTCTACATTGGCGGCGATGAGCGCCACCCCGCCCGCCGGCTCCACGTCGCTGAAGCTTGCACGATCCAATCGCCAGAGCTCCGCCCGCAAACGCGCCGACCGCTTCGGCGATGTCGCGCTGCGCCTGATCTGTCTCGGCGCCGCGGTGCTCGCGGCGATCGTCCTCGTACTGATCGCGAAGGAAGTGATCGAAGGCGCGCAGCCGGCGATCTCAAAATTCGGCTTCAGCTTCATCACCCATCACGAATGGGCGCCACCGCTCGAAAAGTTCGGCGGCGAGGGACTGATCCTCGGCACCTTGATCACCTCGACGATCGCTCTGGTGGTCGGTGCCCCGGTGGCGATCTCGATCGGGATATTCCTGGCGTTGCTGGCGCCGACCGGCATCCGCAACGTGATCTCGCCCCTGGTCGAAATGCTGGCCGCGATCCCCAGCGTGATCCTCGGCTTCTGGGGCCTCCTGATCTTCGGCCCCTTCTTGCAGAGGAGCGTCGAGCCCTTCCTGCACGACACCTTTGGATTCATCCCGCTCTTCGGAAAGCCCGAAACGACCGGGGCCAGTGTCTTCACCGCGAGCCTGATCCTCACGATCATGGTGATCCCGATCATCGCCTCGGTCTCCCGCGACCTCTTCATGGCGGTCCCGCAGGACCTCCAGGACGGCGCCGCGGCGCTCGGCTCGACCCGCTGGGAGGTGATCCGCGGCGTCGTCCTGCCGAGCACCCTCTCGGGGATGATCGCCGCCTCGCTGCTCGGTCTCGGTCGCGCCCTCGGCGAGGCTATCGCCGTCTCGCAGGTGATCGGCGGCGGCACGGATTCCCATCTCTCGCTGTTCAAGACGGGCGGCACGATGGCGTCGATCATCGCCCTCCAGTTCTCGAGTGCCGTCTCGGCGATCCACACGGCCTCCCTCTATTACCTCGCCGCGCTGTTGCTGGTCATCGGGGTGGCTTCCAACCTGCTCGCCAGCTGGGTCGGGATGCGATTCGGAAGCGCCGGGGGGGCGATGCGGTGAGCCGCGAGCAGCAGCCGTTCGATCCGACCCAGCCGCTGGTGGCGACCGGCAACCTGCGCCGCCGCCACCTGGTCAGTCGGGTCGCCCAAGGCCTCGCGATCGCCGCCGCGGCGGCCGCGGTGGCGGTGCTGGTCATCGTCATCTGGGCGGTCGTCAGCCACGGCATCAAGGCGATCAGCTGGGACTTCATCACCAAGGGGGAACCGGACGGGATCGCCCCGGACCTGGTCGGGACCGGGATAATCGTCGGCATCGGCACCCTGATCGCGGCGCCGATCGGCGTGTTGATCGCCCTCTTCCTCAGCGAGTACGCCGGCCGCCGCGGCTCGCGCGCCGTCCAGCTCCTGATGGACGTGATGAACGGCCTGCCGTCGATCATCATCGCCGTCTTCATCTACATCTTGATCGTCGCACCGACCCATAAGCAATCGGGGCTTGCGGCCGCGATCGCTCTGTCGATCATCGAGGTGCCGCTGATCGCCCGCGGCACCCAGGAGGTCCTGAACCTCGTTCCCGCCGCCCAGCGCGAAGCGGCCGATGCGCTCGGCGTCGCCCGCTGGCGCAGCATCCTGACGATCATCCTCCCGTCCGCGCTCGGCGGGATCGTCACCGCGACCCTGCTGTCGGTGGCGCGCGCCGCCGGTGAGACGGCGCCGGTGCTGCTGATCAGCTCGATCTTCAGCGGCGACACCCTCCAGTTCAACCCGTTGCAGCCGCTGCCGAACGTGCCGGTGCGTATCTTCCAGCTGTCGGAAGAAGCGAACCCCGAAGGCTTCACCGAAGCCTGGGGGCTGTCGCTCGTCCTGATCGTGATCATCCTCGTCCTCGGCCTCGGCTCCCGCGCCCTCCTCAACCGCAGCAAGAGAAAGTTGACCCGATGAGCATCGACGACCAGACCTTCGGCGTCCCCCCGGAGACGAACGGCAACGGGAAGCGACTTGCGCCTGGCCGCGTGCGGATCCGCACCGAGCCGCTGCCCGGCGTGATCGGGTCCCCGGCGGCCACCGAGAGCGCAGCCGAGGCCCACTTCCACGTCGCCCCCGAGGCCGTCTTCGAGGCCGACGCCGTGAACATCTTCTACGGCTCCAAACAGGCCTTGACCGACGTCTCGATGCGGATCCGCCGTGGCCAGGTGACGGCCCTGATCGGTCCTTCCGGCTGCGGCAAGACGACCTTCCTGCGCAGCCTCAACAGGATGAACGACTCGATCCCGGCGTTCCGGATCGAGGGCCGGATCGATTACCACGGCCACGACATCTACGGCTCCAACGTCGACACGGTCGAGGTGCGCCGGCGGATCGGCATGGTCTTCCAGAAACCGAACCCCTTCCCGAAGTCGATCTACGACAACGTCGCCTGGGCGCCGAAGAACCTCGGCATGCGCCAAGCCATGCACGAGCGGGTCGAGAAAGCGCTCCGCGGCGCGGCCCTCTGGGACGAGGTCAAAGATCGGCTGAAGGACTCCGCCCTCGGCCTCTCCGGCGGCCAGCAGCAGCGTCTCTGCATCGCTCGCGCGATCGCGATCGAACCCGACGTGCTGCTGCTCGACGAGCCCGCCTCGGCCCTCGACCCGATCGCCACCGGCGCGATCGAGGACC
>ERZ778021.2486-NODE-2486-length-16223-cov-4.120176_pt1 | contig 16223 bp, 14 predicted proteins | sample MGYA00375751_ERZ778021 | MGnify/ENA primary metagenome ERZ778021 (study PRJEB29350, sample SAMN05389814) | bioreactor metagenome | isolation source: Thiocyanate stock bioreactor | place: South Africa: University of Cape Town | collected 2013-08-29 ... | reverse complement strand
CGAACAGGATCGCGCTGGTCACCGGAGGGGCCTCGGGCATCGGGCGCGCGGCGGCGCTGCCTCAGATTGTTGCGGTGGATGTTCAGCAGCATCTTGAACAGCCATGCCTGAAGCGATCCCGTCGGCCGCCACAGGCCGCTCTTGCGGATCGCCCGTTCGAGGCAGTCCTGGACCAGATCGTCGGCGATGTCGGAATTGTGGGTCAGCGCCCGCGCATAGCGTCTTAGCGCGGGCACGCATTCCTCGACCTGATCCAGGAAACGCGACATGCGCTTCAGTCTTTCGCTACGTGCCAGATCCCGCCGACGCCGTCGCCGGTCACGTCGCCAGGCTTCTTGTCAGCCTGCCACAGATAGAGCGGCCTGCCTTCATGCGCCCATTGCCTGCTGCCGTCCTTGCGCGTCACCAGCGAGAAGGGCACATCGGCCTTGGCCGAGGCGTCTGCGGCCAGCGGCGGCCACTTGGCCGCGCAGGCATCGTAGCAGTTGGAAGCATCCTTGCCATCCTTGTCGAAGGTGTAGAGCGTCATGCCGTTCTGGTCGGTCAGCACCTCTCCCTTGGAGGTCTGCATCGACTTGACCGCGCCGCCGGCATAGTCATCGGCATGGGCGGCAAACGGAATGGCAAGGGTTAGGGTGGCGGCTGTGAGAAGCGTCGAAGCTGCGGACATGGTGTTCCTCCTGTTTGTCTCGCGCGAATTTGTTTTGCGCGGACCATCTCGCGCATGGCTGTAAACACCCGTTGCGCGGTTTTAATCCCCCTGCCGGTCAGGCCGGCAGAGCCGGGTTTCACTTGAGGCCCTGCATGGTCATGTCGAACCTGACCACGTTGGAATAGATCGGCGTGCCGACACTCATGTCGTAGCGCGAGCGCAGAACGTCGCCAGTGACATGGAAGACGATGCGCCGCCCGTCATGCTGCATCAGCGCGACGTTGAAGATTTCCCCGTGGATGATGCCGCGCGCGGCCAGTACGCCTTCCACCGTTGCGCTGCGGGGTCCGGTCTGCGTGACCTTCGTCGACCTGAAGGTGATGCTGGGGTACTGGTCGACATCGAACACCGCCGACGAACGCAGGAAGCTGGTGATGCGGGGTTGCGCGGTCTCCACGCTGCCGGGTTGCAGGGTAAAGGACACCAGCGAGCGCGAGAGATGGGCGGGGTCGATGACGAAGATGCCGGAAAATCCCAGGAACCGGCCGGCAATGCCGCCGCCGCCGACTTGGTCCACCGTGAAGGCGATGCGCGACGACGGCGCGATGGCGTAGCGGCCGCCAGAACTGGACAGGTTGTCGCCGAAGCAGGGCGAGCATGCCAGCACCGCGGCGCCCGCCAACAGGATGGAGCGGATCATGACGATCTCCCGGTGTCGGTGGTTCCACCAGCGACAACACCGGGAAAGCGGCTTTAGTCCATCACGAGATCAGGCGTGGGGTCGCATCCGGCGATATGCGTCCTGGCCGGCAGCCGCGGTCCAGGCATCGGCGTAGCGCCGCCAGGCCGCCGGCGCATCGGTCCGGGCGGCATCGTGCGCCGGCGCCTGGGGTGCGGCGCTGGCAAGCAGCGCCGCGCCGATGCTGGTGCCGGTGGCCTGTCCGGCCTGCGGCAGGACAGGCCTGCCGGTCGCGGCCTGCAGCATGCCGCAATAGTGCCCGTTCAGCGCGAACGGGCCTTCGATGATCGTCTGGCCGTCGGCGCCGACCAGCTCGAGGCAGGTCGCCGTCATCAAGGCGAGATAGAAGGAAACCGCGATTGCCCGCTCGGCGCCGGCCGGCTCGCCGATCCAGCGCGATCGCGCGGAGGGGAACGGTCCGGAGCCCTGCTGGACCGAAGGCAGCAGCATGACGCCGCGCTCGATCACGGATCGCACGGCGTCATCGCCGGCCGACGCTTCCGCGCCGTCTGACAGCAGCTCGAATTCGCGCCCGCCCATGAACCGGGCGGAAGGAACCGGCTCGCCGAGCGCATTGACGTTGATCAGCGTGTCGCGGGCCGGATCGAGGTCGACGCCGCGCCCCCCGACCGCCATGGAGACGACCCAGGTGCCGGTCGAGACGACCGAGAACGGCGCCTGTCTCGCCAGGAGATGCGGCAGCAGCGAGGCGTTGGAATCGTGGATGCCGCAAAAGACCGGCGTCGCCGGATCGAGGCCCGCCCGCTCCGCGACGGCCGGCCGGACGGTGCCCAGCCTTTCCCCGGCGGCGCGCACCGGCGGAAACAGGCCGCGCCAGCCCATGCGTTCGACCAGCGTCGAGAAATCCCGGCGGGACGGGTTCCACAGGTCGGTGTGACAGCCGAGCGAGGTCGCCTCGCTGGCCGCGACGCCCGTCAGCCGCCAGCTCCAGTATTGCGGATAGGCAAGGATCGTCGCGACGCGGCCGAACGCTTCGGAATGGGCCTCGGCCTGCCAGAAAAGCTGGGCTCCCAGATTGAGGCCGAGCGGCAACGCCGGCGAGCCGGTTTCCGCGAAAGGCGGCCTGACCGCCTCGTAGCGCCGGCGCGAAGCGTCGGGACCGTTATCCTCGTAGTCGAGCACCGGCAGGGCCAGTTCGCCGCCGGCGTCGAGCAGGGCTGCGGTCGCGCCATGCGTGGTGACGCAGATCGCGTCGATCGGCTGTTCCTGCCGCAGCGCCCGCAGGCTTTCGAGGATGAAGCTCCAGAGGGCATCGACGTCGTGGTGGCGGTAGGGGCCGTCCGCCAGCGGCCGGTTGGTCGTCTTCCGCACCGCCGTTTCCGACCGCGCCGCCAGATCGACCATCGCCAGCTTGGCGTTGGTCTTGCCGATATCGACGACTGCGACGTGGCGGATCATCGTCAGTCCATGTGGAAGACGGTTTCGAGCGGCACCGCCACCGGTTCGCCGTCCGGCTTCGTTTCCATCAGGTCGGCCATGGCGGTCCACCAGCGCCGCATCACCGGATGGCGCGGCAGCGCGTCCATGCCGTGATCGTCCCTGCGCCACAGGACGCCGAACAGGCAGTTCGTCTCCTCGTCGAGATGGATGGAATAGTCGGAGATGCCGGCGTCCTTCAGCAGCGCCGCGAGCTCGGGCCAGATCTCGTCGTGGCGGCGCTTGTACTCGGCTTTCATGCCGGGATTGAGCCGCATGCGGAAGGCGTGTTTCTCGGCCATCAGGCGACCCGCACGCGCGCCACGCGCCGCCATATAATCGGCAATGCGATCACCACGATGAGCAGCAGCCCGACGAAGATCGACATGACGATGCCCGGAACGTTGAGCAGGCCGAGGCCGAAGGTCACCAGCCCCATGATCAGCGCGGCGAGCACCACGCCGAGGATGCTTCCCGAGCCGCCGAGGATGTTGACGCCGCCCAGCACCACCATGGTGATGATCTCCAGCTCGTAGCCCTGCGCGATGGAGGGGCGGGTCGAGCCGAGCCGCGAGGTGATCAGCACCGCGGCAAAGCCGGACATCAGCCCGGTCAGGCAGAACAGGACGAACTTGATGCGCTCCACCCGCACGCCGGAGAAGCGCGCGGCAACCGGATTGTTGCCGATGGCGAAGACGCGCCGGCCGAAGCTGGTGCGGTGCAGCAGGACCCAGTAGGCCACGGCGAAGACGGTAAACAGCACAAGCTCGAACGAAACCACCCACCAGACATAGCCCTGCCCGAAGAAGGCGAAGCTTTCCGGATAGCCCTTGTAGGCCTGGTCGCCGAGGATGATGAAGGCGATGCCGCGATAGAGCGTCATGGTGCCGATGGTGACGACGATGGACGGCAGGCCGAGCCGCGTCACCAGAAAGCCGTTGAAGGCGCCGCAGGCGAGGCCGGCGGCGAGGCCGATCGCCACCAGTCCCGGCGTGCCGACGCCGGCCTGCACGGCCATGCCCATCAAGGTCGAGGCGAGCGCGATGATGGCCGCGACGGACAGGTCGATCTCGCCGGCGATGATGAGCAGCGCCATTGCGAACGCCACGATCGCCTTTTCGGTGAAGTTGAAGGTCAGGTCCGAGAGCGACCACGGGTCGAGGAAGTATGGGGAGGCCAGGCTGTTGGCGACGAAGATCGCGGCGGCGACGGCGACCAGCAGCGCCTCCCAGGAAAACACCGCGGAAGTCAGCGGCCTGTCGAGCCGGTAGGGGATTCGGCGTGGCGCGGGCGTGCCGGTCATGTCGCTTCCGCCTTCCTGAGGATGATGCGGCCCTGCCGGCGCTCGCCGCGCGCGTTGAGGACGACGGCGAGGATGATGGCCGTGCCGGAAATGGCCATCTGCCAGAACGGCGAGATGTTGATGACCGGCAGGGCGTTGGCGATGATGCCGAGGAACAGCGCGCCGAGCACGGCCCCGCCGACGGAGCCGATGCCGCCGGCGATGGAGACGCCGCCGATCACGCAGGCGGCGATGATGTTGAGCTCGTATCCGTTCGCCACTTCGACCGAGGCGATGACGTAGCGGGAAATCCAGAGATAGCCGCAGAGGCCGGAGATCATGCCGGAAATGCAGAAGGCGAGGAACTGCGTGCGGCCGACGTCTATCCCGGTATATACGGCCGCCGTCGGGTTCACGCCGGCCGCATGGATCGAGCGTCCGAGCGGCGTGCGCGTCATCAGCACGAAGAACAGCGCGATGACGCCGAAGGCGATCCACGACAGCACCGGGACGCCGAGGAACGCCGCGCGCTGGAAGCCGATGAAGGCCGGGCTCATCTTGTCGGCGTTGACCCATGCGCCGCCCGACAGGACGAAGGTCGCGCCGCGATAGATGGTGAGCGTGCCGAGCGTGACGACGATGGAGGGGATGTTGAGGCGCCACACCAGAAGCCCGTTGACGGCGCCGAGCGCCAGCCCCACCGCCAGCGCTATGACGATCAGCATCGGGATCGGGATGCCGGGATGGGCGGCGTTCAGCATCGCGGCGACCATGCCGGTGAAGCACAGGTTCGACGCCATCGACAGGTCGATGCCGCGCGTCAGGATCACCGCCATCTGGCCGAGCGCCAGGATCATCAGGATCGACGTGTCGTTGAAGACCTGAGCCAGGTTGCCCGGCCGCGCGAAGGCGGGGAAGCGGGTGGAAATCAGCCCTATCACCACGGCGATCGCCAGGAGCAGCCAGGCCTCGCGGTATTTGAGCAGGCCCCTCATGCCGCGATCCCCGCAGCCGCGCGCACCAGCGTCTCGGCGTCGAGCCCGTCATTGTCGTGGACGGCGGCGATGCGCCCCTCGCGCATGACGACGACGCGGTCGGACATGCCGAGGATCTCGGGCAACTCCGACGACACCATGATGACCGACAGTCCCTCGGCGACCAGTTCGGCCATGAAGCCGTGGACGGCCGCCTTCGAGCCGATGTCGATGCCCTTGGTGGGCTCGTCCAGGATGATGACCTTCGGCCGGGTGGCCAGCCATTTGGCGATGACCACCTTCTGCTGGTTGCCGCCGGAGAGCGTGCCGACATCCTGGCTGAGCGAGGCGGCGCGCAGGTCGAGGCGTTCCGTATAGGTGCGGGCCAGCGCGAACTCCTCGGCCAGCCTCAGCAGCCCGGACCTGCCGGTGCGCCCCAGCGACGGCAGGGAGACGTTCTGGAAGATCGGCAGGCCGATCACCACGCCCTGCTTGCCGCGCTCCTCCGGCACGTAGACGATGCCGGCCTCGATGGCATCGGCGGCCGATGCCGGCGCGATCCCGGCGCCTTCCAGCGAGATGGTGCCGCGGCTGGTGCGGGTGATGCCGGCAATCGCCTGCATCACCTCGCTGCGGCCGGCGCCGACCAGCCCGTAGAAGCCGAGGATCTCGCCCTTGCGCAGCGCAAAGCCGATGTCGTCGAATTCGGTCGGATGCGACAGTCCCTCGACCGTGAGCACCGGCTCGCCCACCGAAGCGGTGCGCGCGGGGAAAATATGGTCGATGGAGCGGCCGACCATCAGCCGGACGATGTCGTTCTGGGTGGTGTCGCCGAGCAGGCCCTCGCCCACCATCTCGCCGTCGCGGAACACGGTGTAGCGGTCGGCGATGCGGAAGATCTCGTCGAACTTGTGGCTGATGAACAGGATCGCCTTGCCCTGGCTCTTGAGGAACTCGATCAGCAGGAAAAGCTCCTCGATCTCCTTCATCGACAGGGCCGCCGTCGGCTCGTCCATGATGACGATGCTGGCGTCGATCGACATGGCGCGCGCCACGGCGACGAGGTGCTTGTTGGCGATGCCGAGGTCCTTCAGCCGCATGTCGGGCTCGATGTGGCCGGCCTGCATGGTGGTCAGCACCTCGCGCGCATCGGCGCGCATGGTCGCCCAGTCGATCAGCCCGAAGCGGGTGCGCGGGGCATGGCCGAGAAAGATGTTTTCCGCCACCGACAGCTCGTCGAACAGAACCGTTTCCTGGTGGATGGCGGTGATGCCGTGGGCGAAGGCCGCGTGCGCGCTGGGCAGGGAAACCGGCCTGCCGTCGACGGAAATGGTGCCGCGGTCCGGCTGGTAGATGCCGGTCATGATCTTGACCAGCGTGGACTTGCCCGCGCCGTTTTCGCCGATCAGCGCGGTCACTTGCCCCGGATAGAGCGAGAGGGAAACGTCGTGCAGCGCGCGCACGCCGGGAAAGCTCTTGCCGATGCCGGCGAGCGTCAGGCGCGGGGCGGCGGAAGTCTGCCGCCTTGCCGTTGCGTTGCGCTGGGCTGTCATGTCCATCTGGGTATCAGGCCCCGCGAGGTGGAGCGGACGGGCGGCGGGAAGGGCCCGCCGCCCGTCGTTCCCGATCAGTAGATCTTCGAGAACTCTTCGATGTTCGACTTGTCGAACTGGAACGGTGGAGCCATCGCGGCCGAATTGGTGTCGTCGAGCGTCACCTTGCCGACGCGGCCGATGGACAGCGTCGCGCCCGGCTTCGCCTCTTCCTTGTTCACCGCCAGGTCGTGGGCCAGGTAGATCGCAGAATAGCCGAGGTCGATCGGGTTCCACAGCGCGACCGCCTGGCTGGCGCCGTTGTCGATGAACTTCTTGAATTCCGAAGGCAGCGCCAGGCCGGTGACGTTCACCTTGCCGATCAGCCCCTCGTCGGTCACCACCTGGGCGGCCGCGACGACGCCGACCGTGGTCGGCGCGATGATCGCCTTGAGGTTCGGATAGGACTTCAGCAGGCCCTTGGCCTCGTCGGTCGACTTGGCCGAGTCGTCGTCGCCATAGACGGTGGCGACGAGATTGATCTTCGGGAACTTCTCCGGCAGCACCTTCTTGGCGGCCTCGATCCAGGCGTTCTGGTTGGTCGCGGTCGAAGCGGCCGAGAGGATGGCGACGTCGCCGCCTTCCGGCAGATAGTCGGCGGCGAGCTTGATGATCGTCTCGCCGATCAGGTTGGTGTCGGACGGGTTGAGGTGAAGCTGGCGGCCTTCCGGCGCCACGCCCGAATCCCAGGAGATCACAGTGATGCCGCGCTCCATCGCCTTCTTCAGCGCCGGCACCAGCGCATCGGCGTCGTTGGCCGAAACGGCGATGGCGTTGACCTTCTGGGCGATCAGCGAATTGATCACCTCGATCTGGGCCTCGGCGGTCGCCTTGGTCGGGCCCGTATAGATCAGGTCGACGTCGCCCAGTTCCTTGGCGGCCTCCTCGGCGCCCTTGTTGGCGGCGTCGAAGAAGCCGTTGCCCAGCGACTTCACGACCAGCGCGATCTTGACGTTGTCGGCATAGGCCGCGTTGGTGGCCATCGCGGCCGAGAACGCTGCCGCCACCAGCAGTTTCTTCCAGATGCTCATCGAATTCCTCCCTTGAGCGTTACAGTCCCAATCAGCACTGCGGCGCGAACCACGTTCAGGCCGGCAGCGAAGATTCCTTGCGCGCGGCCGCCGCCCTGCCGGCGACGATCAGCGTTACTCCGGCACTTTCCAGCATTCCCGCCTCGCGGTCCTCGATGCCGTCGTCGGTGATGACGGTGGCGATGCGCGACAGGCCGCACAGGATCAGGCTGGAGCGCTGGCGGAACTTCGAGGAGTCGACCAGCACGACCAGCTCGTCCGCCTGGTCGATCAGCTTCTGTTCGGCCTGGATCAGCAGCGGGTCGCCCTCCATCAGGCCGAGCGGCCCCAGGCCCTGCGCGCCCATGAACATGCGCCGCGCATAGAAATTGCGCGTCACGTCGTTCTCGAACGGCGACAGGATGATGTTCTGCTCGCGATAGATGGTGCCGCCCGACAGCATCACCGTGTTCTTGGAGTGCTTGAGCAGGTGCTCGGCGATGGGAAACGAATTGGTGAAGATCGGCATGCGCCGGTTGATGAGGAAGTGCACCATCTGGAAGGTGGTGGTGCCGCCGTTGATGATGATCGGCTCGCCGTCCTTGCACAATTCGACCGCCTCGCGGGCGATCGCGCTGCTCGGCGATCGCGCGCTTCTGCGCGGCAGTGATGGTCTCGTTGACGGAGAAGGGACGGCCGGCGAGGCCGACGAAGGCCGGAGGGGAAATCGCCTCGGCGCCGCCGCGCACCTTGCGCAGGCGCTTCTGCACATGCAGCGCCGCGATATCGCGGCGGATCGTCGCCTCGGACGCCCCCGTCAGCTCGACCAGCTCCGGCACCGTCACGACAGGCTTTTCCTGCACGGCGGACAGAATGATCCTGTGGCGTTCCTTTTCGTGCATGGCTCCTCCCTATCTTTCATCTAGGCACGCGGCTCGCGCAGTGTCAATCATTTTCAATCAAACAACCCTGATGTGCAGTGCAATATGATCGTATTTGACTGTTTTTGATTGACGAATACGGGCAATCGTGAAAACCTGCGGGGGAACTGTCGCGCGGCCGTCCGCGCTTCTGGGAGGTTCTCTGCCATGCTCGACAAGCGCTCCGGCTCGCATCTCGCGAATTTGTGGGATGACGCCAAGGCGACCGCCATGACCGAGCCCGAGCGGCTGGTCTACCGCTCCAACATCCTGGGCTCCGACAAGCGCGTCACCAATTACGGCGGCGGCAACACGTCCTCGAAGATCCTCCAGGCCGACCCGCTGACCGGCGAGCAGGTCGAGGGGCTGTGGGTCAAGGGGGCGGGCGGCGACAGCGCCTCCATCAGGCTCGACGGCTTCGCCACGCTCTACATGGACAAGCTCAGGGCGCTGAAGGGCCTCTATCGCGGGCCGGAGCACGAGGACGAGATGGTCGGCTACCTGCCGCACTGCACCTTCGACCTCAATCCGCGCGCGGCCTCCATCGACACGCCGCTGCATGCCTATGTGCCGCATGCCTATGTCGACCACATGCACCCGGACGCCATCATCGCCATAGCGGCGTCGAAGGATTCCCGCGCCCTGACGAAGGAGATATTCGGCGGCGAGATCGGCTGGCTGCCGTGGAAAAGGCCGGGCTTCGAGCTCGGCCTGTGGCTGGAGAAGTTCTGCCTCGAAAACCCGGCGGCCAAGGGCGTGATCCTCGAAAGCCATGGCCTGTTCACCTGGGGCGACACGCCCAGGGCGTGCTACGAGACCACCGTTTCCGTCATCAATCAGGCGATCGACTGGTTCGAGCGCAAGACCGAAGGCCAGGCGCCGTTCGGCGGGGCGGCGGTGAAGTCGCTCGGCCCGGACCAGCGCCGTGCGGTGGCGGCGAAGCTGATGCCGGCGATCCGCGGCCTGATCTCGCAGGGCGCGCACAAGCTCGGCCATTTCGACGATTCGGCGGCCGTGCTGGAATTCGTGAACTCTAAAAATCTGCGCGAACTGGCGGCGCGCGGCACCTCATGCCCGGACCATTTCCTACGCACCAAGATCAGGCCGCTGGTCATCACGTTCGATCCGGCCGATCCCGACACGGATGCGGTCGTTGCGCGTCTGGCCGACGACATCGCCGCCTACCGGGCCGGCTATCAGGCCTATTACGAGCGCTGCAGACATGCCGGCTCGCCGGCCATGCGCGATCCAAATGCCGTGGTCTATCTGGTGCCCGGGGTGGGCATGTTCACCTTCGCCGGCGACAAGGCGACGGCGCGCATTTCCGCCGAGTTCTACGTCAACGCCATCAACGTCATGCGCGGCGCCTCGAGCGTGTCGACCTATGTCGGCCTGCCGGAGCAGGAGGCCTTCGACATCGAATACTGGCTTTTGGAAGAGGCAAAGCTGCAGCGCATGCCCAAGCCCAGGGCGCTTGCCGGCCAGATCGCGCTCGTCACCGGCGGTGCGGGCGGCATCGGGCAGGCGACCGCCGCGCGCCTGCTGCGCGAAGGCGCCTGCGTGGTTCTGGCCGACATCGACGAGGCGGCCCTTGCCAAGGCGCATGAGGAACTGGCCGCCGCGCACGGCAAGGATTTCGTGCGCCCGGTGCGCGTCGACGTCACGGCCGAGCAGCAGGTGGCGGCGGGCTTTGCCGACACGGCGGTGGAATTCGGCGGCCTCGACATCCTGGTGTCGAATGCCGGCCTCGCCTCCTCGGCGCCGGTGGAGGAGACGACGCTCGCCCTGTGGAACAGGAACATGGACATATTGGCGACCGGCTATTTCCTCGTCAGCCGCGAAGCCTTCAGGCTGTTCCGCGCCCAGAAGATCGGCGGCAACGTGGTCTTCGTGGGGTCCAAGAACGGGCTGGCCGCCTCGCCCAATGCCTCGGCCTACTGCACCGCCAAGGCTGCCGAGATCCATCTTGCCCGCTGTCTCGCGCTCGAAGGCGCCGAGGCGCAGATCAGGGTCAACGTCGTCAATCCCGATGCGGTCCTGCGCGGCTCCAAGATCTGGACCGGCGAGTGGAAGGAGCAGCGGGCGGCGGCCTACAAGATGTCCACCGACGATCTCGAGGAACATTATCGCGCACGCTCGATGCTGAAGCGCTCGGTCTACCCCGAGGATATCGCCGAGGCCGTCTATTTCTTCGCCTCCGACATGTCGTCCAAATCGACCGGCAACATCGTCAATGTCGATGCGGGAAATGCCCAGAGCTTCACGCGGTAGACGGGCCGACCGGGAGGAGGAAGACCGATGAGCGAGCAGATCATCCCGTCCGCGATCGTGGAAAAGGCCAACGCCGCACGCGAGAAGGAGCTGCGGCGCGACTACGAGGCGCTCGGCGAAAAACTGGCGCGGCGAGGCGTCGCCATCGACGCCATCCGCGACAAGGTCGCCGCGTTCCATGTCGCCATCCCCTCCTGGGGCGTCGGCACGGGCGGCACGCGCTTCGCCCGCTTTCCGGGTCCCGGCGAGCCGCGCGACATCTTCGACAAGATCGAGGATTGCGCGGTCATCCAGCAGCTCACGCGCGCGACGCCGAAGGTGTCGCTGCACATTCCCTGGGACAAGGCCGATCCCAGGCGGCTGAAGCAGGCTGCATCGCGCTTCGGGCTCGGCTTCGACGCGATGAACTCCAACACCTTTTCCGACGCGAGCGGCCAGAAACTCTCCTACAAGTTCGGTTCGCTCAGCCACGCCGACGCCGCCACGCGCCGCCAGGCGGTCGAGCACAATCTGGAGTGCATCGAGATCGGCCGCGAAATCGGCTCCACGGCGCTTACGGTGTGGATCGGCGACGGCTCGAACTTCCCCGGCCAGGTCAACTTCGCGCGCGCCTTCGAGCGCTATCTCGAAGCCATGCGCTCCATCTATGCCGGGCTGCCCGACGGCTGGAAGCTGTTCACCGAGCACAAGATGTACGAGCCGGCCTTCTATTCCACCGTGGTGCAGGACTGGGGCACGAACTACATCATCGCCCGCGAGCTGGGCGACAGGGCCTTCTGCCTGGTCGACCTCGGCCACCACGCGCCCAACGTCAACATCGAGATGATCGTGTCGCGGCTGATCCAGTTCGGCAAGCTGGGCGGCTTCCACTTCAACGATTCGAAATATGGCGACGACGACCTCGACGCCGGCTCGATCGACCCCTACCGGCTGTTCCTGGTCTTCAACGAGCTCGTGGACGCCGAGCTAAACGGCGCCGGGGGCTTCGACCCGGCCCATATGCTCGACCAGAGCCACAACGTCACCGACCCGATAGAGAGCCTGATGCTGTCGGCGGTCGAGGTGCAGCGCGCCTATGCCCAGGCGCTGCTGGTCGACCGCCAGGCGCTGCGGGGTTTCCAGGACGAAAACGACGCGCTGATGGCGACGCAGGCGCTCAAGGCCGCGTTCCGGACCGACGTCGAACCCATCCTCGCCATGGCCCGCTTCGAAGGCGGTGGCGCCATCGATCCGGTCGGAGCCTACCGCGCCGCGGGCTATCGCGCCAGGGTGGCGGGCGAGCGTCCCGCGGTCGCCGGCGGTGGCGGCGGCATCGTCTGATCTTTGCCGGCGCAATCCCGCCCGTCTCAGGCACGCCTCGAGCCGCCAAGCGTCCCAAACCCGATCGCCGGTCGCGCGCACGCCGCGCGGAGCAGATCAAAGGCAAAGGCCTTGCGTCCGCCGCCCGCGGACCGACGAGCCGGCACCGACGGTGCATGCCCACCAGCCTGAAGACCATGGGGCGCGCAAGCTCTTGTTGCGGGCGGCCGGCAGCAGGAGCTTCTTCCGCCGTCGGCCCGCCGTATACCTGCCTGGCGTTCCGCTGTGCGGTTTATCACGGGGCTGCCGCAAATCGGCGCCTGACTTGCCCGCCGTGGCCCGTTAGGAGAACAGGGGTCGCCGTGCGCTCGCTCTTGAAGGAGGGCTCCACTTGTCCGAAACTGTTCTCTCCACGCTTTCCGATGGCGTGCTGACGCTCGTTCTCAACCGCCCGGACAAGCTCAACGCCTTCACCGACGAGATGCATCTTGCCCTGCGTGCGCAAATCCAGCGGGCTCACGACGAGGCTGAAATTCGCGTGGTGCTGCTGACAGGCGCCGGTCGGGGTTTTTCGGCAGGGCAGGATCTGGGAGACCGCGATCCGCGCCGGGGCGGGCGACCTCCCGATCTCGGCCACACGATAGGCACCTTCTACAATCCCACGATCCGTCTGATCAGGGCCCTGCCCAAACCGGTCATATGCGCGGTCAACGGGGTGGCCGCGGGCGCCGGGGCCAATATCGCCCTGGCCTGCGACATCGTGCTTGCCGCGTCTTCCGCGCGATTCGTGCAGTCCTTCTCCAAGATCGGCCTCGCTCCCGACGCGGGCGGCAGCTGGCATCTGGCTCGCCGGCTGGGGGAGGCGCGTGCCATGGCCCTGGCCCTGACCGCCGAGCCGCTTTCGGCCGGGCAGGCGGCCGACTGGGGCCTCATCTGGAAGGCGCTTCCCGACGCCGATCTGCTGCCCGAGGCGCGCGCCCTTGCCGCCTCGCTCGCGTCCGGACCGACGCTGGGCCTCGGTCTCACCAAGCGGCTGATCCAGTCCGCCTCGGAAAACGATCTCGATACCCAGCTCGACCGGGAACGTGACAGCCAGCAGATCGCCGGCCGCAGCGCCGACTATGCGGAGGGCGTCGCGGCCTTTCTCGAAAAGCGAAAGCCCGTGTTTCGCGGCCGCTAACGCATGTCTTCCGAAAGCGGGACCCGGTTTCGGGATAAAGACATGCGAAAGATCAAGAACCTGAAGCGTACGAAGCGAATCTGAAAGATCGCGACACGCTTCAGACCTCGCTCAGCGCGCCAATTCCGCATAGCGGAAGGAAAATCCAAAGAATGACTTTGACCTTGCCGCCGCATTCGCGCTCTTAGCGGGGTGAAAGAACGGAGTACGGAACATGCAGCAGAACCTTCCCGGAAAGGTCGGTGTCGTCGGCGCGGGAGCCATGGGGGCAGGCATTGCCGAGGTGGCTGCCGCAAGCGGCATTCCCGTCGTTCTGCTCGATGCAAGGCCGGGCGCCGCCGCCGCCGCCATAGAAGCCATCCTGGGCCGCGCCCGCAAGCGGGTCGCATCCGGCAAGCTGGACCCGGCCCGGCTTGACGCGCTTGCCGGCGCGCTCTCCGTCGCCGAAGCGTTGCCGGACCTCGCGGATTGCGACCTGGTTGTGGAGGCGATCGTCGAGGACCTGAACGCCAAGCGCGAGATCTTCGCCAGCCTCGAGGAGGTGGTCCGGCCCGGCGCGCTGCTTGCGACGAACACCTCGTCGCTGCCCATCGGCGTCGTGGGGTCCGCCTTCCGCCATCCTGAGCGTTTCGCCGGCCTGCATTTCTTCAACCCCGTCCCGCTGATGAAGCTTGTCGAGGTCATTCCCGGCCCGCGCACCGGAAGCGGGACGATGGAGCGCCTGCTCGCCTTCTCGCGTCATATCGGCAAGGAGCCGGTGGCCGTCCGCGACACGCCCGGCTTCCTCGTCAATCTGGGCGGCCGCGCCTTTGCGACCGAGGGGCTGGCGATCCTTCAGGAGAATGTGGCGACGCCCGCGCAGATCGACGCCATCATGCGCGATTGCTGCGGTTTCCGCATGGGGCCTTTCGAGCTCATGGATCTCACGGGAATGGACGTGAATTTCACCGTCAGCGAGTTCCTGCATCGCAGCCATTTCGCCGACCCGCGCCTGCGCTCCACCCCTTTCCATCGCTACATGCTGGAAACCGGCCAGTTGGGGCGCAAGGCCGGGCAGGGCTTCTATTCCTATGCCGAGGGTAGCGAGATGCCTTCACCGGATGCCCGATCCGATGCCGCCCCCGCGAAAAGCGTCGTTCTGGGGGAGAATGTTCCTGAACTCGCGGCCTTTGCGGAAAGCCTCGATGTCGAAGTGCTCGCGCAGGATGACGGCGCCGCGCCCATCCTCGTCTTCCCGCTCGGCGAGGACGTGGCCGCCTGTTCCGGACGCCTCGGTTTGGATGCCAGCCGTGTGGTTGCGGTCGATCTTGCCTTCGATACCACGCGCCGGGTCACGCTGATGAGCGCGGTCAACGGCGATGCGCGGCTGCGCGATTCCGTCGTCGCGGCGGTCGTCGCCAGCGGGCGCGCGGCAACCGCGATTTGCGATTCCACGGGCTTCGTCGCCCAGCGCATCGTAGCGATGGTCGCCAATCTCGGCTGCGAGATGGCGCAGATGGGCCTTGCCGCCCCGCGCGACATCGACAAGGCGATGCGCCTCGGCCTCAACTATCCGCTCGGACCTCTGGAATGGGCGGACCGGCTCGGCGCCTCCCGCCTCCTGGGGATATTGCGCCAGATGCAGGCGCTCGGCGGCGACGACCGCTACCGGCCGAGCCCCTGGTTGCGCCGCCGCGCGGGTCTGGGCCTCGATATATGGACGGCCTGAGGTCCTTCCGCTGAAGGCCGGCCGTTCCGGGAATGGCCGGGACGGCCTGAAGCATTCCCGCTTTTCCCGGACTTGCCCTAGCCTCTCATCAGGTCTTCCACGGCCTCTTTCAGGATGGGCGCCATGACGCTGCGCATGTTGGCCTCCGACACGCTGCCCGTCGCGAACGGGATGGTGATGGCCGCCAGCTCGTTGTCGGAGGAGATGCCCATGGCGACCGCGCCCACTCCGCGCCTCCAGGTGTCGCGGGCAAAGGCGATGCCGCCATCGTCGACGGCCTGCTGCAGATGCGCGTTGAAGGCGGTGACGTTACCGTCATGGCGATTGAGCTCGGATCTGATCCGGCTGGCGAGCGTCCGGCGCTCCTTCTCCGGCAGGATGCTGAGCATGGCGGTCCCCGCCGCCGAGGTGGCGACCGGCAGCCGCCCGCCGACCGCGAAGCGAACCGCCAGAAGGTCGGTCCCGACCACGACCTGCACGAAAGTGACATGCAGCTTGTCGCGCACGCAAAGGCCCGCTGTCTGCCCTGTCCGTTCCGAGAGTACCTTGAGCAGCGGCGTCGCGCGGTCGATCAGCGCCATTCCCGACAGCACCGAATAGCCGAGGGTCAGCGTCTTCGGCGTCAGCTCGTAGGCGCGGCCGTTTCCGCTGTGGCGCAGATAGCCCATCTTCATCGCCGTATAGCTCAGCCGGCTGATGGTGGAGGGCGGCAATCCGGTCGCACGGGCCAGGTCGCCATTCGTCATCGACTTCTTCTGTTTCGACAGAACCTCGAACAGTTGCATGCCGCGCGCAAAGGCTTCGACGAACTGGCGGTCTTCCTCGCTCACTGAAATCCTCCTCTTTTCCGCATAGCGGAATGCAAACTTGCGTATTGGCATTGCATACCGCGCCCCGAAAATCCAGTGTCCATCGCGCAAACGGACGGGATCGCCATAGGGATTCCGGAAGGGAGGAAAGAAAGAGAAATGCTCACCGGAGACATGCTGCGCCGCTCTGCGGAACGTTTTCCCGGCAAGGACGCGATCATCTGGCAGGACCGGACAATCAGCTATCGCGACCTGGACCTGGCGGCCAACCGATTCGCCAACGTTCTTGCCGGCACGGGGCTGGGCAAGGGCGGCAAGGTGGCCATCCTCAGCAGCAACCGGGTGGAATA
>ERZ778021.2485-NODE-2485-length-16236-cov-5.490081_pt1 | contig 16236 bp, 25 predicted proteins | sample MGYA00375751_ERZ778021 | MGnify/ENA primary metagenome ERZ778021 (study PRJEB29350, sample SAMN05389814) | bioreactor metagenome | isolation source: Thiocyanate stock bioreactor | place: South Africa: University of Cape Town | collected 2013-08-29 ... | reverse complement strand
GCCTGGCGCCGTCGCGACGCCGACCTGCGCGCCGCCGACAAGCAGGAGTTCCTCGCCGCCTGCGAGGACTTCGGCGTCGACCGCTCGCTGCAGGCCTACTCAACCATAGGCACGCGGGGAGACGTCGACCTGGTGCTGCTGAGCCAGAGCGCCAACCTCGAGGACATCCACACCTTCCACGTGGTGCTCGGCCAGTCGGGGCTGGCGAAGTGGTGCGAGACGCCCTACTCGTTCCTCTCGATGACCAAAGTCTCGCCCTACTCCGAGGAGAGGGCGCGGCCGGAGATCTGCGTCTCCGACCGCAGGTACCTCTTCCTCTACCCGATGGTGAAGCAGCGCCGCTGGTACGGCCTCGGGCCCGCCGAGCGCGGCCGGATCATGAAGGACCACATCGAGATCGGCCGCCGGTACCCCGAGATCACGGTCAACACGACCTACTCCTACGGGATCGACGACCAGGAGTTCGTCGTCTGCTTCGAGGGCGACGACCCGGGCGAGTTCCTCGAACTCGTCAACGACCTGCGCCCGACCGAGTCCAGCGAGTACACCGAGTCCGAGACGCCGATCTTCACCTGCGTCTCGATGTCCGCGAGCCGCGCGCTCGACGCGCTCGACGGCGTGCCCAGCGCGGCCACGCTCCCCGCCTCGTCCTGAGTCCCCTCCCTTCGTCTCCCCTCCAAGAAGGAACCGCCAACAGAATGCCCCAGATCGGTACCCCCGAGAATCCCCTCCGCGTCGCCGTCGTCGGCGCCGGCCCGTCCGGCTTCTACGCCGCCGAGCACATCCTGAAAGACGGCGACGTGCACGCGCAGGTCGACCTCTTCGACCGCCTCCCCACCCCGTTCGGCCTGGTCCGCGGCGGCGTCGCCCCCGACCATCCCAAGATCAAGTCGGTGATCCGCGTGTACGAGAAGACCGCGTCGCGCGAGGGCTTCCGCTTCTTCGGCAACGTGAAGATCGGCCGAGACGTCGAGGTCGAGGAGCTGGAAGGGCTCTACCACGCGATCGTCTTCACGGTCGGCTGCGAGACCGACCGGGCGCTCGGCGTCCCCGGCGAAGATCTGCCCGGCTCGCACGCCGCCACCGCCTTCGTCGGCTGGTACAACGCCCACCCCGACTACGCCGACGAGGAGTTCGACCTCTCAGGCCCTCGCGCGGTGGTGATCGGCAACGGCAACGTGGCGATGGACGTGGCGCGGATGCTGGCGCTGACCGACGCGGAGCTCAGGCGGACCGACATCGCCGACCACTCGATCGAGCTGCTCGACCGCAAGGGGATCGAGGAGATCGTCGTGCTGGGACGGCGCGGTCCGGTCCAGGCGGCGTTCACCAACCCGGAGATCAAGGAGCTCGGGGCGATGGAGGACGCCGACGTGATCGTCGACCCGGCCGAGATGGAGCTCGACCCGGCGAGCGCGGCCTTCCTCGAGTCCGACGAGGCCGACAAGACGACGCGGGTCAACGTCGAGACGCTGAAAGAGTTCTCCGGGCGGACCCCGGAGGGGAAGAAGCAGCGGATCGTGCTGCGCTTCCTCGCCTCGCCGGTCGAGATCAAGGGCGACGGCAAGGTCGAATCGATCGTGATCGGGCGCAACGAACTGGTCGAGGAGGACGGGCGGCTGGCGGCCAAGGACACCGGCGAGCGCGAGGAGCTCGAGTGCGGGCTCGTCCTGCGCTCGGTCGGCTACACCGGCGTGCCGATCGAAGGCGTGCCCTTCGACACCGGGCGCGGGCTGATCCTGAACGACGGCGGTCGGGTGCTCGACTCCCACGACGCGGGCCGCAAGGTCGGCCACTACACCGCAGGCTGGATCAAGCGCGGGCCTTCCGGCGTGATCGGCACGAACAAGAAAGACGCCCTGGAGACGGTCCGGCATCTGCTGGCCGACGTCGGGTCGCAGACGCTCCTCGACCCCGCCGACCCCTCGCCGGAGGCGGTCGAGCGGCTGCTCGCCGAGAAAGGCGTCCGCTACGTCTCCTTCGAGGACTGGCAGGCGATCGACGAGGCCGAGGTCGGCCGCGGCGAGCCCCACGGCCGTCCCCGGGTCAAGTTCGTGCGGGTCGAGGAGATGCTCGACACGGTCGGCGAGGGGGTCGGCTGATGCCCGACCTCGCCGAGCTGCAGGCGATGATCGAGGCGGCGCTGCCCGGCGCCACCGTCGAGGTGTCCGACGAAGACCACGGCGGCCAGCACCTGCTGGCCGTGGTCAAGGCCCCCCAGTTCGAGGGCCTCTCGCGGATCCAGCAGCACCGGCTGGTGAAGGCGGCGGTGAAACCGCGCTTCGACGACGGCTCGGTCCACGCGCTGTCGGTGAAGACCTCGCTCCCCTGAGCGGTCAAGCTCAAGAGTCCGAAAAGTCACACTTCAGCGCGCCACACGCGCGCTTTTTCTCCCTACGCTCTGCCCATGGAGGCAGCGCGAGCAAACTGGTCCGATTCCCGTCTCGACGACCTGAAGGAAACCGTCGTCGGCATCGACGAGAAGGTCGTCCGCCTGGACAGGAAGGTCGACGATGGCTTCGCCCGCCTCGACAGCAAGATCGACCAAGGCTTCACTCGCCTAGACAGCAAGATCGACGCCGGGTACGCCCGGCTCGACCAGAAATTGGATGAGGCATACGCCAGCCACGACAGAAGGCTGGATGAGGCGTATGCCGGCCACGACAGGAAGCTGGAAGGGGCATATGCCGGCCACGACATGAAGCTGGAAGAGGGATACGCTCGCCTCGACAGGAAGCTGGAAAGCGGATACGCCCGCCTCGACAAGAAGATCGACGGCGGACTTGGCCGAATCGACGATCGGATCGATGCCCTCCACCACTCGCTGGTCTACGGCATGGTTGCCCTGATCAGCATCATCGCCGTTCTCCTCACTGCCTTCCTGGCCGTTGTCGCAACCCGAATCTGAGCCCGCGAGGGCGCTTGGCTACCCTGTGCGTATGGCCGACCAAGAGCTGAAGTCCAAAGTCGAAGAGTTGATCGCAGCCAACCCCGTGCTGCTCTTCATGAAAGGCACGCCCGATGAGCCGCGTTGCGGCTTCTCGATGCGCGTGGTGCAGATCCTCGACTCGATGGACGCCGAGTACGGCGCGATCGACGTCCTCCCCGCGCTGCAGCCGCTGCGCGAAGTGACGACCGAGATCGCCGACTGGCAGACCTTCCCCCAGCTCTACGTCAACGGCGAGCTGCTGGGCGGCGCCGACATCATCCAGGAGATGTTCGAAGCCGGCGAACTCGGTGAGGCCCTTGGCGTCGACCAACCGGAAACCGTCGCCGCCGCCCCGGCGCCCCCGGCAACCGACCTCCCGGCCCAGTCCCCCCCGCTTCAGATCGAATAGAAGTCACCCCCGCCGGGTCGACTACCTCACGGATCGCTGCTCCTCGACCTACTCGCCTTGTCCACATCGAGGCTCCTCGACCCGACGAGCGGCTTTCCCAATGAGGCAAGGAAGACACCGGAAAGGTGCACGAGGGCGGCGGCGCAGAACAGGACGAGCACGGTGACGGTCCGCGAAACCGAGGTTTCGAGATACCAGCTCAGTTCGTAGGTGCTCACCCAGTAGACGAAGATGAAGCTCGCCAGGGTAAGCAGGAAAGCGACCAGATAGAACACGGCGATCCGCCGCCCCAGGCCGGAGACCAGCGCGGCGAGGACGAACACCGCTGCGAGCGGGACCAGATAGGACCATTGGCCCTGTTCGGACAGCTGGCCGCCGATTGCCTTGAGCGTCGGCCAGACACGGTCGAATTGATGAATCAGGTAGCTGGGGTGCAGGACCTCGCCGGTCCGAACGTCACCCTTGATGTGTTCGTGGGACAACCACAAGCGCCAAGGCACGATGCCGAAGACGATCACGAAGCCGCCGGCGATGGTGAACGCGCGCCAGTCCAGCTTCCGGACCAAGACCATCAGGCCGAGTGCGACAAGCGCCGCGATCGCAGCAGCGGTCCCCTCGTTCTTGGTGTTGGCGGCCGCGGCGAGCATGATCGCGCCCAACGCGAGGACGCGAAAATCGTCGTCCCGCAGCCAGATCGCCGCGGCGAGAGCCCCGACGCAGGCGAACATCGCCATCGGTAGATCGACGGCGCCGTTCGCCTGCTGCCAGACCCCCGGGGCGGTCGCGACCAGCAGCAGGATCGGCGCCCAGACCACTGGCCGAAGCCGGCCCAAAGCGTGCGCGACGTATGCCATCGCCCAAATGAAGGCCACCAGCAAGAGCCAGAGGTGGCTGAGCAAGGCGGGAGCCTCGAAGGCGCCCGCGGCCCGGCTGTGGATCGCCTCGAAGATTGGGATCTGCAGCGGATAGTCAAGGTGCGAGAAGGCGTAGACGGGGTTATGGAAAAAGCCCGACCAGAGCGAATCGTGTTCGGTCAATATCTGAGCCTTGCGAGCCCAGATCGTCCAGCCGTCACCGGAGACCATCGGCTCCACGAGCGCATTCAGTAGCCCGACCACCGCGAACGCGGCGATGGCCGCAACGAAGGCCGCGATCACCCAGGTGTCAACCGGCCATGAACGCCAAGGGCCCTGTCGGTTCGCACCGATGTCCCAGCGCCAGGTGAATGATCCCCAACCGCGCCAGATGCCCACCGCGACACAGAGGAGAACGACGACTAGGAAGGTCTCGAGGGTAAAGGGAATGCCGACAACCAACAAGAGGGTCAGGGCCAGGGGGACGACGGCGGAGCCCGCGAGATAGGCGAGCCCTGCCATGCCCAAGGCGGAGAGCAGCCCACCGGGCCTGATCCCGATCGCCGAGAGGACGCCGAACCCCCCCAGGAGGAGGACCAGATCGACGCCGAATGACGCGGCTTCACCCCGCAACGGCGGGCCTCGCGATAGCAAATCCCGGCTGGAAGACTTGGACGTCTTCATAGCGGGAGGCGTCGCGGTACTGGGAGACGGGGACTTCGTAGAGAACTACCCAGTCAGGTTGGACGGGCGGCATGACACCGGAGGTGGGCAACCGAAAGAGAATCCACTGCGATTTATTCGAGACTTCGTCTGGGGTCAGTCCTTCGCCGAGTACCAATTCGAAGGTTTCACCCGGCTGCAGCTTCCCAATCACCCAGGAGACAAAGCCGTCGTTCACCTCGGCATACACACCGGGTAGGAGAAGACGTTCCTGCGGCGACAACACGGCATTGGCGCGCCGCTGATCGAGCGTAGTCTTGATCGTATTTTGGAGGCCTGGTAGGGAGAGGACCGCCGCCAAGACGATCGAAACGACGGCGATGCCTGCGGTCGCCTGCCTGCGCTGAACCCCTAGACCGCGGGCGAGCGCGAAGACGATCAGTGCGGCTGCAAGCGCCCCCGCCACTTGAGATGCCAACAGCATGTGGCCGCATTCTACAAGCGCGGCGGACGGTCCCCGATCAGCCGAAAGCGGGCACCGCCGAACCGCAATGCCGGCTAAGCTGCCGCCGATGCCCTCGCCACAACTCTCGATCCTCATTCCCGTCTACAACGAGCGAGCCCGGGTCCGGGCGGCGATCGACCAGGTGCTGAAGACCGAATACCCGGTCGACGACGTCGAGCTGGTCGTCGTCGATGACGGCTCCACCGACGGCACCGCCGAGATACTGCGCGAGCTCGCCGTCGACGATCGGATCAGCCTTGTCGTCCACGAGCGCAACGCCGGCAAGGGCGAGGCAGTGAAGACCGCCATCCGCAGCGCGAACGGAGTCTACGCGGCGATCATGGATGCCGATCTCGAGTATGACCCCGCCGATATCGGCAGGCTGCTCGAACCGATACTGGCGGGAGAAGCCGAAGTGGCCTTCGGTTCGCGCGGCTTCGATTCCCACACTGCCTTCAGCTTCTGGTACGTGATGGGGAATAAGGGAGTCACGTTAGTCGCCAACCTGCTCTTCAACTGTTACTTGAGTGACATCATGACCTGCCACAAGGTCATGCCGCTCGCGATTTGGCGTGAACTCAATCTTCGCTGCACCGGCTTCGATATCGAGCCCGAGATCACCGGGAAGGTACTGGCACACGGGCATCGGATATACGAGGTGCCAGTGCGCTATCGGGCGCGTGGGCGCGCCGAGGGCAAGAAGCTGACGGCGGTCGATGGTCTCCGAGTGGTGCTTACGCTGTCCAGATGCCGCGTCGGGATGCTGCGAAACGGCGGCTAGGCCGGCTTGCCGGCGCGGGCGATGACGCTGAGACCCATCGGCGGTCGCCATCGCTTTTCGACCGGTTTCCAGATCTTTAGCAACGCTTCGTAGGCCCGCAGTGAACCGCTCGAGATCTCCGCGTTGGTCCCGCGCCGATTCTGCACCCACCAGCCGGGGATGCCGAGCGCGTTGAACGAGTAAAGGTCGTCGACCTCGAGACCCGCAAGCATCAACCGCTCGCGGACGACTGCCTTGGTGTAGCGCCGGAAGTGCCCATAGGACCGATCGAGCGGACCGTAGAGACGAGGGTTCCCAGGAACCAGCAGATGCAGTCGGCCGCCTGGCCTCAGTGCCGCAGACATCGCATCCAGGGCGCCCTGGTCGTCGCCGATGTGCTCGAGCACGTTCTGGCAAAGGATGAAATCGATCCGGCCTCGCTGATCCTCCAGACTCGGCGCTCCGGGCAGCGCCTCGTCGACCACCGTCACTCGCTCGTTCGAGCCGAAATCACGATTCAGTGCCTCGACGCAAGGCTCCCAAGGCTCCATCGCCCAAAGGTGATCGATGGGCTTCGCCAGCAGCCGCTCACTGAACGTGCCGATGCCGGCGCCGACCTCGAGCACACGACCCTTCACATCTTCCTCGAACTGCTCGAACATCCAGTCCGTGAGGCCTTCTGCCTCTTTCAGGTGCTCAAGGTCCCAGAGGACGTTCTCGGTCTCGGCCTGCTCCGCGGTAGCCATCGAGAGGCGACCCTACAGGACACCTCGGCCTCAACCCGCATCGCCGCGGGGCCTGGTCGAACGGCTAAACGGCAGCTGACGCCGGGGCGTCGTCTTTGACTTGGAAAGACGATCCGCAGCCGCAGGCAGCGACGACGTTCGGGTTGTTGACCTGGAAGCCCGCGCCCTGCAGGCCTTCCACATAATCAACCTCGCTGCCGAAGACGAATTGCATCGAAACCTTGTCGACGACGACGGAGACGCCGTCGACGGTGAAGACGTTGTCGTCGGCCTTGGCCTGGTCGAAGGCCAGCGCGTACTGGAAGCCGGAGCATCCACCGCCGCGGACGGCGACGCGAAGAGCCTGGTCGGTTCCCTCCTGGCCGGCAAGAAGCTCGCCGATCTTGGCGACGGCTTTGTCGGAGAGGGTGATCGCTGAGTTTGGCGTATCGGTCACTTCACAAAGTGTAGCGGGACGTGGAGTCGGTAGTGGGTCAGTTTGAAATAGCGGCTCTGCAACCCTGATCCGCCGCTACCTTCGACCTCGGAAAAGAGAGAAGCGGCGGGGGCGCTGCGCTAACAGCCCCCCGCCCGACACCGGAAAGGACGTTTCCGATGCGGAACAACCCTACGTTGACGGGCGGGGTCAGATGACCTACGCCGGGGAGATCGACAGCATGGTCCTGCACGTGCTCTGCGGGGAGCCGGGGCCGTGGGTGCAGAGCGAACTGGAGCGGGAGTTCGGCGAACCGGTGAAGGTGGCCGACGCGATAGGCCGCTTGGTCCGGCGCGGCATGGTCCTGCGGATGGACGGCGGCCTCGTGCTCACCACCGCGGCCGGTCGCTACGCCCACGTCATGGAACAGGAAGCAGAGTGATCACCGAGCGCGATGCCAAGCACTTCGGCCGCATCCTCTGCGAGGTCAGGAGGCAGTGCGGCTACTCCCAGGAACGGCTGGCCGCCCGTGCGGGTCTCGCCCGCGACACCGTCTACAAGATCGAGGCCGGTGAGCGCTCGCCGCAGCTTCACACGCTGCTGGCGCTTGCCGATGCCCTCGGTGTCGATCCTCGCGAACTGCTGAGAGGGATGCGTCCGTGACCGACGCGCCCTCTCCCGACGCTACCCTTGAACCGATGGCCAAGCAGTCGAAGAAGCCCGCCGACCTGAACCGCCTGGCGGCGGCCATCGTCGGGGATGCGACCGACGGGGCGTCACCAGAGCCCGAGAGCAGGCACGCGGTCGCAGGCCGGGTAGGTGGCGAAAAGGGCGGCAAGACCCGAGCGGCAAACATGACCGCGCAAGAGCGGAGTGAAGCCGCCCGGAAGGCCGCACAGGCGCGATGGTCTAAACGATGAGAGAGGCCTTGCGCCCCTCAAACAGCTTGGTTGACCCATTGGGTAGCGCAACTCTCATCTGGACGTACAGCCGCCAATAGGCCTGCCAAAGCTCATCGTCATAGCTGAGGATCTTGACATTGAGACCCAGCTCATCGGCCCGGGTCGCGTCAATGGTGGCCGAGTGAGAGAGGTATTTCTCGACGTTCGCTAGGTCTTCCGCGATCTCGGCAGCCTTTGTGGGGTCGTTCTTCAGCATGTACTGACTGAGGAATTCTTGGGCGAACTTTTTGGATCTCTTAATCGCCTTCTCGCAGAAGTCGATGAGGGCAGGGTCCAGCTTGTCGAGCAACGGGAAGTACGCCGGAGAAAGATCTCCATCTCCGGTTTCCTCTCGAATCTGCTTTAGCCCGTCAAGAAATGACTGCGCGGGGCGTGCCATGTCCTCGCCTGACGCAGTGGTGATGAAGATCTGGGGGTCAATCGGTCCAAGCTCAGAGGGGTCACCCATCACTATCTCGTCGGCGGCGATGGCGATCAGAGTTCCGGCGCTCTTGGCGCTGTCGGGCACGATGACGCGGAACTCAGCGTCTCCGACGCGCTTGCGACACAAGAGAACGATGCGCTCGGCCTGGTCTATGTCGCCGCCAGGCGTGTGCAAGAGCAGGTCTACTGGTTCGCCGGCTTTCACATCGTCAAGCCGATCTACGAACGGGGGGATGTCGATACCGGTGATCGACGTTCCCGGTCCAGCGACGTAAGAGATCAATCTTCGTTGCGTGACCGACTCGATATTCCGGATCTGGGCCTGCCGGACGTATCGGGCGCCCTCAAGGGCATGAAATAGGGGAGTCTGAGGGGGAGCCGCAGGCAAAGTTGCGGCCACAGCCTCGTCTTCTTGATCCGGCCGGGCCGCTTCGTCAGACACGGTAGTCGTGTCGGATGCTGCGCTGGGGCCGGTACAGCCCCTTCGGTGCCTCACCAGACCGCATCTGGTCGTAGCCATTGCGCCGCTTGCGATAGCGCCGAAGGGCCTCCGACAAGGAAGCTCGGCGTTCGCTTTGTGCGCTGCGGTTCGCTTTCTGTGAGTCCGTCATCCCGCCTCCATTCATCAGCATATCCGGGATTTCGCAGTCATTACGTTACGGCGCCGACCGGCAGATTTTCCGTCCGACTGCTTAAGCATTATGGTCAGTATGAACAGGCTGAGCACCAAGGAGCGCGCCCGCATCATCGGCGCCCTGGTCGAGGGGAACAGCCTCCGCGCCACCTCCCGCATGACCGGCGCGGCGAAGAACACCGTCACCAAACTGCTCGTGGACATCGGGCAGGCGGCGGCCAACTACCAGGACGCCCATCTACAGCTGCTCCCCTGCGAGGTCGTGGAGGCCGACGAGATCTGGGCTTATTGCTACGCCAAGAACAAAAACGTGCCCGAGCAGTTCAAGGGGACGCCGGGCTACGGCGACGTGTGGACGTTCACCGCCGTCTGCGCCGACACGAAACTGGTCCCAACGTGGCTGGTCGGCGAGCGGACGAAGGACGACGCGGAAGTCTTCCTCAAGGATCTCGCATCTCGGATGGCCGGCCGCATTCAGCTATCGACGGACGGTCACCCGATGTACTCGGCCACGGTCGGGAGTGCCTTCGGGCAGGACGTCGACTGGGCGGTCATCCAGAAGGACTACGCGAGCGACCCGGCGGGCAAGGGCGGCAAATACAGCCCAGCGATCTGCGTCGGAACCAAACGCACCCCAATGAGGGGAGAACCCGACGAAGCCCGGATCTCGACCAGCTACGTCGAGCGCCAGAACCTCACGATGCGGATGGGGATGCGGCGCTTCACCCGACTGACCAACGGCTTCAGCAAGAAGGTGGAGAACCTCGCCCACGCCGTCTCGCTGCACTTCCTCTACTACAACTTCGCCCGGCCTCACGTCTCGCTAAAGGACCCGTATCCCCGGACCCCGGCGATGGCTGCGGGGGTCGCTGATCACGTCTGGACGCTTGAGGAGATCGCGGGGCTGCTGGACTAGGCGAACTCAAGCTCGCTGATATCGACCTCACGCCGCTGCGAAAACTCGACTTTCGAGTTCTCGGTCGGCTCGATATAGCGGCTGACGCCGATGATCGTCATCCCGCAGATCTTTCCGTTCTCATCGAAGCGGAGGACATGGCCCTCCTCGGTCTCCTCACGTTCGACAGGGATCACCCCGCTCGTGCTCATGTAGAGCACGTCGGCGCCCTTGTCCCAGTCCACCTTGTCGAAGATCACGTCTTCAAAAGCGACGCTCATGGTGCTGCCTGCGGCTCCTTATTATGGGGATAGGCCGTGATCACCCGGCCCGCCAAACCATCGTATTCAACAACGACCGCCAGCCACCTTGCCGGTCCTACGCGTTTGTGGAGCACCTTCGCCTCCGGGTAATTGCCCTCCCGGGTGACCGTCGGATCTTCTACAACGCGCATCACGGCTAGCTCGTGGCCATCGAGTTGCTCGTGCTCGCAGCAATGTTCCCACCGCTCCGGCTCCAAAACAATGGTTCGGCCCAAATTGTCCTGAACAATCGCAACGTATTGACTCTGTCTAACTCGCAACGCGAAACACCGCCTTTGACGTCCGGGCGTCGCGTCAAGATCTCTTCTAGTCAGGTCAAGTTCGTCAACGACGCTTATGTAGTTCCCAAGCCCGCGGGTTACAGCCCGTCGGGCTTGTCTCACTTCTAGGCGAGAGTTTGGGGCGTCTATCGGACGGAGCCATGGGCGATCCGCAGTAGCCTCCCACAACTCCGTGCCGCCAGCGTCGGCCTCAGCGACTCCAGCTTGTCCCCCTTGAACTCCAACAGGCCGTAGTCGGCGAGGGAGCAGAGGGCGCGGTTCACGTCGTCTCGCCGGGCTTCCGTTTCCCGGATCATTTCCGGCATCGTCCGGGCGAGGCCGGGGTTCTGAAGAAGGCGACGGAGGATGTCGGCCTCCAGTCTTTCGTCCTGCGCCGCGGTCATCGCGGGCGGAACCTAGCGGCGGATCAGGGCTCGGCGGGCGGCCTATTCAAACTGACCCACTACCGTGGAGTCGATTAGCCAGGGCCGCTTGCGGTGCCGGATTCAGGCGCGTCGGGCGACGTGGATGACCTTGAGGTCGCGGTCCTCGTCCCAGTCGTCGACCAAGGCGATGCCGGCCTCGGACTCGCTCTGGCCCATCGCCGCCACCGGGGCGAGGCCGACGGCGCGCATCGCCGCCTGGACGTCGGCGACGGAGCGGTAGCGCTCCCGGTGGAGGTGCGGCTCGACGCCCTCGCCGGTCACTTCGGCGGAGTAGATGTCGCCCTCGCCCCCGCGCCCCTCCCAGCGCCAGCGGTCGTCGTCGTTCATGTCCTCGGCATCGGCGGCCGGGGCGAAGAACTCGCGGAAAAGGCGTTTGGTGTTGCAGTCGAAGACGAGGAGGCCGTCGTCGGCGAGGTTCGCGGCCATCGCCGCCAGGGCGACGCCGAACTCCTCGTCGCCGAGCAGGTAGCTGACCGCGTCGTTCAGCGCCCAGACCAGCTCGAAGCTCCCGTAGACCGGCAGCTCGCGCATGTCGCAGACATCGAAGGTGACACCCTCGGGATGTTTCTCGCGCGCCTTCGCCAGCATCTCCGGCGAGATGTCACAGGCGGTGACGGCCCAGCCGCGTCCCAGCATCGGGGCGATCGCCCGCCCGGTCCCGCAGCCGACGTCGAGCACCGCCCCGCGGCGCAGGCCGAGCGCCTCCAAGCGCGGCAACAGTCCGTCGAACCACCGCTCGTAGTCGTTGGCGCTGGTGAAGTCGTCGTAGATGGAAGCGAACGTCTCGTAGGCCTGCTTGGCGTGGTCGACGTCGGGCATCGACCCAAACCTACGCCGTTTGGCAGTATTGGCGCCGGTGACCGCCAGCACCGATACCGCGATCGTCTGCGACAGCAGCCAGTACCTCCCGCCCGAGGTGATCGCGGCGAAGGGGATCGGCGTGGTCAGCCTCTACGTCTCGATCGACGGCGATCAGCAGCGCGAGACCGAGATCACCGACTACGACGACTTCTACAGCCGCCTGCGCCAGTCGAGCGGCGGCGCGACCACCTCGCAGCCCTCGGTCGGTGACTTCGTCGCGGTCTGGCAGCCGCTCCTCGACCAGGGCCGGGACGTCGTCTCGATCCACATCTCCTCGGCTATCTCGGGGACCTTCGAGGCGGCCAACCAGGCGCGTCAGCGGCTGATCGACGACGGCCAGGGCGGCGAGCGGGTCCACCTCTACGACTCCGAAATGGCCTGCGGGGCGACCGGGCTCTGCGTGCTCGCCGCCGCTGCGGCGATCGAGGCGGGCGGCGGCCCCGAGGAGGCGCTGGCGCGGGCGAAGCAGGTGCGCGAGACGCTGAAGATGTGGTTCGCCGTCGACACCCTCGAGTACCTGCGCAAGGGGGGCCGGATCGGCGGCGCCAGCGCCTGGATCGGCGGCGCGCTGAAGATCAAGCCGATCCTCACGATCGACCGCGAGATCGCCCCGGTGGAACGGGTGCGGACGCGGTCCCGCTCGCTCGAGCGGCTGCGCGGCTATGCCCGCCAGCTGCACGAATCGGGCGCCGACGCCTGGGTCGTCCAGCACATCCAGGATCCCGAGACGGCCGAGGTGCTGGCCGCCGACTGCCGCGAGATCTTCGGCGGCAAACCGGCCTTCATCTCCGAGATCGGGCCGGTGATCGGCGCTCACGTCGGGCCGGGCCTGATCGGCATCGGCGCGATCTCCTGGTCGATCCTCGACGCGGGCTAGTCGGCCCGACCCGGATCGACGAGCCCGGACTTCGAGAGCGGCCCGAAACCGACATGTCAAGACTCCTACTGATCTCGGGCAGCCTGCGGGGCGGCTCGACCAACTCGGCGGTGCTGCGGACGGCGGCGGCGCTGGCCCCGGCCGGGATCGAGGCGGAGATCTACGACGGGATGGGCCGCCTCCCCCACTTCAACCCCGACGACGATCCGACCGACGGGATCGGGCTGGATGCCGAGGTGGCGGCGATGCGGGCAGCGCTGGGCGAGGCCGACGCGCTGCTCCTCAGCACGCCCGAGTACGCCGGGGCGCTGCCGGGCTCGTTCAAGAACCTGCTCGACTGGACCGTCGGCGGCGGCCAGACCTACGGGATGCCGGTCGCCTGGATCAACGTCTCCGGCGCGGCCGCCCCGAGCGGCGGTGCCGACGCCCACGACAGCCTCCGCAAGGTTCTCGGCTACACCGGCTCACGGATCGTCGAGGAGGCTTGCCTGCGCCTGCCGCTCTCGCGCGGCGACGTCGGCGAGGACGGCCTGATCGCGCCCGCAGCGGCGCGCGAGGAGATCGTCGCGGCGGTCAGGGCCTTGGCCTCCGCCTTATAGACCAAGCAGTTCAAGGACGCAGGGAAGGAGCCGAGGGGAGCGCACACCAGTGCGTGACCCGAAGGCGAGCGACCGAGGAACTCGCGCTTCGCGCTCGCACCGCTCCCTCCGGTCGCTGAATGCGCCGGTCTAGAAGGCGGAGCGCTTGCGCTTCCGGCGTCCCCGCATCAATTTGATCCCGATCAGGAACCCGACCGCGGCGGCGCCGATGATCAGCTGCTGTTTGTGCTCCTCGACCTGGGCGCGCCAGTCGGTCACTTCCGTGACCTTCCCGCGCAGCGCTTCGACGTTCGTCCCCAGCTGCTGGCGCTGGATGTCGATGTCGCGGCGGATCTCCGCCGCCGAGCGGCCGGGCCGGCCTGCGGTCGCGGGACGACCCGATTTGGGGTCGACGCTCATTTGTCCTCCTTGGTGAGCATCTCTTTGGTCAGCTTCGCCTCTTCGATCGCCTGCGACGGTACCGGCGGCGAGCCCGCCTTCACCGCTTTGTAGGCAATCAGCGCGGCGAGCGCGGCGATCAGCAGGAAGACGGCGGCCTCGATGAAGAAGCCGGGCCACGTCTTGCCTTCGAAGACCTCTTCGTTCAGCAGCCAGGCGATCCCCTCCATCACCAGGATCAGCGCCAGGAAGGCGAAGACCCCGGCGGAGATGCCGACGGCGGCCCCTTTGGCGATCTTGCTCGCCTTCTCGGAGACCTCGGCCTTGGCCAGCTCGATCTCCTCGCGGACGAGGCCGGAGACGCCTTCGGTCACGTCGAAGACGAGCTCGCCGAGTTTGCGCTCCTCCTTCGGGTCGGTCGGTGGCGGCACCGCGGGCGGCGTCGAGCTGGGCGTTTTCTCGTCAGGCATCAGGTTCTCCCTCAATCCGGTGGGTCTTCACCGTAGATGCGCCGGAAGACGACCGCGGCGAGCCGCGCGGCGGCGATGCTCGCGAGCGCTCCGGTGGCCGCCAGGAGCCCGCTCCAGACCAGTCTCTTCACCAACTCGTTGTCCACTTCTCACCTTTCCCCTTGGTAAGTGAGGGTCAAACCCTAGTCAGCGCGGCTCGAGGCCGTCGCAGATAGTCGTCACGAGAAGGTTTCTTGCTTCGTCGAAGCGGGCCTCGGCGGGCGCCACGTCGTCGAAGATCCACTCGGTGAGGAGCTGCTCGACGGCCCCGTAGAAGGCCTGCGCGGCGAAGCGCGGTTCGATGTCGGAGCGGAACTCACCGGCCGCCTGGCCGTCGGCGACGATCCTGCCGATCCCTTCGTAGGCGCGGCGGATCTCCTCCAGGTGGGTGCGGCCGAAGGAGTTCGCGGCGCGGGTCACCTCGACGATGATCACCTTCATCAGCTCCGGGTCGTACCGGTAGGACTCGAAGATGAAGCCGGCGACCGCGGCGAGCTTGTCGCGGTGGGAGCCGTCCGTGCCTTCGGCCTCCTCGATCGCCGCGAGGAGCAGCGACCAGCGCTCGAGGAAGAGTTCGTTCAGGACCTGGTCCTTGGAGTTGAAGTAGTGGTAGACGAGGCCGTAGGCGACGCCCGCCTCGTCGGCGATGTCGGAGACACGGGTGGCGTGGAAGCCCTGGCGGGCGAAGACGGTGACCGCGGCGTCGAGGATCTGCCGGCGTTTGTCGACGGCGCCGGAACGCTGCTGGACCGAGCGCTCCATCAGCCATCCGCTCCGTGATGGGCGAGCGCCTCCGGCCAGGCGTAGGCCTGGGGACGGCGGTTGGCGAGCGCCGGGAGGGTCTGGCGGATCCGCTCCTGGGCGGCCAGGTCGAGGTCGGCGGCGACGAAGCACTCCCCGTCCGGGGCGGTGGCGAGGACGACGCCCCAGGGGTCGACGATCGCCGAGCGGCCGAAGCTGTCGAAGTGCGGCGGGGCCTGACCGACCTGGCCGGGGGCGAGGACGAAGCCCCCGTTCTCGATCGCCCGTGCGCGCAGCAGGATCTCCCAGTGATCCCGCCCGGTGGCGGTGGTGAAAGCGGCCGGGACGGCGATCAGGCGGGCGCCGCGGACGGCGAGGATCCGATGCAGCTCGGGGAAGCGCAGGTCGTAGCAGATGGTCAGCCCGACGACGAGGTCGCCGACCGGGGCGGTGACGATCTCCTCGCCCGGCTGCTCGTGGGCCGACTCGCGGTAGGAGACCCCGCCGGCGTCGACGTCGAACATGTGGATCTTCCGGTAGACCGCGAGATCCTCGCCGTCGGGGCCGATCAGGACCGAGGCGTTGAACGGCTTCTCGCCGTCGCCGACCCGCTCCGAGATCGAGCCCGCGAGCAGGTGGATGCCGAGTGTCCGCGCCCAGCCGCGGGCGGCGGTGAGGCTGGGACCGTCGAGCGGCTCGGCGCCCGCGACCAGCTCCTCGCCCGTCGCGAGCAGGTTCCACTTCTCCGGCAGGGCGACGAACTCGGCGCCGGCGGCCACGGCGGCACGGACCAGGCCCTCGGCGGCACCCAGGTTGCGAGCCTTGTCGGCGGTAGAGTTGAGTTGTACGGCAGCGACGCGCATCTATGCGTTTTACGGGACTTTCCCGGGAGATCCAACCCTGATTGACTCGTCAATCAGGTGGCCAGTATAGGCGCCTGGCGCCCAGGCGGCTGGTTCCAAGGGCGCTTTGGGGGGTGCGCGGAAGGGACCCGGCCCTCTCGGAGGCGGCCCGGGCAGGCTGTGGCCGCCTCCGAGAGGGCCGGGT
>ERZ778021.2480-NODE-2480-length-16271-cov-9.068389_pt1 | contig 16271 bp, 21 predicted proteins | sample MGYA00375751_ERZ778021 | MGnify/ENA primary metagenome ERZ778021 (study PRJEB29350, sample SAMN05389814) | bioreactor metagenome | isolation source: Thiocyanate stock bioreactor | place: South Africa: University of Cape Town | collected 2013-08-29 ... | reverse complement strand
AGGTGATTTTTGGTGCGAAACTTAAAAAGGTGTCGCATTGACAAAGTCAGGAAATAAGAGCTGCTTCAGTTGGATAAAACTCTTTTAGATTGAAACTTTCAGTTCCAAAATCAGCTTTGAGTTCTTTAATTCTGTTCTCGGCATCGCCTCTGTTCCTGTATGTTCTCCAAACATCTGTTGCTGATTGTTCCTGATCAGTAATGTAAGCAGAATAACGATAATTTCTATGAATTTCATCTTCAGGGAAAAGGCTTGACATTCTACCTGCTGCTTTAGGACGCTGTTCTATTTTTTCACGGACAATTACAATTCTTCTCGGTATTTCCCAGTTTTTTGCCTGATAATACTTGTCGCATATTTCAATCCCTTCATCTACTGACATCCAAAAATCTTGTCAGTCTACCTGTGAGGGCTACTTTATATCATTGTAATTCATTTTTAGAAATTTTTGGTGATTAAACAGAAAGCCAGTACCGTCGTGATGACAGGCACGGGCTTTATTTTTCAAATTTGTGTCAATAAAATAGAGATATTGACGTAAATTTGATTATCTTTGCGGAAAATAAGCCGAAGAAACATGAGTAAAAAGACGAATATAGATGAACTACGAAAAGAATTTGAAGGTAAGAATATCATTGAATTAAAAGATATTACTACTTTCTATAAGAGGACAGAACCTGCTGTTCTTCAAACAACCATAAATTGGCGTGTACATACTCTTGTTCAGGATGGCATACTTCAAAGGGTAGGTAAAGGCTTATACTGTTTTGGGAAAACAGAAATATTTGTTCCTAAAATTCCTAATAAGATAAAGTCGATTAGTCAGTTAATAAACAAACAATTTCCATTTATAAATTATTGCCAGTGGGAATTGTTGTATGTCAATTATTTTTCTCAACATTTAATTAATTTCAATATTCTATTTGTGGACGTGGAGAAAGACGCATTAGATAGTGTGTATTACGCTCTGAAGGAGCAACATTCAAAGGTTATGCTAATTAGCAATCTCTATGGAGATTTATCGGATTTCAATAATTCAATCTTTGTTCGTCCATTAATATCGGATTCTCCGATACAAGAAATCAAAAATTGTTATATGGCTACACTCGAAAAAATGTTAGTAGATTTAGCAACAGACAAAGAACTAATATCCTTTCAAGGAAACGAAATATACACGATTATACGCACCGCTTCTCAAAAATACACAATCAACCAAAGCACAATGCTCAGATATGCTGGACGCAAACATAAGAGGGAAGAGATTAGCAGGATACTGGAAACTATAAATAGTCAATAAATCGCATAAATTGACGTAAATTTGAAAATGTGATTAAGACTGAATGTATATCCAAAGAATGGATTGAAGCAATTGCGAAATCCACAAAAGCAAGCGACAAAATACTTGTTGAGAAAGTTGTCAGGGCATTAATGTTGCTGGAAGGTCTCGCAAAGTCCGATTTGAATTTTATTTTCAAAGGAGGCACGGCATTAATGCTATTGTTCTACTCTGGGAAACGCCTATCCATTGATATTGATATTATCGTACCTGATAAGGACGTAAAGTTCGATAGTATATTGGAAAAAGTCTGTAAGGACTATGGTTTTACAAAGTTTGAAGAGCAACCACGTAAAGTAAATACTCAAATAGATAAAGTACATTACAAACTGTTTTTTCAGTCCGTTATTGAGGAAAAGGAGTCTTATGTGTTATTAGATATTTTGAAAGAACAAATACATTATCAGAATATTATTGAAGTGCCGATTGACAGCCAATTTATAGAATTAGACGGAACTGCAGTATCAGTTAGGATTCCTGATTTTAACAATATACTTGGGGATAAACTGACAGCTTTTGCTCCCAACACAACTGGCATACCATATAAGAAAGGAGATAAGGAAATGGGTATGGAAATTATCAAGCAAATGTACGATATAGGCTGTTTGTGCGATCATGCTGATAATCCTGAAATAATTTCCTCTGTATTTTCCTCATTTGCTGATACGGAAATACAATATAGAGGGAATGTATGTACGGCTTCTGACGTGCTTGATGATATTATTGATAATTCATTGGAGATATGCTTACGGGGCAATCATGGTAAAGCGGACTTTGTCATTCTCTCTAAAGGCATAGTGCAAGTGAAAGGTTTTATTTATTCAGAAGCGTTTCACCTTGAAAAAGCCATTACTTATGCCGCAAAAGCTGCATATGTGGCTGCCGTAATAAAATATAGGCAAAAGGAGATTAAGAAATACGATGCCGAAAAAGTGCTTGAAATGAAAGATTGGCTAATAAAAGAACCGATAAACAACAAGTTGAATAAATTGAAGAAGTCAAATCCGGAAGCGTTTTTTTATTTATATCAATTATCGGAAATAGTGTCGAATGTTAGCGACGAAAAATAAAAATGTAAATGGCGATTAGGAATTCAATCCAATCGCCATTTATTTTACAGTTTAATTCCTTTTGAATCTTCTTTCCTCTCCACCTTTGGCGGACTACCTGCGGAAGCCATAGCAAACCTATCATCCAATGTTCCTTTGATTTCTTCTTTGGGATAAGCCGTACAAAATGTTTGGGCAATCTCGTGTACATTGGCTTTCAGAGCCATGATAAGCGGCTTATTTACCAACCCCAAACGTTTTTTCTCGTAGGCGCTTACACACATAATCAAGGTTTTACCACCGCCCACCTCGTGGTTGATTATTCCACCGCCGTTGAGTTTGTCAAGCCAAACAGCATCCTTTTGGCTCTTGTATAAATCGGAAATCCCTAAACCTTTCAAGTCTAATCCAGGAAACTCTAGGTGGCTGCCGTCGTAATCTGGACGGACGAAACATTTAAAAGTGCGGTTGTATTTATCAGCTAACCGGTCTTTGAACTCCTGCGACTATCCGTTCAACCAATCTGTAAAATCATTGCGCATTTCGTAAATCTTGGAATTGGCAAGCTGTATGGATTCGGCGTCACGCACCTTAACCTCTTTCATTTCCCCGTCAATTATCTTTTTGACTTTCTTGGTAATATCGGGAGAGGTATTATGCAGAAAAAAATCGTTCAGGGCGAAACTGCGGAAATCCGCTGCCAATTGGTAAAAGAAGGGAACTATGAGCAGGCACGGTTCTTTATCCGATATTTTCAACCTGACGGAGTGGGCGAACTGAAAATGGATGACGGAACGGTTTTCTTGCCGAATGACTTGTACCCATTGGACAAGACTACTTTCAGACTCTATTACACTTCGCATTGTGTCAACCAACAGGTTATCGACGTGTATATCGAAGATAATTTCGGGCAGGTGGTGCAAAGGACTTTCAGTTGGCAGAATGACGACGGGGGTAGTAGCGAAACGGAAGATGAGGAATAGCTAGTGAGCGTCCGGAGTAATTCGGACGCTTATCGTATTTATCAATTGACTATGAAATACAGTATCACGTTTTTTATTGCTTTGCTCTATTTGCTGGTATCGGGACAGCAAACCCGAAATGCGGAAATAGAAAGACTTACGGAAAAGGTTTATTCTGTAAAAGAGTTCCGACTGATAGCCGATTCATTACAGATGAGCATTGACGAACTTTCCGATTATCCAATAATCTTTCCGATTAGAAATACAGGACGTATTTCTTCAGGCTTCGGGTGGCGGAAACATCCAATAACCAAAGTGCAACAATTTTATACAGGAATTGATATTCCGAAAGCTAAGGGTACGACAGTATATGCCACAGGAAATGGTGTTGTAATCCGTAAAGGATACTGTTCGGGATACGGATATTTTATAGAAATTCAGCATTCAGGTGAGTTACGTTCATTCTATGCGCATTTGAGTAAAACAATGGTCAATGTAGGCGATACGGTACGGATTGCCCAACAAATTGCCTGTGTAGGCAATACAGGGCTATCCACAGGCTGCCACCTGCATTATGAAGTGAGGAAAGGAAAACGATTCCTCAATCCGGTAGAATGGTGCTATTGCTTATTAGGAATTAACTGATTGAAAAACATATAATATACGATTTTGATAAGCATTATTTTATGAGTAATTTTGCAAACAGATTAAAATCAAAAACAATAATGGGAATAGAAAGACTTACCACATTGGCATTCTCAATGTATAGCAACAAAGGTGCTTATGCTCTTTTGCTTGGTGCTGGCATTTCTCGGCCTGCACATATTCCATCAGGATGGGAGGTCGAGAATATGCTAATAAAACAATTAGCCTGTACTCAAGGTGTTGCCGATATAGAAGATTGGCATCAATGGTATAAAGATAAATATGGAGATTCGGCAAACTATTCATCCTTGCTGGAAGAATTGGTTAAAGAACCGACTGAGCGTGTGCAGTTGATGAGAGGATTCTTTGAATCAACAGATGAAGAAAGGGAATTAGGATGGAAGAAACCAACGAAGGCACACCAAGCGATAGCTAAGTTAGCTAAGGATGGTTATATTCGTGTAATTCTCACAACCAATTTCGACCGTTTACTTGAACGTGCACTTGAAGCAGAGGATGTTATCCCGCAAGTGATATGCCATGAAAGTGATATTGAGAAATCTACTCCTATTGTTCATGGTAAAACTGTTACTATCATTAAGATAAATGGCGATTATATTGACTGCCGCTTTCGTAATACGACAGAAGAATTAGATAATTATCCCGAAGCAATGAAAAATTACGTTAGTCGTATATTCGAGGATTATGGTCTTATTACCTGTGGATGGTCTGCAACGTGGGATAAAGGATTGGTTGATATTATTAATGGTTCATCATCTTCACGTTATAATTCTTTTTTTACGAATGTTGGAGAAGCAAGTGATGTTATGAAAACATTAGCTGCATCCAGACGTGGTGAGATTATGCTAATAAAGGAGGCAGACGATCTCTTTACTGAAATTTACGAACAAGTTGCAGCATTGGAGCAAAGCAATACAAGCCGTCGTTTGAATTACGATGTAATGTCGTCAAGAGTAAAAAAATATTTATCATCAGAACAGTATAATATTGACTATTCAGACTTGATAGAGAAATTAGGTACTGAGGCTTATGATAAAATAATAGCTAAAGCCAATTATAATTTCACTACCACACCAGAGCAATTTTCCGCTTATTTTGAATTACACCATAATGCGGTTAAGTCTTTGATTGATATAGCCATACTCGCAGCAAGGTGGGGCAAAACATATCATATCGAAGCATTCGGGGATATTCTGGTTAAACTATGTACAAAGCCTTTCAAAAATGGAGGTTATATTGATGGTACTCAATACTTACATGCTTTAGGTGCTACTTTGCTGTTGAACACAATAGGAGTAGCATGTGTGAAATATGAACGCTTTACTGAATTAAACAAAATATTGAGTCTTAGTGTGCCTGCTGGAAACTTTATGGGATTTCATAGAATGCCATTGTTATATCTACTTGGTTCTATACACTGGGATTACAATACATTAAATCATTTGGCTGGAACAAATTACTATTATCCGTGGAGCTTTATTCTTATTGAAAGGCTACGTTCTCATTTTAAAGGGTGTTTCATCGTTGACTCGGAATACGAAAATACTTTCTATACATGGGAGCATTTGGAGTCTCTTGTCTTTGGATATAACCAATGTTACATATTGGATCGCTTTTATGTGCCTACAGGTCAATTTCTCCGTAGTAGACTTGACTATAAGATGCGGCAGAATGGCGAAGAACCTTACAGTATATTTTTCGATAGTGCAAACAAACTTAAAAATGAATGGAAGCCAATTAAACAAGGTATGTTTGGTAGCAGTTATGATGAATACAAAAAAGTTTTCGACCAAGCAGAGGAATTTTACAAACAAAATATAAGGTATTGATATTATGGCTGAATTGAGTATTATAATTTCAATCCTTGCTGCTCTATTAACAGGGGGATTCCTTGTGATTTTCATAGAGAGTCAAAAAGTGGCTGGAAGCGTAACTGATCGATTTCATTTTGTTATGAATCCATTTTTTCACAGTTTTAGTAGTTATGTGAAATTTATATCTTCTTTTAGAGCTTGTTTCACTTTTAAAATTACTAAAGATTCTGATTATATAAAGAGGCTGAAAGACGATGTTGAGAAAGTTGCAGGATTAGGAGGAAAAGCTATTATATCAGGGCAAGATTATCCTGCTGACTATTTTACAGCAAAAGAGTTGGATTCAATTTGCAAAACCATTAACAATATCTGGTATCTTATTGATGGAAAGCATAATTACATTGACAAGTATTTAGATTTTGACTCTCGTCATGCACAAATGCTTAGTGGACAAACAAAGGATTATCTGGAATCAATATCTCCCAAGTACAAAGATATGCCATTGACAAAAGATATGCTGGCAAAAGTATCGGGTGATTTTTATGTAGATATATATCAACCGATACAAGATGTTCTTTTTCAGTATGAATTTTGGCAGAAGAAAGAAAATCGCTTTAAATGGCTGGCATTTGCAACTGTCATTCTAACTTTGTTAACAATGATTTTTATTTTGTTATTCAATAGTTATGATTGCATTCCAATATGGGGATATAAAGTCTTGTGTATTTTGTGTTGTATTTTGTTGGGAACAGAACTTTGGAATCTTATGAAATTAGAAGATTTATCAAAGAAAATTTTTCGATAATGGGTGATTTTCTCAACCAATAAGGCTTTTTGTTACTTTTTCTCCCCGTCATTTTGCAAAGTCATGGAAAAAGTAATGGCGGAAAATCCGCCTTCCATTACTCCAGTTTTGTAAGCCATTCATCACGCTGTTTTCAGCATTTTTCCAACGATTTGGCGACAGTAGAGAAACTTCTCCGTTTGTATGGCGGTAGTCGTATTGGTAGTATTCCGTTCCTTTGAATGCACCTGCAATAAAGATTGTATAGTTCTCTTTCCCTTCTTCACATGTGGAACAACCATTTTTGTCATTGATTGAATTTGTATTCATACCTGTTGTTTTTAGATTATTGTTTCTATTGCAGTAATCGGAACGTTTTTGGCAAGCCATTCTTTTATATGCCCCATATTATACTCAGAGGTTATAATGGCTGTACGTTCATCTATAGGGGTAAATCTGCTACTTTCGTAATTATCAATCCATTCTTTTAGATAATTAGGAATAAAAAACGCTCAAAAACTATGTTTTGAACGTTTTCTGTGTACATTTTCGTGTACTAATTTCGCAATTCATTGATTGTCAATGTACTTTGCGGTATGGACGGGACTCGAACCCGCGACCCCCTGCGTGACAGGCATATTTTTTCGTGTTTTTGCGTTTTTTTGCCGTTTTAAAAATAATTGCAAAGTATTTAATATCAATGTTTTGCAGTGTAAATTGTTTTTTGTAGTTTTGTATTGTTTTACAAATATGTTTTCACTTTGTTTTCACCGGTGAAAACATTTAAACAATATAGCATGAAAATCGAACCTATTTTTTCAGAAAACATTTCCGGTGTATTCGTAACCGCAACGCTGGACACCCGAAAGCAAAATGAAGTCTATCCGGTTGCCGTGAGGGTTATTTACAGCCGCAAAGCATGGTACTATCAAACGGGCACTAAATTAACCTATGAGGATTATTTAAGCGTTGTACGTGCTAATAAGGGCAAAGGGCAATACAGCGAGATTAAACGGCAAATACAGCCTATCCATGAAAAGGTATCAAACACGGTTCGGGAGCTTATGAATTCAAACCGCTTTTCAATGGAGGTACTGAAAAATGAAATCGGTAAACGTGGGGCGGTATCAAAAAGCACTTTACTTGACCATTGGAACGAAATAAGGGATAGCAAGCTCAAAGAAAAAACACGGGAACAATATCGGGGTGCAGCTATGAGCTTTTACAAGTTTTTGGGCTGCAAAACTGAACGGGACAAAGAAACCAGGCGGCTGGAGCTAACAGGTTCGAAACTTTCTATCTTGCCGAGAGATGTAACTGCGGAACTTATACAGGACTGGGAACAATCCATGCAGGAAAACGGGCTGAGTGCTGCAAGTAGAAGCGTGTATATGCGTGCACTTCGGGCGGTATTAAAGGAGCTGGAGCAAAAGGGTATAATCCGCAACACTCCGAAAATGACAATCAAACAAGGCGAAAGGCGTACTGATGATTTTTTAATGGTGGAGGATATTATAAAGATACGGGATTATTCAGGGGACTGGGCGGACTGGTGGATAATTCTTTACTTGTGCAACGGGGCAAATTTACGGGATATAGCGGGGTTAAAATGGCCAAGAGATACGGAAGTAGAGTTTTTGTTTACACGCTCAAAAACGGCAAGTAAAAAGCCTGTAACCGTACATATACCTATTGTACCTGCACTGCAAAGATTATTGGATAAGCACGCTTCAAAACGTGAATTCGGACAGCTTGTTTTTCCTCAAATACTTTTGGGTGCAGAAACCGAAACAGCCGTAACAAACCGTGTACACGATTTTAATGCTGCAATCAGAAAAGGTATGCAGACAGTGTGTGCAGAACTGCATATAAAGCCCGCTACTGCATCAACAGCCCGTAATAGCTATATAACTACATTAACATGGCACGGCATATCTGATGCGTTTATTGATGGCATGGTAGGACACAGCGACAGTAAAAATGTACTTCGGGGCTATCAGGGCAAAATAAGTCCAAAACGTCGGGCACGGATAAACGGACTATTATTTGTCGACCCTGAAGCCGACAGCAATAGCGATTTGCTGGAAAGGTTGAAAGAATTAAGCGCAAAGGAACTAAAACTAATACTTGCCAAAATATGAAAACATACAGGACAATAGAGGAATACATTTCCGACAGTGAGAATATATTCGTTAACATGGAGTGGCGGCAATTTGTCGGTGGTAATATCGGCAAGGGTGAATGGCAGCGAACACTTGAAACACTGGGCAAGTTACTTGAAAATATGGAGTGGGCAAGGGGTATAATCCGCTCGATGCTACAAAGCCCAATATCCTCAGAGGTGGAGCAAGCCAAAGAATTCATTGGCAAGGTTAGCTATTACAGGGAACTTTCTCACTTCGGGATTGAATTTTTTAGTTTCTTTTCTGATTGGCAAAAATTCTTTTCAGTGGCGGGGGAACGGCAAGAGGTAAGAGAAAAGCCCTTACCTATGAAAATAATTCCTGATGCTAAAAAAGTGGTGGTGGTTGATGGGGTAATACCAACCGACAGGAAAAAACAAATTTGGCAGGTTTTTTCTGAACATGGTTTTTTGGGTGGTGATGTTGCAGCTTTTTCTCAACTTGTCGATGGTGAAGAGCCGACAGGGGTATTAAAGTGGAACGCAAAACATAAAGGTAATTTTTCCGGTGTAACGCTGGTTCATTTCCTGAAACGGCTGGGCGTGGACTTCGGGGACAAAAATAAAAATATCAGGACAGCGATTTGCTTTTTCGATGGCGTGCAGGTTGAAAAGGTGAATTCCTACCTGCAGAACTACGGGCAAGCGAAACTAAAATCGGAAATAATCAGGGAAATAGATTTGCTTTTCGATTCGCTGGGCTGAATAAAGCAGCCCTAAAACAACCAACAAAGCCGGACTAAATGTTTGGCTTTTATTTTATACGCCTATATGCCTGTTATTCTGTTACTTGTACAATATATTTTACAATATATTCAAATTACAAAAGTATTGTTTTACAAAGTTTTATTGTTGATTTTCTGTGTGTTATCTTTGTGGTATAAATCATTAATTATTGTAAAATGGAAAATCAAACAAAAACAATCGAACAGGCTATCACCGAAGCAGTTAGGGCCGCAATAGCAGGAAGTTTACAGGGACAACCGGAAAAGGAAGTAAGCAAAGGCGAAAGAATTCGGGGAATTCGGGAACTTGCCGCTTACCTTAATTGTTCAACAGCCACAGCGCAAGGACTGAAAAATCGGAACGAAATTCCTTATTATCAGTTGAAAAGCCGGGTATTTTTCTATGCCAACGAAGTGGATTCGGCACTGAAAAAAGGAGGAAAAATACAATGAATACCGACCCCAAAAAATTCAACCTTTCCGAGTGTGAGGTGCATTACACCGATGATATACCCGAGCCGGAAGGACTACTGTACTTCGACCTATTACTCGTACTTAGCAGGGGAAATATTTCAACCGTAAAAGGTAAAGCGAAAGCCCGCAAGAGCTTTTTTATTGCTTATTTGGTTCAGCAAGTTTTACTTCAAAATCCTGATGCAACAGCTCTATTAATCGACACTGAACAGAGCCGTACGTTCGTGTATAAGCTGCTAAAAAGAGTTTATCGATTAATGGGCTGGACAGCGGAAAATAAGCGTTTAAAAGTCCTTTCTTTGCGGGAATACGATGTACTGGAAAGGCGGGATATTTTCGTTCAGTCGGTGCAGGAGCATCAACCTGATTTTTGCGTGCTAGATGGCGGGGTTGACATTATTTCAGACTTCAATAATGCCGATGAAAGTAAACAGGTTGTTGGCTTGCTTATGAAGCTATCAACGGAATACAACTGCCATATTTTAAACGTTCTTCACGAAGGCAAAACCAATGGAGAGCTCAGGGGACATTTCGGGGCTGAAATGTTAAACAAGTCAGAAACGGTATTCGAGGTGGTGAAGGATGGCGATGTATCCGTTGTGAAGCCTTATGCAACCCGAAACCAGCCTTTTGATGAGTTTAGTTTTTCTATTAACGATTCAGGATTGCCGGTGTACAATGGTACTGTTACTCGGATGACACGGGCGGAAATTACCGAGTACAATATGAAGCTATCTTTTACGAAATTACTTACACCAAATAAGATTATCGAATACATGGCACTATGTAACGAGTATTCCGAAATAGCCGGATGTAGTGAAGCGACAGCAAAACGACACATTTCAAAAATGCAGAAAGATGGCTATTTGCGTAAAACTGATGCCGGAGGGTATTGTCTTAGTGTGGTACAATTAGAATAGGTATCAAGTTAGTATCATTTAGCGTACATATATATATACGCTAATGATACCTGATACTATCAGGGGTATATACAGCAAGTATCACAGTGATACCAATACATTCACCTGATTATCAATGTTTTACAAAAGTCAGGTATCAAATGAAAAAATGAACTGATACCGAAAAAATAATTTAACAAATGACACCATGATACCGCTGATTATCAGGTGCTTAGCAATCTTAAATGTTAAATTCAAGTATATAACAATAACACCGCTTTCCGTACAACCACCCCTGAAGGCACAAAAACCCAAAAAAATGGACACTGAAATAATAAGAAAAGAAATAAGGTCAAGTGTAAGAAAAAGGATGCCGTTGACGTTTGAGGGACTATACGAAGAAACTTTTTCCCACTTGACGGGAGTTTATTGGTGGTATGACAGGAACATACTACGACAATATATAGTAATAGAGCTTTTAGAAACGTTTCCGAAGCGATTATCATTTGCCGACAGGGCAAGGTTAACAGCTATATGGAGAGATGCCGACAGGGCACGAGAAAAAACGAAGTTGGATAATTTAACACTTGTGCTATGAGATATAAAAGAAATCGTTTACCCCTACCCAAAACGGACTTTAAAGCACCTGCAGATTTTTACCGCAATGACCCCGATATAGACGAAAACATGAAGGCAGTTGTTGTATTGTGGCTTTTTGGTGGGATGACAAAAAAAGCCGCTTGGATTACAGTTTATAGGGCAAAATGCAAACCGAATTCGATACCACCACAGGTTAGTAACTTTTTTCAGCTCCGGCAGGTCAAGGAAATGATAGAGTTATTCAGGGATTACCACCACCAGCACCCCTATATCAATCCAAAAGCATGGGAAAGAAAATAATACCCTTAGCAGCCGGAAAATGTTAATTTTTGGGAACGTGAAAAATAATAAAAAAAAATTTATTATATTTGCATGTCGGTTATCATATATGTCAACCGTTGATTTTTCAAGTAATCACACTTTAAATTTACAAAAATGAAAAAACTATTTGCCTTAATGCTGTTATGTACGGCAATTTCTTTCTGCTTTTTGTCATGTTCCAAGGATGATGATGAATTATCTTTGACCGACGCTCAAAAAAAGGCTATTGCCGTTTTAGACGGAAAGTTTGTTTGGACTTTCTATACCAGTAAAACGAGTTACACATTTGGCAAAAGATATAACCCGCCCAAATTGGTAACAGTTAATGAAGATTACGCCACAGGTAAGAAGGATCAATTATTGCTGCATGGAGAGGCAAGTGAGATTTATGCTTCAGGTGAAACATCTTCAGTTCGATATTATTACGTTTACCCTAATGCTGATAAGATCGTATTTATAACAGATAGTTACTTAGTGTATATATATGATTTTAAAGTTATAAGCCAAACAGAATTTAGGCTAAAATACGAAGATGATGTTTTGTGGGATACTTACACAAAAGAATAATATGATAATTTTAAAATAATCAAACCTTAAATAACTTATTATGGAAAGAAAAAAAATATTAGTAGTGTGTTATTCAGGTTCTGGAATTAAAACACTTAAAGTTTTCGCCAAACTGCTTGTGGCTTTTGCTATTCTTGGTATTATCTTAATATTTGTTGGAATGATCGTAAATTACGAAAACCAATATACTTATAGACCAAGTTTAGATGGAGATTTAGTCATTCTTTTTGGAATTTCCGCAATTATCACCGGCAGTTTGTTATCTCCAGTTTTTAAAGCACTTGCTACAATTGCAGAAACGGCGTTAATAAAAAAACACATAATCCAATCAGAATACGATTTTATCGAGACTGACAAACCAGAAAATGCTGGAGTAATGCAAGAAGAATTAGGAAGAAAATAAGACGGTTTTTCCGAATGATTATATATTCAACAAGTAATAACATCTTAAAAAATTCTAAAATGAAAAAACTATTAACTTTAACGCTGCTATTTACAGCTATTTCCTTTTTTTGTCAAAACATCAATGCACAATCAACTTATGAAAAATCTATTGAGATTGGAGGATCAGTTGGGGTAGATGGGGTCTATAATAATAATTCGTTTGATGTTATAATGATAAATGGCATCAGATTAAATAAAACGTTATACGCTGGATTTGGAACTGGACTAAGCATTATCAATGCTCTTTATTATAAAAATTACACATACTATACAGTAGGGAATAGCGAAAGCTACGAAAGTAGAAGTACAGAATTTACGATACCGCTTTTTGCAAGATTAAAATTTAACCTCACAAATGAAACTCATGTTTCGCCTTTTTTAATGGCAAATATTGGATATGTTTTCGACCCTTCAAAAAATACAACTCCATCCTACGGGTTAATGATAGAACCAGACTTTGGTTTAGATTTCAATTTAAAAGATAATATGATTTTGTATGCAATGATAGGCTTGCATTTTCAACATGGAGAATACACTTTTTTTTCTACCGGGGGTTCCAGCTATCCTGAAGTTGAGTTAAAGTCTGCATTAACAAGTGCTATTGCGATTAGATGTGGAATAAAGTTTTAATTATTATACGATAATTGAAGGGTAAGAAAAAATTGAGATATTGTAGAATGTACTACAGATTTTTTTCATATAAAATAACAGTTAAAAATTCAAAAAGTTTACCATGAAAAATTCAAATTATATTATATTTAAAATTTTACTTATATTATTTGGGTTAAACCTAATTTCTTGCAGCACATATAAAGCAATTTATGAAGTTGGGTTAGACAATGTTGAAGTACCAAAGGATGCACAAGTACAGTTTGGTGAAACTAATTTTGTTAAATTTTCTGATAATAATATAAACAAGTACAAGTTCGAAGATAACTTTGTCGAAATGATCTGGTTTGTTGGTGAAAGCCAATTAAATTTTTATTTGAAAAATAAATCTGACTATCCTTTGAAAATTAATTGGGATGACGTAACATATGTAGATTACAATGGATTCAGTGATCGTGTAATGCATAGTGGAATTAAATATATTGATAGAGCATCAAGTCACCCCGCATCAATTATCCCAAAAGGTTCAAGCATAGATGACATGATTTTGCCTATAAGTAAAATATATCTCCTTTATTCTACCTGGGTAACACCATCATTAATACCATGTTATTATAAGAAGAAAGTAGATTTTGATAGAGAGGCAGAAAAATGGGTTGGAAAAACCATAAAAGTTCTTTTTCCAATCGTTATTGAAAATGTTCAAAATAACTATGTTTTTGAATTTAAAGTTAATAGATTAGTAAATAAATAAATCAAACAGTTATAAGAAAATTCTAATATACACAACGTTTAAATTGGAATAAAATATAAATCTCTGAATTTGCTACGCATAGGAATGCAATCTTTTTTTTCAAAAAAAAATCACAGTTACACCCTTCCCCAACAGCCGAAAACGCAAAAAGGGGGAGGGGGGCTTCGTTTATTTGCATACCAAAACACTTTTTTGGGCTGGTTACACCCGGTAATTTACAGCAATAAAAAAGGGACTAACAAGGTTTTTAATCCCTGTTTCAGTCCCTTTTATTTTCAAACACCTGATTATCAGTATGTATTGCGGAAATTCAGGGAGTACTACCACCAGCACCCCTTTTTGAACCCCAAAGCGTGGGAACGGAAATAAGCACCTTTGCAGCAGAAAAAACTTAATTTTTGGGAAGCTGAAAAATAATTAAAAAAAATTTTAGGGTCGCACCTTAGAAAAGTGCCAAAAATCAGGAAAAAGGGGGTGGGGGCTTGCAGAAAACAGGCACTGATACGGTTTGTATTGGTGCTTCGTTTATTTGCAGAAAAGCAATCTTTTCTGATTTATGTTTTCACTTTGTTTTCACCAAAAAGAAAAAGCACCTACAAATTTCTTTGTAAGTGCTTGATTTTTAGAGCGGTATGGACGGGACTCGAACCCGCGACCCCCTGCGTGACAGGCAGGTATTCTAACCAGCTGAACTACCACACCATCTTTGTTGGTCTGCATTATCTCTCTAATGCGGTGCAAAGATATATGTTTTTTTTATATCTGCAAAAGGTTTTGAAAATAATTTTTTAAATTTTATGCAGAATAAATTCTACGTGTTATTTTACTTTTATTCCGCAACCAATTGCAACTGTAACAGATGTTGGTACAGGTTTTTTGTTCAACAGAGCCTCAACAGCGTCTTCGACATATTTTTCTGATACATCATTTGCATCTTTGTAATTATTGTCGATGGTTCCTATGTATCTGACAATTAATTCTTTATTTTCCTTGTTCAATATAAATACGTGTGGGGTTTTGGTGGCGCCATACTGAGGATATATTTCTTGTCCCGCATCTACTAAATAGGGAAAAGTGAATTGTTTGTCGGCATGTTTCTTTTTCATCAGTTCGAATTTATCAGAAGAAGAAGCTTTAGGGTCGTTGGAATTGATTGCAATAACCGGATAACCTTTGTCTTTATATTTCTGGTCGATGGCAATGAGCCTGTTTTCATAGGCTTTTGCGTAAGGACATTCGTTACAGGTAAATACCACTATAAAACCCTTGGCATCTTTGTAGTCGGCAAGTGATACCATACTATCGTCCACGTTTTTCAGACTGAAGTCGGTGGCTGTATCTCCAATCTTATATCCTTTTGCAGAAAGCGATATAAAGAAGAAAGACAATAAAGTCAATAAGCTTAGTTTTGATGCTGTTTTCATAAATCAAATTATTTTAAATATTGGTTGATAATCTCGATTAATTCGGTTTTGTGGAGTTGTTCTTCCACGAACTTTAGTTTTTCCCCATTCTTGTAAAAAGCAGTAGCCGGAATAGAGCCGGTCCAACTTTGATCGACTTTCGGCATCCATTGGTTCATGCGTTTTACATCGTCGAGTAAATAAACATCAGCAGTAATATGGTTATTATCTAAAAATGACAGTAAGCCAGGTGATAAATCGTTTTTATCATCTAATGAAATTAAGATCATTTTAAAGTCCTTTTTGTCAGATAGTTGATTGTTTACTTCCATGAAATCCGGAAGTTCCTTAACACATGGTCCGCACCAAGTTGCCCAGAAGTTGACAACATACAACACATCATCGTTCTTGTCGATTATCTTGTCTAAAGCCTCGTATTGTATGACCTCTTTAAAGGATGAGTAGGATTGGTTTTCTTGAGCATTAACTGTCAAAATAAGTCCTGATAACCAGCATATAATCAAGTGCTTGTGCATAGCTATTTTTTAAATATTCAAAATAAAGATAAAATATCCTTACTTCATAAAAACTTAAAATGATGCTAATTTGTTCGAAAAAAAATATTTTTTATCATTAGTGTCCGGTAAAGATAAAAAGAAATAGCGAAAAAAAGAGGGAATCT
>ERZ778021.2475-NODE-2475-length-16304-cov-4.401809_pt1 | contig 16304 bp, 17 predicted proteins | sample MGYA00375751_ERZ778021 | MGnify/ENA primary metagenome ERZ778021 (study PRJEB29350, sample SAMN05389814) | bioreactor metagenome | isolation source: Thiocyanate stock bioreactor | place: South Africa: University of Cape Town | collected 2013-08-29 ... | reverse complement strand
CGTGCGTCGGTGTTGACGCCGACCGACACGCCCCTCATCGCAAGCCTGTCGATGGGGGGATCCTGGTATCGGTCGAATACGTCGATCTGGATATTGCAGGACGGACATGTCTCGAGGTGGACCTCCCGTTCGATCAGGAGGTTGACCACGGCTTCGTCCTCGATCGACCTGACGCCGTGTCCGACACGGCGCACCCCGAGCCTTTCCACCACCTCGCGGACGCTGTCTGCGCCCGACGCCTCGCCGGCATGGGCCGTGGCTGGGATGCCGCGCTCCGCCGCCGCAGTGAAAACCGGAACATGCGGATCGAGTGAAAACCCGGCCTCGTCGCCGGCGAGGTCGATGCCGCCCACTCCTTCCGTCCGGTAGGTCCCGGCGAGCTCCAGAACCTTCATGCCGGTCGCCGTGTCGTAGTGGCGAAGCGTGCAGAGTATCAGCCTGGTCTCGACAGGATGGTGTTTCCAGCCTTCCCGGCGTCCTTCCAGCACCGCCTCGACAACCTGCTCGGGCGTCAGCCCGCCTTGGAGGTGAAGGTGCGGCGCGAAGCGGATCTCCGCATAGACCACATTGTCCTCATGGAGCTGCCGCATGAGGTCTGCCGTAGCTATCTTCAAGGCCTCGGCATTCTGAAGCAGCGCCTGGGGCGCCTCCAGATAGCGAAAGTAATCCACGAGGTTCCTGCACTTGGCCGGCGCCAGATATTCGTCGCGATAGCGCTCAAGCGTCATGCCTGGGACCAGAGCTGACACCGAGTCGATGCTCAGCGAGCAGTCCAGATGGAGATGGAGCTCGACTTTCGGGATATCCAGTAGATGGCTGCTGCTGTTCAAGGGGCAACCTCTCTTTGATCGGCCCCGAGCAATGCTTCCATGAACAGACGGTGATAACGCGCCGTATCCGCTTTCCAGACGATGCGGAGACCGTCGTCGGTGTCCTGCGGATCTGTTTCGGATCGCAGCGTCCGGCGGTCGACCACCAGCATGCCGCGCGTGAACTCGCCGGCGGTTTCGACATGCACGGGAAGCGTATGGGTCTGAAGGATCAGGGAGGGGTGGGCGACCATCGCGAGAAGCAGGCCGACATGGCCTGAGCATTCGCGCACACCCAGGATGGACTCGTAGAAATCCAGATAGAAAGGCAGAACCTTCAGCAAATGCTGCACGCCGGGATGCCTGACGTCCCTGAGCGATTGCAGGTCGGCTTCTGAAATCCGGGCGGCCATCGAAACGTCCAGCGTCACGATCGTCACCGGCAATTCGGGCCTCAGGACGATGCGGGCGGCCTCGGGGTCACCCTCCAGGTTGGCTTCCCCGACGGCGCTCGTGTTGCCGGAGGCGGAATGAACGCCGCCCAGCCACATGATCGAGCCGACGGTCTTCATCAACTCAGGGTCCAGGCAGTAGGCGAGGGCCAGGTTGGTCAGCCGGCCCATGGCCACGATGGTGAGGTCGCTGCCATAGCGCCTGATCTGCTCCAGCATGAAAACGGGACCGTAGCCGGGCGTGACCTTGTGCGCATAGTCGAGCTTGCCGAGCGGTCCGCGTCCGTAGGGGCCATGCACCTCGGGTGCGGCGCCCCAACCGGAGATCAACGGGGCGGAGGCGCCGCGCACCACGGGGATGTCCTTGCCCATCAGTTCGATGAGCTCGATCGCATGATAGGCGCAGTCGTCCGTCGCCGCGTTTCCGTGTCCGGAGGTCACACCCACGATGTCGATCTCCGGCATGAGCATGCCGTGGACGAAGGCCATGGCGTCGTCCAGACCGGTATCCGAGTCGATCAGCACCTTTTTCAAATCCGGCTCTCCGTCAGTTCACGCGCCAGCGGACGATGAGGAACTCTACCAGCGCGACCGCGCCGAACATGGTGAGCGCAAGCAGGGAAGACATCACGATCGACGCGTAGAGCAATTCCGTTCGGTACTCGAAGGTGGACTGGATGATGAGCACGCCGATGCCTTTCTGAGCACCGATCCACTCGCTGACGATGGCGCCGATCACGCTGGTCGTGCTTGCGATCCGCAATGCCGAGAACAGAAAGGGGAGAGAGCGCGGCAAGCGCAGCCTGAAGAAGACTTCGCGCCTGTTGGCGGCCATGATGCGCATCAATTCGAGTTCCGAAGGGGTGACGGCCTCAAAACCGCGGATCATGTTCACCAAGGTGGGAAACAGGCAGATGATCGCTGCGATGATGACCTTGGACGTAACCGTGAGGCCGAAGATCAGGATCAGGATCGGCGACAGCGCGATGATCGGTATCGTGTTGAAGATCACCACTGCGGGGAAGTACATGCGCCGCAAGGTCTGACTATGGATGAAGACCGTGGCCAGGATCACAGCCACCGAATTGCCGAGCGCGAAGCCGCTGAGTGCCTCGAGGGCGGTCGGCCCCAGATTGTCGAGGAGGATGGACCGGTTCTCCCAGATCGCACCGATCACCGCGACAGGGCTCGGCGCGACGAAAGTCTTTATCTCGAAGAAGGTGACCGCCGCCTGCCAAAGGACGAGCAGCGAGGTTACTCCGAGAATTGGCCAGAACCAGCCTTGCGCGGATCTGCTCATTTGTCCGCATCCCCATAGGCACGGAGCAGGACGTCCCGCAACTCCGAGGTTATCTCAAAGAACGTATTGGAAGAGCGGTCGATCTGGTTGTCGGCCTTGCGCGACGTCAGGTCGATGACCTCCAGGAGCCGCCCCGGATTGGTGCCCATCACCGCGACCTTTTCACCCAGGAACGCGGCCTCCGAAAGCGAATGGGTGACGAACACGATGGTCGTCCCCACCTCGCGCCATATGCGCAGCAACTCGTCGTTCAAGCGGTCCCTGGTGATTTCGTCGAGCGCGCCGAAGGGTTCGTCCATCAGCAGGATGTCGGGGTTGGTGACGAGGGCGCGGGCGATCGACACCCGCTGCCGCTGACCGCCCGACAATTGATGGGGATATGCATTCTCGCGACCTTTCAGGCCCACGAGAGCTATCATCTCCTCCGGTTTGCGACTGGGCCTTCCGGTGTGGCGCCAGTTGCCGACCTGAAGCGGCAGCCTCACATTCTGAAGCACGGTACGCCATGGCAGAAGCGTCGCATCCTGGAAGACGAACGATATCCGCCGGTCGAGCCGCGCCCGTTGGGGCTCGTTTCCGAAAACGGCGACCGAGCCCGAGGTCGCGGACAGCAGGTCGCCAATGGTACGCAGCAGCGTGGACTTGCCGCAGCCCGATGGGCCGATCAGGACGACGAACTGCCCCGGCTCCGCCGCGAGCGATACATGCGAGAAGGCGACGAGGGGACGATCCGGTGATGGGAACGCGACGCCCACAACCGCCAGCAATATGGCAGCCTGGTCCACGAAATCATCCCAGGCTGGGGCGGGCATCCGCCGTCTTCTCGAGGATTTCCTGGGTCAGCACGCCATCGAGATCGGGCATCCGCGTCTTGAAGCCGCCGCCCTTGCCGAACATCTCGATTTCCTTCTGCATGCGGTCCTTGTCGATCCAGCCCCATCCGTTCTTTTTCGTATCCTCGGAGAAGGCGAGGCTCATGACCGTATCGACGGTTCGATGCTCGACCTCCCGGTCCAGACCGGGATAGGCGTCGCACATGATGTCGACCGCTTCCTTGCGGTTTTCGTAGGCCCATCCCCAGCCCCTGCCGAGCGCCCGGACAAAGCGGATGAGCACGTCCTTGCGCTTGTCGTAGTCGTCTGCCGCCGTGAAATATGTGCCGGTGTAGTAGGGGATGCCTGCGTCCTTGGCGCTCATCATGATGACGTCGGGCCCGAGCACGGACAGCGCCTTGGTGTTCGTGGCAAAGCTGACACCGACGTCAGCCTGCTCGAGCAGGATCGGCGACAGATCTGCGCCCGCCGTGACGAGTTCGACCTTGCTCGGGTCGATGCCGTTGATCGACAGCATGAGATTGACGAGCCAGCGCCCGTTGGGGGTGACCGCGACCCTCTTGCCGACAAGGTCCGCCGGCGTCCGAACCGGCGCGCGCGGCAGCGAAACATAGACCAGCGGCGCATTCTGATAGGTGGTCGCCACCATCCTCAGGGGAATGCCTTCCCCATAGGCCGCGAGCACCTGGTTCGAGCCCATCTGTCCAGCCTGGGCCTGGTCGGCCAGAACCGGAGGGACCGTCTGGGCATTCGGTCCGCCAGGGCTTACCGTGACGTCGAGGCCTTCCTCGCTGAAGAAGCCACGCTGCAGGGCGACGATGTCGCCGATCTTTCCGTTGTCCATCAGCCAGTCGTACTGGATGCGGAAGGCCGTCTTGCCCTGAGCGTTCACGGGGCCGATGGCTGCGAAAGCTCCCCCTGCCATGGCCATCGTCAACAGCTGGCGCCGGTTCACGGCGGCCGACGAAAACACGCCACTCGAATTCATCTGATCCCCCCCTATAGTTGTTCGCTGGTCGCTGCACAGACTAAGCCGGAGGGAAAAAACCGAAGGAAGAACCAGAATTGCTAAACACCGGAACCAAAAAGGATGGTGCTCCTCTCCAGGCGAGCCTGCTCAAAAGGATTTTCCCCATCGTACCGGGCGCACCAAAGGCGGGCTGAAGCTCCACACTGCCTGCGGCGGTGAAGGACGACCGGTCATCCTGCTCCTGTCGGAAGACCGATCATAAGGGCGCACGTCACGTGCTCGGCGCCTTGCCGCCATCCTCTCGCCTGATCGCTGATCGCGGCTATGACAGGCCTACCTCGGCGAGTTCCTCACGATGGATGTCGATCAAGCCTGCGAACGACTTTGTGGCTGACGGATCGGAGTGTATAGGTTCGCCTCGGTCGATCCGACGCTCCGTTTTTCGCGCCCAGGTTTCGGCGGCACCCCGGAGCAGGAATGTTTCGCTGGCATGCTTCCCCTCTGCGCCCGGCGTGGGTCTGCCAAGAACCGGAAGGAAAGCTTGTGAAGGTGGCCATATTCGTGTGCGCCATGTCTGCAGCGAGAGATCGAAAAGTGGCGAATGGCGTCGTATTTTGGCGTGAAATGGAGTGCACACGAAACTGCGTAACATCCTGATCCTAGATAGAAACATGCATAAGAATAAAGTGCCTATACTGGCTGTTGCCCCGATGATGGACTGGACGGACAGGCATTGCAGGTTCTTCCACCGCCAGCTCACGCGTCGTGCGCTGCTGTATACGGAGATGGTCGTGGCCGATGCCGCCATCCAGGGCGCGCGCGAGCGGCTGCTCGGCTTCGATGCGGCCGAGCAGCCGGTGGCGCTGCAGCTCGGCGGCTCCGAGCCCGGCAAGCTCGCCGAGGCGGCGCGGATCGGCGAGGGCTACGGCTATGGCGAGATCAACCTCAATGTCGGCTGCCCGTCCGACCGCGTGCAGTCGGGCACCTTCGGCGCCTGCCTGATGAAGGTGCCGGACCTCGTGGCCGATTGCGTTCTTGCGATGAAGGCGGCGGTGAAGGTTCCGGTCACCGTCAAATGCCGCATCGGGGTGGACGACCAGGACACCGAAGCGGCGCTCGACACGCTCGCCGAAGGCGTGTTCGCCGCAGGCGCGGACGCGCTGTGGGTGCATGCGCGCAAGGCCTGGCTGGAGGGCCTGAGCCCGAAGGAGAACCGCGAAATCCCCCCGCTCGACTATGGCCGCGTCTATCGGCTCAAGGAGAAATACCCAAGCCGTTTCATCGGGATAAACGGCGGTATCAAGGACCTGGATGAGGCGCTCCGGCATCTGGAGCATGTCGACGGCGCCATGCTGGGCCGCGCGGCCTACCACACGCCCGCCGTGCTGCTCGGCGTGGATTCCGGCGTCTACGGCGAAGCGTCTGAGGACATCGACTTCGCCGCGATCATCGAGGCGATGGCCGCCCATGCCGCACGCCATATCGAGCAGGGCGGACGGCTGGCCCATGTCACCCGCCACATGGTCGGGCTGTTCCATGGCCTGCCCGGGGCGCGGCGCTGGCGGCAGATCCTGTCCACGGATGCGACAAGGCCGGGGGCGGGTCCCGAAGTGTTGCGTGCGGCCTTCGCGGCGCTGGACCCGCACGGCGCCGAGGAAGCGGCCTGACGAAGCTCAGTCGCGCAGGGTCATGCGGTCGCCGCGCACGTCGAAGCCCGACAGCGAGCCGATGAAGTTCATGCCGAGCAGGCTCTGCGGCAACGTGCCGGGGGCCGCGACCAGCACGGTGACGTCGCGGCGCACGATGCCGCCAACCGAAAGCTCGCGCACGCGCACCGCGGCGGCACGCGTGTTTCCGTTGGCGGTGGCCACCGGCACTGTATAGTTCAGCGCCGAAGCGTCGATGCCGGCCGCGCGCGCGTCCTGCTCCGTCAGCACCGTGCTGGTGGCGCCGGTGTCCACCATGGCCCTGACGGGCTGGCCGTCGACGAGGATGCGGGCCTCGAAATGGCCGCCCGCGCCCTTGTCGAGGCTCACCGTGGCTCGGCCGTCCTGCTCGCCCAGCGCCAGCGGGCTGCCGGGAACGAGCCCGGCCGTGACGCGGCTGGCCACGTCCTGCAACTCGTAGCGATACTGGTAGCCCGCGATCAGCGCGAGCACGATGAGGACCCAGCCGCCAAGCTGGCGCGTCGCGGTGCCGAGCGACCTGCCCGAGCGCAGCACGCCGGCGCCGATTACCAGCGCGAAGGCGCCCAGCCAGATCAGCCGGCTGAAAGCGTCGTTGTCGAGGCCGAGGGTGGTGCCGGCCGAATCGTTGAGCATCAAGAGCACGGCGCCGAGGCCGATCAGCCCGAGGACGATCCAGAGCAAACGGTTCCCGCCGCTCAAGATGCCTCACCCCGCTCGCGCGCCATGCGGGCGCGCCGGGTCTCGCGGCGCGGCCTGCGCTCCACCGTCTCCAGCCGTGCCGGCAACTCGGCCATGATCCGGCGCCGCGCTTCGGCGGTCATGCCGATCCAGCCGGAAATCTCGTCGCCGGTGCGGCCGCAGCCGAAGCAGTAGCCCGTCTTCATGTCGATCGAGCAGACCAGGATGCAGGGAGATTCGATGGCCGTCATTTGGTTTTCCAAGCCTCATCACCACATGGTGCAACGGGGCAGGCAATGCAAGCCTGCTGCTTTCCGCCGCAGGCTGCGCGGTTCGCGCCATCCGGCTTGTGCGGAAAGGGCAGGGCGGCTAAGCCGCTCGCAAGGCGGGAAGAAAGACATGACCAGCGCGCTACCCTTCGACGACTTTCGCGAGCTTCTTGGCCGGCTGCCTCCGGCCGACAGGGAGGCAGAGGCGCGCGTGAAAGCGCTTTTTGCCCGGGCGGGCAAGCCGGATCGCTCGCTCGGCCGCATCGAGGACATCGCCGCGTGGCTGGCGGCATGGAGCGGCCGGGCGCCGCCGTCGGTGCGCAAGCCGCTGGTGGCGATCTTCGCCGGCAATCATGGCGTTGCCCGCCACCACGTCTCGCCGCGTCCGGTCGCGGCGACGGCCGAGGCGGTCGAATTGTGCGCGGCCGGCGGCGCGGCGATCAACCAGGTCTGCATCGCGCACGATCTCGGCCTCCAGGTCTTCGACCTCGCCCTTGACCTGCCCACCGGCGACATCACCCGGGAAGCGGCGCTGGACGAGCGCGGCTGTGCCGCCACCATGGCCTTCGGCATGGAGGCGGTGGCCGGCGGCATCGACCTTCTGTGCCTCGGCGACCTCGGCGTCGGCAACTCCACCGTGGCGGCGGCGCTGCTGGCGGCGCTGTTCGGCGGCACCGGCGCCGACTGGGTCGGTTCGGGCTCGGGGGCGGACCCGGCCATGATGGTGCGCAAGGCGGTTGCGGTGGACGATGCGCTTTCCTGCCACGGCGCGCATCTTTCCGACCCGCTGGAGGCGCTGCGCCGGGTCGGCGGACGCGAGTTCGCCGCCATCGCCGGTGCCATCCTGGCGGCGCGGGTGCAGAAGGTGCCGGTGCTGATCGACGGGCTGGCGACGCTGGCCGCGGCCGCCGTGCTGCATGAGGCCAACCCCGCCGCGCTCGACCATTGCATGCTGGCGAGCCGGCCGGCCGAGCCGGAGGGCGCCCGCACGGCCGAGCGGCTCGGCCTCGTGCCGCTGCTCGACTTCCGCATCAGCCACGGCGAGGCCGTTGCGGCGGGGCTGGCCGCCGGCACGGTCAAGGCCGCCGCTTTGGTGTGCTCCGGCATGGCCGCGACGGCGCGATCCGGAATCTAGAGCGCGTCGCGATCCTTCAGGTCCGCTCGTCACGCCTTGTTTTTGTTTCTACGCATGTCTTTGTGGCTCCCGCTGTCGGGAGACATGCCTTAGCGCCGCCGCCCGCCCGCCGCGGACACTCTGGTCGGCAATGCCGGCAACTCCTCCATCACCCGGGTCGGCGGGAAGACGGCGATCGCCTCCGTGCCTTCGCGCAGCTTCGACTGGAGGTCGAAGGCGCCGCCATGCATGGCGATCAGGCCCTGCACGATCGGCAGGCCGAGGCCGGTGCCCTGCTCGGCGCTCTTGATGGCGATGGAACCCTGGCCGAAGGCCGACAGCACCACCGGCAGCTCGTCGGGCGGGATGCCGGGGCCGTTGTCCTTGATCGAGACATATTGCCCGCCGCCGGCGGTCCAGCCCACGCGCACGCGCACCTCGCCGCCGGTGGGCGTGAACTTGATGGCGTTGGACAGAAGATTGAGCGCGATCTGGCGCACGGCGCGCTCGTCGGCGAACAGGCGCGGCAGCTCGGGCTCGAAGTCCTGCACGATGCGGATGTCCTTGTTGCGCGCCCGCAGCTCCATCATGTGGCAGCAGTCCTCCACGATGGAAAGAAGCTGCACCGGCTCCTCGTTGAGCTGGTAGCGGCCGGCCTCGATGCGCGACAGGTCGAGGATCTCGTTGATGAGATCGAGCAGGTGCCGCCCGGATTCGTGCACGTCGCGGGCATAGTCGCGATAGGTCGGATTGCCCATCGGCCCCAGCACCTCGTCGGCCATCACTTCGGAAAACCCCAGTATGGCATTGAGCGGCGTGCGCAATTCGTGGCTCATCGAAGCGAGGAAGCGCGACTTGGCCAGGTTGGCCTCCTCGGCGCGCCGCCGCGCCTCGTCGGACATGGCCTTGGCCGTCTCCAATTCGGCGATCAGGGCGTCCTTTTCCGTGCGGAAGGAAAGCAGCATCACCGTGGAGCGGTTGAGGTGGCGGGCGACATAGGCGAAGAAGAGCAGCGCCACCGCCAGCAGCGCCACCATGACCGCCTCGACCGGCATGGTGAGCCGCGCGCCGAGCCAGCCGTAGACGGCGACCGGCACGGCGAAGGTGGCCAGCAGCGCGCCGCTGAGCGAAGACGCCATGATGGCGGTGGCGGCCATGGCCAGCAGCAGGATGACCGCCTTGACGACCGGGAACTGGTCAACCGCGCAAGGGTTGCAGCCCAGCGAGGCGAGATAGGCCCAGCCGAGTCCGCTCAGGAAATGCATGGCGAGGAAGATGTGCCGCGTTTGCGCCGGCTTGATGCTGGCCGCTTCCGCACGGTCGATGCGCCGCGCCACGAAGGCGAGGCCGGCATAGCAGGCCACCGTCAGCAGCGCCCACGCCACTATGTCTCGGCTCATGCCGGCGAACAGACCGGCAGCCGCGACCGCCACCACCAGAAGCGGGATCGCCGCCACGCTGCCGACCATGGCGCGCGCGTGCAGCTTCAGCATCTCCCGGTCGAAATCCGGGTTGCCCGCCTGCTGGGACAGCCGGTCGCGGGTCTTCTTCACTGCGCGCGCGACATCGCTGTTGCGGTGCCGCTTGCTGCGATCCACAATGTTCTTGTCCGCTGTGTGCGAGCGTTGCAGTGGCATCCGAACTTCAATCTTTGCGGGCAGCGGTGCCCGATCATCGACGCTACGGGCGAATGATTAAGAACCTGTTTTCCATATGAGCCGGCCACGACGGCGCAGCGTCGCGCGCGCCGCCGGCATGCCGCGGCGCGGCCCCTGGCGAGTGGCGGGCGATTTCGCCCTGATGACCGGGCTGTTCGCGCTGCAGGCGGTGCTGGTGGTGCAGCTCGACGCTAGGCAAACGCGCGTGCAGGAAGGCACGGCCTTCGTCGTGGACGGAGACACGCTCGCCGTGGCCGGCCAGCGTGTCCGGCTGCGCGGCATAGACGCGCCGGAAAGCAGGCAGACCTGCCGCAAGGCCGGGGCCGAATATGCGTGCGGCCGGCAGGCGCGGCAGGCGCTGGTGCAGGCGATCGCCGGCCGGCGGGTTTCGTGCAGCGGCAGCAGCCTCGACCGCTACGGCCGGCTGCTCGGCGATTGCCGGGCGGGCGATGCCGACCTCAACCGCGCGCAGGTCGCTGCCGGCTGGGCGGTGGCCTATGGCGGCTTCGAGAGCGAGGAGAGGGGGGCGCGCGCGGCGCGGCTCGGCATCTGGGCGGGCGAGTTCGAGCGGCCGCAGGACTGGCGCCGGCGCCATGACGGCATGGACGAGCCCCGGCATGACCTTCTGGCGGCCATCGGCGGCTGGCTGCGGGCATTTTTCCACTTGCCGTGACAGGTCCCCTGTAGTTTCTGGAAACCGCTTCAATCGGAGGTCGGGATGAAACTGTTCGATGGCGGGCGCGCGCCCAATCCGCGCCGGGTGCGCGTCTTCCTTGCCGAAAAGGGCATCGAGGTGCCGCTGGTTCCGGTCGACATGGGCGCGAACGAGCACAAGAAGGAGGCGGTCAGCTTGCGCAACCCGCTGCAGCGCCTTCCGGTGCTGGAACTGGACGACGGCACCATCCTGACCGAGACGGTCGCCATCTGCCGCTATTTTGAGGAACTGCACCCCGAGCCCGCCCTGTTCGGCACGGGCGCGCTCGGCAGGGCGCTGGTGGAGATGTGGCAGCGGCGCATGGAACTGAACCTGTTCCTGCCCGTCGCCTTCGCCTTCCGGCACCTCCATCCGGCCATGAAGGACTGGGAGGTTCCGCAGGTGCCCGAATGGGGCGAGGCCAACAAGCCGAAGGCGGTGGAGTTCCTGCACCTGCTGGACGGGGAACTGGCCGGGCGCGAATTCGCCGCCGGCGATGCCTATTCGATCGCCGACATCACCGGCATGATCGCCATCGACTTCATGAAGCCGGCGCGCATCTCGGTGCCGGCCGAATGCGGCAACGTGCTGCGCTGGTACGGACAGGTTTCCGCCCGCCCGAGCGCGGCGGCCTGAAGACGGGCGGCCGGAGATGGGCGTGGAACTGGACCGGCTGGCCGGACAGGTCCGCGCCTGCCGCATCTGCGTTGAGCGGCCCATCGGCCCTCCGCTGCCGCACGAGCCGCGCCCGGTCCTGGTTCCCTCCGCCACCGCGCGCGTCCTCATCGCCAGCCAGGCGCCGGGCACCAAGGTGCATGTCACCGGCCGGCCCTTCACCGACGCGTCCGGCGACCGGCTGCGGAGCTGGCTCGGCGTGACGGCGGAAGAGTTCTACGATCCGGAGAAATTCGCCATCCTGCCGATGGGCTTCTGCTTTCCCGGCCAGGACGGGCGCGGCGCGGACCTGCCGCCGCGGCGTGAGTGCGCGCCGGCCTGGCGCGCGCCGTTGATGGAGCTGATGCCGCAGATCGACCTGATCCTGACCATCGGCCTCTATGCCCAGAACTGGCACATGGGCGCCGCGCGCAAGACCTCGCTGACCGAGACGGTGCGCGGCTGGCGCGCGATCTGGGAGGCGCCGGCGGTGCCGAAAGTGCTGCCGCTGCCGCATCCCTCCTGGCGCAATACGGGCTGGCTGAAGCGCAACCCCTGGTTCGAAACCGAGTTGCTGCCTTTTCTCAAGGCGCAAATCCGTGATCGGATCGGTTGATTTCACCGCAAATTATCACTCGTTTTTTCATCGTCCGGCAGAATTTCTTTCTTGGCGGCGCGGCGAATAAAGGGGATGATGCAAATCATTTTCTCCGGAGAAGCCGATATGGACCGTCTCGACAGAAAAATTTTGCGCCTGCTGCAGGAAGACGCGACGCTGGCGGTCGCCGATGTGGCGAAGAAAGTCGGCCTTTCGACCACGCCCTGCTGGCGCCGCATCCAGAAGCTGGAGGAGGAGGGCGTCATCAGGCGGCGGGTGGCCGTGCTCGACCCGGAGAAGATCAATGTGCGGGTCAACGTCTTCGTCTCCATCCGCACCAATTCGCACAGCCACGAATGGCTGCGCCGCTTCTCCGAGGTGATCCAGGACTTTCCGGAGGTGGTCGAGTTCTACCGGATGAGCGGCGACGTCGACTATCTGCTGCGCGTGGTGGTGCCCGACATCGCCGCCTACGATGCCTTCTACAAGCGGCTGATCGCCAAGATCGAGATCCGCGACGTGTCCTCGTCCTTCGCCATGGAGCAGATCAAGTACACGACGGAGATGCCGCTGGACTACATGGTGCTGGACCGCGAGTCCGGGCAGAGCGCAGCCTGAGATCGCGCGGGGCGGGCGCGACGCCCGCTCCGCCCCGCTGCGGCGTCCTATTTCTCCAGCCGCGCCATCAGCGAGCTGGTGTCCCAGCGGCCGCCGCCCATCTGCTGCACGTCCTTGTAGAACTGGTCGATGAGCGCCGTCACCGGCAGGGAGGCGCCGTTGCGGTCGGCCTCCTCCAGGCAGATGCGCAGGTCCTTGCGCATCCAGTCGACGGCGAAGCCGAAGTCGTAGCGCCCGTCGTTCATGGCCTTGTGGCGGTTCTCCATCTGCCACGAGCCGGCCGCGCCCTTGGAGATCACCTCGATCACCTTGCCGATGTCGAGCCCGGCCTTCCTGCCGAAATGGATGCCTTCGGCCAGCCCCTGGACCAGGCCTGCGATGCAGATCTGGTTGATCATCTTGGTGAGCTGGCCGGCGCCTGCCGGCCCCATCAGACCGACCATGCGGGCATAGGCCGAGATCACCGGCCGGGCGCGCTCGAACACATCCTCCTCGCCGCCCACCATCACCGTCAGCACGCCGTTTTCCGCGCCGGCCTGCCCGCCCGACACCGGCGCGTCGAGGAAGGCGAAGCCGCGCCCGGCAGCTTCCGCGGCCAGTTCGCGCGCCACCTCGGCCGAGGCCGTGGTGTTGTCGATGAAGACCGAGCCCTTCTTCATGGCCTGGAAGGCGCCGTCCTTGCCGGTCGTGACCGCGCGCAGGTCGTCGTCGTTGCCGACGCAGGCGAAGACGAAGTCCTTGCCTTCGGCCGCTTCCGCCGGCGTCCTGCCCAGCTTGCCGCCGTGCTCGGCCACCCATTTCTCGGCCTTGGCGACGGTGCGGTTGTAGACGGTGACCTCGTGGCCGCCCTTGTTCTTCAGATGCGCGGCCATGGGATAGCCCATCACGCCGAGGCCGAGAAACGCAACCGTTGCCATTGTCTTCGAATCCTTCCAGTTCGCCTGTTCCGGGGCGTTCTTAACCCATGGGGGAGGGCAAGTCAGCGCTTGAGATGGCGCGTGATGCGCCGCTCGATCCACTCGATGCCGTGGCGCAGCACCTCGACGATGATGAGGTAGATGATGGCCGCCCAGATATAGGTCTGGAAGTCGAAGGTGCGCGAATAGGCCAGCCGCGTCACGCCCATCAGGTCGTAGACGGTGATGATGGCGACGATGGCCGACCCCTTGATCATCAGGATCACCTCGTTGCCATAGGGGCGCAGCGCCACGATCAGCGCCTGCGGCAGGATGATCTTGCGCAAAGTCTGCATCTTGTGCAGGCCGAGCGCGGCCGCGCCCTCCCATTGCCCCTTCGGCACGCTTTCGATGGCCCCGCGCAGGATTTCCGCCTGATAGGCGGCGGTGTTGAGCGAGAAGGCGAAGATGGCGCAGTTGAAGGCGTCGCGGAAGAAGCCCCACAAGCCGACCGCCTCCAGTTCCGGCCGGAAGGAGCCGACGCCGTAATAGACCAGGAAGGTCTGGGCCAGCAGCGGCGTGCCGCGGAAGAAATAGACATAGGCGTAGGCGAACGCCGCCAGAATGCGGTTCTTCGACATGCGCGCATAGGCTACCGGCACCGAGATGACCGCGCCCACCACGATGGAGATGGCGACCAGCGCCAGCGTCACCTTCACGCCCGACCAGTAGGTCGGGGCGTATTTCGCGATGATCTCCGGGTTCCAGGAGGTGACCAGGAACCAGATCATGCCGATGCCGAGCAGCACCCACAGCGCGAGCAGGACATGGCCGAGGATGCGGGTCCCCGGCCAGCCGCGCGCCGGCGGCGGCGGGCGCTCGACGTCGATCGTGTCGGCGACGGTGCTCATCGGCGTGCGTCCCGGCTGCCCACGGCGCGCTCGATGGCGCCGATGCCGACAGAGGAGACGATGGCCAGCGCCAGATAGATGAGGCTGGCCACGCCGAAGAACAGGAAGGCATGCTTGGTGACGCGGGCAGCCACGCCGGACTGGCGCAATATGTCGGTGAGGCCGATGGCCGAGACCAGCGCGGTGTCCTTGAGCAGGATGAGCCACAGATTGGCGAGGCCGGGCAGGGCGATGCGGACAAGCTGGGGCAGCACCACCAGCCGCATGGTCTGCCATCTCGACAGGCCGATCGAATAGCCGCCTTCATACTGCCCGCGCGGGATGGCGCGGAATGCCGACAGGAAGACCTCGCTGGCATAGGAGGAAAAGACCACGCCGAGCGCGATCATGCCCGAGACGAAGGCGTTGACCTCTATGGAGGCGCCGGGCTCGAAGAGCTGGAACAGCTTCTGCAGGCTGATCTGCGCGCCGAAGAAGACCAGGAACAGCGTCAGCAGTTCTGGCAGGCCGCGGAAGATGGTGGTGTAGACATTCCCGGCCAGCCTGAGCGACGGCTCGTCCGACTGCTTGGCCAGCGCGATCAGGAAACCGATGGCCAATCCCACCGGCAAGGTGGCGAGCGCGAGCGAAACGGTGACGAAGGCGCCATAGGCGATGTCGTCCAGCCACCCCTGCGGCCCCCAGCTCAGCAGCGTCCACGCGCTTTGCATCGGCGCGCCTATCCTTCCCAATCCGTTCGATCAGATGGCGGCGCTTCCCCCTGAAGCGCGCCGCGATCCCTCAGGTGCGTTTGCCGCGCTTCAAGCGTTTGTCCTCGCGCATGCCTTTGTCTCGAAACCGGCCCCTGCTTCCGGCAGACATGCGCCAGCGTCCATCCCCATGATGCGGAAACGGCGGGGAACCCCCCGCCGTTCCGCCTGCTTCCGTGGTCAGGATTCGCCGCCGTACACGTCGAACTTGAAGTACTTGTCGTTGATTTCCTTGTACTTGCCGTTGGCGCGGATGGCCTTGATCGCCGCGTTGAAGTCCTCGCGCAGCTTGTCTTCGCCCTTGCGGATGGCAATGCCGGCACCCGGGCCGTGGATCTCTTCCACCGGCGTGATGGTGCCGATCAGCTTGCAGCAGGCGCCTTCCGGCGAATCGAGGAATTGCTGCAGCACCACGACGTCGTCATTGGCGGCGTCGAGACGGCCGTTCTCCAGGTCGAGCTGGTATTCCTGCGCGGTCGGATAGGGCTTGATGGTGGAGTCGGTATAGGTCTTGGTGGAATAGTTGAAGTGCGTGGTCGAAGCCTGCACGCCGATGGTCTTGCCGGCGAGGTCTTCCTTGGTCACGCCCTTGATGTCGCTGTCCTTCGGCGCCACGATGGCCGGCGGCGTGTTGTAGTACTTGTCGGTGAAGTCGACCTTCTCCTTGCGCTCGGGCGTGATCGACATGGAGGCGACGATGGCGTCGAACTTGCCGGCCTGCAGGGCCGGGATGATGCCGTCCCAATCCTGGGCGACGAATTCGCATTTCACCTTCATCTCGTCGCACAGCGCCTGGGCGATGTCGATGTCGAAGCCTTCCAGCTTGCCGTCGGAGGTGAGGTTGTTGAACGGCGGATAGGCACCCTCGGTGCCGATCTTCAGCACTTTTTCCTGTGCCTGGGCAGCGCCCAGCGCCAGCATGGCGGCCGACGCCGCGAGCGCGATACGCAGTGCAATACGCATGATGTTCCTCTCTGCATGTACCGTCCGTCGTTTCAGACGGCTTCTCGTGAGCGGCGCTCCCGTCCGCCCGCTGGCCCGGATACTCCCACTCTTTTCAGGAAAAAAGCAACTGCAAAACAGTCGCGCCGCGAAACGCCCGGCCTGCCGTTGGGTCATGTGGCAGAACCGGTCCTCAGCTCGCTGGCACGCTCCACGAAATCGGCGATCGCGGCGATGTCGTCGAGGTCGAAGACGGGCAGCGCCTCGCCTTCCTGCGGAAAGTCGGCGGCCACCGCCACGATGTTGGGGTCGCTGGCCGAAAGCGGCGTGCGGTCCCTGGCATCCAGCCGCCGCGTCTCGATCTTCCGGTGTCCCTCGCGCTTGTAGCCTTCCACTATGACGATGTCGGCCGGCGCCAGCCGGGAGAGGATCGCGTCCAGGGCCGGCTCCTCCTCGTCGCGCAATTCGTGC
>ERZ778021.2471-NODE-2471-length-16351-cov-7.366716_pt1 | contig 16351 bp, 15 predicted proteins | sample MGYA00375751_ERZ778021 | MGnify/ENA primary metagenome ERZ778021 (study PRJEB29350, sample SAMN05389814) | bioreactor metagenome | isolation source: Thiocyanate stock bioreactor | place: South Africa: University of Cape Town | collected 2013-08-29 ... | reverse complement strand
CCCGAAGCGGCCGTTCCTTTCAACCTGCCCCTGGCTCCGGCAAATACCGGATCTATCAATACCACCCAGCTCACTTACGGCGCAGGGTTGCAGAATTATATTGTCGACAATGCCGGGAACATCGAATTTCCGGTTTTGGGAACTCTTCATGTGGCTGGGCTGACTCGCGTACAGGTACAGAACCTTATCAAAAGCAAGATTTATCCGCAGTTTCTAAAGGAAGAGCCTGTTATCAACGTGCGTTTCCAGAACTACAAAATATCCGTTCTGGGCGAAGTGGCCCGTCCGGGATCCTTCACTGCTACCAACGAACAGTGTACCCTGTTTGACGCGCTCGCTATGGCGGGCGACCTTACCATCTATGGTAAACGCGAAAACGTGATGCTTATCCGCGAATATGCCGACGGCAGCAAGGGTGTATACCGTATCAATCTGCAAGACAAGGATCTGGTGCTCAATCCCCAGATTTACTACCTGCAGCAGAACGATGTGTTGATAGTAGAACCAAACAAAACCAAGGCACGGGCATCCAGCATCGGTTCGTCCGAAACCTTTACCATATCCATCGTATCCACGCTTATTTCTGTGGCAACCCTTATTATTACCGCCACCAGATAAAAAATGCATATTAAAACTCAATAACCCAAGGGAATGCAAAACGATATCAACAACCCTGTTTCCAATGTCCGCGACGAAGAGGAGCTGGACATCCGCAGCATTGTGCTCAAATATATTTCATACTGGCGATGGTTCATCGTCAGTATTTTCTTTTTAAGTGCAGTAGGTATAATCTACCTCAAGAGGCAGAATAATATCTACGAAAACAATGTAATCGTGCTTCTCAAAGACGAGAATACGGCTACCGAAGAGATGCTGCTCCTGCAGGATCTGGGCATGAGTGCCGGCAAGAACAACATCGAGAACGAAATCGCCCTGTTCAGATCGCCGGACCTTATCACCAAAGCCGTAACCTCCCTCGAACTGTACACCACCTACCGTAAAGTAACCCGCTGGAGTTTTAACGACAACGAACTGTACGGCAATGCCCCCCTTTACATCCGGTGGGAAGATATGGAACCTAAAAAGATTCCTGCACCGGTAACCTTTACCTTCACCCCTCAGGGCAAAGGTTTCGAGGTATCCGGTCAATACGAAGAAATACCTTTTCACGGACGAATCGACACCCTTCCGGTTTACCTCAAGCTTCCCATGGGGCGCTTCTATGTGAGCCGCAACAACGAGATTGATCCGGCTTATAAACAAGAACCCTATACCTTCGAGGCAACTATATCCAACCCCTCTGCGCTTGCCAGACGCTTGTCGGCCGAGCTGAAGGTAACCCCGTCGGCCAAGCAATCGTCGGTTCTTACCCTCAGTATCCAGAGTGAGATAAAGAAGAAGGGGCGCGACTTCCTGCAACAGTTGGTCAACTTCTACAACGAAGATGCCACTAACGATAAAAACATGGTAGCCCACAACACAGCCGTTTTCATTGAAGAGCGTATCAAGGAGATCTCTGTCGAATTGGGTAGTGTAGAGAAGCAGGTGGAAGATTTCCGTCAGCAGAAACAGATCACCGATATCCAGGCCGAGGCCCAGCTTTACCTGGGGCAGACCGGTCAAAACGAGCAAAAGCGTGTGGACATCGAGACCCAGCTCAACCTTACCCGCTTTGTAGAAGACTTTATCGCCCGCCCGGCCAATGCCAACAAGCTTATCCCCAACCTCGGGGTGACCGACGCCGGACTGGTATCCGTAATCAACGAATACAACCAGCTGCTGCTTATGAAGGAGCGGCTCGAATCTTCTTCATCAGATAGTAACCCGGCGTTGATTCAGATGAAGCAACAGGTGTCAGGTATGCGTCAGAGCATCCAGTCTTCGTTGGCCAACGTGCGCCACGCCTCCGAAATTGCGCTGCGCGACCTCAACAGACAGAATACCGTAACCAACGCCCGCATCCAGGATATCCCGGCGGTGGAGCGCGAATATAAAGATATTTTACGTCAGCAGGAGGTTAAGAACAACCTCTTTGTATTCCTGCTGCAAAAACGCGAAGAGACCGCCCTTACCCAGGCAGCGGTGGCCCCCAAGGCCAAAATCGTGTCCGAACCCTATTCGGGTGATACACCGGTTGCCCCCAAACGGGCTGTTATCCTGCTGGCCTTCTTTCTGGTAGGCTGTGTTCTTCCGGTGGGAGCCATCTTCGTGCGCGATCTATTCCACACCTCCATCGAAAGTATGGACGATCTGGCACCACTAAAAGACATCGATGTGATTGGCGACATCCAGGCAATCACAACCCCCATGGAAACAGCCCTGGTGGTACAGGCCAACGACGACAGTCCCGTTACCGAGCTTTTCCGTACCCTGCGTAACAACCTGTTGTTTATGCTTAACGAGCCCAACAAGAAGGTGGTGATGGTCACCTCTACGGTACCCGGCGAAGGAAAGACCTTTGTCAGTATCAACCTGGCACGCAGTCTCTCGTTAATGGATAAAAAGGTGCTGCTTATCGGAGGCGATATCCGCAACCCTAAGCTATCTCACGATTTAGGTATCCCCAAGGTGAATATCGGATTCTCAACCTACCTGGCAGGTATGGCTCACGGTGTAGAAAAAGTTACAGAAGTATTGTACCCCAACTTCCACATCATGCAGGCTGGTCCGGTACCCCCCAATCCCAATGAATTACTATCCAAGCAAACATTGAACGATCTGTTTGACGGACTGCGTGAAGTGTACGATTATATCATCATCGACTCTGCACCGGTAGGTGTGGTGTCAGACTCCTTCATGCTCAACCGCGTGGCCGATGTAACCTTGTATGTAATGCGCGAACGTGTAACGCAGAAAGATGCCGTAAACTTTGTAAACAGCATCAAGCGCGACAACCGCCTTGCCGGAGTCACCGTGGTGCTCAATGGTACCACCCCTCAGGGTAAGTACGGCAGTTACAAATATGGCTACAAGTACTCGTACCGCTACGGTTACAGTCAGAAGTACGGTTACGGAAAATCCAAGAATGCATAAAAGCAAAGCATCCGATTCTCACGAACCGGATGCTCTTTATAACCAAAACCTTAACTATAAAAAATAACACTTATTGTGTTACTGTTTTTCTATGCCCCAAATGTATGAAACAATTTAATATTTACAAACATTTTTTTTATGTTCTTCAACACGTAATCTAATAAAAGTTTACAAATATATCCTTCACATATCCCTTTAAAGTATTGTATACGAGAAGGAAGTGAAGGATATTTTAGATAATTTACGAATCAGCGTGATACAGGCTGCTTAATATCCAGCTTTTCGAATTCGGAATTCTGGCTGATGAATTCGGGGACGATCTGCTTCATCTGCAGTACCGTATCAAGCACCAGGCCTTGACGGGCCACTTGTGTTAACGAATCAATCCGGGGTTCAATCTCCTGGTAGTTATACTCACGTACTTTGGCTACCCTGATTTTTTCGTGTGGGGTAGGGAGGGTATTCTCTTCGTTACTTAATAGTTCTTCGTATAATTTTTCGCCGGGACGCAGACCTGTATAAGAAATCTGTATATCCACATCGGGCTCGAAGCCGGCCAGTTCGATCATCCGTCGGGCCAGGTCGGCTATCTTTACAGGTTCGCCCATTTCAAAGATAAAGATCTCGCCACCCTTGCCCATGGTACCCGCCTCCAGCACCAGCCGGCACGCCTCGGGGATGGTCATAAAGTAGCGTATGATGTCCGGATGGGTCACCGTAATAGGCCCTCCCTTCTCAATCTGTTCGCGGAAGCGCGGAATCACCGAACCGTTGCTTCCCAGCACATTTCCAAAGCGCGTGGTGATAAACTTCGTTACACCCGGATGGGTGCCGTTCTTGATGGCCGTAGCCAGACTCTGCACATATATTTCGGCCAACCGTTTGCTGCATCCCATCACATTGGTGGGATTCACGGCCTTGTCTGTCGATACCATCACAAACCGCTCCACCCCGTACTTCACGGCATGATCTGCCATGTTACGCGTACCCCGCACATTCACCCGAATGGCCTCGCAGGGATTGCTCTCCATCAACGGCACATGCTTGTAGGCTGCCGCATGGAATACCACCTGGGGTTTAAACCGGTCGAACACCGCATCAATGCGCGACTCGCTGCGCACATCACCAATCACAGGCCTGAACTTCAGTTCCGGAAACTTCTCCTCCAGTTCCAGTCGCAGGTTATGCATGGGCGTCTCCGCCGAGTCAAACAACACCAGCTTGCGGATGCGGAAGCGTGCCAGCTGCCGGCAGATCTCGCTCCCGATGGAGCCCGCCGCACCAGACACCAGCACCACTTTGCCCTCCAGGCTATCGGCAATCTCCTGCAGGTTGATCTTAATCTCGTCGCGGCCCAGTAAGTCCTCGATATGAACCGGACGGATGGATCGTTTAACGCCGCCATCCACCAAATCCTCCATGGGAGGCATCACCAACGTACGCAGGTTCAGCTTCTCGCAGTGACGAATCAAACGGTTTTGTTCTTCTTTGGCCTCTTTGGGATTGGTAAACAAAATCCCGTCCAGGTTATTTCTTTTAATCAGGCTGGCAAGCTTTATTTTGTCTTCAATATAATACACCGGCAGTCCGCCTATGCTCATCTGTTTCCCCTTCGAACCATAAATGATATACCCCATGGCCTTATACATGTTAAGATAAGCCTGGGTGTTCAGGTATACAGACGATATGCTCTGAGGGGTGGTACCATATATAAGCAAGTTTCGTTGCTGCTTGTTGTTGCTAGCCAATATAAAATTATACAGGTTGATCAGCATTACACGCAGCGACAGCATCAACCCACCGGTAGCCAGCGAATCGATAAAGAAGCAGAGAATCCAGAACTTGATGGGTTTTGGAGCCCCGAAAAAGTAGATCAGGGTGATGAGCACAATCGATTTAACGAACGAAGCCGAACCCAGGCGCCACAATTCCTGCAGCGTGGAGTGGCGAACCACCCCCCTGTAGGGACGGAAAATCATAAAAGCCACTATGCTTGCTACACCGGAGAAGAACACCATGCGTATAAACACACCTAAATCCACATGAATGCCGATGGCATACTGAAGCAGGATGATGGTAAAAAGGGATACAGAAACGGCGGTAACCAGGTCGGCACCAAATACAATCCAACGGCTCAGGTATTTGAGTTGGGCCAGATTATTAAGTCTTTCTTGAACAATTCTTTTCATTAAGTCTTTCGTAAAAAGGGAAAACCGGTAATTAATAGAATATACGAATAAAATAGTTTCACCCTGCAAAGTTATTACATTTCCTTCAACTAAAAAATTATTATTGGGTATAAAAGCAAAATATCCGATTCTCACGAACCGGATACCTTTTTTTAACCAAAACCTTAACTTAAATATAAGAGAAAGGCACCGTAGTACCGTGTCTTATATCGTACTGCAAATATAAGGCACTTTTCTAAACTACCAAACATATTTTATATGTTCTACAACAGTTTATTTATCAGTTCGATTGCTTGTGCAGATAGAATATATTTGTTAATGCACATCCGGGATGGGATATAAAAGCAAAATATCCGATTCTCACGAACCGGATATCTCTATTTTAACCAAAACCTTAACTAACATAAGAGAAAGGTACTGTAGTACCGTGTCTTATATCGTACTGCAAATATACGGTAGTTTTCCAGACTACCAAACTTATCTTAGATGTTCTATAACACTTTATTTATTAGTTCGTTTGGTTGTTTATGTGGAATATAATCTTAACGGGCTGCCATGGCCTGTACATGCAGGTGGAAGTAGCGACGTTTAAACAGCACATAAGCGATACTCAGAATAATCAGAACCACAGCCACATACGTCCAGTGATGATCTCCGGAGTACAAGAAAGCACCCCCTATGGCAACCTGCAGCACCGCATACAACCCAGACACCATAACGTGCGGAATTTTCAGCTCGTTGGCCATCAATTGGTAGGCATGTTTGCGATGGGGATTAAAAATATTCTCTTTCAGCATCAAACGGTGCACAATAGTAAGCACACTATCCACGCCGTACACCGCCAGAAAAACGATCCAGCTCAGGTCGCCCGTCTTCAATATAAGCGTACCCAGCACATACAACACGATAAACGCCATACTTACCGAACCCACATCCCCGGCAAAACAGCGCGCCCGGGTTCGGAAATTAAAGAAGTTGAACACCAATACCGAAATCAGGCTCACGTACAGGAAATCCGCATCCATAAACGGTACCACAAACCCATTCACATAGGTAAGCAACCCCAGCACCGCCAGGCTGTACCCACCGGTAATCCCGTTTATGCCATCCATAAAGTTATACGCATTGATGATACCCGTGCAGAACACCAGCGCGATGGGAATATACCACCACGGATAACTGCCAAACAACTCCCACTGGGCAAACAGCAGCAACATCGCTGCAAAGTGAAACACCAGCCGCACCTTGCTCGACACCGGCTGCACGTCGTCCACCATACTGATACCCGCAATAAGGGTAAGCCCCACGCGGAACCACGGATCGTTCAGCCCAAAAAACAAGATATACACCAATCCCCCCAGGTAAAAGATAACACCTCCGCCACGCAGGGTAACCCGCTGATGCGAACTGCGCGCGTTAGGCTTATCCACTATATTCAACTTGCGGGCCACCTGAAAGTAAGCCAGCTCCAGCAAAAACAAAATAAAAGCAATATATACGTAAATCATGATCACCCTTTGAAACTATTCAACGTAACCAACAACCCCTCGCGGGCACTCACCGGAAGCTTCGTTACCCCCAGAGCACCCTTAATCTTGGCGTTGCTCACCACATAACTCTCTGTAAGCTTCTGCAACCGGTCCCTGTTCAGCGGCAGACGAAGCACTCCACCCACCGAAGCCAGACCCAGCATCAACCCTTTGGGCAGATGCCAGATGCGAGCCTTACGGTCCAGCGACTCACATATCACACTAATCAGCTCGTTGGTAGAAAGCGCCTCGTCGTCACCCATATGATAAATACCCGAAGGCACATTACCCGTAACCAAGCCCTCCATTACAAAACACAGGTTGCCTATGCTTGTAAACGACCGTCTATTCTCGAAAGCCCCCAGCGGCCAGGGGATCCCCCTGCGCACCACGCTGTACAACAAATTAAGGTTCCCCTTGTTGCCCGGCCCGTGAATCATACACGGACGCAAGATATACACCCGTTTGGAAGCATCCGCCCCCATGTCAAAGTTCTCATTGATATATTTCTCCGCCGCAATCTTGCTCTCGCCGTAGGGTCCCACCGGCCAGGGAATCACCTCCTCGGTAAGCACCTCGTTGTCGCCTACGGAATTGGCAGCAGCCTTCACCGAGCTGAAAAACACAAACCGGGTAGCACCTGAAGCCAGGAAATAATCGAACACCCGTTTGGTGAGCCCTGTATTGATATCGAAATACAGCTGCGCTGCACTTTTATTCTTGGTATCGTGCGCCTTACCCGCCAGGTGGATAATCACATCCATGTGCGGAATCCGTTTGGCATCCAGATCCTCCCAGGTGAACGTCTTAACCACCCCCGCCACAGCCGGCGCCACAATATCCAGCCCATAGACAGCATGCTTGCCACCCATGGCCTTCACCAGATTGGAACCCACAAACCCGTGGACTCCCGTTATAAGTATGTTCATTTGTGTAAAATTAAAGTCGATTTGTTATAATGAGACTTTAGCTAATGAGTCGAATTTGTATGTAGTTTGTCAGAATAATTGTTGAAAATCGAATAAATAGATAAATTTCTGATAAAGTGAGCCAACTATGAGCCAACTATGAGCCAACTATGAGCCAACTTACGAGCCTATTAAAATATATTCCGACTTATATTTTGGCATTTTGATTTATTAAAGTCGTGGCTATTGAGGAAACTAAAACACACTCTGAAATAACTCAAAATGAGAATCTGCTGGAGTAAATCAGGAAATCTTTCTTAGTAATTTCGTATTCAATATTTATTCAGTAATTTTTATATTGGATTTCAACGTTTCAGCTAATCCTGTCATATTAATTGTAGGAAGCAATATTAATGGAATTCCAGAAAGAGCCGATAGAGATGAAAGATAAGCTCTGATGTAGGGGAATAAAATAGCAGGACCATTTATACAAAAAAACTGCATAGAATCTTCAATAGATCCTTCATATTTAAATAGTCCGATAGCACAAAGTTTTATTTTAAATGATTTGTTTTTATCACTTACCTCTGTTTGAAGTTTTAGTTCAAATCTTTTGTTTTCTTCATGAATAATTCCGGATGGAGTAAACGAAAAATTGATTTTTTTGCTGATCTCTTTATCTGATACATTAATTTTTGCATCAGTAATAAGATATTTCACAAAGCTAAAAGTTGATTTTTCTACAGAGGTTGACATGCTTTATTTTATTATGCAGCTAGTGCAAGTGGATAATCCGGATTATTTGAACTCTTTTCTATTACCTTACTAATTGCGTCCATGTCATACAAGAAAGCGTTTAGTTCTTCATTCAACTCATAGAAATTTACATTTGTTTTATCCAAACAACCCGAAAAGCAATTCGCATTGTCTGTAAACTTGTAAAAAGATTCGTCCGAACCAAACAAAACAATTTGTTCCGGGTATTTGGATTCTAAATCAATGGCAAATAAATTTTCATCCTTGCAATATGCCTCATTTGTTTCAACTTCTGTCTGAGGATATACTCCAATATAATGAATTTTTCTTTTTGAAGAATATTCATATTTAAAACAGATCCATGGATAATCAATGATCATCTTTTGCATCCAATTGGTAATATATGTTTTGATATTCATAGTTTTTTAATTATTTCGTTTAGCGTATATTGAATGTTTTTGGATCTTTGTATACTTACCAAACTCTCCTCAGCTGTAAATTGTTCATCAGAATAATCAGCACGCCTCCTGTCCGCTTTTAATATTTGATATTCTGTACGGAATTTCCTGGCATAAGTACTGTCGTGTAACACTCTTTCATATACTTGTTGATATATAAAGATGTGACTGCCAGCATTATTGTAATTGTCTTGATCAATATAGTTAATTGAGTTATGAGGATGTTTATTAAGGAAATGCTTCATAGAAAAGAAACTACTATAATAAGAACAATGAACACTCGTTGTATACATTCCGCAATCAATTAATTTTTGAGCAGCTTTTAAATTCTCTAAAGATTTTACTTCTATTTTGGGCATTTCAATAATAGCTAATATATTCAAGGCATTCGGGGTACAAAGGTAAAAATTAAAATCAATTACTACAACCTATGTCTTTTTTTATAAATCTATTGTACAAAACCCCTTTCTTTTCAAACAAACCCACTTTTTTCTTGCGAAAACTCATTAGTTCGTAATTCATTTCTAGATGGTTTATATTTGGCACCATTAATTATTTGATAGTTTAAGTAAATAATTTAGTTATGTCTGTCTTTTTCAATTATTTCCCAAACTTCAGATGCTTCAAATACTTCTTTATTTTTTCTAATTTCATTCAATATTTTTTCTTGTTGAAAATCCGAAGCCTTTTCCATACTATTTACTAGATTTATTCTATTTTTAAAAAAACTTCCAAAAAAACTTTCAATTATAGTTGATTGACCTGTGGCTGATATTACCCCTCTAATTGGGTTGATTTTGAGCCCAATTAACGGATTAGAGTCCCATCCTCTTAATATACCAAAGAAAAAGAACCGGGAAAACTTTGCATATACTACACACTTGTTATTTTCATCTGCAAAAATGGTTGTACCATCTAATTGCCTGCAAAAATAATATTCTACACCATCCATATTGTAATCATGACTATGAAATCTGTCTGTAATAAAAATATGTACATTGTCAAAATCAATAGGATATATACCTTTGTAGAGGAATTCTCTCCATTGTTTTTCGGCATTAAGCATAGTTTGATAATGTTTAAAATCAGATATAGCCGGATTTCGCAACTCTAATGTTAGTATTCTCCATAACATGGAAAGAGCAAAATAATAGAGGTTTTCATTATAATCAATTGTGATTGTTGAGTTGTTTAAATAAGGTCTGAATATCTTTTCTGCAAACCATTTTTCCCTTATACTAAATAATTGTTCAGCCTCTTCACCCAACAAAGGAATTTTGTAACCATCTTGTTGTCTTCTATTCGGTGTGACTACTCTTCTAAGATAAGTTGAACCTGTCTCTTTCATCCATTCAATTACGAATTTTGGATAAATATGGGATAGTTTTAATTCTGTTTCTTTTTTAGTTAAGGCACAAGTCCCTTTCATGCTTACATGGATTTAGTAGTGATTTATTAGTTGTGGTTGTTTAATCGAGATTTAAAATATTCATAGAACCAAACCAGTCTATGGCTTTATCAATTATTGGTTGAGACGGATTATGAAAAAACACGGCTAGATTTTCTTTCGAACGAGTACAACAAACGTAAAAAATCTTTTGAGTTCTTGCTAGTATTTTGGGAAATGATGCTAGTTTACTTTTAGTTTTTGATTTGCCAGCATTAAGTTCTGCTAATACATTTTCGGAATTAAATAAATAATTAAAATTGTAATCATTCCAATCACCGTTATCTAATATCACAAGTACGTTATTATATTCACGCCCTTTTGTTTTATGCTGTGTAGAAAAAGGAGTTGAGCCTTCTAAATATTTATATAATTGCTGAAATTCTTCATATTTTACATCTTTTACCCTATTGTAAATATATTCATACTCTCTCTTGAATTTTTCGAGGTTATCATCCATAAGACAAATATTATTTGTATGAGCATCGTAAATAATTTCGCCAATTGTTTTGTCCTGGACATTACTAAGCTCCTCAATTTTCTGTTTTAAATCTCTTTTATCTTGAATGCAATTAATTATATAATTAGTCTTGCGAAGAAACTCATTATACATTCCATCGTTATATAATTGAATGATGTTTTGAATTTTAAAAAGATGTTTTATTAAATTATCTCTTTTCGATCCCTTTTTACTTTCTTCATCCTCACTTTCTTTTTTATCATCAATAAGGGAATCTTTATCAAGATAAATCCTTCTTACCTCTGAAAAAGGTTTGTCTTTAAGTGAATCATAAAGATGCTTGTTGTTTGGGCAACTCAGTATTACCTCTTTTTTTAATTGTTTAGATATATGCCTTAGCATAAATTTATCTACCACAGAATCGAATGAATCATTTTCATCAAAAATAATATCAGGCACTCCTTTGTTTTTATTATCCTTTATTTTTCTAAGAATATCATTTTTAAGTTTTATAATTGGATCTTTATCATAAATATCCATTAATGTCTTAAACCCTGCCTTTTTTGCAATAAGATTATGGGTTAAATTCAATTCTTTGGTTTCAAGAGTATCTTCAAAGTTCCATCCATAATTGTCTTTTAAATAATTTCGAACTGTAGTTAAATCTTCATTTGTCGAATATATAAATTTAATGGATCCTTCTTTAACTTGCCCATTCTCCATGTTTGGAGCTTTATTATCTTCAGAATGTGTTTGAATTAAACCATCAGTCCTTAATCTATTTGCAAGTTCATAAATAAGTTTAGGATTTCTTCTATTCTGTTCTTTTTTGACCTCCTTCACTTTACCATCTTCTTCTCCTTTATATGTGTTTATATCTCCTATTCCATCGTCATATATAGATTGCATAGCATCACCAAAAAGTCCAATGATGTTTTTTTTATTACTTCTTTTTAAGTGTTCTAAAAAAATGCGAATAACCTCTTCTTGGGAATCTTGGTATTCATCAATGAAAATAAATTGATATTTGTCGATAAGGATATCCCTTAAGTTTTTATATTTTTCGAACATTTTATTCGCAACAATCAAAACTTCGTCATGAGAAATTATCCCATCTTTTATTTTAATATATTCCAAATATTGAATGCCTTTTCCGCAATAATCGAAAAAATCGGCAGGTACAGATTCTTCTTGATTATTTGCTATCTTCTTACAATCCGGATCATTTATTAATTCGATTAGTGTAATTTTTATTTCATTTTGAAAGTGCTTTATTTCATCCCACAAAAAATCATGAATAGTTGATACCCTTAAATTTTTGTGATTAACGCGAGATTCAATTTCTTTGACTGCAGCGTTAGTAAAAGTCATACATGCAATTTTTGCCGTGGGGTTTTCTTCAATTACTTTTTCTATAACTTCGACTAGCGAATATGTCTTTCCACTTCCGGCTCCACCGCTAAGTAGAAAGTTTTGCCTATTATTGATATGCTCCAATATTTGGTGAAGCTCATCCTTTTTTTCTGGATTTAGTCTTGTTTTAGCCATACTAATCCTTCTTTAATATATGCAGGTACGACCCAGTCTTCAAAATCATTTTTAGCACTTAACAAAAGAATGTCAATAGCAAATGTTCCTTTGCTATCTATGCAGCTCTGTGCAAGCTCCCATGCATCCGAACCATCAAAAAATAATTTCTTATTTTTGAGTCCTTTAAAACTGGATAAATTATTTTTAATAAATAATTTATTCTTTGGTATGCAGAAAAATGCATCTTCAAAACTTCTGCCACAATAACCATTTTCTAATGTTTGATAACAAATTTGGACTATTCCAGAATGATGGCTTTTCCAATTTGTTTTTTTTATAAATCTCTTCTTATTCAGAGCTAATTCTCTTAATCTTTCAAAAGAAATTTCTTTAAAAAAAAAGTTTAGTGTAGGATTCGACGTATTTTCTCCTTCTGATACCCTGCAAAGACAATCAGCATACTTAATTTTACCTTTTTTCGAATGTATTGGGTTGCCAGCATGATCTAAGGAAATAACTCTTTTTGTTGAATCAATATCCGTAATAATCAATGATTTTACGCCTATTAAATTTATGAATCGCTCAAATATATTAGCATAACTTCCAACTTCTACAATTGAAATGTTTTGTGATATCAATGGATTATCTGGATACTCAGTATCAATTTTTTTCATCATAGCTGGTAAAAGAATTCTCTCAGTGTCTCCTTCAATAAAAATGGCTTTATCGGCAAAAAACAATTCAGATCTGTTAAGAGTTAGATATTGCCTTAAGAATCTATAATTTTCTTCTTCACCATTTGATACGTACTCTTTTTCCAAATCCTTTAAGTTTTTGGCTATTGATTCATTTCTATTTTTCTTTTTAATGTATTTTATATCATTAAAGTCGCTATCCTTAACAATATGGCTTGAGTGCGTGCTTATAATATATTGTAACTTTCGCTCAATAGATATTGGATCTTCACCAATACGAGCAATAGTTTTTGTTATACCGTTTCCTAACAGTTTCTTTATATTTTTAATAAAAACACATTGCATTTGCGGATGGGTATGTGCTTCTGGCTCCTCAATAAAAAGTAAATTTATATCAGATGGCTTTTCATTTTTTCCTTTCTCAAACTCCTTAATAAGTATTTCTAATTCAAAAATCATACTTATCAAATTCATATAACCTAAGCCATTATAATGTTCGGGTAATTTATTATCTCCATCATGAGAGTATACAACAGTTGTATTTCCTTCCAGCAACTCTTTATGTTGGAGTGTTGAAACAATATCAATAATTGATTCATTGCTTTTCATGCCCCCTAAATCGCTAATTTTTGTTATGATATTGCTAAATAATTCTTTATAAATATTTGACAATTTATCATCTGTAGCAGCTAATTGATCTTTGAATTTCTCAACTTCAGCTATCTTTACTTCATCATCTTCAGATTTTCTATATATTGATGAGGTTTGTTTCGACAATGTCTTATTAGAATCTTTATTAGCAACATCTCTTTTCGCGCTAACATATTTGAAATTAATTATATCTCGAATATTGATTTTTTCTTTATCTAAATTTAATGTGTTTTTTAAATCAATTTCTTTGGTCCTATGATTATACTTAATTGATTTCCTGAGGTGTTTAAAATATTTAGAGTAGTTGTGTTTAAAAAAGTAATTAAATTCTTTTGGCTTGTATTGGTTATCATTTTGTTTTTTACTATTTTCATTTTCTAAAAAATCCTTGTAATCTAATTTAAATTTATGATGGTCACTCTCAAATAATATATATTCAAATCCTAATACTATCATATTATTATCTGGATCCAAATCCATCATTACCTTACTAATATTAGATAAATCATCTGTTGCCTCGTAATCAATATAAATATATAATTTTATACCATCAGAAATTAATTCTTCTCCATTTAAACTATTTTTCAACGATTCCTTAAAATTAAGATTAAAATCGTCATTTGAAAATCTACTAAGGTCGGTTGAATTTAAGAATTTTTCTATAACAGATAAGATTGATGTTTTACCTGTATTATTTTTTCCAATAATCAAAGATAAATCGCTTTCTAAGTCAAGCGAAAAATCTTTCAGTAGACGATAATTGTTGATTACAATCCGGTTAATTTTCATAAAAATATTGTTTCTGCTTTTCTATCTTTCAGACTTACTTTCAATTACCTATAAGCCATCTCTCAACTTTAGTAATGATTTGTATGTGTTAGATAATGCATTATTTACATCTATTCAATTCTAGGCATAGTGAATAGGAATCATATACACATTATCGTTTAGGAACATATGTTTTATTACCGTTGCTATTGATATAATATTGGCCTCCTTTGCTGCCGGAATATATTGTTTTTCCACTCCCGTAATTTAAAGCATCGGTCGAGTAGTCTTTAGCTCTGGTGCCGATTGTTCCGTTTGTATGATTATAATTGTTTTTGGTTGAGAAATTATCCCAATTCGTATCATTATTATTTGTTTTATAATGAGACTGAACATGTGTACCATCGCTTCTGGTATAACCGCTTTGGTACCTGATGTCAGAACTAGTACCGGTATTGTAAACAGAAGAAGAATTTGAGTAATTACTGCCACCATAAATTGATTTGTTGGCTTTGTATCTCATGTCTGGAGTACCATCCTTTTTATACTGTGCGTTTGCCCCAAATGCAAAACTTAAAACGATTAATAAAGCTAAAATTAGTTTTTTCATAAATAAAGGAATTTATTAGTTTATATAAAATAAAATAGTGTCAATGTATACTGTATTGTTTTCAATAATTAACAATGCTATAGTAACGAAATTTATTATAGGTTATTATACTTCCTCAATATTAATCTATTCACTTAATGACGTATATGGACTAATATATATCTATTATTCTTGCGAAAACTCTTTGATGCGTTGTTCTTCGGTGAGTTTGCATATTAACAGGGTATTGTCTTTTTCGGCGATGATGTAGCCATCAAGGCCCTGAACTACCACTTTCTTGTTTTCGGGGGTATGTACCATACAGTTTGTGCTTTCGATAAGTTTGATGTTTGGTCCGATGGCGGCGTTGTTGGACGCATCCTTTTCGGTACGTTCGTGTAACGAACCCCAGGTACCCAGATCGCTCCAACCGAAATCTGCCGGAAACACATACATATCTTTCGCTTTCTCCATGATGGCATAGTCTACCGAGATACTCTTGCATTTGGGAAACAACTCGTCGATAACCATCTGTTCGATGAGCGAATAAAAAGAGAGCGAAGCATCCTCCATAATTTCGGCAATATCCGGTTGATGCAACTGCATTGCACGGATAACCGTCTGCACGTTCCAAACAAAGATACCCGCATTCCAATAATAATTAGGCTTCGCAATATACCCGGAGGCAAGTTCGGGAGTAGGCTTTTCGCGGAAAGCGCTTACCCTGTAAACCTCCGCATTCCCGGGCGAAGCACCCTCACTATCCGCCTCAATATACCCATAGCCCGTTTCCGGTCGGCTTGGCTTCATACCCAGGGTAAGAATCGCACTGCTATCCTTTGTAAACGACAGAGCCGAAGTAATCACCCGCTGAAACTCTGCAGTATCCATTACCACATGGTCGGCAGGCGTAACCACCAGATTCGCCTTGGGATAACGCATGGCAATCTTCCAGGCCACATAGGCAATACACGGAGCCGTATTACGCATACAAGGCTCCAGCAAAATATTCTCTTTCGGAATCTCCGGCAGTTGCTCACGTACCAGTGTAGCAAAACTCTTGGAAGTAACCACCCAGATATGCTCCGGCGGACAAACCCCTTTAAAGCGATCGGCCGTAAGCTGAATCAAGGTACGTCCACATCCCAATACATCGATAAACTGTTTGGGCCTTTCGGGTGTACTCATGGGCCAGAACCGGCTACCAACCCCCCCGGCCATTATTATAACGTGATTTGTATTTGATTTCATTGGTTAAGTTATTAGTGTAACTGTCTTAGCTGATATACCAGCTGTACATCTTGTCAATTCCTTCTTGTATCTCTATCTGATGACACC
>ERZ778021.2470-NODE-2470-length-16362-cov-5.678114_pt1 | contig 16362 bp, 18 predicted proteins | sample MGYA00375751_ERZ778021 | MGnify/ENA primary metagenome ERZ778021 (study PRJEB29350, sample SAMN05389814) | bioreactor metagenome | isolation source: Thiocyanate stock bioreactor | place: South Africa: University of Cape Town | collected 2013-08-29 ... | reverse complement strand
CCCCGCCGTTCGCGCAGCACCCGCTTGCCCTACCGGATGATCGGGCCGCTTTCCGGCTCGGGGGTGTCCTCGAAGGAGCCGAGGACCGGGGGGCCGTCGGGGGTGAAGGTGAGGAGTTGGACGCCGGACGGAGTCGCGGTGGCTTGCTCGAGGTGGAACTTGGTCGGGGGGATCGGGCCGTCGAAGAGGCGGGCGCCGCGGCGGAGGACGACCGGGAAGACGAGGAGGTGGTGGCGGTCGACGAGGCCCGCGGCGAGGAGGGCCTGGGTCAGCTCGATGCTGCCGTGGACCTGTATCTCGCGGCCGGGTCGGCGCTTCAGCTTGGTGACGGCCTCGGTGAGGTTGCCGTCGAGGAGGGAGGCGCCGTCCCAGGCGAGGTCGGTCAGGGTGCTGGAGACGACGTGCTTGGGGAGGGTGTTGAGGGCGTTGGCGATCGGGTTCGCCGGGTCGGCGCCGGGCCAGTGGCCGGCGAAGATCTCGTAGGTCTTGCGGCCGAGGAGGAAGGCGTCGGCGCGGGCGAAGTTCTCGCGCACGGCGCGGGCGCCGTCCTCGTCGAAGTAGGGCATCACCCAGCCACCCAGATCGAAGCCGCCGCTCGTGTCCTCCTCGGGGCCGCCCGGCGCCTGGGTCACGCCGTCGAGGCTCATCATCGTGGTCACGGTCAGTTCCATCGTCTGCTCCTTCTGTCGATCGTCCTTATGTAGGGGCGACGAGCGGGGGCGGCCGAAATCGACACGGGTCGCGGGAGGCCGGGGGAGCGCCTTCAGCCGCCCGCCAGGGCAGTGCCGCCGAGGAGCAGGCCGAGGCAGAGGGCCGCGCCGAGGGTGAGGGAGAGGACGGCGGTGGCGAGGGCTCTCGCGACCGCCGCGATCTGCCTCAGGGTGTGCCGCTCGGGACGGTTCGTCTGCATGCCTCGACTCTGCGCGCTGGTGGCGCTCCAGACAATGGGGGAGGCAGGCGTCTCGGGTGGGGATAACCCCAGGGCGCCCGCGGGCCCCGCGATCCGGTGGGCTCCCGGACCCCCGGCGCCTCAGGCGCGCTCGGCCCAGGCGCTGCGCGAGAGCTCGTACAGAGCGTGGTCGCCCAAGGGCGTCAAGACCGTCTCGACGTAGGCCGCGCCGAGGAAATCCTCGACCGCGTGGCGCGTGCGGGCATTGTGGACGCCGACCTGCAGCTCGATCGTCCCGAAGGCGGTGAAGGCGTGGTCGAAGAGGAGGGTCTTCACCTCGAGATAGTCCTCGAGGTTCCAGTAGGGACGGGCGAGGAAGGTGTGGTCGATCAGGATCCGGTCGCCGGCCTCGTCGGGCTCCTCGAAGCGGGAGCTGCCGATGATCTTCCCGTCGGCGTCGGTGACCACCACCGCGCCGCCCGACCCGATCGCATCGGCGAAGAATCGGTCGACCTTCTCGGCCGTCGCCCGGTCGGGCTCGGGATGCTCCTCCCAGATCAACGGGTCGTTGGCGACGGCGATGAAGGCGTCGCGATCCGAGTCGAGCAGTGGGCGCAAGGCGAACCTCGGTCCCTGCAGGGAAGGCTGACGATCGAAGGCCACGCCTTGATGATCGCGCCCCGCGGCAGGTTTGTGTGACCCAAAGCGCTATTGAACAGTTATTCCCGTCTGATCGTCCAGGTCGGTTGACTTGCCCCCGGACGGCTGGGACCTTCGCGACAAACCGCGCAAAAGTGCGCCGAAAGCGAGCCCGGGAGGCACGATGAACGTAACCAACATCGCCGATCTGGAAACGACCGAACTGCGGTCCGGCGCCAGCGACGAGGTGGCCTGGATCGGCGGCTTCTTCGCCTACGGCGGCAAGGACGCCGAGCAGTCGGCGACGATCTACTTCGCGGTGCCGCCGGCCCGGCGCCTCGGCAAGCACGTCGACACGGCCGAGGAGACGCAGCTCGTCCTCTCCGGCGAGGGCGAGCTCCTGCTCGACGAGGGCACGCGCCCGATCCGGACGGGCGACGTCTTCGTGCTCCCGGAAGGCACCTCGCACGACCTCCGCAACACCGGCTCCGAGGACCTGCGGATCATCGCCTTCTTCTCGAAGCCGCAGGTCGAGCAGCATTGGGACGTCGACACCTGGCCGCCGGACGGCTCGAAGATCACCGGCTCGCCGAACCGCGGTTGACGCTCAGCCGCGAGCGTCCCGCCACTGCAGCAGCTCGCGCAGTTCGCCGAGGTCGTAGCGGCCGCCGGAGCTGCCGTCGACTCCCAGCGTCAGCTCGGTGACCCCGGCGTCGACCAGCGCGTCGGCGTGCTTGAGGATCGGATCGCGGGAGCCGATCACCCGCTCGATCGTCGCCGGATCACGGTCGAGACGCGCGCAGTGGCCGGCGAGAACCTCCGCTTTGTGGAGGTAGGTCTCGGGGTCCGCGAAGGTGTGCCAGAGCTGTGCGTGTTCGGCGACGAGGCGCAGCGTCACTTTCTCCCCGGCCCCGCCGATCATGATCGGCATCTCGCCGACCGGCGGCGGGTTCAGCTTCCCCAGCCGCTCCTTGATCAGCGGCAGGTCGCGGGCCAGCGCCCGCAGCCGGTCCGGGGCGGTCCCGACCTCGTATCCGTCCTCGTCGTAGTCGCGCTCGAACCAGCCGGCGCCGATCCCGAGGATCACCCGCCCGCCGCTGAGGTGGTCGATGGTCGAGTGGATGTTCGCCAGCAGCTGCGGGTTGCGGTAGGAGTTGCAGAAGACGAGCGCGCCGATCCGCACCCGCTCGGTCGCCGCCGCCAGCGCGGTCAGCGCCGTCGCCCCCTCGAAGTGCTTGCCGTCGGCATCGCCGTAGAGCGGATAGAAGTGGTCCCAGGTGTAGATCGCGTCGACGCCGAGCTCCTCGGCCTCGCGCCACGCTTCCTGCATCGCTGCGAAGTCGGCTTGCTGGGGCTGGATCTGGACACCGATACGGGTGGACACGCGTGACTCCTTGTTCGACTGGGAGGGCGCGGCCCAGTCTAGGGAGGGGTACTCGCCGGCTTGACCGGCCGCCGCCCTCCACCGCCGCGGAATAGGTTGGGAACCACATGGACCGGGATCGGCTCAAAGAAGTCCAGGGGCCGCTGAAGGAGCGCTACCGCGAGGACGCCGCTCGCCGCCTGTGCGGGGGTGACGCTGCGGGCGGTCTCCACGTCGCTGGGGATCGCGGTCGAGGGCGGGACGGTGCACGCCGAGGGCGACCTCGACTTCCGTGGCACCCTCGCCGTCGATCGTGATGCCCCGGTCGGGTTCCGCGCGATCCGCCTCCGCTTCGACCGGCGGACCGAGGCCGACGAGGAGGAACTCGCGACGCTCCTGAAACTGACCGAGCGCTACTGCGTGGTCTTCCAGACCTTGGCCCGGCCGCCCGAGCTCACCGCGGTGGTCGCCGGCACGACCGCCTAGGGACCCGCGGCCCTGACGCGGGCGCCAGTAGAGGACCGCGACCACCGCGGCGAAGAGGCCGATCGCGGCGAGCAGGCTAATCCTTCGATCGTGCCTACCCGGATGCGTCGGCCTCGACCGGTTTGACGGGCATCGGCCTCCCTCTTGGATGCCGGATTGACTTCAGCAAACTGAAAGATTGGCCTGATCGCGGACAATTCCTAGTAAGTGAGCCAAAACGAGGCCGGGCCGCCGACGAGCCGGGCACGCCAATTCGAAGCGATTTTCCACGCCTGCTACCCGCGGGTGCTCGGCTATGCGATCCGGCGGACCGACGACCGGACCGCCGCCGAGGATGCCGTCTCGGAGACCTTCCTGGTCGCCTGGCGGCGGCTCGAGGACGTGCCCGAGGACGCCTTGCCCTGGCTGCTCGGGACGGCGCGGAAGGTGCTCGCGAACCAGCGCCGGGCCGCCGGGCGCCGCGCCCCGGAAGGCCCGATCGTGCCGCTGGAGGCGGTCGGGGACCCCGATCCGCGCGCCTCGGTCGCCGACCGCGTCGCCGACCGGCAGGCGTTCGCCGCCGCCTTCGGCGCGCTCAGCCCCGGCGACCGCGAAGTGCTGGCGCTGGTGAGCTGGGACGGGCTGGCGCCGCGCGAGGCCGCCACCGTGATCGGCTGCAGCGCCGCCGCCTTCTCCCTGCGCCTCCACCGCGCCCGCCGGCGCCTGCTGAAAGAACTGGCCGATCGCGGACATTCCTTTGGCGAGCGCACGGTGCCGCCGCTCGGCGAGCCGCGGCCCGACGCGCCGGAGGCGATTTGAGCCAGACGATCGAATACCTGAACCGCGAGCTGGAGCTGCTCGACCCGGTGCCCCCGGGGGAGCTCGAGGGAGCGCTCGAGACCGCCGACGCGACCGCGCTGCTGGAGCGGATCCTGGCCCTCGAGGTCGCGCCCGAGCCGGCGCAGGTCGAGGCCGGCGGCCCGCCGCGCCGCGACGGGCGCTCGCGTGCCGCCCGCGGCCCCCGCCCGCTCCGCGCGCCGCACCCCACCGGGCCGCGTCGCGCGGTGGCAGCGCTGGCGCTCGCCGGGCTCGGCGCCGCCGCCGTCCTGCTCCTCATCGTCGGCAAGCAGGGCGACGGCGGTGGCCAAGCCCGGCTCACCGGGGCTCTCGACCGGGCGGCTCTGGTGGCCGCGTCCCAGGCCAGGCCGGCCGCGGCCCAGCCCTTCACCTACCTGAAGACGCGCGAACTCTCGGTGCGCACGACGGATCGGGACCAGCGGACCTGGTCGGTCTTCCAGCGGGCGACGCGCCAGGAATGGGTCGCCTGGGACGGCTCCGGTCGCCTCCGCGTCGCCACCGGTCCGACCCGGTTCGTCGCCGCCGCCGATCGGTCGGCATGGGAAGCCGCGGGCCGGCCCGATTTCCTCGCGCTCGGCTTCAACCCACGCACCGAAGAGCGCTGGGTCGAATCGGGAATGCTCGACCGGCGGGTCGAAGAACTGCCGACCAACCCGGCCGTCCTCGCGACCCAGCTGCGCGACGAAGCCCGCGGCGCCCGGGGAGAGTCGGTCCCGGCGGCGATGCTGCAGACGATCGCCGAAGACCTGCGCAACCCCGCCGCCTCGCCGGAACTGCGGAGCGCGCTCTATGAGGCGGCGCTGCACGTGCCGGGGATCGAATATCTCGGCGCGAAGTCCGACCCGGAAGGGAGGGCCGGGGTCGCGGTGGGCGTGACCAGCGACGACAGGGGCGGCGCGGCGGTGAACACGCTGATCTTCGATCCGCGCACCTCGCGGGTTCTGGCGACGGAGACGGCCTCTCCGGGGCGGGGCGGGGCGAGCCCCGGCGGGCCGCATCTGATGCGGGCGATGGTCTACCTGGCTTCGCGCGGGGCCGACTCGGCCGCCGAGCACGGAGGCGACTGGCTGAGCGGGTTCGCACCGGCGAACGCGGGGCAGCCGCACACGCCCTTCTTGGTCTACCGAATCGAGAGAGGAGAGCCATGGCCGACGCCGCAGAGCTGACCGCCACGTTCGACCCGCCGGAGCGGCGCGAATGCAGCTCGCACAAACCGCAACCGGCCCTCGGCCGCCGGTTGAAAGCGTTGCGGGTGAGCCGCGGGCTGTCGCTGAAGGACGTCGCCGGGGCGACCGGGCTCTCGGCCTCGTTCCTCTCCCTGGTCGAGACCGGGCGCAACGAAATCACGATCGGCCGGCTGGTCACCGTCGCCGACTTCTACGAGGTCGGGTTGGGCGACTTGATCCCTGAACGGGGCATGGAGCAGCCCGTGGTCCTGCGACGCGGCGACCGCCTGTCGATCGACTCGCCCGACCGCCGGGTGACGACCGAGCCGCTCGCCTCCTGGCACCACGGCGACATGGCGAGCGGGTTCCAGCGCTTCGACGTCGGCGCCGAACTGGCCGAGGGCGCCCGCCAGACCGGCCCCGAGTTCGTCCTCGTGCTCAGCGGCGAGCTGACCGTCGAGTTCTCCGACGACACCTCGGTGGTGCTCGGCGAGGGCGACTCGGTCTGGTTCGAGGCCAGTCGCCGGCGGCGTCAGGTGAACACAGGCGACCGCGAGGCCGAGGTCATCACCTTCAAGGGCGCGATGCGGACCGGGGACGCGTAGTTCTCAGCTGAGCCCGGCGACGATCCCCGGCAGGTCGCGGTGGTCGTCGATGACGAAGTCGCCCTCGGGACCTTCGCTCCCGTCGTCGGCGAGGCCGCGATAACGGACGCTGCCCATGCCGAGCGCCTGGGCGCCGGCGATGTCGGTGCGGCGCAGGTCGCCGATATGGACGGTGGCGGCGGGCTCGACCCCGCCCAGCATGGCCAGGGCCGCCTCGAAGATCTCCGCCGCCGGCTTGTAGGTGCCGACCTCGTCGGAGAAGCCCCAGCCGGAGAAGTAGGGAAGCAGACCCTCGTCCTCGAGCAGGCCGCGGAGGATCTCGCCGCCGGTGAAGCCCGCGTCGCAGACGATCCCGAGGGCGAGGCCTTCGCCGGCGAGGCGCTCGAGCGTGTCGCCGATGTGCGGGGCGATGGCGAGCTTGGAGCCGCGGCCCGCGCCGAGGAACGCCGCGGCGATCGCCTCCCGCGCGTCGGCTTCCAGCTCCAGCGCGTCGGCCAGCGTCTCCGCCCCCTCGGCGGGGGAGAGGTGCCGGCCTTCGCGCCAGGACGCTTCGCGGGCGGCGATCACCTCGTCGAGGCTCGCCCCGACCCGCTCCGCGGTCAGCTTCAGCGACAGCGAGTCGGAGGCCGCCAGCACCGCCGCGTGGCGGGCATCGCGCATCATCCCGCGCGCCGGTTCGGCGGCGATCGTGTTCCAGAAGTCGAAGGTGACGGCGCGGATCGGCATCGGCCGAAGCCTTTCAGCTTCGGCCGATAACCTCGTACTCGTGGCCGCGTCCACGCAAGCGAAAGACCTTCCCGGCGGCGTCGTCCACGAGCTGCCCGCCGATCTCAGCGCGGGCCTCGCCGGGAGCGAGGACGCCCTCGCCGCCTGGCTCGACATCACCCCGCTGGCCCGCAACGAGTTCATCTGCTGGGTCGAGGACGCGAAGAAAGAGGCGACCCGCGAACGGCGCATCCGCCGCACCCGCGAAGAGCTCGAGGAAGGCATGCGCCGCCCCTGCTGCTGGCCCGGTTGCGCCCACCGCGAGCGCAACGGCAGGTAGGCCCGGGCGGCTACCCGCCGCCGAACCAGGCCAGCCTCCCTTCGGCGGGGACGACGTAGCGCTCGCGCAGCCGCCGTTCCTCGCCGGTCAGCCGGGCGACGGTGCGCAGGGCGCGCATCATCAGGGCGCCGACCGCGCTCGGTGGGGCGGTGTCGGACCAGGCGAGCGCAACCGCCATGTGGCGCGGATCGCGCGGGATGCCGTGGTCGTCCACGCGCCCGTCCGCCCGGAGGCCGAAGAGCACCAGCTGCATCTCGAGGAACCCGCGCTGCCCGCCGCGCAGGGCGACGCGGAAGCGCACCGGGGCGTCGCTCGAGTTCACGAACCGGTGGGCGACGCCGGCCGCGGCGGTGAACGTCTCGCCGCTCGCCAGCGTCACCGTGCGGTCGGCGAGCTCGATGTCGAGGGTGCCCTCGAAGACCTCGAACCACTCGGCGTAGCCGCGGTGCACGTGCATCGGGGTGTTCCCGCCCGGACCGAGGTCGACTTCGACCAGGGTCTGGGCGGGGGTGTGCTCGAGGATGACGAGCCGCTCGGGGAAGCCGTCCTGCTCGAACCGGATGGTGTGATCGGGTGTGGCGGTGGCCATGTCAGCGCTTCAGCGTCGTCGTGGTGGACCCGCCCGCACCGGTGATCCGCAACTGCACCGAGCCGAGCCGGGCGAGCTTGCTCACCGCCTTCGGGGCGAAGCGCAGGCGCACCGAGGCGCTGCCGCCGGTCGCTTTCGCCGCTCCGGCGGCGACCTTGGTCACGCCGCGGCCGAGCCCCGTCTTGCGGGCGATCGAGGCCGCCACGGTCGCCTTCAGCGCGACGTTGCCGGAGGCGCCGGCGATCGTCACCACGAGCCCGCGCTTCAGCGCCGTGCCGAGCTTCGCCGCGCCGCCGATCCGCAGGCTGACGCCGTTCGGGGCGTCCTTCGTCCCGCCGCCTTTACCGTTCGGCTTGGTGGTGCCCCCACCGCCGCCGGGGGTCGGGTTCGTCGTCCCGCCGCCGGGCGCGGGCCGCGGGCCGGGGACGTCGGCGGCGCCCCAGTCCGGGTAGCGACCGCCGGGGATCGTCAGCCGCTCGCCGACCTGCTCGGGGTGGCAGCCGGAGTCGATCCCGCTCGGGCTGACGTGGATGCCGTCGCCCTCGTTCCAGGCGAGGCGGGCGCGGTCGGGGGAGAACGAGGGGCTCTCGAATTTGCCCGCCGGGCCCTCGTAGGCGTAACAGATTTCGATGCTTTTGCTGCCGGGGGCGCCGTCGTAGCGGTAGACCGGCAGGCGCTCGTCGTTCTGGCCGGAGACGAAGGCCATCGCGTTGGCGCGGATGTCGCCGTCGTGGAGGACCGGCATTTCGTCGTGGCTGAACCACTGCTGCCCGGTGTTGTTGAGCGAGCCGAAGGGGCGCAGGATCACGTCCTGGGAGAGCCCGTTGGGCGGGTCCGAGTGCATCAGCAGCGAGTCGTCGTACCAGGCCGGGTAGGCCCAGCCGGTGTGGAGGTCGTAGTCGCCGTAGCTGCCGTCGGTGTTGGCGTAGGCGACGCCGGTCCGGGTTTCGCCGCCGCCGGTGTAGAAGTACTGGTAGGCGACGTGGGTGCCGTCGGGGGATCCCTGCGGTTCGTAGGGACCGAACCAGAGGCTCGAGCCGATCACCGTCGGCAGCTGGCGGACGTCGTCGCCATTGCGGTCGAGGACGAACAGGTGCCGTTGGCGGGCGGCGACGATCTCCGCGCCGGATTCCGACTGCGAGGCGTAGTTGTAGGCGCCGCCGCTGGTCACCTGGAACTGGTTGGAGCCGTCGGGTGAGGCGAGCCAGATGTCGCCGCCCTTCATGTAGAGGATCGAGTCGGCGCTCGCCGCGGCGGGCAGGCTGAGCGCCGCGAGCACCAGCCCGATCGCCGCCGCCACCAGCCAGGGTGCGCGGCGACGCGGGCGTCTCGGGGTTCGCGTGGTCGTCGGTCGTGGGGTGTGTTGTGAGGCGTTTTTCGTCATGCCTCCAGGTTGCGGGCCGCGGCGCCCTACGTCGTCAGCCGAACGTCGCCCGCGGGGGCGACGTTCGGCTTCACTGCTCAGCCGTTCGGCGTAGGCAGGGACAGCGCGTAGACATGCTGTGCGACTTCGCGATCGACCCGGGTCAGCGTCAGCCGCCCCTTGATCACGTAGGAGCAGGAGATCGTCGATTCAGGTTCGTAGTTCGGGCACTTCTCGTCGACGAAGGAGATGCGGAAGGGCTTCGACCACCTGGGGACGTCGATGCTCGCCGTGGTGACGGGGAAGGTCGCCGCGCCCGTCGCCTTATCGGAGCCGGCGCCGCCCGCTCCCGGCCAGGGCACGGTGAGATCGAAGGGCGGCCGGGCGCCTTCGGAGGAGATGCACGTCCCCGAGGGCGCCGCGGAGTGGGCGGGCAGGAGCCAAAGGCCCTTCGCGATGCGGGCGATGCCGACGATCCCGCGCACATCGATGTCGGTGCCGCCGCAGCTCAGCCACTCGCCGTCGTCCTGCTCGGCTTCGACCGTCGCCTTCCCCTTCACCGCGGTGTTGATGACGGCGCTCTTGTCGACCTCGAGGCGGCCGTCGGTGAACGTCACCTCCGGCAGCCGGCCGTGGAGTTTGTAGGTGACGGCCTGGGTTTCCCTGTATTCGGGGAGGGCCAGATGGTGCCGGTAGGTGACCTTGGCGTCGTAGGTGACGGCGAAGACATCGGTGATGATCCTCGCGGGGGGTTTTGCGCCGGCGGCGGTGGCGAGGCTGAGCGCGGTGACGAGCGCCGCGAAGATCGCCGCCGCACCGAACGAGGTGCGGGTCGAGGGACGTTGCAGTAGGTGTCTGAGTGATTGCATGCGGCGGACCGTAGGAACGGCCCGCGCGCGGCGGATCGGTCGAATGGCTTTCGCCGGTCCGACCTTCGGCGCGGCACGTCGGCCGGAGGCTCGCGGCTCAGCGCGCGGCGCGACCGGGCCGGACCAGCCCGCTCTCGTAGGCGAAGACGACCGCCTGCACGCGGCTCTTCAGGCCCAGCTTCGAGAGCACCCGGGTGAGGTGCGTTTTCACCGTCGCCTCGGAGAGGAAGAGCGCCTCGCCGATCTCGGCGTTCGACTTGCCCGCCGCGAGCTGCTCCAGGACCTCGAGCTCGCGCTCGGTCAGCTCGTGGAGGCGACCGTGAAGCTGCTGCTGGGGTGCGGTCCCGACGTACTCCTCGATCAACCGGCTGGTCAGTGTCGGAGCGAGCAACGCGTCGCCTGCGGCGACCGTCCGCACCGCCACCGCCAGCTGATCCGGCGGCCCGTCCTTCAGCAGGAAGCCGGCGGCGCCGTTGCGGAAGGCGTCGACGACGTACTCGTCGGCGTCGAAGGTGGTCAGCATCAGCACCCGCGCCCGGGAGCCCGCGGCGAGCAGCCGGCGCGTCGCCGTGATCCCGTCCAGGTTCGGCATCCGGATGTCCATCAGCACGACGTCGGGGTGCGTCGCCAGCGCCACGTCGACCGCCTCGGCGCCGTCGCCGGCCTCGCCGACCACGCTGAGGTCTTCCTCGGCTTCGATCAGCGCCCGCAGCCCGGCGCGCAGGAGGGCCTGGTCATCGGCGACGACGACCTTGATCGGGGGCGGCATCCCCGGATCGTAGAGCGGCGCCGGCCGGCTGCCCTACGACCTTCGGCTTGTCCTGGCGACCACCGGCCGGTCCCCACTATCCTGGCCGCGGTGTCCAGTGTTTCGTCCGCAGTACCCGCGCTGCAGCTGAGGGTGGCGCTGATCGTGATCGCCTGGGCGATCTCGGAGCCGCTCCTCCTCGAGGGCGAGGCCTCCCCGTGGGCCGCGCTCGGCTTCGGCCTGCTCGTCACCCTGCCGCTCCTGCTGTCCCGGCGGGCGCCGCTGCTGGTCGCCGCGACGATCGCGGTCGCCTACCTGGTCCAGTACGCGCTCGACCAACGCATGGACGACGCGATGTCGCCGGAGCTGGCGCTCGCCTTCGGCCTCTTCGGCGTCGCCGCCTACGTGCAGGCGACCCGGCTGCGGCCGGCGGTCGCCCTGGCCCTGGCGGCCTCGGTGCCGCTGGCGCTGTGGGCGATCTCGGAGCTCGACCTGGGACGGATCGAGGCCGTCGCGCCGACCCAGTACCTCTATCTGACCGCGGTGGCCTTCGCCGGCGTCCTGCCGGGCCTGGCGCTGCGCAGCCGCGAGCGCGAGGTCGATCGCCTCGACGACGAGATCCGCACCCTCTACGCGCGGGCGGCGAACGAAGTCGGCGCCAGCGTCGACGACGAGCGCCGCATCCTCGGCCGCGAGCTGGTCCGCGTGGTCGAGTCGCTGGTCGACGAGATCCGTCCTTTGGTCGGCGAGGCCCGCCGGGAGCTATCGGGCGTCGGCCCGACCACGGCGGGCCTGGGACGGCGGATGGCCGAGGCGGCCCGGGGGGCGGCCGACGAGCTGCGCGGACTCCTCCGCACGCTGACCGGCGACGTCGACGCCGCGGCCCCGGACCCTGATCCCCGGCGCGGCCTGATCACGCGCCTCGCTCCCCGAGCCACGGTCGGCCGGGACGGCGACGGGCGCGGCCCAGCGACGGGCCTCGACCCGCGGGCTCCGGCCGGCCGGGACTCGTCCGCGCCGCGCGTCGACTGGCGGAACCTCGCCGGTCTCGTCTTCCCGGTGGCCGGCCTGGCGGCGCTCTGCGTCGTCGACCGGATCGAGCTGCCGGCGCTGCCCTTGACCGCGGTCACCGCCACCGGCCAGGAACTGACGATCCCGGCGTCGTCGGTGTCGCCGGCGATCGGGTATGCGCTCGCGGCCCTGACGCCCTGCGGCCTGCTGCTGCGGCGCCGCGCCCCGGTGCTCGCGGTCGCGATCGTCGCCGCCTTCCTGATCCTGCGGGCGGAGCTCGACGAGATCTCCTCGCTCACCATCTCCCAGGTCTTCGTCTGCGGCGCCCTCGCCTACAACGCCGGCGCCTGGCCCCGCCGCCTCCCGGCGGCGCTCCTCGCCCTGGCGATCACGCTCGGGACCACCGCCTTCTGCTGGTACTCGGAGCAGTACCACTTCGCCCCGCTCGTCTACGCCTACATGGTCGCCGTGCTGCTCGGGACCTGGTTGGTGGGACGGGCGATCCGCGACGACCTCCGCGTCGCGCTTGGATTGCGCTCCCGGGTGGCGGCGATGCGGGCCCAGCGCGACCGCCTCTGCCGGGCGGCCGTCCACGGTCAGCGCCGCGACGTCGCCCGTGAGCTCCACGACGTCGTCGGCCACGGCCTCTCCCTGATCGCGATTCAGGCCGGGGTGGTGGACGCCTTCGCTTCACGCGACCCGGAGCGCGCCCGCGAGGCCCTCGGCGTGGTCGACGCGGCCACCGACAGCACCCAGGCTGAGCTCGCGGCGCTGCGGGCGGCGCTCGACGACGGTCCCGACGCGCCCGGCCCGTCCCGGTCCTGCTCCCTCACCCTGGAGCGGGTGGTCGAGGAGGCCCGCCAGGCCGGACAACCGGTCCTCGCCTACGTCGACCCGCGCGTCGACGACCTCGAGCCCGAGGGTCGCACCGCCGTCGTCCGCATCGCCCAGGAGGCCCTCACCAACGCCCGCAAGCACGCGGCCGGCGCCGCCACCACCCTGGAGGTCGACGTGCGCGGCGACCGCGTCCACCTCGCCGTCCACAACGACCACGGTGCCCCCCTTCGCGAAGCCCCCCGAGGCTCCCGACTGGGCCTCCGCGGCATGCGCGAGCGAGCCGAGTCCCAAGGCGGCGCCTTCACCGCCGGCCCCGAGCGCAACGGTTGGACCGTCCGCGCCGAACTCCCCCGGATCGGCGCCCCCGCCCTGCGTTCGAGCTGACCGCCCCCCCGGTGCGCCCTCACCCCGTCCGGGGACGGGTCCCTGAGTGAGTTGAACACACCAGGGTGTGTTCAACTCACTCAGCGCCGCTGGACCTCCTTGGCCCGCGGGCGTCGACGACGGCGACCGCGACTGCTCGCGCCGAGCGCGGCGCCCGCGCGGCCCTCAGGATTCGGTGACCGGAGTGTCCTTCGGGGTCAGCCGCGGGGTCGGCTCCGGCGCGTGCTCGCTGCTTCCCTCGACGTTCAGGTGGGGGATGATGCGGTCGAGCCAGGCGGGGAGCCACCAGTTCGATCTGCCCGCGAGGAGCATCAGGGCCGGGACGAGGACGCTGCGGACGACCACCGCGTCGAGCAGGACCGCGGTGGCGAGGCCGACGCCGAAGAGCATGATCACGCGTTCGCCGCCGAGGATGAAGGCGCCGAAGACGAGGACCATGATCGCCGCGGCGGCGGTGATCGTGCGGGCGGTGGCGGAGAGGCCGTGGACGACGGCTTCGCGGTTGTCGCCGCGTTTGCGCCACTCCTCGTAGATGCGGCTGACGAGGAAGACCTCGTAGTCCATCGAGAGGCCGAAGAGGATGGCGAAGACCATCACCGGCAGGAAGGCCTCGATCGGGCCGGTGCGGTCGATGCCGAGCAGCGAGGCGCCCCAGCCCCACTGGAAGATCGCGGTGATCACGCCGAAGGCGGCGCCCGCCGAGAGCAGGTTCATCGCCGAGGCCATCAGCGGCACGACGAGGCTGCGGAAGACCGCCATCAGGAGGAGGAAGGAGAGCAGGACGACGACGCCGATGAACAGCGGCAGCTTGCCCGCGAGGACGTTGGAGAAGTCCTCGAAAACGGCGGTCTGGCCGCCGACCAGGACCCTCGCGCCGGAGCCGGCGGTGGCGTCGGGGATCGTCTGGTCGCGCAGCTGGTGGAGCAGGTCGGTGGTCGAGGCGTCCTGCGGCGAGCCTTCCGGGATCACGTTCGCGGTCGCCACGGCGGGTCGCCCGTCGCGTCCCGGGATCACCGTCGCCGGGGTTACGGCGGCCACGTCCGCGGTCTTTTCGGCGGCCGTGAGGGCACTTTCGAAGCCCGCTTCGGCGGCCTTGTCAGGCACCTGGGCGACCAGCAGCAGCGGACCGTTGAAGCCCGGGCCGAAGCCTTCGGCGAGCAGGTCGTAGGCCTGGCGGGTGGTTGTGCCCGAGGGGTCGTTGCCTTCGTCGGAGGAGCCGAGCCGGATCGAGAGGAAGGGGATCGCGACGACGATCAGGAAGACGGCGGCGCCGGCGGCGAAGAGGGCCGGGCGGCGCTGCAGCAACCCCGCCCAGCGGCTCCAGGCGGGCGACTCGTCGCTCTCCGACAGCACGCCTTTCGCTGCCAGCTCGCGCCGCGTCCGCCGGCCGAGGATGCGCGGCCCGATGAAGCCGAGCAGCGCGGGCAGCAGGGTGAGCGCGGCGACGACGGTCAGCGAGACGACCACCGAGGCGGCGATCGCGACCCCGTAGAGGAAGCTGACGCCGAGCGCGAACATGCCGAGCAGGGCGATGCAGACCGTGATCCCGGCGAACATCACCGCCCGCCCGGAGGTGTCGAGGGCGTCGACCACCGCGTCCTCCGGGCTCAGCCCGCGCAGCAGCCCCTGGCGGAAGCGGGTGACGATGAAGAGCGCGTAGTCGACGCCGACCCCGAGCCCGATCAGCAGCGAGAGCTCGGAGCTGAACGAGGCCATCGTGATCGCGTGCGAGAGCAGCCCGATCACGGCGATCCCGGCGCCGAGCCCGAAGCCCGCCGTCAGCAGCGGCATCAGCATCGCGAAGAAGGAGCCGAAGACGAGGAAGAGGACGATCGCCGCGGCGAGGAAGCCGATCGCGGTGCCGCCGGTGCTCGGTTTGTGGGTCTGGCCGATCGCCTGCCCGCCGAGCTGCACGTCGAGGCCGTTCCCGGCGCTCGCCTGGGCGGTGTCGATCACCTTTTCGATCGCCCCCGTGGGGAGGTCGTTCGCCTGTTCGTCGAAGGTGACGGTGGCGTAGGCGATCCGGCCGTCTTCGGAGATCTGGTCGGCGCCGCCGGCCGCGTAGGGGGAGGCGACCGAGCCGACGTGGGGGAGGCCTTCGACCTCCTTCAGCATCGCCGTGACCTCCGCCTTCACCGCCGGTTCGCGGATCGACTTGCCGGCTTCGGCGGCGACGACGATGTGGTCGACGTCGCCCGAGGTCCCCGGGGAGCTCGCCTGCAGCAGCGCCTGGGCGTCGGAACTGTCGGTGCCGCTCAATTTGAACGAGTCGCGGTAGTCGCTGCCCGCGGCGGAGTGGATGACGGTCAGGCCGACGACGGCGATGAGCCAGGCGGCGACGACGATGCGGCGGTGGGAGAAGGACCAGCGGGCCAGTTTTCGCATGCGCGGCAAAGTAGTCGTAACCGAGACAGTCGTGTAAGACTTGTCAGAGAACTGTCAGAGATTCGTGATGCTTGTGACAGGGGAGGGGTGACCGAGATGGCCGATGCCGAGCAGAGCTGTGGGGAGGGGCCGCTGTCGGGCGGGTCGGCCGACCTGCGCGCCGACGCGCGGCGGAACATCCGCTCGATCCTCGAAGCGGCGGCGCGGGTCCTGGCCGAGGACCCGAACGCCAGCATGCAGGAGATCGCCGCCGCCGCCGAGGTGTCCCGGCCGACCGTCTACCGCCATTTCGCCGACCGCGAGGAGCTGATCGAAGCGATCCGGATGGAGGTGATGGAGCAGGCCTTCGAGCGGATGAACGCCGCGGCGGCCTCCGACGGCCCCGCCGACGAGGCGCTGGAGCGGTTGATCGGCGACCTCGCCGAGATCGCCATCCAGTATCCGGTCCTCGGGTCGCTGATCGGTGGCCGGCCGCCCGGCAGACATAAGCCCCCGAACGTCGTCGTCGACTGCTTCGAGACCCTGATCGACCGCGGTCGGAAGGACGGCACCCTGCGCCCCGACCTGCGCCCCGAGATCCTCGGCCCGGCGACGATGGGCGCCCTCTTCCTCGCGTTGCGAGCGGGCGGCCACCGCCGCGCCGACCCCCGCGAGGTCGGCGCCGAGGTGGCGGCGCTCGTCCTCGGCGGGGCGCGGGCGCGGTCGGGCGGCGAGAGGTAGGCGAGGGACGAGGCGAGGGACGCGGCCCTCTCGTAGGCGGTCCGGGCAGGCTGTGACCGCCTACGAGAGGGCCGGGTCACGGGGAGAGGGCGAGGGCGCGCGTCCCGTGCGGGTCACGGCGGAGGTCCGCGACGATCTGCGCGGGTCCGGTGCGGAACTCCGCGTCCCTTGAGGAGTCCCGGACGCGCACTCGACTTTCACCCTGCCCTGGCAAGGTGAAAGTCGAGAGCGCGACGAGCTCGGTGGATCCCGTCCCCGTAGGGGCCCGGATCCACCGAGCTCGACCTTTTCCACCCTCCGGCCCGGAAAAGGTCGACCGCGTCCCCCGACCTGCGCCGGACCCTGCGCACTTCCCCCCGGAAGCCTCGCGTCCCGGGCGTCTCGTGGCGGCCACAGCCTGCCCGGGCCGCCACGAGACGCCCGGGA
>ERZ778021.2462-NODE-2462-length-16401-cov-5.862658_pt1 | contig 16401 bp, 16 predicted proteins | sample MGYA00375751_ERZ778021 | MGnify/ENA primary metagenome ERZ778021 (study PRJEB29350, sample SAMN05389814) | bioreactor metagenome | isolation source: Thiocyanate stock bioreactor | place: South Africa: University of Cape Town | collected 2013-08-29 ... | reverse complement strand
GGGGGGGGGGGGGGGGGGTGGACTAATATGCAGTTTGGCGCCGCGGAGGTCCGAGGCAAGGGGTGCAGTCGACGGCGAGGGTCGGCGCGAATTTCGGGAGGAAGGTCGGAAACCTGAAATCCGTCCGGCCCGGCGGCGGATCATGCTCCTGGAAGACGGTCGATCTTTGACAACTCGCGATCAGAACCGCGGCCATCAAGGCCGAGATGGGGAACAACTTTTCGACCCGGAACTTGGGAGGGATGGGGGGACCTAGAGTCCCCTCTCCCGCCGGGAGAGGGCGGCCCGCAGGGCCGGGCGAGGGTCGCCGGATCTTGGAGCAGGCGCGGCGATCAAGCCTTCTCCCTTTGAGGGAGAAGGTGGCCCGTAGGGCCGGAGGAGGGGTGGCGCGACCGGGGGCCGTCGGAACACGCAGGCCCGGATCGTGATGCAAGCGCGATGGCGTTCGACCCCTCATCCGACCTTCGGCCACCTTAATCTGGGAGAGGTCCCAGCGGCCGACGCGGCGGTAGCCGCCGGCGAGCAGGGACTCGGCGTCGCGGACGGCTTCGTCCTCCCTCAAGGGGAGAAGGATGCTTGGCGTCGGCCGCCCGGATATCACGCGCCCGGCACGCCCTCCGCGCTCCCGCGACCCTCACCCGCCGCTGCGCGGCCGCCCTCTCCCGGCGGGAGAGGGGACGGTCGCATGGCCGGCGCTCAATCGATTTCGACGTTCAAAGCCAATCGAAAACCGATGGGAATCGGATTTGCATCAAGGGTTTGCGTCGAGGCTGGCGTCGTCGCGGCGATGACGAAGGAACCCAACCGAACCCTCAGCGCGGGAGCACCTGGCCGGGGAGGAGTTCGGGGAAGGCGGGGATGGCCTCGGGGTGCTGCACCTGGCGACGCACGTCGGCCAGGGCGGGCGAGACGCCGAAGTCGTCCAGGTTGAAGTTGTACCGCTGGATCAGCCCCGCCCCGCTGTAGCGCAGGAAGGTCACGTTCAGGATCACGTCGCGCTGGTCGTGCTGGGCCAGCAACGGCGTTTGGGTGAACTGGACCGCGCCGGCCAGGGCCAGGAGCCCCGTCGCCACCACGGCCCGACGCTCGCCCAGGAGGGATCGGAAGCCGACCGCCGCGCCCAGGTACAGCAGCGGCAGGAACGGGAAGATCAGGCCCGCGTTCCCGGCGAAGACCAGGAACGAGAACGCCCACGACGGCCCGACCCAGAGGACCGCCAGCAGCAGTTCCCGCCAGTGCGAAGGCCGAAGCGCCCGCGTCAGGCCGACCACGAACGGCGGGATCGCCAGGATCGCCCCCCAGGCCAGGAACAGACCGTACTTCACCACGTTGCGGGTCAGCCCCTCGAACAGGCCGCGGCTGAACAGGGAGAAGCCCTCCCCGGCCCCCTCGTGCTTGGCGCGGACGCGGTCGAGGTAGGCGTCGACGCCCCCCAGCACCCAGGCCGTGCCGAAGAACCAGCAGCAGCACGAGGCCGCCAGGATCGCCCCGCCGATCAGCCAGTGCCGGATCGGGGCCCTCCCCAGCAGCATCGAGCCCGCCCAGAGCGGCGTCCCGAACGCCAGCAGGTCGGGCCGGAGGATCATCCCGGCCCCCAGCGCGACGCTGGCGCCGACCATGTCGGCCGCCCGCCCGGACCGCTGGTAGCGGAGCCCGTACCAGCCGACCGCGGGGAGGACGGCCAGCCAGACGGGGTAGCTGGCGATCGCCCCGCCGTGCCACCAGACCATCGGGTTGCACGTCATCGCCAGGGCCGCCGCCGCCGCCATCGGCCGCGAGACCACCAGCGTCCCGAACAGGTACGCGAACGCCGCCCCGACGACCGTCAGCCCGACGTTCACCATCAGGAAGGCCGTCACCGGCTCGGCCCAGAAGAGGTTGGCGACCTTCCCCAGCAGGACGTAGCCGAGGTTCCCCGGCATGGGGACGTCGAACGTCGAATCGAGCTTGAGGGCGTTGACGTACAGGGGGCCGTCCTTCCCCATGTAGTCGAACGAGTCCAGGTACGGCGCCCGGCTGGCGAGCACCCAGAGGGCCAGGCCGACGATCGCGAAGGCGTCGGACCGCCGCGCGGCCTCCGCGGGCGCGGCGAGGGCCGGCGCGAGGGGGCCATGTCGGTCCCGATCGGCCGCGGTGGTCGAGCTCATCCGGGGTCCCATCCATGAGGTCGAATCCATGTGAGTCCGTCGCGGGCGATCCTAACGGATCGGCCCCGATACCGCAACCGACGAAGGTCGTGGTAGGATGGCCTTCGCGACCGAGGCCCCCGACCCGACCGAGGCCCGCCCATGCCGCTGCTCGCTCGCCTCCTCCAGTTCTCGATCCTGGCCCTCGTGCTGGCCGTCGTCGCGTTCCTGGCGATCGTCATGGCGGCCTTCGCGGCCACGGCCCTGCTGGCCGCGTTCATCCTGCACAAGCTGGGCTGGGACCGCCGCCTGGTCGCCTATCTCATGCGGAAGCAGGGCGTCCACGTCGCGACCTTCCGCTTCCAGGAGAAGCCGGAGGTCGACGACATGGACGCCCCGATCGAGGCCCGCTGGACGATGGTCGAGGAGCGGCGGCCGGGCTGACGGGTCACCCGCCGGCGGCCGGCTCCTCCTCCATCCCGGCGGCCTCGCGGACCAGCCGGGCCAGGTGCTTCCGCAGGTCCTTCGGCCACGCGGCGATGAGCTTCTCGAACCGGGCCTGGTCGCGGCCGAACAGGGCCCGCGAGGCTTCCTCGAAGTTGGGCAGGTCGCCGGCCATCGCCCACATCACCTTGCTGGCGGCCTCGCGGGCCAGTCGGGCCCGCTCCCGGCCCGGCTCCCGCTTGCGGGCCTCGTCGACCAGCCGCCGCAGGGCCGCCGACGCCCCGCTCGGCTGCCGCTCCAGCCATTCCCAGTGCCGGGGCAGGAGCGTGACCTCCCGGGCCACCACCCCCAACTTCGGCCGCCCCGGCCCGGTCCTCGGCCCGCCCGGATCGGCCCGGTCCAGCACCTCCTCGGGCGTCCCCCGGAAGTCGAAGTCCACCAGGACTCGCTCCTCCCCGCCGTCGTCCAGGTAGGACTTCACCTTCCCCAGCATGGCCCTCAGCCCCCCCGCGGCGACCAGGTGCTCCCCCGCGAAGGCCGTGTAGGTCCGTTCCTCCTCCATCGCCCCCTCCTTCGGCATTAAATCCGGGTTAATTGGTTGGTCAATAATACCCGGGCGATTTACGGGGTCAATAAGCCTGGGTGAAATTCCGGCGGCCGTCGTGTGGTAGGCTAGTGGGGGTCGACGGCTGGCCGGGGGGCGACCGATGGGCAAGGCGTTCTGCGAGTTCTTCGCGGGGATCGGCCTGGTGCGCGAGGCGCTCGAGGCGTCGGGGTGGTCGTGCACCTACGCGAACGACGTGGACCCCAAGAAGCGGCAGTTGTACGTCGGCCGGTTCGGAGACGACGGGCACTTCCACCTGGGGGACGTCTGGGGGACGGCCGAGGTGGCGTCCCGGATCTCGGGCCTCCCGGCGCTGGCGACGGCGTCGTTCCCGTGCGTGGACCTGTCGCTGGCCGGGCGGGGGCGGGGGTTCGAGGGGTCGCACTCGTCGACCTTCTTCGGGTTCGTGCGGGCGATGGAGGCCCTGGGGGGGCGTCGGCCGCCGCTGGTGCTGCTGGAGAACGTGGCCGGCTTCCTGACCTCGGCGGGGGGCCGGGACTTCGAGGCCGCCGCGAGGGCGCTGGCGGGGCTGGGGTATCGGCTGGACGCCGCCATGTTCGTCCCGCAGAGCCGGCCGCGGGTGTTCGTGGTCGGCGTGGACGACCGGGCCGACCCGCCGGGCGTCGTGCCCCGGTCGCCGTCGGGATGGATGGTCGACGCCTGGGCCGAGCGGCTGGAGACGGCCGACCGCCGCGTCCGGCCGAAACGGCTGGTGGAATTGATGCGGTCGATCGACCTGCCGACGGGCTGGCTGGCCTTCGACGTCCCCGCGCCGACGGGCCGGCCGCCGGGCGTGGCCACGGCGATCGACCGCGACGACGCCCAGGACTGGTGGGACGAGGCGGCGGTGGCGAAGCACCGGGCGATGATGCACGACCGCCACCGCGAGCGGGTCGACGCGATGGTCGCGGCCGGCGAGACGTTCGTCGGCACGATCTACCGCCGCAAGCGCGACGGCACGACCCGTGCGGAGGTCCGCTTCGACGGCGTCGCCGGCTGCCTGCGGACGCCTCGCGGCGGCAGCGCCCGGCAGATCGTGGTCGTGGCGGAGGCGGGCCGGCTCCGCATGCGATGGATGTCGCCCCGGGAGTACGCCCGGTTGCAGGGGGCGCCCGACTTCCCGCTGACCGGCAACACGGTGCAGGACCTGTTCGGCTTCGGCGACGCCGTGTGCGTGCCGGTCGTCCAATGGATCGACCGCCACGTCCTGACGCCGGCCGCGGCCTCGATCGCGCGGAGGACCCCTCGTGGCCGACAACCTGACGCCCGACCAGCGCCGGCGGACGATGCAGGCGGTGAAAGGGAAGAACACGTCGCTTGAGCGGAAGGTCTCCTCGGCCTTCCACCGCCTGGGCTGGCGGTATCGACGCAACTACAAGCCCCTGCCCGGCAAGCCCGATTTCGTGTTCACGAAGGCGCGCGTCGTGGTGTTCGTCGACGGCGACTTCTGGCACGGCTGGCGCTACCCGCTGTGGAAGCACAAGCTGTCGGACTTCTGGCGGGCGAAGATCGAGCGCAACCGGGCCCGCGACCGCCGCAACTTCGCCAGGCTCCGCCGCGAGGGTTGGTCGGTGCTCCGGCTGTGGGGGCACGAGGTGGAGAAGGACCTCGACGCCTGCGTCGCCCGCGTCGCCGCCCTGCTGGAGCGGGCCCGATCGGCGGGGAAAGCGGAGGAATCCCCGGATTCGTGAAATCGGGCGGCCCCGGGCCGCGAGCGTATTCCACGGATGCCGCGCGATGGTCGCGCCGCTCCGGAGGGGACGCCCGTGCCCAACTACGCCGTCGTCATCGGGATCAACGCCTATCGCGAGTCGGCCCGGTTCGGCCCGCTGGCCCGTCCGGTCGGCGACGCGATCCGGATGGCGGAATGGCTCCTCGACCCCGGCAACGCCCGCGGGGTCGCCGAGGACGACCTGATCCTGCTCCTGGGCCCGAACGACGACGAGGCGCTCGGGCCGATCCTCGACGCCATGGCCCTCCCCCCCGAACGGCTTGCGGCCGTCCGCCGGCGGCTGGACCGGCTCGCCGCGCTCTCGAACCGGCGAGAGGCGGGGTTCGACCAGATCAACAGGGCCGTGCGCGAGGTCCACGACCGGGCGGGCGACCGGGGCGAACGGCTCTACGTCTACTACTCGGGCCACGGCCTGTCCGCCGCGACCGACGCGCTGGGGAACGACGTCGAGGACGCCCTCGTCCCGGCCGACTACGACCCGACGGCCCCGAGGCTCGCCGTCAGCATCCCGTCCCTCACCCGGACGTTCCTGGCGACGAGCTGCCGCGAGCAGTTCTTCTTCTTCGACTGCTGCCGGAACCGCCTCGACCGGGAGGAGATCGCCCGCGTCGGCCGGCTGACGCCCCACCGGGGCCGCATCCCGACCGATCAATACATCTACAATGCCACCGCCCTGGGCCTGACCGCCCTGGAGGGCGAGGGCCTGTTCTCCGACATGCTCCTGAAGGGCCTCGACGGCGAGGGTTCGGCCAAGGCGTACTCCCCCATGACCGGGTCGTACGAGGTCCGGGCCGGGCGACTGTTCCGCTACCTGCGGGAGGGGTTCGAGGGCCTGTCGCGCGGGGCGTTCGTGGGCGGCGGCGAGGGCGTCGAGGCGCAGCCCCAGCGCCCGAGGCTCGGGGGCGACCACGGCGGCGACCCGGTCCTGAAGACGCTGGACGCGGCACCGGCCGTGCGCCTCCGCGTCGAGCCGGAGACGCCTCCCGGCGTCGCGTCGGGGACGAAGGTGGCCGATGTCCGCGTCTTCGGCGAGGGCCTGCCCCCCGAGCCCCCCCGCGACGTCCTGGCGGGTTCCCCGGTGGACATCCCGCTGGCCCCGCGGTTCTACATGGTCCAGGTCGCCCCCCGGGCGGGCCTCGAAGGGCCGCCGCCGGCGGTGCGCGAGGTCTACGACGACCCGACCCGCCATCCGTTGAAGCTCGCGCCGGCGCTCGCCGCGGCGGCGAAGCCCGATCGCGAGCCGATCGTCGACGCGGCCCCGGACGCCCCCGCCCGGCTGACGATCTCGGCCGACGACCCGATGGCGGCGATCGAGCTGCTGGACTCGGCGGGCTCCCCGGTCCGCGACGCCGTCGGCCTGGGCCGGCTGGTTTGCGCCGGCCTCGCCCCCGGCGTCTACCGCGCCCGGATGCGACCGCCCGAGGGCCAAGCCGTCGAGGAGGTCGTCGCCCTCGCGCCGGGGGGGGACGTCCCGCTGGATCTCCGGGCGGACGACGGCGGCCGGTCCCGCCCCCTCCGCGGCGGGGGAGGCGCGTTCCAGGGGATCCAGCTCGTCGTGTCCGGCGAGGTCGTCGTCCCCGCGCCGGGGCGGGTCGTCGATGCGGACCTGGCGCGGCGGCTGGCCACGCCCGGCGGCGTCGCCGATTACCTCGACGCGCTGGAGGTGCGGATCCGGCCGATGGGCGGCGAGGCCGGCGAGCCGGGACGCCTGACGAGGGCCGGCGCGACGGGCCGGCTCGACCGGGAACTCCCCGCGGGGCCGTACTTCCTGACCGTCGCCGAGCCGGCGCGGCGGGCGACCACCTTCGCGACGGTGGTCCTCGACGGCCGCACGACGGAGCTGGTCGTGCATCAGGGGCCGGACGCCCGCGTCGACGTCGCGCTCTTCATGCCCCCCGCGCGGGGCGAGGCGCCGGAGACGGCCCGCCCGGTCGCCGCGCTCCAGCGGCTCGTCCGCGAGGGCGAAGCCCGGCTCGCCGCCGCGGCGGGCGAGCGGCTGCTGAGGTCGTCGCCCCTCGACCCGGTCGTCGGCATGCTCGTCGGCCTCCTGCGGCTGCGCGAAGGGCGTCCCGACGCGCCGGCCGACCTGGCCGATCGGCTGGTCGACCGCTTCCCCGGCCTCCCCGACGGCCACGCCCTGCTGGGCCTGCTCCGGATGCGCGGGGGCGACCCGGCGGGCGCGCGCGAGGCGTTCCGCGACGCCCTGGCCCGCGGCCTGCCCCTCCTCGCCCCGCTGCTCCCGGCCGCGGCCGACGCCGTCGCCGCCCTCGGCGTCGAGTCCCCTCGCGCCCCCCTGCTGGACGAGGTGGCCGACGCCCTCGTCCCCGGCCTCCTCTGGACCGCCCGACGGCCGGCCCTCGCCCCCGCCTCGATCTGATCCCCATCCCCGCCACGAACCCCAGGAGTCTCCCCATGGCCGCCATGGATCCGCTGCCGGTCGACGTGTCTCCGTTCATCCCCGAAGGCGAGGGGGGCCCCGCGACCCCTCTCGACCTGCCGCCCGCGATGGGCTATTGCGCCAACCAGGCGGCGGGCGGGCCGATCGACCCGAGGCGGCCGGAGACCGAGGCCCGGCCGAGCCGCGCGGCGCTCGACCTGTCGAAGCGCTGGCCGACGGGCTCGAAGCTGCACGTCGGCTTCCTGAACGGCGCGGACGCCTGGGGCTCGCGGATCCGCCAGGCCGTGCGCGACATCGCGCCGACCTGGAGCGACTACGCCGACGTCGCGTTCGACTTCGACCAGCCGACGGCCCACATCACGGTGAACGTCCTGCCGCTGCCGCAGCTGGGGATCGGCTACGGGACGTACTGCTCGTACCTGGGGTCCGACTGCCTGGGCGTCGTGCGCCAGGGCGGGCAGCCGGCGATGAACCTGGTCTTCCACCCGTCGCTGGCGAGCGACCCGGCGTTCCTGCGGGCGGAGTTCAGCCGGGTCATCCTCCACGAGTTCGGCCACGCGCTCGGGTTCATCCACGAACATATGAGGCCGGACCGCCCGATCGTCTGGGACGAGGCGGCGGCGAACCGCGTCTTCGGCGCGCCGCCGAACAACTGGAGCCCGCGTACGATCCGAGAGCAGATCATCGACGTGTACCGGGGCGGGCCGATCGAGGCCGGCATGTTCGACCCGTCGTCGATCATGATGTACCAGTTCCCCGCCGGCCTGGCCCGCTACGCCGACGGTTCGCCGTTCGTGTCGCCCAACAACGCCGCCCTCTCGCCGATGGACAAGGTGATGGCGAACCTCGCCTACCCGAAGGCGGGTGTGGAACAGCCCGCCGAGTCCGCCCTGGTCGCGGGCGACCCGCCGAAGGCCGGCGCGATCGCCGCGGCCGGTCAGGTGGCGCGCTACCGTTTCCGCCCCGCGAGGCCGGGCCTGTTCGCGATCCGGGCCGAGGGCGTCACCCCCCTGCTCCTCTCCGTCCAGCGCGACCGCGACTCGGCCGCCGGCCGGCTCTACGCCGCCGAGGGCTCGAACCTGTCGATGACCGTCCGCCTGACCGAGTCTCGCGACTACTTCGTCGCCGTCCGCCACGCGAAGCCGCTGTCCGGCACGGGCGAGTTCCGGATCTCGGTGCGGCCGGCGTCGTGACGGTGCGGCGGGGACGACGACCGATCTGCGTCAGTCGAAGTCAATCCCTTCCGCGATCAGGGCCGAACGGAGTTCGATCCTCAAGGGTTCATTGATCCTGAGCAGGATGATCGTCGCACGGGCCGTCTCCGTCCGGCCCTGGAGATGCGCGCCCCGCCATCGAAAGTGGCGGGGCCAGTTCTGAGTCCGAGGGTTGTAGAGGGCGACGAGCCGGCGCGAGTCGGGCGAGAGGGTCGCGATGTCCGAGCCCTTGAAGCTGTTGCAGTAAAAGCAGCTCAGGCAAAGGTTGCCCGGCGAGGTCGGCCCGCCGTGTTTCCGGGCGATGACGTGATCGACCTGGAACGGCGTCCGCTCGAACGCCTGCGGCATCCGGCAGTATTCGCAGCGATCCCCGGCCCGCTCCCGCACGAGCCGAACGAGGGCGGATTCCATATCAGGGCCGTGCGCCGGCCAGGGCGCGACGGGCCTTGGACTGGAGGATGGCCAGGACCGTGCCGGCCCTGGCGAAGTCCTCCAATTCGGCCCGCTCTTCGGGCGAGAGGGCGTCTTCACGGTTGCGGGCGGCGAGGTCGTCCATCCGCGCCCGGTCCTCGCCGGTGAAATCCAGGGTCGTGATGTAGCGGGCCAGGTCGACGGGCATGGGGTCGTCTCCTCGCGACAGGAGTCGGCCGAGGATCGTCGCTTCGTTGCCCGCGGGGCGGGTCGTGCTCGTCGCCATGCGTCGCTCCCTTCGCATGACCGGCCGCCCCGAGGGGGGCGGCCGGCGCGGGGGTCACTTCGTGGTGTCGGGCGGGATGATGCTGGGGAGTTCCAGGCGCGGGCCGCCGGCCTTGCTGTTGAGCAACTGGTGCTTGGCCTGGGTGGTCTGGCCGAGGCCGTGGATCTTGATGAAGCCCATGGCCGCGGTGGCGTCGTACTGGTCGCCCTCCTCGTACGTCGCCAGCTCGTGGCGGTAGAGGCTGTTGGGGCTCTTGCGGCCGACGACGATCATCCCGCCCTTGTACAGCCGCATGCGGACCGTGCCGCTGACGTACTGCTGGTTGGAGACCGTGAACGCCATCAGGTCCTGGTGGAGCTGGCTGAACCAGAGGCCGTTGTAGATCAGGTCGGCGTAGGCCTGGCTGACCAGGGTCTTGAAGCGGTCGGACTCCTTGGAGAGCGTGAGCGTCTCCAGCTCCTTGTGGGCGTGGTGGAGCAGGATGGCGCCGGGGGCCTCGTAGATCTCGCGCGACTTGATGCCGACGAGGCGGTTCTCGATGTGGTCGATGCGGCCGACGCCGTGCTTGCCGGCGATCTTGTTGGCCGTCTCGATCAGCTCGACGCCGTCCATCTCCTTGCCGTCGATGGCGACGGGGCGGCCCTGGTCGAAGGTGATCTCGACCTCCTGGGCCTGGTCCGGGGCTTCCTCGGGGGCGACGGTCCACTGGAAGGTCTCGGGCGGCGGCGCGACCCAGGGGTCCTCCAGGATGCCGGCCTCGATGGAGCGGCCCCAGATGTTCTGGTCGGTGCTGAAGATCGACTTCTTGGTCGCCTCGACCTCGATGCCGTGCTTGGCGGCGAACTCCAGCTCCTGGGTGCGGGTCCACTTCCACTCGCGGACCGGGGCGACGATCTTCAGGTCGGGGGCGAGGGTCTGGAACGTGACGTCGAACCGGACCTGGTCGTTCCCCTTGCCGGTGCAGCCGTGGGCGACGGCCGTCGCGCCGTGCTCGCGGGCGACGCGCACCATGAGCTGGGCGATCAGCGGCCGGCCCAGCGCCGTGGCCAGCGGGTACTTGCCCTCGTACAGGGCGCCGGCCATGAGCGACGGCCAGACGAAGTAGTCGATGAACAGGTTGCGGGCGTCCTCGGCGATGGCCTCGATCGCCCCGGTCCGCAGCGCCTTGTCGCGGATCGCGTGGATGTCCTGCCCCTGCCCCAGGTCGCAGGTGTAGGCGATGACGTCCATGTCGTACGTTTCATTGATCCACTTGACGGCCACCGACGTATCGAGGCCGCCGCTGTAGGCGAGGACGATCTTCTCACGCGCCACGGCTGTTGGTTCTTTCTTTGGAGGTTGCGGGGGATGGAAAGACGCGGCCTCACCCGATGCGGGTGACGCCGTAGAGGTCGAAGACGAGATCGGCGCTGATCAACGGAAGGTGTTCAACCTTGGCCTGGGCCGCGAGCAGGCGGTCGAACGGGTCGCGATGATGCCACGGGAGTCCGGCCTGCACGTCCGCGTGATCGACGGTGATCGGGAGGAGGGTCGCCCCCAGCGCTTCCATCGCCTGTTCGATCCACGACCTGTAGGGGATCGAGAGGGACAGCTTCTTGAGGCTCGTCTTGATCGCCAGTTCCCAGATCGATCCGGCCCCGAGGAGGAGCATGTTCGAGGGTGTCCGGATGGCCTCGGCCGCCGTTTCACCGAGCCTTTCGGGGGCCTCGACGGCCCAGATCAAGGCGTGGGTGTCGATCAGCAGCCTCACTCCATGGACTCCCGGAAATCGTCCAGCGGCTCGTCGAAGTCAGGGGCCATGCGGAGGACGGTCCCCCGGAGCGTCCCCAGGCGGCGGGGCCTCGGCTCGGGGAGGGGGGCCGTCGTCAGGCGGGCCACGGGCCGATCGCCCTCGGTGATGACGACTTCGTCGCCGGGGTTCAGCTGACGGATCAACTCCGTCAATCGGGCCTGGGCTTCCTGGATCGTGATCGTACTCACGGCGGCGTCCCTCGCGGGGGATGGCGTGGAGCGATGGGCTCGACGCCATCCCTATTATTCCTGGATCGCCCGGATCCCGACAAGCGGTCCTCGGCCGTAGGCCGCTTCCGCCCCCGGGGATTCCGGGGCGCCCCGGCGGAAACCGAATCCACGCCGGCTTGCGTCGACGCTACTTTATTGGAATGGGGGCGATGCGCCCCGGGCGGGGTTGGGTCACCGGGGGGGATCGAGATGCGACTCGCGCACGGGCTGGCCTTCGCGATCGTGGGAGGCTGGGCCGCGACGGTCGCGGCCGGGACGCACGTGGTGACGTTCGGCGGCGGCCCGCCGTCGCACAACCAGGTCTCGCTGGAGCGGAACGTCGAGTACTTCCGGCGCGTGCTGGCGGGCGTCGGCCTGGGGGACGCGCGGCATGACGTCTACTTCGGCGACGGCGGCGCGCGGAACTCGGTCCAGTATCGGCTCCCCGACGGCGACGACCAGCGACTGGCCCGCGCGCTGGGGATGATCCTCATGAACAACGACGAGGCCGACATCCGGTACGAGAAGGTCCGGCTGCCGGGCCTGGTCGGGCCGTCGAGCGTCGCCAACGTCGACGCCTGGTTCGAGGTCGTCGGCCGGTCGCTGCCGCCGGGCGAGCGCCTGGTGTTCTACTTCACCGGCCACGGCGGGCCCGACCCGGCGCATCGCGACGCCCCCCGGGACACCACCCTGGTCATGCCCGGCCACCCGAACGCGCTCTCGGTCCGGCAGTTCGCCGCCCAACTCGACAAGCTGGACCCGGGCGTCGACCTGACGCTGGTGATGGTGCAGTGCTACTCCGGCGGGTTTGCGAACGTCATCTACAACGAGGGGGACCCCGCGAAGGGCCTCGCCCGCCATCCCCGCGCCGGGTTCTTCTCGACGGTCGCCACGCGCACCGCCGCCGGCTGCACCCCGGACGTCGACGAGGAGGATTACCACGAGTTTTCCACCTCGTTCTTCGAGGCGATCCTGGGCGAGACTCGCACCGGCCGGGCCGTCGCGAAGCCCGACTTCGACGGCGACGGCCGGACGACGTTCGACGAGGCGTTCGCCCACGTCCTGCTGACGTCCGACACGATCGACATCCCGACGACGACCTCGGACCGCCTGATCCGCGACCGGAGCCGGTTCGCCAGGGGGGGCGACGACGAGGCCCGCGGCCTCCTCCCCCAGGACGCCCCCTGGTCGACGGTCCTCGCCGCCGCTTCGCCCTCGCAGCGCGCGGCGCTGGAGGGCCTCTCGCAGGCCCTCGGCCTCGACGGCGAGGACCGGCTGGCGAAGGCCCGCTCGAAGGCCAGGGAGATCGACCCCGAGGGGCCGCGGGGGCGCCCAGGGCCCGAACCCGGCCGAAGGCCACGAGGACCATGGGCCGCCCGCCCAGGCGCCGCCGCCGGGCGGCCCGAACTTCAACGGCCGCGGGCCCTCCCCCGCCGCCGCCCGCCTCCGCGCCGCCCTGGCCGACCGCTGGCCCGAGCTGACCGTCCCCTTCCATCCCGACGCCCCCCGCATCCTCGCCGAGGAGCGCGACGAGATCCGCCGCGTGCTGGAGGCCCAGCCCGACTACGCGGCGTTCTCCCGGCGCATCGCCCGCCGCGCGCCCGACCCCGCCGCCCTGGCCCGCAGCCCCGAACGCCGGTGGGTGAAGCATCAGCGTCTGCTCGAACGGGCCGACGCCGTCATCCTCGGCTCCAACCTGCCCAAGCTGGGCGACGCCGAGGCCCTGGGCGTCTACCGCCGCCTGATCGAGCTGGAGCATCGCGCCCTCGCCCCCGATCCGGCCCCCGTCGTCGAGGGCCGGCCCCGGGCCGGCTCGTGATCCGGGCCGCCCCGTCCGTGGGGTCATGCGCCGGCCGACCGCTCCCGTGGGGGTTCCCAACCCGTCGCGGATCGGGCAGGATGGGGCGCTTGGGGGTCACTTCGGCAGCGGGGTCGTCCGTCGCATGGCTCGTCGTCGTCCGGAACGTCGCAGGGATCGGCCGTCGCCGTCGCCGTCGGCCCGGGCGGAGGTGCCGCCGAGGCCGCGGGGGCCGCGTCGGGCCGTCGCCGCGGGGGCTGGCGTCGCGGCGCTGGCGCTGCTGGTCGCGTTCCTCGCGACCCGGCCCGAGGACCCCGCGCGGCTGCGCCGCCGCGCCGAGGCCGCGGCGGCGAAGAAGGACTGGCGCGAGGCCCTGGAGCTGTGGCGACGGGTCAACGACTCGCCGTCGGCCACCGCCACGACCCTCCTGGAGGAAGGCCGCGCCTGCCTGGCCCTGGGGCGCGCGGCCCGGGGCGAAGACGCCCTGCGTCGCGCGACCGAGGCCGACCCGGGCGTCGCGCGGGCGTGGCTCCTCCGCCTGGAGATCCTCCGCGTCGAGGACCGCTGGTTCGAAGCCGCCGCCGTCGGCCGCGAGGCGCTCGCGAAGGTCGCGCCCGAGGACCGCGCCGCGGTGCTCCGCGAGCTGACCCTGGCGGCGCTGTCCGAGGTCCCCGACGACCTCGCCCGCGACACGCTCCGGAAGTGGATCGCCGCCGACCCCGCCGACGCGGAGGCCGAGGCCGCCCTGATGCGCCGGATCGGCTCCGACCCCCGGCCCGACGACCCCGACCGTACGGCTCGGCTCGCCCGGCTGGAGGCGATCGTCGCCGACCAGCCCGGCCGCCCCGGCCCGCGCGAGGCCCTGGCCCTGGCCCTGGCCGACGACGGCGACGTCGAGCGGGGCCGCGCCGTGCTGGACGCCTGGCCCGAGGCCGCCCGCGACGCCCGCTACGAACGGCTCCGGGGCCGCTGGGACCTGGAGTACGACGGCCGGCCCGCGACCGCCGCCGACGCCTTCCGACGGGCCCTGGAGGCCGCCCCCCACGACTGGCGCACCCGATACCGCCTGGCCCGCGCCCTGGCCGCCCTGGGGCGTCGCGACGAGGCCGACCGCGAGGCGAGGGCGGTCGCCCGCGTCCGCGAGGCGCTCGACCCCATGGCGTCGGGCCGCGGCCTGGACGACGCGCTCTCGAAGGCCGACCGCCCCGGCTCCCGCGCCGCGATCGCCGACGCCTGCGCCCGCGTCGGGCTCGACGGCCTGGCGCGGGCGTGGCGCGACCTGCCCCCCGCCCCGGCTCAGCCGGCGGCCGGCGGCTCGGGGACCAGCCGGCCCATCCCATAGTAGGTGAAGCCCATCTCGACCATCCGATCGGGCTCGAACACGTTGCGGCCGTCGAAGACCACCGGCCGCCTGAGCAGGCGCCTCACGACCTCGAAATCCGGGTTGCGGAACTCGTTCCACTCGGTGGCGATCACCAGGGCGTCGGCCCCCTCGGCCGCGCCGTAGGGCCGGTCGCAGAAGGTGATCCGGTCGCCGTAGATCGCCCGGACGTTGGGGATCGCCTCCGGGTCGTGGGCCCGGACCTGGGCGCCCTGCGCCAGCAGCGCGTCGATCAGCACCAGCGCCGGGGCCTCGCGGATGTCGTCGGTCCGGGGCTTGAAGGCCAGGCCCCAGACGCCGATCGTCTTGCCCGCCAGGTCGCCCTGGAAGTGCTCGGTCACCTTGCGGACGAGGACCTGCTTCTGGGCCTCGTTGACCTCGTCGACCGCCAGCATCATGCGGGGGTCCAGGCCGCGGGACTGGGCCATGTGGATGACGGCGCGGATGTCCTTGGGGAAGCAGCTGCCGCCGTAGCCGACGCCCGGGTGGAGGAAGTGGAAGCCGATCCGCTGGTCGTGGCCGATGCCGCGGCGGACGTCGTTGACGTCGGCCTTGTAGGCCTCGCAGAGATTGGCCATCTCGTTGATGAAGCTGATCTTGGTCGCCAGCAGGCAGTTGGCGACGTACTTGGTCATCTCGGCGCTCTCGGGCGACATGACCAGGAACGGGCGGTCGGTGCGGAGGAACGGGGCGTACAGCTCGTGGAGCTTCTCCGCGACCTCCTCGCGGCGGACGCCGACGACGACGCGGTCGGGCTTGTTGAAGTCCTCCAGCGCGGCGCCTTCCTTGAGGAACTCGGGGTTGTTGGCGACGTCGAAGGGGGCCCTGGCGACCTCGGCCATCCGGCGGGCCAGCTCGGCGTTCGTGCCGACGGGGACCGTGCTCTTGATGACGATGATCTTGGGGCCGTTCAGGTTCTCGGCGACCTGCCGGCCGACGGCGAACACGCCGGAGAGGTCGGCCCCGCCGTCGTCCCCCTGGGGCGTCCCGACGGCGATGAAGATGATCTCGGCGTCGGCGATCCCCGAGGCCAGGTCGGTGCTGAACTTCAGCCGGCCGTCGCGGTAGTTGCGGTGGACCAGCTCGGCCAGGCCGGGCTCGTAGATGGGGATCACCCCCCGCTTCAGGCCCTTGATCTTCTCCTCGACCTTGTCGATGCACACGACGTCGTTGCCGCTCTCGGCGAGGCAGGTGCCCTGGACCAGCCCGACGTAACCCGTCCCGATCACAGCGATTTTCACGATGGGTGCTTCCTGGCGGGGTGATCCCGGGCGGGACGCGGCGAGGCGGGCGTCCCGGAGGGAGGCCGCGCGGGATGGGGCGCGGCCGACGGGGCGCGGGGGCCCGATGGGCGTCCCGCGGGCTCTCCTTAAATCGAGGGCCGCGATTATAGGCGACCGCCGCCCCCCCCGGCAAGCCGACGTCGGGCCCGCACTCGCGGCCGGCCGCCCCGTCCGCTAGAATAAGTCCCCTGAATCGCGGGGGCCGCGCCCGGCCCGCGCGGAGTCCGAGGCGAAGCCAGTCGAGACGAGACGGGACGGGGGTCGATCGTGGGATTGCTCGTGCAGAAGTTCGGCGGCACCAGCGTCGCCGATTCGAACAAGATCCTGGCCGCCGCGCGGCGGGCCATCCAGGCGCATCAGCGGGGGGACCAGGTCCTCGTCGTCGTCTCGGCCCGCGGCCACACCACCGACGAACTGGTGGCCCTCGCCCGCGAGATCAACGAGCGGCCCCCGGCGCGCGAGATGGACATGCTCCTCTCCACCGGCGAGCAGATCACCGTGGCGCTCATGGCCATGGCGGTCGAGGCCCTGGGGGTCCCGGCCATCAGCTTCACCGGCGCCCAGATCGGCCTGGTCACGGACAGCTTCCACACCAAGGCCCGGATCCGCAACATCTCCACCGAGCGCATGCAGGCGGCGCTCGACGAGGGCCGGATCGTCATCGTCGCCGGCTTCCAGGGGGTCGACGAGAACTACAACATCACGACCCTCGGCCGCGGCGGG
>ERZ778021.2461-NODE-2461-length-16409-cov-5.394644_pt1 | contig 16409 bp, 13 predicted proteins | sample MGYA00375751_ERZ778021 | MGnify/ENA primary metagenome ERZ778021 (study PRJEB29350, sample SAMN05389814) | bioreactor metagenome | isolation source: Thiocyanate stock bioreactor | place: South Africa: University of Cape Town | collected 2013-08-29 ... | reverse complement strand
ACCTGAACCGGCCCGGCGGTCCCCCCTCCCCGCGCCACGTCGACACCAAGCGAAACACCTCCGGCCGCTGGTCCAAATCGACGATCCGCTCGATGCTCGACAACCCCGTCTACACGGGGCGCCTCTACTGGAACCGGCTCGACTTCCGCGCGGTCAAGCAGGGCGAGGGGCCTCTGGTCCGCCGCGGCGAGGAGGAGTGGATCGAGGCCGAGCGCCGCCATGAGGCGATCGTCTCCGACGAGGACTTCGAACGGGTGCAGATCGAGATGCGGGCGCGGAGCACGGGTAACTCCGGCAACCGCCGGCGCCGCGCGCAGAAGCGCTTCTATCCGCTGCGCGGCATCGTCCACTGCGCCACCGGCCACAACCCACTGCGGATGCACGGCAAGAGCCGCAAGGGCAACAACTACTACGCCTGCGGCTACCGGATCTCCTACGGCGACACCGCCGCCGAGGCCAACGGCCACGGCAAATGGCAGTACGTCCGCGAGGACCGGATGATCGCCCTCGCCGACTCCTTCATCTCCAAGCGGATCTTCGGCCCCGACCGAATCGACCACTTTCGCCGCCAGCTCGCCGCGCTCCGCGCCGAGGTCGGTGGCGAGGAGGACGACGAGCGCGAGCGCGTCGCCGCGCGGCACGCCGAGCTGGAACGGAAGATCGAGCGCCAGCTCGACGCGATCGAGGAGGGCATCGACCCGATTCTCGTCGGCGACCGGATCCGTGCACTGAAGACCGAGCGCGAGGAGGTCGAGGCGAAGCTCGCTCAACTCGACCACGCCCGCACCGACAGCAACGCGATCGACCCCGACGAAGCCGCCGAGATCCTCGCCTCGATGCCCGACCTTTCGGCCGCGCTCGCAGAGGCCGACCCCGAGACCCGCCACGCCCTCTACGAGGCCTTCCGCCTCCGCGTCGAAATCGACCGAAACGCGGGCCAGATAAGACTGAAGGCGCTCGTATCGAGCGCCTTCAGTGAGATCAAGGGCCTGAGCGAATTGTCTGGGTCCGCTCCTAAGGCCATAGCGGGGGCAGGATTCGAACCTGCGACCTTCGGGTTATGAGCCCGACGAGCTACCTGGCTGCTCCACCCCGCGGCGGACACAAGATCTTAGCAACCGGGGGTTGAATTCCCTTGGTCGTCGGAGAGGGGTCGGGCGGCGGGGGTCAGTGGCCGGCGGGGCGGCGGGGGTTGGGGGACCAGCCAGTGGGGGCTTTGGGGCCGATGGTGTTCTGGAGGATGCCGAGGCTCTCGATCTCGAGTTCGACGTTGTCGCCGGGGGAGAGTTTGCGGTCGTGCTCGATGGTGGAGCCGCCGTTCACGGTGCCGGAGCCGAGGAGCCAGCCCGGGCGGAGGATCTCGCCTTGGGAGGCCCAGGCGACCACCTCGTCGAGGCCGAAGATGGCCTCGGAGGAGTTGCCGTCGCAGAGGGTCTCTTCGTTGAGGCGGGCTTGCATGCGGAGGCCGCCGCGCCAGTCGAGCTCGTCGACGGTGGCGACGAGGGGGCCCGAGGAGCAGGCGAAGTGCTTGCCCTTGCAGGGGCCGAGGCGGCCTTCCATCTCCCTGAATTGAATGTCCCTGGCGCTGAAGTCGTTGAGGATGGTGAAGCCGAAGATGTGGTCTTCAACGTCGGCGGGTGAGAGGTTGGTGCCCTCGCGGCCGATGACGACGCCGAGCTCCAGCTCGTAGTCCATGTGGTCGGTGTAGTTGGGCCAGGGCATCTCGTCGCCGGGCCCGATGAAAGACGCCGGGTTGCCGAGGTAGCCGACCGGCAGCTCGGGAACCGGGACGCCGCGGCGGCGGTAGCCGAAGGAGAAGTGCTCGGCGAAGATCATGTGGTCGCGGTAGCCAGAGGGGTCGAGGGCGGCAAGCGACGGGAGATCGCCCTCGACCCGACCGGCACCGCTTGGGTCGGCGAGCGCTCCCCGCGCCGCCTCGAGGAAGGCCTCGCCCGCCGCGATCCCCGCCGACAGGCTCCCGGGGACGAGCGCCTCGGCGACGCGCGCCGCCGCCGAGGCGGCCGCCCCACCCCGTTCGAGCCGCACGCGCTCGGCGACCCGCAGGTCGATCCACGGCCCCTCCGGCCCGGCCGCGACCAGGACCCTCGGCCGCACGCCATCCGGGCTCGCTTCAGCGACTCGCGAGAAGTACATGCGCTCTCCTTATGTAGTGCAGGTTCGGGACGAAGCTCACTCGGCCGGCGCCGCCGCAGGCCCGCCGGCCCCGGCACCGCCGCCCCGCCGGCGATCCATGCGCAGCAGCCTGCGCACCGCCCCCGCCCGGGTCGCGGTCGCCTCGAATTTCGCCAGGCCGACCGCGAGCAGCAGCGCCACCCCGTTGAAGAGGTCCGGGATCCAGATCGGGGCGCCCGCCAGCTGCAGCCCCTTCACCCCGGTCGCCAGCACGTAGACGGCGACGATCGTCCCCCAGACGTTGAACCGCCCGCCCCGGAACTGGGTCGAGCCGAGGAAGGCGGCCGAGAAGGCGGGCAGCAGGTAGGCGGGGCCGATCGTCGGGTCCCCCGTCCCCAGGTTGGCGGTCACCAGGAGCCCGGCGAAGGAGGCGATCGCGGCGCAGGCGACCAGCGAGCAGACGACGACCGCCGCCACCCGCACCCCGGCGAGGCGGGCGGCCTCGATGTTGCCGCCGGTGGCGTAGACCCGCCGCCCCAGCGGCGTGCGCTCGAGCACGTACCAGACGCCGGCGCCGATGGCGAGCATCAGGTAGACGGGAAGCGTCAGCCCGAAGATTTCCGTGGTGCCGAGCTTTTCGAGGGAGGACCCGACGCCGACGATCTGCTGGGAGGAGGACACCCAGGCGATCAGCGCCAGCAGCACCGAGCTCACCCCGAGGGTGGCGATGAAGGAGTCGATCCTCACCTTGGTCACCAGGAGGCCGTTGCCGAGCCCGATCAACGCCCCGGCGATCAGGGTGAGGACGATCGCCGGGACCACGCCCATCCCCTTGTCGACCATCAGCCAGGCGACGAAGATCGCGCCGAGGCCGAGCTCGGTGCCGATCGCCAGGTCGAAGGCCCCGGCCGAGAGGGCGATCACCAGGCCGACGGCGAGGATCGCGGTGACGGCCTGGGAGTCGAAGAGGGCTTTCCAGGTGTTCCACTCGAGGAACGTGTCGGGGACCCAGATCGCGAAGACGATGAACATCGCGGCGAAGATCCAGAGCGCCGAGATGTTGCGGAAGGAGAGCGCACGTAGGACTTTCTCAGGCATGTCGGGAGACCTCCGCTCCGTCGCCGGCGGGGGTGCCGCCGTGTTGTCCGTTTCCGTTCTTGCTCACCGCACCGAGCCCGGCGCGGACCAGCCCCGCCTCGGAGAGCTGCGTGCCGCGCGCCACCTCGGCGACCACCTCGCCGTCGCGCATCACCAGCACCCGGTCGCAGATCAGGGCCAGCTCCTTGGCGTCGGAGGAGCAGACGAGGACGCCCGCCCCGGCCGCGGCGGCGTTCGCGATCAGCTCGAAGATGCCGGCCTTGGCGCCGACGTCGACGCCCTGCGTCGGCTCGTCCATCAGGAGCGCCCTCGGCTCGTTGCGCAGCCACTTCGCCAGCACCACCTTCTGCTGGTTGCCTCCGGAGAAGAGCTCCAGGGCGCGCTCGGGCTCGGCCGGGCGCACCGCGACGCGCTCGATCCAGCGGTCGACCTCCCGGCGCTCCTCCTTCCGGTCGAGGCGCCCCATCATGCGTCGGAGGGGCCGCAGCCTCGGCAAGGTCATGTTCTCGCGCACGGTCATCTTCATCACCGCGCCCTCGCGATGGCGGTCGCCGGGGACGTAGGCGACCCCGGCGGCGATCGCCCGCCGGGGGTCGAGTTCCCCGACCGCCTTCCCGTCGACCTCGAGCGCCTCGACGGTGCCCTGCCCGGAGCCGAAGATCGAGGCCGCGACCTCCTCGCGGCCGGAGCCGAGCACCCCGGAGACGCCGAGGATCTCCCCGGCGCGGAGCTCCAGGTCCATGCTCGCAATCGTCGGCGCGCGGATGCCCTTCGCGCGGAGGACGGGCCCGCCGCGGTCCCTGGGGGTCGCCGCCTCCTCGGCGGCGACCAAGGCCTCGCCCGCGATCAGCTCCACGAGGTCGTCGTGGTCGTAGCCGCCCCGGGGCACGTCGGCGATCAGCCTCCCGTCCCTGAGGCAGACCACCCGGTCGGCGATCTCGATCACCTCGTCGAGCCGGTGGGAGATGAAGATCACCCCGGCGCCGCGCTCCGCGACCCGGCGCACGGCGACGAAGAGCCTGTCGACCTCGTCGCCGTGCAGGGAGGCGGTCGGCTCGTCGAGGACGAGGACGTTTCTGTCGTGCTCCCAGCCGTCGAGCGCCCTGGCGATCGCGACGATCGCGCGCTCCGCCGCGCTCAACCGCTCGACCGGCGCCCGCACGTCGATCCTCGCGCCGAAGCCCTCGACCAGCTCCTCGGCCCTCCTCGCCTCCTCGCGCACCGGCGCCGGCATCAGTGCGCCCCGTCCCAGCCGCCGGCCGAGGTCGAGGTTCTCGATCGTCGAGAGCTGCCCCACCAGGCCGAGGTCCTGGTGGATGAAGTGGAGCCCGGCGCGTCCGTCCTCGCCGAGCTCGATCTCGGCCCCCGGGTCGGGCTGGTGGACGCCGGCCAGCACCTTCACCAGCGTCGACTTGCCCGACCCGTTCTGGCCGACCAGGGCGACGATCTCCCCCGAGCCCACCTCGAGGGAGACGTCGTCCAGCGCCTTCAGGCCGGGGAACGTCTTCGAGAGTCCCCGGACCCGGAGGAGCGGATCACCGCCTTGGGTCAACCTTTGACCCCCCAAAGTTCGGCGAACTTTTCGGCGAATTCGGGGTAGCCCGACCAGCCTTTGCTGACGTCGTACTGCACGTCTTCTTTGGTCAGGAACTGGAGGACGCCGAGGCCTTCCGCCTCCGGGCCGGACAGTTCCTGGCCGGCGATCTCACGCGCGGCCTGGTCCAGCAGGGTCCAGGTGAGGACCGGCAGGTCGAACCCGAGCACCGCGGTCGACTTGCCTTCCTTCAGGTACTGGAGTTCGGCCGGGCCGGGCGAGGAGCCGAGCGTTTCGACTTCGATCCCGGCGGACTTCAGCGCCGCGGGCAGACCGGCTTCGATCTCCGCCGTGCCGAACACCGCGACGTTCGTTTCGGGATTCGCCTGCAGGTCCGACACGACCGTGTTCGGGGCCGTGTTGCCAAGTTCGGCGACGCCCACCTGGGCGATCCGCACCGAGCATTCCGGGCACAGTTCTTCGAATTTCGCCTGGAACGATTCGGCGATGATCGTGGTGAAGCTGAGCTCCGGCGTTTCGTAGAAGACGACGTTCGCTTCTTCACCCGCCATTTCGGCGAGCACGTAGGCGGCCATCAGGTCGCCGCTCCGTTCCGAGTTGGCGTTCGACGCCTGCGGCGACTCGATCCCGAATTCTTCGGCGTCGGAGATCCCCGTAGTCACCACCGGAATTTCCTTTTCCTGCAGTTCTTTCAGCTGCTTGGACCAGAGTTCCATCGTGATCGAGCCGACGATCACCGCCGCCGGTTCTTTCTGGACCACGGTGTCGAACGCGGGCCCGACGGTGTTCGCCGACGAGCCGGCCTTGATCCGTTCCAGCTTCACGCCCATCGTCTGCGCGGCGGGCTCGAGGATCTGCCAGAACAGCGCGCAGATCGGCGTGCCGCAGTCGACGTAGTCGATCTCCGCGCCTTTGGGAACTTCCTTCAGCTTTTCGGTGACCGGGAACGGGCTCGGCTGGCCGATGTAGGGAGCGACGAGTTCTTTCGCTTCCGCGAGACCGCCGCCCGAGGCTTCCGATTCCGGTTCCGCTTCTTCTTCTTCGGCCGCGGGTTCGGTTTCGCCGCCCGTCGGTTCTTCCGTTTCCGCTTCGCTGGTCGAACTTGGCGAACTGCTGCTGCTACCGCCGCCGCAGGCCGCCAGGCCGAGGGCGAGCACGAGAACCAAGAGCGCGAGGAACGCGCTTCTCCTCAACGTCACTGACGACATCTCTCTCCTCCGTTGTGAGCGGTGGCGCTCCCATGCGCCGACCGTGCCGATTCGTCTACGTCTTGTACGAACGCGGCAAAGTCATATCAGAAATTTACGGGTGTATCCAGTTTTGCCAAAAGGATCATTGCCATTGCGTCATCCACAAGATGTGTATACAGTGGCGGGAATATTGGTCATTCCCATGTTTGTCGTACTTCTCGTACGGGGAGAGGAGATTCATTGACTGCCGGGGCTCGTTTTTCGCTTGGAACCTTCGCCTTCGACGGCGAAGCGGCGCCCTACCTGGTGCTCGACGAGCGCGCGCATGACCTGCGCCCGCTGCTCGGCGAGGGGACGACGCTCCGCGGCCTGGTCGACGATTGGGACGCGCGCCTGCCGGAGCTGCAGCGGCTCGCCGACGAGGGCTGCCCCGGGTCCGAGGCGCTGCCGCTGGCCGAGCTCCGCCCCCTCCCCCCGGTCCAGCCGATCGGCCAGATCTTCCAGGCGGCGGCCAACTACCGCCAGCACGTCCTCGACCTGATCGCCGGCGCCGAGCAGCGCGGCGACGACTCCGACGGCCACGCCCAGGGCAGCCGCGACGACGCCCGCCGGATGCTCGACGAGCGCGCCGCCGAGGGGCGCCCCTTCGTCTTCCTCGGCTCCGCCCACGCGATGGTCGGCGCCGAAGACGAGATCATCCTGCCCGCCGACTCCGACCAGTCCGACTGGGAGCTGGAGCTCGCCGCGGTGATCGGCCGCCCCGGCCGCCGCGTGCCGGTCGCCGACGCGCTCGACCTCGTCGCCGGCTACACGATCGCCAACGACATGACCACTCGCGACGCGCTCGCCCGCTGGGACGCGGGGACGCTCGGAATCGACTGGCTGGCCGGGAAGAACGCCCCTACCTTCCTGCCGGTCGGCCCGCTGCTCGTCCCCGCCAAGTTCATCGACGATCCGCAGGACCTGCAGATCAAGCTGACCGTGAACGAGCGGACGATGCAGGACGAGTCGACCGCGGACATGCTCTTCGACGTCGCCCAGCTCATCTCTTATGTGAGCACGGTGACCGAGCTGCGTCCCGGCGACATCGTGCTCACCGGCTCCCCTGCCGGCAACGGCGCCTCGCACGGCATCTTCCTCGCGCCCGGCGACCTGATGGAAGGCACCGTGACCGGGCTCGGCGCCCAACGCAACCGCTGCGTCGCCGAGAACATCGGCCCGGATGCGCCCCGGGCGATCCGCGGCACCGTCGGCGCCGGCTCCGGGGAGGGCAAGCGATGAGCGCCGTCGAGGATCGCCTCCAGGCACTCGAAGACCGACAGGCCGTCTCCGACCTGATGCTCGCCTTCGGTGCCGCGCTCGACGCCAAGGACTGGGACGCCTACGCCGAGCTCTTCCTCGAGGACGGCAAGTTCACGATCGAGGGCCAGGCCCGCCACGGCCGCGAGGAGATCGTCGCCGGCCCGCGCCGGGACCTCGACCGCTACGACGCCCTCCAGCACTACTCCACCAACCACAAGGTGGAGCTGAACGGCGACCAGGCGACCTCGAGCCACTACCTGATCGCGATCCACGTCGACGACTCCGGCGCGATGGAGCTGCACGGCGACGCCGGTGGCCGCTACGACTGCAAGTGCGTCCGCACCCCCGCCGGCTGGCGCTTCGCCGAGGTCGAGCTGTTCGTCTTCTGGCGCGCCGGCGAGGCGTTCGTCGTCCAGCCGAAGGACTGAGCGGCGGGGCCGAGGCCCGTGCGCAGGACGGGAAGGGACCCGGCCCTCTCGTAGGCGGTCCGGGCAGGCTGTGACCGCCTACGAGAGGGCCGGGTCTCGGGGGACTGGCGAGGGCGCGCGTCCCGTGCGGGTCGCGGCGGAGGTCCGTGACGAGGTGCGCGGATCGGCGCGGAACTCCGCGTCCCTCGAGGAGGTCCCGGACGCGCTGCGTGAATCTCGGCCCCGGATCCGGCCGCCTGAGTGAGTTGACCACACCAGGGTGTGGTCAACTCATGCAGACCGACTTTTCGTCCCCTGTGGAGGCCGGAAAGTCAACCGCGTCCCCGACCTGCGCCCGGGCCCGCGCGCTTCCCCCGTAAGCCTGGCATCCTGGGGGTCGCCGCCCCGAACCCCGCCGTCCCCCCACCCGCCCCCCACCCCGTCCACATCGCGGACGTCCCCGACGCATCCTGTGGTTGGTGCCAACTCGCACAGGTGTATGCACCTCGTCTCTTCTGACGAAAAAGCTAGACTCGGTCCCTGATGCCAGAGCGGGCAAATGGCGCCACTACGCGCGATGGGCAGAACGTCACGATCGTCCACGACAAGCTGCGCCACGAGATCCTGCGCGGCCGGATCCCGGCCGGGGAGACCTCGCAGGCGGCGCTCGCCCGGGATCTCGACGTCGGCCGCACGCCGCTGCGCGAGGCGATCCGGATGCTGCAGCGCGAGGGGCTGGTCATCTCGGAGCCGAACCGCCGGCTGCGGATCGCCGAGCTGTCCGCCACCGACATGGAGGAGCTCTACGTGATGCGGGTCGCCCTCGAGGGGGTCGCGATCCGGATCACCGTCCCCACCCTCGGCTCCGACGGGATCGCCGAGCTGGAGGGACTGATGGCGCAGATGGACCACTACATGCGCAGCGAAGACCACGCCGGCTTCCGCGCTCCCCACCACACCTTCCACGCCCGCCTCGTCGCCGGCGCCGGGGAGCGGGTCACGAGCATGATCGCCCAGCTCTTCGACCACGCCGAGCGCTACCGGGTGAACTTCGGCGCCACCCGGCCGGAGATCTGGGACCAGCGGCGGGCCGAGCACCGGGCGATCGTCGATGCCTGCGCCGACGGCGACGCCCCGCTCGCGGTGCAGAAGCTGACCGAGCACTACGGCCGCACCGCCTCGCTCGTCTTCGAGGGCCTCGGCGGCAACTACGACCCGGAGCGCCTCCGCGTCGCCCTCGCCGCAATCGCCCCCGGCTCCGAGTCCACCCTCAGCTAGGCCGACCCCGGGAGTGCGTTCGCACTTCTGGCCGCTATCCGGCCGTTACTGCGAACGCACCGGGATAGCTCAGGCCGCTTCGTTCAGCAGGCCGTCGACGTGGGCCATCTGGCCCGGCAGCTGCTTCGGCCACTCGGCGAGGGTCGGCTCCAGCGTCTCCTCGTTGATCGCCATCTCCGAGTCGAGGATCCCGCGGGAGACCTCCTGGACAAATTTCGCCCGCGGGTAGCGGCGCGCGACGTAGCTCTCCAGCGCCGCCGGGATCGAGTCGGCGCTCGCCAGCTCGTCGTCCAGCACCACCGCGTCCTCCAGCGCCATCCCGGCGCCCTGGGTGATGTGGGGGGTGCAGGCGTGGGCGGCGTCGCCACCGAGCACCACCAGCCCCTTGTGCCACGGCGGCGGCAGCAACACCTCGCTGAGCGGCGAGTAGACGATGTCGTCGCCCTCTTTGATGCTGTCGCGGATGTCGCCGAGCGGGCCCTCGAACTCGGCGAGCCGCTCGCGCAGCATGTCGGGGAAGTCGGCGACGTCGTAGTGGACGCCCTCCGGCTCCGAAGTGACCAGCAGCAGGTACATCGTCTCCTCGGTCAGCGGGATGTAACCGCCCTTCGACCGCGGTGACTGGAAGAGATCGGAACGCGTGACCGAGGCGGGCCGCGGCACGGTCAGACGCCAGACCACGTGCCCGGAATAGACCGGCTGGTACGCGTCGCCGAAGAGCCGCGAGCGCAGCGGCGATTTGATCCCGTCGAAGCCCACCACCAGGTCGTAGTCGGCGGTGCTGCCGTCGGTGAGCGTGACGCCGATCGAGTCGCCGCGGTCGTCGAGGTCCTCGACCGTGGTCCCGTAGCGGATCTTCGCCCCGGCTCCCTCGGCGGCGCCGATCAGGATCCGGGACAACTCGCGGCGCGGCAGCGCGCAGTTCGGCGGCACACGCTCGTCACCAAGCTGCGATTTGATCGCGACGACCTCGTTGCCTTTGTAGTCGAAGAAGGTGTAGCCGTCGTAGACGACGCCGACGTCGAGGATCTGCTCGAGGACACCGATCTTGTCGAGCGCCCGGAGGCTGTTGGCGGGCTGGTTGATGCCGACCCCGTAGACGGTCGAGTCGGGCTTGATCTCGACCATGTCGACCTCGGCGCCGCGCTGGCCCAGCGCCGCGGCCACGGCCAGACCGCCGATCCCCGCGCCGACAACCAGAACCTTCTCGACCTTCGCCATCCCGATCCTCCTTGCTGTCCCCGGATTGTGCGGCGCGAGGCGCTTCCCCAGCGCCTTCGCAACTCGGCATAAGTATATACAGAAGAGCAGTTCTTCGGCTCTCGTGTATTGTGTCGCCTATGGAGGAGAGCGTGGCCGAGCCCCCCGTCGCCGTCGTCGGCGCGGGCTTGATGGGCTCCGGCATCGCCGCCTGCTTCGCCGCCGCGGGCCACGAGGTCGCCGTCCACGACCCGGTCGCCGAGTCCCTCGCGGCGGCCCCCGACCGCGTCGCCACCTCTCTGGCGGCGATGCAGGGCGCACGTCGGGACGACGACGCCGAGGCCCGGTCGAGCGACGACGGCGGCGCCGTCACGCCCGGCGTCGATCCCGCCATCGCCGTCGCCCTCTCCCGCGTCCGCTGCGAGCCGCGCCCCCAGGAGGCCCTGGCCGGCGCCGGCTTCGTCTTCGAGGCCGCTCCCGAGGACCTGAAGCTGAAGCAGGAGATCTTCGCCCGCCTCGACGCGATCGCCGCCCCCGGCTGCATCCTCGCCTCCAACTCCTCGGCGATCCGCCCGACCGAGATCGCCGCCCGCGCCGAGCACCCCGGCCGCACCGTCGGCACCCACTGGTGGAACCCGCCCCACCTGGTGCCGCTGGTCGAAGTCGTGCGCGGCGAGCGGACCAGCGAGGAGACGGTCGCGCGCACCTTCGACCTCCTCGCCGCGGTCGGCAAGGTCCCGGTGAAGGTCGACCTCGACCGGCCCGGCTTCGTCGGCAACCGCCTCCAGCACGCGCTCTGGCGGGAAGCGTTCCAGTTGGTCGACGAAGGGGTCTGCGACGCGGAGACGATCGACACCGTGGTGAAGAACGGCTTCGGCCCGCGGCTCGCCGCGCTCGGCCCGATGGAGAACTCCGACCTGGTCGGCCTCGAGCTCACCCTCTCGATCCACGACTACCTGCTGCCACGGCTGAACCCGCCGTCCCAGCCCTCCCCCGGGCTGCGCGAGCGGATCGCCGCGGGCCACACCGGGATGGATGCCGGCGAGGGCTGGCGCCGCTGGCCGGAGGGCTCCCGCGACGAGGTCCAGGCGCAGATCTCGCGCCACCTGCGCGAGGCCGCCGCGCGGCGCCCCGGCGCCGACCGGTGAGCGCGACCGGCGACAAGGCGACGCGGGACGGGCACAACGTCGCCCTCGTCCACGAGCGCCTCCGCCGCGACATCCTCAGCGGTGAGATCCCCGCCGGCGAGACCTCCCAGCTGGCCCTCGCCCGCGAGCTCGAGGTCGGCCGCACGCCCCTGCGCGAGGCCCTGCGGATGCTCCAGCACGAGGGCCTGGTGATCTCCGAGCCGAACCGCCGCGTCCGCGTCGCCGACCTCTCGGCCGAGGACGTCGAGCAGCTCTACTCGATGCGAATCGCGCTCGAGGCGATGGCCGTCCGCGTCACCGTCCCCGAATTCGGCTCGCGCGAGATCGCCGAGCTGGAGGGCCTCCTCGCCCAGATGGGCCACTACATGCGCCGCCAGGACAACCCCGGTCTGCGCGCCCCCCACCGCGCCTTCCACGCCTACCTCGTGGCCGGCGCCGGCGAGCGCACCGCGGCGATGATCTCCCTCCTCTTCGACCACGCCGAGCGCTACCGCACCGCCTTCGCCGGCCACGACCAACTCCGCTGGGACGAGCGCCAGGCCGAGCACCGAGCGATAGTCGACGCCGCGATGACCGGCGATGCCGACCTCACCGTCCACCGCCTGATCGCCCACTACCTGCAGACCTCCGCCCGCGTCTTCGCCGGCCTCGACCCGGATTACGACCCCCGCCGCCTCCGCCTGACCTGCGCAAGTCTGGCGCCAGGGTCCGAGCAGGCGCTGGGGTAGGTCCGGGAGGCCAGAAAGGGACGCGCTATCGACTTTCACCCTGCCCTGGCAAGGTTAAAGTCGACCGCGCGTCCCGACCTGCGCCCGACCCCGCGCACCTCCCCCCGAAAGCCTCGCGTCCCAATCGACCGCGGCCCGAATCGCGCCGTCCCCGCTCGGCTGACGGCGCACGCTCGCGGGCAAGGAGGTCAGCCCGCGAGCGCGTCCGCCAGTCGCGGGACGAGGGCGGCGACGTTGGTGCCGTCGACCGCGGCCCGCTCCTCCGCCCCCAGCCCCAGGTCCGGGGACGGGTCGCTGCCCTCGGACAGCACGGCGTAGGGCCAGTCGGTACCGAAGACGATGCGATTCAACCCGGCGAGCTCGCGCACGGCGGCGGTCGCGATCGGGTTGTTGGAGAGGCCGGTGTCGAACCACATGCGCTGGATGTAGGCGACCGCGCCCGCGGGGGCCGCCTCAGCCTTGGACGGGTCGCGGCCCGCCCATTCGGCGATCCGGTGGGCGATGAAGGGAGCCGTGCCGCCCATGTGGGCGAGCTGCAGGCGGATGCTCGGGGAGCGCTCCATCGTGCCGCTGTAGATCAGGTTGGTCACCGCGCGGGTGGTGTCGAAGGGGAACTCCTGCACCCAGACCGGCGCCGCGGGCATCGGCGAGGGCGTGGCCGGCTGGATCGGGTGGAGGAAGACGTAGGCGCCGCGCCGCTCGAGCTCCTCGAAGACCGGATCCCACTCGGGATCGCCGACGTAGGTGCCGTCGACGTTGGAGAGCAGCGCCACCCCGTCGAGGCCGAGCTCGTCGTAGGCGTAGGCGATCTCCGCCAGCGCCCCCTCGACGTCGGGCAGCGGCAGCGTCGCCAGGCCGGCGAAGCGCGCGGGCTGCTCGCGGACCAGCGCCGCGGTCTCCTCGTTCACCAGCCGCGACAGCTCCCGCGCCAGGCCCGGGTCGCCGAACCAGACCCCGGGCGGCGAGAGCGAGACGACCGCCGCGTCGATCGCGTAACGGTCCATCAGCGCGGAGAAGATCTCCGGCGTCGCCGGCGGCAGCGGGTAGCCGGTCTCCAGGTCCAGCCGCTCCAGCTCGGCCCGGTAGCGCTCCGGGATCAGGTGGCCGTGAGCATCGATCCTCGACATCGCTCGCTCTCCTCCTCGTCGGTCGGGCGCCGCTACGCGGCCTGGTTGAAGATTTCGTCGACTTCGCCCGCCGCCCGCGGCAGGTGGGCGGCCATCGCCTCGAGGCTCTGCTCGAAGTTCCCCGGGTTGATCAGGCGCTCCTGGTCGAGCACATCGCGCGAGGCCTTCTGCGCGAACTGGACCCGCGGGTAGCGGCGCGCCGAGTAGGCGGCCAGCGCCGCCGCGACCGTGTCGGCGGCGACCAGCTCCGCGGCCAGCGTCGCCGCGTCCTCGATCGCCATCGCCGCCCCCTGGTTCAGGTGCGGCACGCAGGCGTGGGCCGCATCGCCGCCGAGCACGACCCGGCCCTGGTGCCAGGGCGTCGGCAGCAGCACCTCCGACAGCGGCGAGTAGACGACGTCGGACTCCGCCGTCAGCCCGTCGCGGATCTCGCCGATCGTGCCGCCGAACTCCTCCAGCCGCTCGCGCAGCAGGTCGACCATCTCCTCCTTGGCGTAGCGCACCCCCCAGGGCTCCTCGGTGACCAGCAGCATGTACATGCGGTCCTCGCCGAGCGGCGTCCGCCCGGCCTTGCGCGTCGGCGACTGGTAGAGCCCGCCGCAGACCACCTCGGGCAGCCGCGGCGCCATCACCCGCCAGACCGCGGCACCGGTGTAGACCGGCTCGTGGCCGTCGCCGAAGAGCCGCCGGCGCATCTCCGACTTGATCCCGTCGAAGGCGATCACCAGGTCGTAGTCGGCGGCGGAGCCGTCGGAGAACTGGACCGCGACGCGCTCTCCCTCCTGCTGGAGGTCGGCGACCGTGGTCCCGTAGCGGACCGTCGCGCCTTCGCGCTCGGCCGCCTCGATCAGCACCCGGTGGAGTTCCGGCCGCATCAGCCCGACCTCCGCCGGCACCCCGTCTTCGCCGCGGCCGAGCAGCGAGGGCACCTCGACCACCAGGTTTTCGTCCTGGTCGAAGAAGAGCCACTTGTCGAAGGCCCAGCCGGTGTCGAGGATCTCCTCCAGCACTCCCATCCGCTTCAGCACCCGCAGCGAGTTGGCAGGCTGGCAGATCCCGACGCCGTAGACGTCGACGTCGGGCGTCCGCTCGATCACCTCGGCCTCAATCCCGTCCTGGGCCAGCGACGTGTACGCCGCCAGCCCTGCGATCCCGGCGCCGACGATCATCGCCCGCTCGACCTTCGCCATGTCGCAGGTCCCGTGAAGCGGTGGGTCGGGGCGGCCGCGGCCCTAGTGGACGCTCGCCGCGTCCCAGGGATTGCCCGCGACGCCGACGCCTTCCTCGGGCGCCGCGTTCGGCGTCCCTTCGAGCATCGACTCCGGCATCGGGATGTTGCGGTAGAAGGTCTGGGACCCCTGGGCCGGCGTCCACTTGGTCGTCTTCCAGTCGGGCACGTAGAGGCGGTAGCCGCCGGTGTTGATCTCCACCCTGTTGCCGCCCGGCTCCTTGAAGTAGAGGTACTCCTGTTCGCCCATCCCGTGCCGGCCGGGGCCGGTCTCGATCGCGACGTCCTGGTTCAGGAGGATGTCGCAGCCGCGGTGCAGTTCGTCACGCGTATCGACCCAGAAGGCGACGTGATGGAGGCGGCCGGTCACCCCGGAGCGATCCATGATCAGCCCCAGGTCGTGGGACTTCTCGTTGTTCGTCGACATGCAGAAGACGGGGATGTCGGCATCGTCGAGCACCGTGTACTCGGCGAAGGTCGAGCCGAGGTTGTCGCGATACCAGTTGGCATCGCCCATCGGGTCGGCGGTCATCACCGTGATGTGATCGATCATCCGCGGCGCGACCCCGCGCGGGACGTAGCGCTGCGGGCGGTCCGGATACTGCGACTCCATCCCCGCGGGCGGCTCGTACTCGGTGATGTCCCAGAAGATCTCGTGCAGGTGGCCGCCGGGGCCGCGGTAACGGAACGCCGAGCCGTGGCCGACCCCCTCCTCGTACCAGCCTTCGCCGGCGCCGGCCGCTTCGAGGTTGGCCACCGCCTTCTCCAGGTGCTCCGGGCTCCAGGCACGCCAGCCGACGTGGCCGACGCCGGCGTCGGGCGCCTCGGTCAGCTCGATCGAGTGGTAGTGCCACTCGCCCCAACCGCGCAGATATACGGACTGTCCCTCCCGCCCGGACTCTTCGAGCCCGATCACGTCCTTGAAGAAGGCGAGCGACTCCTCCGGCTTCGGGGTCAGCAGCTCGACGTGGGCCAGATGGGCGATCAAGCGGTTGGACATGCCTCTTCTCCTCTTCGTTCCCGGTTTGGAGCGCGATCCCGGCGCGCTGCGCAAAGTATATACAGATTGCAAATCTTTCGGCTGTTTTGCTGGTCGTGTATTGTGGCCGCACCGTTCAGGGAGAGGAGAAAACCGCGGTGGCAAGCTCAAAACCGATCATCAGCTGCGCGATCACGGGGGCGATCCACGTCCCCGCGCAGACCCCTCATCTGCCGACGACGCCGGAGCAGATCGCCGAGCAGGCGATCGCCGCGGCGGGGGCGGGGGCGGCGATCCTCCACCTCCACGCCCGCGACCCGCAGACCGGCAGGCCGACCGCCGACCCCGAGGTCTTCGCCCGGTTCCTCCCCCGGATCGCGGCGGCCACCGACGCGGTGATCAACATCACCACCGGCGGCAGCGTGACGATGGGCCTCGAGGAGCGCGCCGCCGCCGCGACCCGCTTCCGGCCCGAGCTCTGCTCGATGAACATGGGCTCGATGAACTTCGGCATCTTCCCGATCGCCGGCGGGGTGAAGGGCTGGAGGCACGACTGGGAAGAGCCCTACCTGGAGTCCTCGAGAGGCTGGATCTTCCGCAACACCTTCGAGGACGTCGAACGGCTGGTCGGCGAGCTCGCCCCCGGCGGCACCCGCTTCGAGTTCGAGTGCTACGACATCGGCCACCTCTACAACCTCGCCCACCTCCTCGACCGGGGGATCGTCGAGCCGCCCCTCTTCGTGCAGAGCGTGATGGGGATCCTCGGCGGGATCGGCACGCATCCCGAGGACCTGCTTCATATGAAAAGGACCGCCGACCGCCTCTTCGGCGACGCCTACCGCTGGTCGGTGCTCGGCGCCGGCCGCCACCAGGTGCCGCTCACCACGACCGCGGCGACGATGGGCGCGGCCGGGGTGCGGGTCGGCCTCGAGGACTCGATCCACCTGCGCAAGGGCGTGCTCGCCGGGTCCAACGCGGCCCAGGTCGAGCGCACGGTGCGGATCCTCGACGAGCTCTCGCTGGAGCCGGCGACCCC
>ERZ778021.2459-NODE-2459-length-16418-cov-5.120149_pt1 | contig 16418 bp, 16 predicted proteins | sample MGYA00375751_ERZ778021 | MGnify/ENA primary metagenome ERZ778021 (study PRJEB29350, sample SAMN05389814) | bioreactor metagenome | isolation source: Thiocyanate stock bioreactor | place: South Africa: University of Cape Town | collected 2013-08-29 ... | reverse complement strand
CACCTCACAGCGGTGCCCTTGACTTCATAGAAGCATCCCGGATGAACAACGTGGTCAGGAATTACACCTAGAACCCGCTCCTCGGAGATGTTGTGGGCTGCGGCCTGGGCGGCTATCTGGCTCTCGAGCAACGGCGTCCGTACGTAGGAGGGACAGACCGCGGTCGCGGTGATTCCATGGTCGGCGGCCTCGAGGGCCATCGTCTTGACCAGCCCGATCGCGCCGTGCTTGGCGGAGACGTAGGGTGCCTTGAAGGGCGAGGCGACGAGCCCATGGGCAGAGGAGATGACGACGAAGCGCCCCGCACCGGACGCGACGAGGTGGGGCCACGAGTACTTGGCGAGTAGGAACGGACTCGTGAGCAGGAGGGCGATTATCGCCTCCCAGACGTCCTCGGGCATCTCCTCGATCGAGGCGACGTGCTGGAAGCCCGCGTTCGCGACCACCGCGTCGATCCGACCGAACCGGTCCAGGGCCCGGTCGATGGCCAGCTGATTGCCCTCGCGCCTGGTCAGGTCGGCCGCCACCCCCTCGTGTCCCGCCCCGGGTTCGTCCAGGTCGACCCCGAAGACGTCCCAGCCCTGGTCGGCAAGCTCGGCTGCCACCGCGGCCCCGACCCCTGACGCCGAGCCGGTCACCGCGGCGACCTTGTCAAGCGTTCCTTTCATCGTGGCATCACGTCTCCTTGCTCAAAAGGATATCTTCTAAGTCCTTATAGCAACGGCTGGCGAGAGTTGGTATAAAGGGCAAACTATGTGTCCTTCTGCGAGCAGCGTCCTCCCGCCCGAACTGCACCACACCTATCCCGTCGCCTCCAGAGGCGAAGGCGTCTGGGTCACCACGGCCAACGGCACCCGGTATCTCGACGCGATGAGCGGCGGCTCGATGGCGGCCACGATCGGGATGGGACGTGCCGATGTCGTCGCCGCGGCGCGGCGCCAGGCGGAGGCGGTCAGCTTCGTCCACAACGAGTGGCTGACCAACCCGCAGCAGGAGTTGCTCGCGCAGCGGCTGACCGAGCTCGCCCCCGACTACGCCAAGGTCAGCTTCGTCACCGGCGGGGCGGAGGCGAACGAGATGGCCTTGAGGCTCGCCCGGACCTACCACGTCGAGCGCGGCGAATCCCAGCGTTGGCGGGTGATCTCACCGGCGCAGGCATACCACGGCCCGACCTTCGCGACCCTGGCGCTCACCGGCCGGCCCGGACTCCAAGGCCCGCTCACTCCGTATCTGCCCGAGATGCACCACATCCCGCCCTCGACCCGCCAGTTCGACCCCACCGGCCAGGCCGCGCTCGATGCCCTCGACGAGATCCTCGACGAGGTAGGTGGGGACACCGTCTCGGCCTACTACTGCGAGGGCGTCAGCGCCGCCTCGCTTCCCGCCTACACGCCGCCGGACCTCTTCTGGGAAGGGCTGGCCGAGCGCCGCGCGCGTCACGGCTTCCTCGTCTGCTTCGACGAGATCGTCACCGGCCTCGGCCGCACCGGCTCCTGGTTCGCCGCCGAAAGGCTGCCGATCCAGCCCGACCTGGTCGCCACCGCCAAGGGCCTCGGCGGTGGCTACGCGGCGATCGGCGCGGTGCTGAGTCGCGAGCCGATCGCCGCGGCGATCGCCGCGGGCTCCGGCTCGTTCGCCCTCGGCCACACCTGGAGCGGCGCGCCGCTCTCCTGCGCAACCGCCAACGCGGTGCTCGACGTCCTGATCGGCGAGGGACTGATCGAGCACGTCGCCGCCAACGGGCCGCTGCTCCGCGACCGGCTCGAGGAGGCGTTGCGCGACTGCGCGATCGTCGCCGGGGTGCGCGGGCGCGGCTACCTCCTCGGGGTCGAATTCTGCGATCCGCGCGACCCCGACAAGTTCCTGCCGCCGGAGCTGCGGGTGGCGGGGCGGATCGATGCGGCGGCGATGGAGCGGCAGCTGCTGACGCTCTCGACCCAGCCGACCGGCGACGGATACGCCGGCGACCAGAGCCTCTTCGCCCCCGCCTTCGTGACCAGCGAGGCCGAGCTCGAGGAGATGGTCGATCGCTACGCCGCCGCCGTGGCCGAGGTTGACGCCCAGGTCCGGCGCGAGCTCGAAGGAACCGAGGTGGCTGCGTGAGTGGGCCGCGCGTCCTGCTGATCGAGCACGAGCGGGCCACCCCCGCCGGCCTCGTCGCCGAATGGCTCGACGTCCATGATGCCGACGTCCACATCGTCCCGATCGACGAAGGCGCGACGCCGGACCCGGTCGGCAGCTATGAGCTGATCGTCGCCCTCGGCTCCGAGTTCTCCGCCTACGACGACCACCTGCCCTGGCTCGGCAAAGAGCTCGAGCTGATGCGCGAGGCGAGCCGCGCCGACATCCCGATCCTCGGCATCTGTTTCGGCGGCCAGCTCCTCGCCCGCGCACTCGGCGGCGAGGTCTTCCGCGCCGCCGAGGCCGAGATCGGCTGGTTCGGCGTCGAGAGCGAGCGGGACGACCTGATCCCCGCTGGGCCCTGGTTCCAGTGGCACTTCGACACCTTCAGCGTTCCGGCGCCGGCGACCCGTCTGGCGCACAACCACATCGGGCCGCAGGCCTTCAGCCACGGACGCAGCCTCGGCGTGCAGTTCCACCCCGAGGTGGGCGTCGAGATCATGGAGAACTGGGCAGTGGTGTACAAGCATGAGCTTGATGAGCACGGCGTGTCGGCCGACGAGCTGCTGGAGCGGACGCGTGCCGTCGCCGACGACGCGACCAAAGTGAGCTGGGCACTCCTCGAAGGCTTCTACGAGCGGATAGCCCAACTCGGAAAAGGGAGGACGACGTGAATCCGAAAGCCCACGAGGAGCAGGAGGCCGCGCCCGCCGCCTTCGAGCCGCTGGTGCAGGTGCGCGCGCACGAGTACGTCGCCGAGCAGATCCGGCGCCACATCCAGCTGCACCTCTCGGGTCCGGGGGAGGCGCTGCCTTCCGAGCGCGAGCTGGCACGACAGTTCGACGTCGGCAGGCCGACCATCCAGATGGCCCTGCGCCTGCTGGAGGCGGAACGGCTGATCGAGGCGCGTCGCGGTCGCGGCGGTGGCACCTTCATCCTCGACCAGTCCGACTCCGACGACGCCCGCGACGACCTGATCGCGGGCGTGGGGAGGCGACGCGCCGAACTGACCGAGCTGCTCGACTTCCGCGCCTCGGTCGAGCCGGAGATCGCCGCCGTGGCCGCCCGCAATCGCGATGTCGCCGACCTGAAGCGCCTGCACGCCGCGCTCGATGAGCTCGATCAGGCCGACGAGGAGTCGGCCTACATGCGCTGGGACACCGAGCTCCACCTGGCCCTCGGCGGCGCTACCCACAACCGCTTCCTCAATTCCGCCGCGGAGGAGATCCGCTACGGGCTGAACACCCTGATCACCCTGCTGCCGGAGTCGGAGATCTGGCAGCGGCGCGTCGGCAAAGAGCACCATCAACTTGTCGATGCGGTCGAACAGGGCAAACCCGATCTGGCTGCCCGGACCATGCGCCGCCACATCGGCCACACCGGCGAAGGCGCACTCGCGGTGTTCGCCGCGATCAAGCGGCGGGAGGTCCCGCGATGAACGCCGGGGCGACTGCCGCCGCCTCGCGGGTCCTGCCTCGGCAGGCGGGCTTCGACTACCCGAGCGTCGAGCGCGCCGCCGGGCTCTGGCTCGAGCTGACCGACGGCCGCCGGATCCTCGACGCCTGCTCGGGCGGCGCGATGACCGCTTGCCTCGGGCACGGGAACGAGGCGGTGATCGCGGTCGCCGCCGAGCAGGGCGAGCAGCTCTCCTACTGCTACAGCCACCACTTCACCAACGAGCCGCAGGAGTCCCTGGCGCGACGGTTGGTCGAGGAGGTCGCCCCGGCGATGGACCGGGCCCGCTTCGCGACCGGCGGCTCGGAGGCCAACGAGACGGCGCTCCGCCTGCTGCGCAGCTACCACGTCGAGTGCGGCGACAGCGACCGCTGGCGGGTGATCTCGCCGGCCCAGGCCTACCACGGCTCCCTGACCGGAACCCTGGCGCTGACCGGCCGCGAGTCCCTGCGCCGCAACTGGGATCCCTACCTCGTCTCCCAGCCCCACCTCGGCCCCGCCGCCTGGCGCGACGACCCGACCGGGGAAGAGGCCCTCGCGGAGCTCGACCGGATCCTCGCCGAGGCCGGCCCGGAGACCGTCGCTGCCTACTTCTGCGAGCCGGTGAGCGCCGCCGCGCTGCCCGCGTTCTCACCCCCGGAAGGCTTCTGGCGCGGCCTCGCCGAGCGGCGCGCCGAGCACGGCTTCCTGATCGTCTGCGACGAGATCGTCTCCGGCATCGGGCGGACCGGCTCCTGGTTCGCCTCCGACCGGCTGCCCTTCACCCCGGACATCATCACCGCGGGCAAGGGCCTCGGCGGCGGCTTCGCGCCGATCTCCGCGGTGCTCTGCACGGCCGGCGTCTACGACGCGATCGACCAGGGCTCCGGGGACTTCGACCACGGCCACACCTGGGACGGCGCGCCGCTGCCCTGCGCCGTCGCCGAAGCGGTGATCGACCAGATCGTTGCCGGCAATCTCGTCGCCAAGGTAGCGGCCGCGGGCGGGGCCTTCCGCGACCAGGTCGCGGCGGCGGTCGGCGAGCTGCCGATCGTGTGCGATGTCCGCGGGTGCGGATTCTTGGTCGGGATCGAACTGGACCCGGGGGCGACCGCCCCGGGCGCCGAGCAGGCGATCGTCGAAGCCGGCCTGCGGCACGACCTGTTGCTGGCTGCCACCGACACCGTCGCCGACGGCTTCGTCGGCGATCAGGTGGTGCTGGCGCCGAGCTTCACCGCCGGCGCGGAGGAGCTCGACCTGATCGTCGCCCGCACCGCCGCCGCGCTCGTCGACCTCGAAATGGCGTCGGCCGCGCCTACGGGCGGCTGAGCGTGGCCGCTCCGACCGAGGCGGACGCCTACGTCCTGCTCGGGTTCCCCGACCTGCAGGGCTCGGTCCGCGGCAAGGCCCTCCGGCCCGACGCCTACAAGTCGGCGCTCGCCGACGGTGCGAGCATGACCGACCTGCTGCTCGCGCTCGACCCGGTCGACTCGCCGATCGATTCCTACGCCGCGTTCGGCATCCGGGCCGGTGCCGGTGACCTGGAGGTACGCCCGGAGCCGGCGACGCTCCGCGATCTCAGCTGGCGCCCCGGTTGGCAGGTCTGCCTGGTCACGCCATCCTGGCCCGGCGGCGAGCCCTGCTCGCTGGCCTCGCGCGAGGTGCTGCGCGCTGTGCTCGCGCGGACCGACGAGCTCGGGTACGAGGTGCGGGCGGCGTTCGAGTACGAGGTGCGACTCACCGACCCGGAGGGGAAGCCGGTTTCGACCGGGATCAGCTACAGCGTCGGCGAGATCAGCCGGATCGACTCCTTCCTCGCCGCGCTACGGCCCGCGCTCGACGGCCTCGGTGTCGAGCTTTCGGCGGTCCATACCGAGGCCGGGCCGGGCCTGATCGAGCTAAACCTCGCCCCGGTCGGCGGCCTCGACGCCGCCGACGCGGCCACTTACCTGAAGCTGGCGGTGAAGGAGGTGGCGGCCCAACAGGGCATGAGCGCCAACTTCATGGCCAAGCCGGTCGCCGGCGAGGAGGGCTCGAGCGGCCACATCCACATCTCGTGGTGGCAGGACGGCGCCAATTCCTTCGCCGCCGGGGCCGCCGATGGCCGTCCAGGGCCGCTCGCGGCGAGTGTGATCGCCGGGATGCTCGACCACCTGCCCGCCGCTTCGCTGGTCCTCAACCCGACGATCAACTCCTACAAGCGCCTCGTCCCGGGCTGGTTCGCGCCGGTCAACCGCAGCTGGGGGATCGAGAACCGCTCGGCGGCGCTGCGGGCGATCTTTCCGGCAGGGCATGCCGGCCGCTGCCGGGTGGAGTGCAGGCGGCCCGGGGCCGACGCGAACCCCTACCTCGCCCTCGCCGCGCTGCTCGCCGGCGCGATCGACGGGGTCGAGGCGGGCGCCGAGCTGCCTCCGCCGGTAAGCGGCGACGCCGCCGAGGACGCGGCGGTGCTGGGGCTGCCCGCGAGCCTCGAGGAGGCGCTCACCTGCTGGGATGAGGACCTCCGCCTGGCCGAGCTGCTGGGCAAGGAGTTCGCCGCCTACTACGCGACCTCGCGCCGCTGGGAGCTGGCGGCCTGGCAGCAAGCGGTCAGCGGCTGGGAGCTCGAGCGCTACGCGAGAGCGGTCTAGGGACGGTGGCGGGAAGGCCGGTGATCGGCGTCTGCGCGGCCTTCGAGCCGGCCGCCTGGAGCTTCTGGAACGAAGCCGCCCACCTGGTCTCCGACTCCTACGTCGGCAACCTCCAGCGCGCGGGCGCCCTGGTCGTCCTCTTCGCGGTCGACGAGCGCGAACCCGAGCCGCTGGTCGACGCCGTCGATGGGCTCCTGCTGGTCGGCGGCGCGGACCTGGACCCGGCGAGCTACGGCGCCGAGCGCTCCGAGCACACCGAGGCCACCGTGCCGATCCGCGACGCCTTCGAGATCGCCCTGGTGAGGCGGGCGATCGAGTGTCGGGTGCCCGTCCTCGGCATCTGTCGCGGGATGCAGATCCTGAACGTCGCGATGGGGGGCACCTTGGACCAGCACCTCGCCGACGCGAACGGCGCGACACCGCACCGACGGGCGCTCGGCAGCTTCGATGGCACCGACCACGACGTCCGGCTGTCGCCCGGCTCGCTCGCCGCCCGGGCCTGCGGCGCTGAGCTCTGTCGGGTCCACTGCCACCACCACCAGATCGTCGGCGATATCGGAGCGGGCCTTACCGTCACCGGCCGGGACGAGCTCGACGGCGTCCCGGAGGCCCTGGAGGCGAGCGACGGCGGTTGGACGCTCGGCGTCCAGTGGCACCCCGAGGCGGTACGCGACGGCGAGCTGATCCGCAACTTCGTCGCCGCCTGTGGCGACGAAGTTTGACCTAGGAACGAGGACCGAGGAGGAACCATGGCCGGAAGATTGGTTGACAAGGTATGCGTCGTGACGGGCGCCGCCAGCGGGATCGGCGCCGAGACGGCCCGCCTGTTCGAGGCCGAGGGCGCCCGCGTGGCGGGCATCGACCTGTGCGAGGGAGACTACGGCGAGCTGGCGATCCAGGCAGACCTCACCGATGAGTCCCAGGTCGTCGCCGCCCTGGAGGAGATCGAGGGGCACTTCGGCCGCATCGACGTGATGTTCAACAACGCCGGCATCGCACCGCCGGACGACACCTCGATACTCGACACCTCGCTGGAGGCCTGGAAGCGAGTGCAGGACGTGAATCTCACCAGCGTCTTCCTCTGCTGCAAGCACGGCATCCCCGCTCTGCTGCGGGCCGGGGGCGGCTCGATCATCAACACCGCCTCCTTCGTCGCGGTGATGGGCGCGGCTGCGTCCCAGATCTCCTACACCGCCTCGAAGGGCGGCGTGCTGGCGCTCTCGCGGGAGCTCGGCGTCGAGTTCGCCCGCCGCGGCATCAGGGTCAACGCCATCTGCCCGGGACCGGTGGAGACGCCGCTCCTGCGCGAGCTGTTCGCGAAGGATCCGGAGGAAGCGCAGAAGCGGCTCGTGCACGTGCCGTCGGGTCGGTTCGCCCGTCCCGACGAGATCGCCCGGAGCGCGCTCTTCCTCGCCTCCGACGACTCGTCATTTATCACCGCCAGCACGTTCCTGGTCGACGGCGGGATCAGCGCCGCCTACCTCACTCCCGATCAGGTGGCGATGTAGACGTTCTTGACCTCGGTGTAATAGTCGAGCGCGTCCGGCCCCAGCTCGCGGCCGACCCCGGATTGCTTGAAGCCGCCGAAGGGCGACTGGACGCGCACCGACCAGTTGGAGTTGATCGACAGGGTGCCCGACTCCATCGCCCTCGCCGCTCGCAGGGCCCGGGCGCCGTCGCGGGTCCAGATCGAGCCTGAGAGCCCGTAGATGGTGTCGTTGGCCATCCGCAGCGCCTCCGCCTCGTCCTCGAACGGGATCACGCAGGCGATCGGGCCGAAGATCTCCTCGCGCGCGGCACGATCGTCGGTGCTGGCGGGCGTGAGGATGGTGGGCGGGAACCAGAAGCCGGGCCCGCTCGGAGCGCTGCCCTGGTAGGCGACGTCGGCGCCGTCGAGGAAGGAGGAGACCGACTCCCTCTGCGCGGCCGAGATCAGCGGCCCCATCGTGCTCTCGCGGTCGAGCGGGTCGCCGACCCGGATCTTCGCGGTCGCCTCGCCGAACAAGGCGAGGAAACGATCGAACGCGGAGCGCTCGACGAGGATGCGCGAGCGCGCGCAGCAGTCCTGGCCGTTGTTGCCGAATACGGCGCCCGGCGCCGCCGCGGCGGCGGCCTCCAGATCGGCGTCGGCGAAGATGATCGACGCGGACTTGCCGCCGAGCTCCAGCGTCACGCGCTTGATCGACTCGGCCGCCAAGGCGCCGATCCGCCGGCCGACCGCGGTCGACCCGGTGAAGGCGATCTTCGCCACGCGCGGATCGGTGACGAGATGCTCGCCGACGGTCCGGCCCGGGCCGACCACGACGTTGAAGACTCCCTCGGGGATACCGCCCTCCAAGACGATCTCCTCCAGCCGGAGCGCGGTCAGCGGCGTCAGCTCGGCGGGCTTCAGGACCACCGTGTTCCCGGCCGCCAGGGCGGGGGCGATCTTCCAGCTGGCGATCGCCAGGGGGAAGTTCCAGGGCGTGATCAGGCCGATCGCGCCGAGCGGCTCGCGGAAGGTCATGTCGACGCCGCCGGGCACCGGGATGGTCTGGCCGAGGAGTCGCTCGGGCGCACCGGCGTAGTAGCGGAAGGTGTCCGCGGCGATGCCGATCTCGGCGCGAGCGTCGGCGATCGGCTTGCCCGCATTGCGAGCCTCCAGTACGGCCAGATCCTCGAGTCTCTCTTCGATCAGGCTGGAGACTCGCGTCAGAAGCAGCGAACGGTCACGCGGCTCGACCGCTCGCCAGGCGGGGTATGCCGCGACAGCGCGGCCAATTGCCTCCGCGGCGCCGGAGGCGTCGGTCTGGGCGACCTCGGCAAGTACGCGCTCGTTGGCCGGCTCGATCACGGTCAGAGCGTTCTCCGTCGTGGGCATCGCTTCCCTCCTCTTCTGAACAACAGGTTTTCTTCGCAGTCCCAGGGCCGATATGCCCTGTGGTATAAAGGACCTAATTCATTACCTTACCTGACCGAAGAGGATCGATCGTTCGTGCCCTCGGTAGTCGGAGCCGCTGAGATGGCTGCATCGATACGTCGGCGAGGAGTTCGTCAGCGCTCGGGACGCGGTACGGCGCTTCGAGCCAGCACCTGGAGAGCCACGTCACCAGTTGGGAGAGAGATGAGCATCTGTACTTCAAACGAGGCTGAGAAACGTCCATGATCGGAGAAACGTCGACGGTGGAGACAGAAGCCGCTCAGCCTGGAATCCTGACCCGGGACCGGATCGCCGAGCTGTCCGCCGACTCGACGCTCGAGACGATCATCCTTTGCCTGCCTGATCTGGAGGGCCGGCTGTTGGGTAAGCGGCTGACCGTCCCGCACTTTGTCGGTGCCGTGATGGACCACGGCGCCGAGGCCTGCCAATACCTTCTCGCGTCTGACGTGGAGATGGTTGCCCTCGAGGGCAATGAGCTCGTCGATTGGTCGACCGGATACGGCGACCTGGAGATGCGGCCCGACTTGTCGACCGCCCGCCTGCTCCCCTGGGAACCCGGAAGCGCGATCGTCATGGCCGATGCGTTCGATGTCGAGACCGGGGCACCGGTCGATTTCGCGCCCCGCCAGATCCTGCGTGCACAGCTCGATCGGCTCGAGGCGATGGGATTCGAGGCCAACGTCAGCACCGAGCTCGAGTTCATCGCCTTCCGGACGACCTACCGCGAAGCCTGGGAGAGGCGCTACCGAGACCTGACCCCGATGGTCCCCTACAACAGCGACTACGCGATCTTCGACGGCGGCGGGATCGAGCCGCTGGTCGGCCGCATCCGTCGCGAGATGGCGATCGCGGGAATGACCGTGGAGGGATCGAAGGGGGAGTGCAACCTGGGCCAACACGAGATCAATTTCCAGTACGGGCCGGCAATGCGCATCGCCGACGAGCACGTCATCTACAAGGCCGGCGCCAAGGAGATCGCCCGTCAGATGGACATGGCACTGACTTTCATGGCCAAATTCGACCAGCGAGAGGGAAATTCATGTCACGTGCACTTCTCTCTCATCGACGGTGACGGCGCCAACGCGTTCGCCGCGGACCAGCAGCTCTTCGACCGATTCGTCGCAGGGCAGCTCTACGCGATGAGGGAGCTGACGCTGATGCTGGCGCCACAGGTGAACTCCTACAAGCGGTTCGTGAAGAACTCGTTTGCGCCTACCGCGATCTCGTGGGGACGGGATAATCGTCTCTGCCCTATCCGTGTGCTGGGGCGAGGTGAGGGCCTGCGATTCGAGCATCGGCTGCCCGGGGCCGACGTCAACCCGTATCTGGCGGTCGCGGCGATCATCGCGGCAGGGATCGACGGAGTCGAAAGAGAGCTCGAGCTCGAGCCGCCGGTCGAGGGAAACGCATACGAGGCCGGCAAGCCCGAGGTCCCCCGGTCGCTTGACGCGGCGATCGACGCCTTCGCCACCAGTGAGATCGCCTCTGCCACCTTCGGCCGCGCGGTCGTTGACCATCTCCTCACCCGTGCTCGCGCGGAGTCCGCAGCTGCCGCGTCCGTCGTGACCGAGTGGGAGCGGATTCGTGGCTTCGAGAGGATCTGATGAATCTGAGGCTTGACAGGAGACTCGCCTGAAATTAGTTTTAAGGAGATAAGGACCACAAGGGTTACCAGGAGGGTCATCTTGACGAGGGACACGGGGAACGAGGCAGGACAGGGACACCTGCGTCACGACGCAATCGGGGTTCCAGGCATCGTCTTTTTCGTTGTCGCCGCCGCCGCGCCGCTGACGGTCGTCGTCGGCGTGCCGGGGATAGCGTTCGGGCTCGGCGAAAACATCGGCGCTGCGGGCGCCTATCTACTCGCTGGTCTGGTGCTTCTTCTCTTCTCGGTCGGTTACGCGACGATGAGCCGATTCATATCCGGCCCCGGAGGTTTTGCCGTGTACGTCGCACGCGCTTTCGGAGCGAAGGCCGGAGCAGGAGCCGCCTTCTTGGCGATCCTCTCCTACAACGGCTTCCTGTTGGGCGTGTACGGATTCTTCGGGTTCCTCGCAGAACCGCTATTTGCGAGCAAACTCGGCATCCACCTGGATTGGTGGGTGTGGTCGCTGATAGCTCTCTCTGCGGCCGGCATCCTCGGTTACCGCGACGTCGACCTGAGCGCGAAGGTCCTTGGCGTACTTCTCATCGCCGAGGTGATCATCGTGCTCATCACGGATTTCGGCATCATCTTCAGCGGCGGTGACTCCGGCTTCAACCTCGAAGCGTTTGCGCCGTCGAACGTCTTCGCCGGCTCGGCCGGCGTCGTCCTGCTCTTCGCCTTCGCCTCGTTCGTTGGTTTCGAGGCGACGACCCTTTATGGCGAGGAGGCCAAGGATCGCCGACGAACAATCCCTATCGCCACCTATGTGGCCGTCTTGGCGATCACGGCCTTCTACGTCTTCACCTTCTGGGCTATGGGACTCGGCTATGGCAACGCCAACGTGATGACCGAAGCCACCAACAACCCTGGTAACTTCGTTTTCGATCTGGCGGGTCGCTACGTGGGCAGCGGGGCCTCTGACGTGATGAACTGGCTCGTCCTGAGCAGCGTCTTCGCCGCGATCCTTGCCTTTCACAACGCGCTGTCCAGATACATGTTCGCCATGGGACGCAACGGTCTGCTTCCCCGAGGTCTGGGTCGTGCCCATGGTGACCATCAGTCTCCGCACGTCGCGAGCGTCGTCCAGAGTGCGATCGCGGCGGCCTATATGCCGTCTTCATCGGCTTCGGGACGGTAGGGATCCTGTTGCTCTACACCGCCGGTTCGCTTTCGGTCATCGGCTACTTGAGGATGAAAGAGCGAGACAACCGGATCTGGCACGGCGTGATCGCCCCGACGCTCGCGGCTGCCGGTCTTCTCGCGGCGACCTACCTGGGGATCGACAATTTCGAAACCCTGACCGGATCCACCCAAGATTGGGTGAATGCCCTCTGGCTCCTACCCTTCGCGGCGGCGATACTCGGCTATTTCGTCGGGGTCGTTCGGTACAAAAATGAGCAGGGTGAGACCGGACTGGAAGCGGATCTGGACGCCGCAGCGGCGGGCATACCCCCAGCCGCCCCGATCGCCGCTAGGGAATCGCAGGCGGTGGGCGGAGCCAGCCTGCCGGTCGAGGAGGGAACGCCATGATCAGACTGGACCGAAGGGTACTTCCAGAAGGAATGGCGCATGGCGTCGATGAGTGAGCCGGCGGCCGTTGGGCGCGCGAGCCGTCCCGGTGTCGAGATCCACTACGAGGTGTACGGTGACGGCGCCCCGATCGTCTTGGTGGCGGGGCTCGGGGACGATCGCCTGTCGTGGCAGCCGCAGGTCGAAGGGCTTGCCGACGACCATCAGGTGATCGTCTTCGACAACCGCGGCATCGGTAAGAGCACGATCGTTCCGGGCCCGTACGAGTCCCGCGAGATGGCGGAGGACTGCCATGCCGTGGTCGAGGCCCTCGGCTTGAGTGGGGTGACCGCTGTCGGCTCCTCGATGGGCGGGACGATCTGCCAGTACTGGGCACTTGAACACCCCGACGACATCGGTCGTCTCGTCCTTACCAACACGTGGGGACGGCGAGAACCCTTCCTGGAAGCTTTGTTCAGCCATTGGATTCACCTCGGCGAACAGGGCGATGACCAAGGGATCGCCGAAAGTCTCCTCCTGTTCTGCTTCTCACCTGAATACCTCGAAGCCAACCCAGGGGCGGTGCAGGAGTTCTACGACGCGGAGCGACCAAACCTCGAAGGTTTCGTCGCGGCATCACATGCCTGTCGCTCGCACGACGTTCTCGACCGACTGTCCGAGATCGAACACCCGACCCTCGTCATCGCCGGAGAGAACGACATCCTGACTCGACCACAGCTATCCGTCGAGATCGTCGAACGGATTCCGGACGCCGAGCTCGTGACGCTGTCGACCGGTCACGTGGTCTTCTGGGAGCGCGTCGCGGAGTTCAATGCCCTCATTCAACGGTTCCTCCAGTAGGACTCCAATGGCCGCGCCCCGCGGTCCGGGGCGCGCAAGTCGAGGCACGCGCCTCACGAAGGTGTGTTTCATCAAGTCGGATCCTCGTGAGGGAGAGGATTGCCGAGGGGGATTCGCCTCTCTCCCCGGTCGCTCTCCTTCACCTCATCGAGCTTCTGTGGTCTCAGACTGGGGTGACGATGGCGACCGGCCTGCGCCGCCGCTCAGGCCTGGGCGGCGGCGGGAGGCGCTGCTCTCGCCGGTGACCGAGATCGGCGTCGACGAGGTCGACCTCCCCGATCTCTCCGCCGACATCGACCGCGACAGCCTCGGCTAGTCGGGCGGCGGCGGCACGCCGTCTTCGCGCTGGCGCTTCATCTTCGCGGGCACCAGCGGCAGGCCGTAGCGGGCGCAGCCGAGACCTTCGGCGTGGGCGAGGAGGTCGCGGTGGTGGCCGTGCCATTCCCAGTAGCCCTGCGGCATCGCCAGCGCGAATTTGTAGATGTCGCCCCGGTAGTTGCCGTGGTACTCGCGGTGGAGGACCGGCCAGCTCGGCGAGCTGAGCAGCGCTTTTTCGGCTTCCGCCTTGGCCGCCGCGTCGCCGCTGCGCACCGCCTCGCCCCACTGGCGGAACCAGAGGCAGGCGACCACGCCGGTGACCTTGCCCGCCAGCTGATCGTGGGAGACGGTCAGGCCTTCTTCTGGGATCCGCCCGAGGCTGAAGGTCTTCGGCACCGGGACGCCCTGCAGCATCCGCCGCTCGGTCGCCCGGATGTCGGCGGCCTTCACGACCTTGGGCGGCATCGCTTCGAGCCAAGTCTGCGAGTCGACCTTGGTCACCCAGTCGAGTCGTTCTTCCATCCCGGCGAGGTCGGGCACCGCCGCCGTCATTTCCAGCAGGAAGCCGTCTTCGCTCCAGAGGGCGAGCATTTCGCGGTCGCCCGGGCCGCCCTGGTTGACGAAGATTTCGGCGTGGGTGTCGACGAAGGCGGTGGTGTCGGTGACCGGGAGGCGGACGAAGTGGCGGCCGTGCGGGTGGATCCGGCCGCGCTCGTACTCGATCGCCGTCGCCAGGTTCTGCTGGCTCAGCTCGCGCCAGTTCAGGTGGACCAGGCGCTGGCGCACGGCCGCCGGTTCCAGCCCTTCTTGGTACTGCCCTTCTTCGTCGTTGCCGGTGACGCGGATGCTGCCCCAGGGGACCGCCTTGCCGGTGACGAATTCCATCTGGCCCTCGTTGCCCTCGCGGGTCTTGTACTCGTTCACTTCCTGGACCCGCCAGCCCGGCCCTTCGAGCAGCAGCAGCGGGGTCGATTCGGCGAAGCGGATCAGCTCGGCGCCGTAGGCCCTCGCCGGCCGGCCCGAGTTGCCGTCGCCGAAGACGAGGAAGACGAGCGCCAGGGCCGCGGCGAGCGCCGCCGTCCCCAGCGCCAGGACCAGGGGGCGGCGGACGTGGGGGCGGGGCGCGGGCTCGACCTCGAGTGCCGCCCGCCCGCCTTCGATGTCGGCGAGCAGGTCGGCTTCCATCGCCTCGAAGTCGAGCCCGTCGAGCCGCTCGGTCGCCACCGGGTCGGCGGCGGCGAGCAGCCGCTCCGCGTCACGCGCGTTCATCTCTCACCCTCCGTGTCGCGTTCCTCCAGCAGTCGGCGCAGGCGCCCGCGCGCCCGGTGCAATCGGCTCCGTGCCGCCAGCGCCGAGATCCCCAGCACCCGCGCTGCCTCGCTCGGCGACAGCTCCTCCCAGGTGACGAGCAACAGCAGCTCGCGGTCGTCGTCGGCGAGGTCGGCGATCGCCCGCAGCACCGCCGCCGCCTCGCCGCGCGGCTGCGGATGGGCGGCGATCGTCGTCCGCAGCGTCTCCGCCAGCCGCGCCCCGAGCCGCGTCCGCCGCCGCTCGGCCCGGTGCAGGTTGGCGAGCACGTGCCGCGCCACCCCGTAGAGCCAGAGCCGCGCCCCGTCGCCTTCCGGCACCTCGCCGATCCGCCGCCAGACGACGAGGAAGGTCTCGGCAACCACGTCGGCGGCGTCCTCCCGCGCCTCGACTCGGCGCAGCGCGTACTCCAGCACCGCCCTGCCGTGCTCGCGGTAGAGCTTGGTGAAGCGGACCTGCGCCAGCTCCTGCCCGAGCGCCTCCATCTCGATCTGACCGGGACCCATCTACCCGTATATGTCCGGTTTGGTCCCAGCGTTGCGGCCCGCGCTAAAGTGCCGCCTCGGGAGCTATGACGGACGTCCGGGATGAATCAGGGGGGACTCGCGAGCTGGTGCTCGGGCTGGCCGATCGACTCTGCAACTGGGACCGCTGGGACCGCCACGACGGGCTCGGCGCGCTGAACCTGGTTACCCCGGCGAAGCGGCTCGAGGCGAGCGCCGCGGTGCGCAGCGGCGAGGCCTTCTCGCTCGGCTTCGAGTTGCAGCCGGACCTGCCGCAGCCGCCGCGCTCCGGCCGGCTGAACCCGGTCCACCTGATGACCGAGCTGCCGAGCGATTTCCCGCCCGACCACGACGGCCCGGTCTCCGCCGACGACTTCATCTCGATGTCGGTCCACGCCGCGACCCACTGGGACGCGCTCTCGCACTTCTTCCACCGCGGCAAGATGTACGGCGGGATCGACGCCGCCGAGGTCACCACCCAGGGTGCCCGCCGCAACGACATCGTGCCGGTCGCCCGCCGGCTCGTCACCCGCGGCGTGCTCGCCGACGTCGCCCGCCACCGCGGGGTGGAGGTGCTGCCGGCGGGGGAGGGGATCGGCGCCGACGAGCTCCGCGACGTCCTCGACTCCCAGCGGGTCGAGGTCGGCCCCGGCGACGTGCTGCTGGTCCGCACCGGCCTCCTCGGCGCGACGATGCGCAGCGGCGCCTGGACCGAGTTCGTCCAGTGCGGCCCCAACCTGCCGAACACCCCCGGCATCGCCGTCGACGCCCTGCCGCTCCTGCACGAGCTCGGCGTCTGCGCGATCGCCTGCGACAACTGGGCGGTCGAGCAGCTGACCGGCGGCCCGCCCGACTTCCCCGTCCACGAGCTCGCCCTCGTCTACATGGGCATGATCCTCGGCGAGGTCTTCGAGCTCGACGCCCTCGCCGAGGCCTGCGCCGCCGCCGGCCGCTACGAGTTCCTCTTCGCCGGCCAGCCGCTCCCCCTCCGCGGCGGCGTCGGCGGTCCGGTCAACCCGATGGCCGTGCTGTAGCCGCGCACTTCGGGGGGCTTGCGGCGGGGGACGGCGGCGCGATCGGGGCGCCTGCGGCGGGGGACGCCGCGATCCGGAAGGCCTGCGGCCGGGGTCCGGCCGTCCCGGGCGTCTCGGAGGCGACCCGGGCAGGCT
>ERZ778021.2456-NODE-2456-length-16451-cov-4.603257_pt1 | contig 16451 bp, 18 predicted proteins | sample MGYA00375751_ERZ778021 | MGnify/ENA primary metagenome ERZ778021 (study PRJEB29350, sample SAMN05389814) | bioreactor metagenome | isolation source: Thiocyanate stock bioreactor | place: South Africa: University of Cape Town | collected 2013-08-29 ... | reverse complement strand
ATCCTGGCCACGGTGGAGGTTTCCGACGTGCAGGGCCTCCACGCCGCGCGCCGAAAACTCCGCGTGGAGGCCCTGCACGTCGGAAACCTCCACCGTGGCCAGGATCAGCGACACCTCCCGCGCGGCGAGCTCGGCGAAGTTCGGCCGCTCGACGCAGCGCAGGTGCAGGCAGGCCCCGTCACGCGACACCGACCCGTAGAACGGCGGCGCGCCGTAGAGGAAATCGACGGTAAACCCCAGCCTCTCCCTGTAGAAGGCGGCGCTCGCCGGGACGTCGCGGACGAACAGGATCGGGACGACGGATTTCAGGGCCGTCTCGCCCACCGCTAGTGGCCGCAGCCCTCGGCGGCGTGGTCGAACAGGTCGAGCCTCACCAGCCGGCCGGTCATCGAGAAGTCGCCATAGTCCATGGCGAGCCCGTGGGTGATGCCGTTGGCGTGCAGCTTGAAGGAGATGCGGTAGTTGGGCGTCTCGTCGCCGTCGCCGTCCGACAGGTCGTAATAGGCGATCTGCACAGGCCAGTAGGAATCGTCCGCCAGCTTGCCCATCGCCGCCCGCTCCGGGTCGTCCGCCGCGGTCTTGCGCTCGTCGCCGATGACGACCGTGGTCATCGTCGCCTTGTCGGCGTCTTCGGAGGCGTCGAACAGCGTCGTCTGGTAGAAGCGGACGCCCTCCTTCGCCTTCTCGATCATCTCCAGCGTGTGCTGGGTCGGGAACTGGGTCGCCTCCAGCGCCACGGTGCGCGGCTTCGGCTTGTCGATCTGGACGGTCGTCTCGGTGCGGCCGCGCGTCGCGACGCCCTTCACCTCCTTGTCGAGGTTCTGGTCGATATAGCTCTTCGAGATGAAGCTGAAGCTCTTGCCGTCGCCGTCCTCGAAGCTCGACGTCTGCAGGTCGGACAGCCGCGAGGCCTCCTCCGTGTCGAGCTGGGTGACCATGCGGAACTTCGTCGTGTAGCCGTCGCAGGCCGAGCCGTCGAACTCGTAGACGATGCGCCCGGCCGCGCCGGTGATGTCCGAATCGTCGGTCGCCCCGTCGAGCGACAGGTCGTAGACCGCGCGGTGCGGAGCGAGCAGCGCGGCCGCCTGCGCGGGCAGCGTGAAGGCCGCGATGACGGCAGCGAGGGCGAGGCCGGTTCGGCGCGCGGGGCGCATGCAAAAATTCTCCGCTGGAGGCTTGGGCGGCGCGACCGCCGCGTGTACCACAATATCGCAATCGGTGGCGGAAGCGAGGCGAAACCCTTTTGTCCGTTTTCATAGCCGGAACAGGTTAAGCACAGGAGAATGGACATCATGGCACAGACGATCGAGCAGAAGCTGGCACAGATGGGTGTCGAGCTGCCGGCCCCGGCGGCGCCCGCCGCCAGCTACCTGCCGTTCATGGCGACCGGCAAGCTGCTGTTCACGGCGGGCCAGCTCCCGCTCGGCGGCGGCAAGCTGATCTCGACCGGCCTGGTCGGGCGCGACCTCGACGTCGCCGCCGGCCAGCAGGCCGCGCGCCAGTGCGCCATCAACATCCTGGCCCAGGTGAAGGCGGCCGCCGGCGACCTCGAGAAGATCGCCCGCTTCGTCAAGATCACCGCCTTCGTCGCCTCCGCGCCCGGCTTCACCGAGCAGCACCTCGTCGCCAACGGCGCCTCCGACTTCCTCGTCCAGGTGCTCGGCGACCGCGGCCGCCACGCCCGCTCGGCCGTCGGCATGGCCTCGCTGCCGCTCAATGCACCGGTCGAGGTCGAGGCGATCGTCGAGCTCGCCTGAGGCCGTCCCATGACCGACATTTCCTGGCTGACCGCGCGGCCGATCGCCCATCGCGGCTACCATGACCTCAACCGCGCGCGCTGGGAAAACACGCTGTCGGCGTTCGAGGCCGCGGCGTCCCGCGGCTTCGCCATCGAATGCGACGTGCACCTGTCGGCCGACGGCGTGCCCGTCGTCTTCCACGACGGCGAGCTGGAGCGGCTGACCGGCCGCAAGGGCAACGTCTTCGACGTCACCGCCGCCGAGCTGGCGCAGATGCGGGTCGGCGGCACCGCCGACCACGTGCCGACGCTGGCCGAGATGCTCGCCCGCATCGGCGGGCGGGTGCCGGTCGTGATCGAGCTCAAGGGCATCGAGGGCAAGGACGAAGGCCTGGTCGCGCGCGTCGCCGAATGCCTGCGCGCCTATTCGGGCAAGGCCGCGATCATGTCCTTCGACCACTGGCTGGTGCGCCGCTTCGACATCGAGGCGCCGGGCATACCGGGCGGCCTCACCGCGTCGGGCCGCACGGCGGCCGACCTTGAGGCACACTTCTCCATGCTCGCGCATCCGATCGCCTTCGTCTCCTTCGGCCTGATGGACCTGCCAAACCGCTTCGTCGGGACGGTGCGCGAAAAGCTCGCCATGCCGGTCATCACCTGGACCGTGCGCGACCAGTGGGGCCTCGACATCACCCGCCGCTACGCCGACCAGATCACCTTCGAGGGTTTCGATCCCGAGAAGGGACCGGCGCAGGCGTAGGCGGCCTTGCAATAGCCCGGCCACGCCGTATCTACTCGGCATGACGCGCGGCTCAAGCCGCGCCGGCGCGGGAGCGGCATGGACCATCGGGCAGACAGCGGCGCAGGACCAGCCGGCGGCGAGGCCGTGCTGCGGGCGGCGGGCGGCATGGACGCCTTCGCGCCCGCCGAATGGGCCGGCCTCGCGGGCGCCGCGAGGGACGGCCCCCTGCCCTACAACCCCTTCGTTTCGCACGCCTTCCTGTCGGCGCTGGAGGACAGCGGCTGCGCCGCGCGCAAGACCGGCTGGCTGCCGCAGCATTTGCGGCTGGAGGCGCCCGGCGGCGCGCTGCTGGGGGCTGCCTTCTGCTACCTGAAATCGCACAGCCAGGGCGAATACGTCTTCGACCACGGCTGGGCCGACGCCTTCGAGCGCGCCGGCGGCCGCTACTATCCGAAGCTGCAGGCCTCGGTCCCCTTCACGCCGGCCACCGGCCCGCGCCTGCTCGTCCGCGCCGGCGCCGATCCGGCCGCGGTCCGCACGACGCTCGCCGAGGGGCTGAAGAGCCTGTGCGGCGAGATCGGCGCTTCCTCCGCCCACGTCACCTTCGCGCCGGAAGACGAGGCGAACCTGCTGGAAGGGCGCGGCTTCCTCCACCGCACCGACCAGCAGTTCCACTTCCACAACGAAGGCTACGGCAGCTACGACGACTTCCTCGACGGCCTCGCCTCGCGCAAGCGCAAGGCCTTGCGCAAGGAGCGCCGCGCGGCAATCGAGAACGGCATCGAGATCGACTGGCTGACCGGCGCCGACCTGACCGAAGCCGTCTGGGACGACTTCTTCTCCTTCTACATGGACACGGGCGGCCGCAAATGGGGCCGGCCCTACCTGAACCGCAAGTTCTACTCGCTGATCGGCGAGCGCATGGCCGACGACGTGCTGCTCGTCATGGCGCGGCGCGGCGGCCGCTACGTCGCCGGCGCGATCAACTTCATCGGCTCGGACACGCTCTACGGCCGCCACTGGGGCTGCGTCGAGGACCACCCCTTCCTGCATTTCGAGGTCTGTTATCACCAGGCCATCGACTTCGCGATCGCGCGCGGGCTGAGGACGGTCGAGGCCGGCGCGCAGGGCGAGCACAAGCTCGCGCGCGGCTACATGCCCGTCACCACCCACTCCGCCCACTACATCGCCCACCCCGGCCTGCGCCGCGCGGTGGAGGACTACCTCGTGCGCGAACGCCGCGACGTCGCCGCGATGGGCGAATACCTGGCGGAGCACGGGCCGTTCAAAAAGGGGCAGTAGGCAGTCGGCAATCGGCAGTCGGTGCAGAGCTTGCCGCATTACTCTCAAATCGCTACTCGCTACGCTATTCGCTCTGTTCCGATTGCCGACTGCCGACTGCCGACTGCCGAGGCTCCGTCATGTCCCTCTCCTCCGTCCGCGCCTTCTTCGCCGCCAACGCGTCCGACATCGACATCATCGTCACCGGGCAGAGCTCGGCGACGGTGGCGCTTGCCGCGGAGGCGCATGGTGTCGAGCCGGGGCAGATCGCCAAGACGATCTGCCTGCGGGTCGGCGAGACGACGCTGCTGCTCGTGACCGCCGGCACGGCGCGGCTCGACAACCGCAAGTTCAAGGACCGCTTCGGCGGCAAGCCGCGCATGCTCGACGCCGAGCAGGTCGTCGCCGTCACCAGCCATCCGGTCGGCGGCGTCTGCCCGTTCGGCCTGCCCTCGCCGCTGCCGGTCTATTGCGACGTCTCGCTGCGCGCCTATGCCGAGGTGGTGCCGGCCGCCGGCGCGACGAACGCGGCGGTGCGCATCGGCACCGAGCGGCTCGCCGCGCTCACCGGCGCGGAATGGGTTGACGTCTGCGGCGGCTAGCGGAAAGAAGGGCCGACGCATCGAGGAAAGCGAAAGCCATGACCGCCGCCTACGACACCGACAACGTCTTCGCCAAAATCCTGCGCGGCGAGATCCCGTGCCACAAGGTCTACGAGGACGCCGACACGCTCGCCTTCATGGACATCATGCCGCGCGGCGAGGGCCATGTGCTGGTGATCCCGAAGAAGCCAGTGCGCAACGTGCTCGACGTCGACGAGGAGACGCATGCCGCCGTCTACCGCACCGTGCGCAAGCTGGCGCCCGTCGCGGTGAAGGCCTTTCGCGCCGACGGCGTCACCATCCAGCAGTACAACGAGCCGGCCGGCGGCCAGGTGGTCTTCCACCTGCATGTCCACATCATCCCGCGCTTCGAGGGCGTGCCGCTGAAGCCGCACACCGGCCAGATGGAAAAACCCGAGCTGCTCGCCCGCAACGCCGAGACCCTCCGCGCCGCGCTGGCGTGAGACGGACGTTGAATCGGTTTGCGAGGAAGCGGATTCGGTTTGTCGGCGGAATCCGGCAAGCCACTGATTATACTTATTTTCCTGTTCCGGCATCTTCCTGCAGGCAGGGAAACTGCATAGTCGCATAGGAGAGCGCGCGGCCGTTACCCCCACCCCTGTCCCCTCCCCACAAGGGGGAGGGAGACGCCGTCATCACCTTACGAGAAAAATCGTCGAACCCGCGCCACGCAGCGTCGGACCAAGGTTCCCCTCCCCCTTGTGGGGAGGGGTCAGGGGTGGGGGTACCTGCACACGAGGCGAGGAAGGCTGTCCGCGAGGCTGCCGCCGCCCCGCAAAAGAAAACGGCCGGCCCCAAGGGACCGGCCGCCGATCTTCCGCCTGAACCGGCCTCAGCTCTTCCGTGGAAGCTGCGGCACGAGGCTGCGCTTGGCGCCGTCGCCCGACTTGGTGGACGCCGGCCTGGACGGCTTGCCCTTGGCGGCCGGCTTCTTCGCCGCCTTGGCCGCCGGCTTGCGCCGGGCGGGCGCGACTTCCGGCTCTTCCTTCTTCGGCCGCACCGGCAGGTCGGCCGGCAGCGGTTCGAGCCTGAGCGTCTGCTGGCCGCCCTCGCCGTCCTCGACGCCGACGCGCACCGTGCCGCCCTTCTTGAGCTTGCCGAACAGCACCTCGTCGGCCAGCGGCTTCTTGATGTGCTCCTGGATGACGCGGGAGAGCGGACGCGCGCCCATGCGCTCGTCATAGCCCTTCTCGGCCAGCCACGCGATCGCTTCCGGCGTCAGCTCGAAGGTGACGCCGCGCTCGGCGAGCTGCGCCTCGAGCTGCATGACGAACTTCTGCACGACCTGGTGGATCACCGGCACCGGCAGCGAGCCGAACGGGATGATCGCGTCGAGGCGGTTGCGGAACTCCGGCGAGAACAGCCGGTTGATCGCCTCCATGTCGTCGCCCTCGCGCTTCGACGAGCCGAAGCCGATGGCGGGCTTGGCGAGGTCGGCCGCGCCGGCGTTGGTCGTCATGATGAGGATGACGTTGCGGAACGAGATCTGCTTGCCGTTGTGGTCGGTCAGCTTGCCGTGGTCCATCACCTGCAACAGGATGTTGAACAGGTCCGGATGCGCCTTCTCGACCTCGTCGAGCAAAAGCACGCAGTGCGGGTGCTGGTCGACGCCGTCGGTCAGCAGGCCGCCCTGGTCGAAGCCGACATAGCCGGGAGGCGCGCCGATCAGGCGGCTGACCGTGTGGCGCTCCATGTATTCCGACATGTCGAAGCGCAGCAGTTCCACGCCGAGCGAGGCGGCGAGCTGCTTGGCGACCTCGGTCTTGCCGACGCCGGTCGGGCCGGAGAACAGGTAGGAGCCGATCGGCTTCTCCGGCTCGCGCAGGCCTGCCCGCGCCAGCTTGATGGCCGATGCCAGCGCGGTGATCGCGGTGTCCTGGCCGTAGACGACGCGCTTCAGCTCCTCCTCGAGGTTGCCGAGCACCTTCTCGTCGTCGGCCGAGACCGACTTCGGCGGGATACGCGCCATGGTCGCGATCGTCGCCTCGATCTCCTTGACCGAGATGGTCTTCTTGCGCCGCGATTCCGGCAGCAGCATCTGGCTGGCGCCGGTCTCGTCGATCACGTCGATCGCCTTGTCGGGCAGCTTGCGGTCGTTGATGTAGCGCGCGGACAGTTCCACCGCCGCCTTGATGGCGTCGTTGGTGTAGCGGACGTGGTGGAACTCCTCGAAATAGGGCTTGAGCCCCTTCATGATGGCGATGGCGTCGTCCACCGTCGGCTCGTTCACGTCGATCTTCTGGAAGCGGCGCACCAGCGCCCGGTCCTTCTCGAAGAACTGGCGGAACTCCTTGTAGGTGGTCGAGCCGATGCAGCGGATCGTGCCGGACGACAGCGCCGGCTTGAGCAGGTTGGAGGCGTCCATCGCGCCGCCGGAGGTGGCCCCGGCGCCGATCACGGTGTGGATCTCGTCGATGAACAGCACCGCGCCGGGATATTCCTCCAGCTCCTTGACGACCTGCTTCAGCCGCTCCTCGAAGTCGCCGCGGTAGCGGGTGCCGGCGAGCAGCGTGCCCATGTCGAGCGCGAAGATGGTGGCGTCCGCCAGCACCTCGGGCACCTGGCCCTCGACGATGCGCTTGGCCAGGCCCTCCGCGATCGCCGTCTTGCCGACGCCGGGATCGCCCACGTAGAGCGGGTTGTTCTTGGAGCGGCGGCACAGCACCTGGATGGTGCGGTTGATCTCCGGCTCGCGGCCGATCAGCGGGTCGATGCGGCCGGCCTTGGCCTTCTTGTTGAGGTTGACGCAGTAGGCCGTCAGCGCGTCCTGCTGCTTCTTCTTGCCGCCCTCCTCGGCCTCGCCGCCGGCCTGGTTCTGCTGCTCCTCCTCGGCGCCGCGCGGGGCGCGCGATTCGGACGAGCCGGCGCGCTTGGCGATGCCGTGGCTGATGTAGTTGACCGCGTCGTAGCGGGTCATCTGCTGTTCCTGCAGGAAGAACGCGGCGTGGCTCTCGCGCTCGGCGAAGATGGCGACGAGCACGTTGGCGCCCGACACCTCCTCGCGGCCCGACGATTGCACGTGGATCACCGCGCGCTGGATGACGCGCTGGAAGCCGGCGGTCGGCTTGGAGTCCTCGTCGTAGCCGGTGACGAGGTTGTCGAGCTCGCTGTCGATGTAGCCGACCAGCGTGCGCTTGAGCTCGTCGAGATCGACGTTGCAGGCGCGCATCACGGCGGATGCGTCCTGGTCGTCGATCAGCGCGAGCAGCAGATGCTCGAGCGTCGCGTATTCGTGGTGCCGTTCGTTGGCGAATGTGAGCGCCTGGTGCAGCGCCCGTTCCAGGCCTTGGGAGAAAGCCGGCATTAGAACCTCACTTCTTCTCCATCACGCATTGCAGCGGATGCTGATGCTGACGGGCAAAATCCATGACCTGGGACACCTTGGTCTCGGCCACCTCGAACGTAAAGACGCCGCATTCGCCGACGCCGTGGTTGTGGACGTGCAGCATGATGCGGGTCGCGGCCTCCCGGTTCTTCTGGAAGAACCGCTCCAGCACGTGGACCACGAACTCCATCGGCGTGTAGTCGTCGTTGAGCAGGAGCACGCGGTACAGGCTGGGCTTCTTCGTCTTCGGCTTGGTGCGCGTGATCACCGCGGTGCCGCGGCTGGTGCCGTTGCCGCCCGAATCCTCGTCGCGCTCGCTCATCCGTGCCATGTGAAGGAGCATGGCGCCCTCGCCGATATGTCTGCCATTTCCCTGAATGTCGCACCCCGGGTCCAGGGACGACATGTAGGGCTTCCGCACCGGATTTTAAGGGCTTCTTTTACGCTGACAATATGGCGCGGGGCTGGACGCGGGAAATTGACCGCGCCATGACGGCGCAGGCCTTCGCGCCGGGCCCCAAAAGCAAAGGCCCGGCCGCGAAATCCGCGGCCGGGCCTTTCCGTAGCGTTCGTTTCGCGTCGAGCCGACGCGGGCGGTTACTTCGCCTTGACGACGAGCGACTCGAACGGCTTGTAGGCGTCCTTGGCCATCTCGGCATAGAGCTCGCCGAGCTTGCTGGCCTGCGCCACGAAACCCTCATAGGCCTGCTTCATGTAGTCGGCCTGCACCTCGAGCGCCTTCTCCGGGCTCTTGGCGGCGAACATCTTCTCGACGGCGACGCTGCCGTTCTCGAAGGCCTTCTTGGAATATTCGGTCGCCTCGGCGGCGATCGCCTGCATGTTCTTGGACACGGCGGCAAAGCTCTTCAGGCCGTTGTCCATGGCCTCCTTGCCGAATTTGCTGGTCTGCTCGAAATTCTGAAACATCTGGGCGTTCCTTTCCGCGTCGGTCGGCTGCGGGCCGCCGCGCTATTGTGCAATGCACACCAATTAGTGTGCGCTGCACAAAAAATCAAGAGGGGATGAGCCGGCTTCGTCCGTCTGCCCGGAAATAGGCAAAATTCGAGGCAAATCGGCAAGGAAAGATGAACGGCCCGGTTACCATAAACCAGTTGGTAACGTCGCGGCCGCTACTGTCGGCGAAAATCGGGCAGCTCGCGCTGCCTCAAATGCGATACGAAAATCGACGGGTGTGAAAGTGCGTCAAGCGTCGTCGTTCCGTGTGGGCCGCAAGCCCCTGCTCTCCCTGCTGGCAGCCGTCGCGCTGGCCGTCTCCGCGGTCGGGACCGCCGCCGCCAACCCGAAATATTCCGGCATCGTGATCGACGCCAACACGGGCAAGGTGCTCTACGCCTCCGACGCGGACGCGGCCCGCTTCCCGGCCTCGCTCACCAAGATGATGACGCTCTATCTGACCTTCGAGGCGCTGGCCAACGGCAGGATCAACAAGAACTCGCGCGTCGTCTTCTCCGCCCACGCGGCCTCCGAGCCGCCCTCCAAGATCGGCATCCACGCCGGCGGCTCGATCAGCGTCGAGGACGCCGTCTACAGCCTGGTCACGCGCTCGGCCAACGACGCGGCCACCGCGCTCGGCGAGTTCCTCGGCGGCAGCGAGGCCGGCTTCGCCAAGATGATGACGGCCAAGGCCCGCGCGCTCGGCATGAGGAACACCGTCTTCCGCAACGCCAACGGCCTGCCGGATCCAGCCCAGCACACCAGCGCGCGCGACATGGCCACGCTCGGCATCGCGCTGCGCGAGCACTTCCCGCAATATTACGGCTACTTCTCCACCCGCTCGGTGGTCGTCGCCGGCAAGCGGCTGGGCAACCACAACCGCATGCTCGGCCGCGTCAAGGGCGTCGACGGCATCAAGACCGGCTACATCCGCGCCGCCGGCTTCAACCTCGTCACCTCCGTGCGCGACGGCAATCGCAGCCTCGTCGCCGTGGTGATGGGCGGCAAGACCGCCCGCTCGCGCGACGACCAGATGGCCGAGCTGATCCGCACCTATCTGCCCCGCGCCTCGACGCGCGACGGCGGCCCGCTGGTCGCCTCCCGCCGCACCATCGCGCCGACCGCGGTGGTGACCGCCAATGCGATCGAGCTGCCGACCGCCAACGTGCCGACGCCCGACGACCGCCCGACCGACAGCATCGTCGCCTTCTCCGGCAAGACGGTCTCGCAGCCCGCCGCGCCGGTCGCCCGCGTGGCCGCCCTGCCCGTACCGGTCCCGACCGCGCGGCCCAAGGTCGGCGTCGCTTCCGCCCCGCAGGTCGCGGCGGCCGCGCAGGCGGCGATCGCGGTGGAGGAAGGCGAAGGCGACATCGATCTCGAGGAGACCGCCTCGACCGCCATGTCCGGCTGGGTCATCCAGGTCGCCTCCGTCGGCAGCGAGGCGGAAGCTCAGGCGCTGCTCGCCCGCGTGCGCCGCGACGCCGGCCCGCTCCTGTCCGGCGCCAAGCCGTTCACCGAGCCGTTCCAGAAGGGCGGCACGCTCTATGTCCGCGCCCGCTACGGCGGCTTCGCCTCGAAGACCGAGGCGTGGAACGCCTGCGGCGCGCTGAAGAAGAGGGACATCTCCTGCTACGCGGTGCAGCAGTAGCGCGCCCGTAGCATTTCGAGCATTTCCGGCAAAAGCGCGAAGCGGTTTTGCGTCCGGAAATGCGATTGGAAGAATGGAGGCGGGGGCCTCCTCCTCTCCTGGTTTGTATCGTGTCGAGGGAGTCAGTCTTGTTCGGACAGCAGAACGTCTTTGGCCTCGTTGATTCTGGCCGCAAGAAAGGACGTACCGCCGATATCGGGGTGCAGGCGCTGCATCAGGCGGCGGTGCGCCTTGCGGATATCCGCCGCGGAGGCGCCCGGTTCAAGACCAAGGATCTTGTAGGCTTCCTGCTTGGACATGGCGCCCGAAGCTGGCGCGCTTCCCTGCCCCCGGTGAGCATCCGCCTCAGCGTCGTCGCGCCAGACGGGAAAGCGGCCGTCAAGATAGGTCTCCAGGAGCTGTAGGCTCTCGCCGTCGGCGGCGAGCTCGCCGCGCAGCGTGAGCAGCTCCCCGAGCGAGAGGGCGGAAAGCTCCCTGCCCTCGAAGCGGCCGGCCAGCACCAGCCCTTCCAGCCCGCCCGTGTCGTGGTCGAGCTCCATCTCCAGCGCGGCCGTGCGCACATGCGAGCGGCCGCCCGGCGTCGGCCGCGCCGCGCGCCGCCGCCGCATCGCCGTGTACCAGCCGACCGCCAGCGCGACGAGGCTGGCCGATATGCCGCCCCTGCCCGCGATCAGGAGCACGATCGCGGCGACCACCAGCACCGCCGGCCCGGCCAGCCGCAGCCCGTCGGCCAGATACGCCGGGTTCGCCCGCGTCGCCACATAGGCGAGCACCAGCACGACGAGCGCCGCCGCCGCCAGATAGAACATGAAGGTCATCGCGACCCCTTCATGTGCTCAATCATCAGCCTGTCCTCGGGCCGGCCCCGCGCCTCCAGCGCGGCGAGACCGCCGGTGGCGAACATCGCCGCCGCCGAGAGCAGCTTCGCCAGCCGTCCGGCCGAATCGTGGTCGAAACGGAACCATGCGCCCTTGGTGAGCCGCGCGATCTCGCGGAACGCCGTCTCCGCGCCCGCGTCCCTGCCCTCCTGGAAGACGAAGACGGGGACGCCGCGCAGGCCGAGCTCGCCCGCCTTGGCGGCGAGCGCGTCGACGTTCTCCTCCATCGCGTCGCCGATATAGACGAGCGCGCCGACCTTGCCGCGCTGCGCCTCCTTCAGCGCATGCGACAGCACCTTGCCGATCTGCGTCTGGCCGCCGCGGCAGTCGATCTTGGTCATCAGCGTCTTGAGCGAGGCGGTGTCGGAGACGAAGCGCGAGGCGCGGCACTCGCCGAAGCCGCGGAAATAGACGAGCTGGACGGCGAGGTTTGCCGTCCTGCCGACCGTGTCGAACATCTCGGCCTGCAGCCGGCAGGCCAGATCCCAGGTCGGCTGCCGGCTCATCGTCGCGTCGAGCGCCAGGATCAGCCGGCCGCTGCCGCCGCCTGCCGCCGGCGCGACGGCCCGCGCCCGCTGCACGAACGCCTCGATGTCGGCGCTGCTCGACCGCGAGGCGGCCGGCGGCTGGGCCTTGTCGGGACGGGCGGGTGGCTTGCTGGCGCTCATGACCGGAAGATGTGCCGCCCCTGCCCGCCTTGCAAGGGTGCGCGCCCCGGCCGGGCCTGTGGACATTAACCTTAACGAATGGTTTCGATTGCCGCCGCCCCGCCCGCGGGTCCAGTTTGGCCGGCAAGCGGGCAGGAGCCACATGACACGCCTCGTCGCAGCCACGATTTCGCTTGTCTGGGCGGCAGCCTTCGGCGGCCTTTCGGCCGTCTGCCTGATCGCGGCCGACCGCGGCGCGGCCGCCGCCGGTCTCGTCTTCGGCCTCCCCGCTTCCGTGAATCTCGCAGCCCTCGCCGGCCGGCCGGTGCTCGCCGGCCTCTGCTTCGGCGCGGCGATCGTGGCGGCGCTGTTCGCCACCGTCGCCGTCTCCTGCGCCCTCAACGGACGCCAGCACCTGGCGCAGGGCGCCTTCCTCGCAGACATGGCCTTCGGCGGCGCCGCCTGCCTCACCGCGATCGTCGGCGGCGCGCTGGTGCTCAACGCCGCCGCCCCGCAGATCGCCGCGCTGGTGCTCGTCGCGGTCGCGCTCGCGGCCTCGTTCCGCACGCTGCGCTGGGCGCTGAAGCCGCCCGCTCCCGAGCCGGTCGCCCCGGCCGCCGTGCGCCGCATGGCGATCGACGCTGCAGCCAATACCAATGTCGTCGCGTTTCCCCTGAAGGCAACCAACGCAATGGGCGGGACGCGCTGATGCGCTACATCTTCTTCTTCTGGGCGCTGCCCATGGGGCTGTTCTGGGGCTGGTTCGGCCTGTCCTACTACGACATGAACTTCGGCCTGCTGATCTTCAGCCGCCTCGTCCACGACTTCGCCTTCCAGTTCTACGGCGACATACTGGGCATCGACCCGGCCATCATCCCGCCGCTGGTCGCCAAGGCCTGCGTGACGGATTCGCTGCTGATCTTCGGCATCTACGCCTTCCGCCGCCGCGCCGACCTCGCCGGCTGGGCGCGCGATGCCTGGCCGCGCTATTTCGGCGACCGGCCGGTGCCGAGCATCCTCAACCGGTCCAGCGCCCCCTGAAGGATGAAGGCGGCGGCGGCCGAATCGATGAGCCCCGCCCGCTTCCCGCGCGAAAAATCCTGCTCGATCAGCGACCGCTCGGCCGCCACCGTCGACAGCCGCTCGTCCCAGAATGCGAAGGGCAGCTCCGTCAGCCGCTGCATGTTGCGCACGAAGGCGCGGGCCGCCTGCGCCCGCGGCCCTTCGGAGCCGTCCATGTTGACCGGCAGGCCGACGACGACCGCCCCCACCCCGTCCGCTCCGAAGGCCTTGAGCAGCGCCTCGGCATCCTGCCCGAACTTTTTGCGCGCGATCACCGGCCGCGTATGCGCGAAGGCGAGCCCCCGGTCCGACACCGAAAGCCCGATCGTCTTCGTCCCGAGGTCGAGCCCCGCCAGCGTCGCGCCGGCGGCGAGCAGGTCGGGCATGTCTTCGATCGCAACGACGCTCACGCGCGCTTCCTTTTGACAAGGCGTCCGCGCGTTCTATCCTCGCGGCGACGACATTGCGAGGAGGCACGCCCATGAAGATCACCTGGTACGGTCATTCGGCATTCCGCATCGACAGCGGCAAGGCGAAGATCCTGATCGACCCGTTCCTGTCGGGCACGCCGTGGCGCGAGGGCGGCTGGGAAGGCCCGGCCGAGGGCGTCACCCACGTGCTCCTCACCCACGGCCACAACGACCATGTCGGAGACACGCTGGCGATCCTGAAGAAGACCGGCGCCCAGCTCGTCGCCAATTTCGAGATCTGCATGTGGCTGGTCGGCCAGGGCGCCGACGGCAACCGCATCAATCCCGGCAACACCGGCGGCACGGTCGACTGCGGCGGCTTCACCACCACCTTCGTGCAGGCGCTGCACTCGTCCTCCTTCGGCGGCGACAAGGGCACCAACACCTATCTGGGCAACCCGCTCGGCCTCGTCCTCCACTTCCCAGATGACAAGACCGTCTACCACATGGGCGACTCCGACATCTTCTCCGACATGGCGCTGATCAACGAGCTGCACGCCCCGCAGGTCGGCATCGTGCCGATCGGCGACCGCTTCACCATGGGCGGCGCGGTGGCAGCCCTCGCCTGCCGCCGCTTCTTCCAGTTCGAGACCGTGCTGCCCTGCCACTACGCCTCCTTCCCCGTCATCGACCAGAACGCCGACAAGTTCGTCGAAGGCATGGAAGGCTCCGGCACGAAGGTGCTGACGCCCAAGCCCGGCGGCAGCGTGACGGTGTGAGCGGAATGCCGGCCGCCGAAACCGCCGGCCGATGTTGCGCCCGGCTGCGCCCCGCTCTATAGGCCGGGTAAGGCTTCTGCCCTTTCCCGGAGTTCCGCCATGTCCGTCGACCTCGCCACCGTGAAGCGCGTCGCGCGTCTTGCCCGCATCGCCGTGGACGAGGAGGACGCGCGGCGCATGGTGGGCGAGTTGAACGCCATCCTTGGCTTCGTCGCTCAGCTCGACGAGGTCGACGTTTCCGGCGTCGAGCCGATGACCTCGGTCATCCCGATGGAGATGAAGAAGCGGCAGGACGTCGTCACCGACGGCGGCAAGGCCGCCGACATCGTCGCCAACGCGCCGGCGACGGAGGAAAACTTCTTCCTCGTGCCGAAGGTCGTCGAATGACGGCCGACATCGTCATTTCCCCCGAAACCCCGCTGCAGGACGACGTCCGCGCGATGGTGGCCGAGCTCAACGCCCACATGATCCCGCTCACCCCGCGCGAGTTCCAGTTCCAGCTCACGGTCGAGCAGATGGCCGAGCCGTCGGTCACCTGCCTCGTCGCGCGCGACGCTTCCGGCGCGCCGCTCGGCATGGCCTCGCTGAAGGACCATGGCGGCGGCCTCGGCGAGGTGAAGCGCATGTTCACGAAGCCCGCGGCGCGCGGCCGGCGCGTCGGTGCGGCCCTGCTCGCCCGCGTCGAGGAGTTCGCCCGCCGGCGCGGCGTCGGCCGCCTCGTGCTGGAGACGGGCGAGGCGCCCGGCTTCGAGCCCGCCTGGCGCGTCTACGAGCGCGGCGGCTTCTCGACCTGCGGCGCCGTCCTCGACTATCCCGATTCCGGCTGGTCCCGGTTTTACGAAAAGATGCTCGCCTGATGACCGAACTGACGAAATTCACGATTGCCGAAGCGCGCGAAAAACTCGCCGCGAAGGAATTTTCCGCCTCCGAGCTGACCGACGCCTATCTGGCCGCGATCGACGCCGCCAACCCGCGCATCAACGCCTATGTCGAGGTCACCCACGACAAGGCACGCGAGATGGCCAAGGCGTCGGACGCCCGCATCGCCGCCGGCAAGGCGGGTGCGCTCGAAGGCATCCCGCTCGGCATCAAGGATCTGTTCGCCACCGAGGGCGTCCACACGCAGGCCGCCAGCCATGTGCTCGACCGCTTCAGGCCGCGCTACGAATCGACCGTGACGGCGAACCTGTGGGCCGACGGCGCCGTCATGCTCGGCAAGCTCAACATGGACGAGTTCGCCATGGGCTCGTCCAACGAGACCTCCTACTACGGCCCGGTCGTCAACCCGTGGCGCGCGGCCGGCTCCAACAAGGACCTCGTGCCGGGCGGCTCGTCGGGCGGCTCGGCCGCGTCCGTCGCCGCATGGCTTGCCGCCGGCGCGACCGCCACCGACACCGGCGGCTCGATCCGCCAGCCGGCCGCGTTCACCGCCACCGTCGGCATCAAGCCGACCTACGGCCGCTGCTCGCGCTGGGGCATCGTCGCCTTCGCCTCCTCGCTCGACCAGGCCGGGCCGATCGCGCGCGACGTGCGCGATGCCGCGATCATGCTGAAGTCGATGGCCTCGGTCGACGCCAAGGACACCACCTCCGTCGATCGTCCCGTGCCGGACTACGAAGCCTCGATCGGCCAGTCGATGAAGGGCAGGAAGATCGGCATTCCGAAGGAATACCGCGTCGACGGCATGCCGGCCGAGATCGAGAGACTGTGGCAGCAGGGCATCGCCTGGATGAAGGACGCCGGAGCCGAGATCGTCGACATCTCGCTGCCGCACACCAAATACGCGCTGCCGGCCTACTATATCGTCGCGCCGGCCGAGGCCTCGTCCAACCTCGCCCGCTACGACGGCGTGCGCTACGGCCTGCGCGTGCCCGGCAGGGACATCGTGGAGATGTACGAGAACACCCGTGCCGCCGGCTTCGGCCGCGAGGTGAAGCGTCGCATCATGATCGGCACCTATGTGCTGTCGGCCGGCTATTACGACGCCTATTACCTGCAGGCGCAGAAGGTGCGCACGCTGATCAAGAAGGACTTCGAGGACGCCTTCGCGGCCGGCATCGACGTCATCCTCACGCCCGCCACGCCCTCGGCCGCGTTCGGCCTCGCCGACGAGGAAATGAACTCCGATCCGGTCAAGATGTATCTCAACGACATCTTCACGGTGACGGTGAACATGGCCGGCCTGCCGGGCATCGCCGTTCCCGCCGGGCGCGACGCCGGCGGCCTGCCGCTGGGGCTCCAGCTCATCGGCCGGCCGTTCGACGAGGAGACGCTGTTCCAGACCGCCCACGTCATCGAGCGGGCTGCCGGCCGGTTCCAGCCGCAGGCGTGGTGGTAACCCGGAACCTGTGAGCACAGCGGCGG
>ERZ778021.2455-NODE-2455-length-16451-cov-5.236338_pt1 | contig 16451 bp, 18 predicted proteins | sample MGYA00375751_ERZ778021 | MGnify/ENA primary metagenome ERZ778021 (study PRJEB29350, sample SAMN05389814) | bioreactor metagenome | isolation source: Thiocyanate stock bioreactor | place: South Africa: University of Cape Town | collected 2013-08-29 ... | reverse complement strand
CCCAGGGCGGATCGGAGTGAGGGGTGGGTGGGGACTAGCTCCGGTTCTGCCTGCCGTCGTCGCTCTCTAACTCGTCGGGCGTCGGCGTTTGCCCGTGGGGCGGAAGCCGTGAGCCCCTGGCCGTAGTACGTGTCCCCGCCGAACCGGGTGTGCCGGTGCGGCCGGGGGAGCCCGCCGTTGTCATGGCACTGGTTGTAGTCGGCGATCCTCCCGTAGGATTAGCGCCCGAAGATCAACTCGGGATTCGGCGTGGAGGGGCACTCACGTCGATCGACTCCCCGTCCTCTGACGAGCCAACCTGGCGAGGCGGCTCTTCGCATGGCACGATGAGCGAGAACGTACTCCCTCGACCTGGGCGGCTCTCCACGTCCAGGCGACCGGCGAAGGTTTCGGCGATGCGAGAGGCCACGGACAGCCCCAGGCCCAGGCCCTTGGCGTCCCGGAATCTCGCCTGAGGGGTGCGGTAAAAGGGCTGGATGACCTGCGAGACCTCCGCCGGCTCGATCCCGACTCCGCTGTCCTCGACGGCGAGCCGGGCGGTTCCGCCTTCCCGCCCCGCACGGACGACGACTGGCGTCCCCGGCTCGCTGTACTTGCAGGCGTTGTCGAGCAGGTTGTCCAGCAACTCCCCGAGCAGCGTCGGGTGGGCACGGACCCAGACCGGCCCCACTCCGCAGGAATCGAGGCGCAAGTCCGCCGATCGGGGACCGGGCCAGGCCCTCATGTGTTCTTCCAGCCATCTGGAAAGTTCGATGAGTTCGAGCGTTGGACGTTGCGACTCGGCGTCCGCACGGGCCAGGAAGAGGAGGGCCTCGACGATCCGACGCAGGTGCCGGGTTTTGACCTGGACGACCGAAAGGACTCGCTGGTATTCCCCCACCGATCGCACATGCCGCAAGGCCAAATCCACCTGGCCCTGCATGGCCGTCAGCGGTGTGCGAAGCTGGTGTGAGGCGTCTCCGGTGAAACGGCGTTGCCGCTCGTGCGCCTCGTGTCGGCGTCCGAGCAGCCCGTTGAAGGCCCGGCCAAGCTCCTCCAGCTCGTCCCCCGTGGCGGGGGCCGGGAGCCGCTCGTCGAAGTCTTGGCCGGCGATGGCGTGTGCGGCCTCGGCCATCTCGGTCAAGGGCCGCAGGGCACGGAGGCAGAGACGCCCGCCTGCGAGCAGGGCCAGCGTCCAGGTCCCGCAGGACAGGGCCGCCAGCAGGATGGCGAGGTTGAATAGCGTCTCCCGGACCCCGGAGAGCGAGACGCCGGCACCAAGGACCAGGGCTTCGTACATCCTCGGGCCGCCCGCACTGGGGCCGGGACCGGGCTCCGTGGCGCTGATGGCCCCATGGGGTGCCTCCAGGCGTCGGGCCATGACCCTCCAGGGCCGCCCCTCCCGGTCCTCCACCCGCCTCGGGCGGGTGGAAATCTTGGCCGTCGAGATCGTCTCCCGCCACGAAGGGTCCGAGGCGGTCGGCGTCGAGCCGTCGATGCGACGACCCTGCCCGTCGCAGACGACCCAGAGGAATTGCCCCTCGACGGTGCGCCGTCCGAACGAGAGCCGCCGCTCTTCCGGCTCCCACTCCACGCCGTTCTCGTTGACCTCGGCGGCGGCGACCAGCGTGTTGAGGGCGGCCTCCAGCCGCTCGTCGGCCTGGCGGTGGAGATACTTCGACGCCGCCCCGTAGAGGGCCGCCGAGAACCCCACCAGGATCAGGGCCACCGTGCCCAGGAAGAAGAGCGAGAGCCGGGTGCTCAGCCTCATGGGATCGCCCCCACGTCGGCACGCTCGCCGAAGAGGTAGCCCCGCCCCCTCAGCGTGTGGATGAGCCGGGGTCCGTGGGCCTCCAGCTTGCGCCGCACTTCCATGACGTGGTATTCCAGCGTGTTCGAGATCCCGTCGTACCGCTCGTCCCAGACGTGCTCGTAGATCCGGGTCCGGGAGAGCACCTCATCGGGGTGGCGGAGGAAGAAGACCAGGAGGGCCTGCTCCTTGGCCGTCAGGTCGAGCCGCCGCCCGGCACGCTCGGCCCGGTGCGTCGTCAGGTCGATCCGCACGTCGGAGTGGGCGAGCATGGTGCCGGTGGACTTCGCCTGGCGTCGTGCCAGGGCACGGACACGGGCCAGCAGTTCCTCGTAATCGAACGGCTTGCAGAGGTAGTCGTCGGCCCCCTCGTCCAGGCCCCGCACCTTGTCGGAGACCGCATCCCTGGCCGTGAGGAAGAGGACCGGCGACTCATGACCGGCCTGGCGAAACCTCCGCAGGAGCGTCAGCCCGTCCGGCTTCGGCAACCACCAGTCGAGGATGACCACGTCCCATGGGCCGTTCTGGAGGGCGAGCCAGCCGTCGTCGCCGTCGGCGGCGTGCTCGACGGTGTAGCCCTCCTCACGGAGCCCACGCACGACGAAATCGGCGATCTCCTCGTCGTCCTCGACCAACAGGATGCGGATGCCCATGATTTCCCAACCGATGCCACGACAGCAGGGATTCGGGCGAACTCTCCCGACTCCCCCGACTTCGGATGTGATTCTATGCTCGACGGCCCGTCGCCCAACACCCTTGAGCCGGCGGGCCGTCCCGATGCCGCTCGAATCAACTCTCGTCGTCTTCCTCCTCCTTCACGATCTTGCCCTCGGGCGAGAGCTTCACCTCGACCGGCTTCCTCGCCCACGTCTCCAGGAGGACCTCGAAGCTCCTCGTCTGCTTGTCGCCCTCGAACTCGACGATCTCCTCGGCCCCCTTGATCGTGGACTTGGGAAACTTGGTTTCGATCGCCGAGGCCACCGCCTTGGGCAGATCCTTGGCGGCGAGTTCCGTCTCGACCTCGGTGATCTCGCCTTCGTCCGTCAGTGCGACATCGACGGCCTTGCCCGCTTGCTTGAGGGCGACCTCGTAGGTCGTCCTCTCGTCCTCCGTCTCCCTGGCCGCCTCCTTCAATTCGGCGGCGGGGAACCTGGCCTTCACCGCATCGAGGACGGCCATGGGCACGTCCTTCAGCGGGACCTTCTCCTCGCCGGCACGGACGACGGGCACGAAGGCGACCAGGCCCAGGAGGGCGAACACTCGGGCGGCGTCGGCGAGATTCATCGACATCTCCTTCAAATTGAGGGAGCGGGGCGACGGCCCCGCTCGGGCTGATCTCCCTCCCTGCTCCCGGTCATAAGGGTAAACGACGCCCATGAGGGGACGATGAGCGGGGGATAAGAACGTTCTTATCCCCCGCTCACGGTCATCTCACGGCCGCCATGTACTCTTACCGGCGTGGGGAGGCTAGCCTCCTCGTCGTACCTTTCCAGGGATCGAGGGCCGGAATGATGAGCGCAAGGACGGGCCGTTCGTACGTCGTGTCGGAATTCCTGCACCGCCACCTCCTCAAGCTGATCGTCGTGAGCTACGGGCTGGCCGCCGCCTTCCCGGCGTTGGGCCTCTGGATCAAGGACGCCGAGGTCCTGGACGTCGGGTCGCCGCTCGGGCGGATCACGATGACCATCCCGAAGCTCTTGCTCTCCCTCCTCCTGTTCAACGCCGGGATGAAAGTCGGGGTCGCACGGGTCGGGCAGATGGCCCGCCGCCCCGGAGTGATCCTGGCCGGGTTGGCGACGAACCTGGCCGTCCCCCTGATCTTCCTGGCCGTGATGGTCCCCGCCCTGAGGGCGTGGCACAACCCCGACGAGGCGGCGGTCGTCCTGGTCGGGCTGGCCCTCGTCACGGCCATGCCGATCGCCGGGTCGTCCACGGGCTGGGCGCAGGCCGCCGACGGCGACATGGCCCTCAGCCTCGGGCTGGTGCTGGGATCGACGCTCCTGAGCCCGCTGACGACCCCCGCCTCGCTGCACGCCCTCGGGTCGATCGCACCGGGCCGCTACGGGGTCGAACTGCACCACCTGGCCGACCGGGACACCGGGGCCTTCCTGGCGGCCTGGGTCCTCCTCCCGTCCCTGCTGGGGATCGTGGCCCGCTCCGCCCTGGGCGAGGGGCGGGCCGAGGCGGTCGGTCGGCACCTGAAGGTCATCGCCCCGGTGACGCTCCTGGTGCTCTGCTACGCCAATGCCTCCTCCTGCCTGCCCCAGGCGCTCGGGCACCCCGATTGGGACTTCCTCGGGATCATCCTGACCTTCGTCACCGGGCTCTGCGTCGTGACGTTCTCAGCCGGTTACGTGCTCGGTCGCCTCCTCCGTGCCGACCGGGGCCAGCGTGCCGCCCTGATGTTCGGGCTGGGGATGAACAACAACGGGACCGGACTCGTCCTCGCCTCGCTCGCCCTGGGATCGCAGCCGATGGTGATGCTGCCGATCATCGTCTACAACCTGACGCAGCACCTCGTCGCCGGCTGCGTCGATGCGTTGCTCCGCAGGGCGGGGACGGACCCCGGCGGCGATGGAGTCGGTGGCCGGGGAGCCGGAGGCCCAGGCCCCTCGGTGCGAATTCGGGGCGTGCGGCCACGTTTCGAGGCTGAAGCCGTCACCTCATCGGCCGGTCCATCATGACCACGACGCCGACCAGGGCGATAGACGCACCGATCACGTCGGCCTTGTCGGGACGATCGCCGTCGATGCCCCAACCCTAGAGCAATGCCAGCACGATGAAGAACCCGCCGTGCACGGCGTAGATGCGCCCGAAGTGACTCGCCTGGAGGGTGGGGATGATCCCGTAGAGGATCAGCACCAGGCCGCCGAGTACGCCCCACCAGGCGGGACGCCCGTCCTTGATGGACTTCCACATGAGCCACCCGCCGCCGATCTCGCAGACCCCGGCGACGACGAACAGTGAGACCGAGCGGACGACCGACGTGAGGTGCTGCATGCGAAACTCTCGGAGGGCGCATCTCCCCTGGGAGACTCTACCAAAATCGTGCATCTTCGCCCTCGCTCGTCGGCCCGGCTCGGCTCATCGACGGCCGTAAAGTTCACGCCCGAGCGGCCCCGACCTGAAGAAACCGATGACAACAGCGAGGACGTCCGACGGGCTACACAACGACCCGAGCCCTTGATTCGGCGAGGACGAATCGGACTCTCATCTCCGGCGGTTGCGATCCGTTGGAGCGCATCAGGCGGCCGGGAGTTCATCTTCTGACTTCTGGAAGCGGGCGTAGATGAAGTGCTGAACCTCGCCCTTCGGGGTGTGGTGTCCCTCCGACCGTGACTCCAAGAGCACAAATCCCTCGCCGAATTCACGGGCCAAATCCTCCGGCCCGTACCGGACGACCGGCAGCCCGCTGCACTGTGTCGGCCCCGCCGGGCTGAACGTGGCGATGATCACATGGCCACCCTGCCTGAGCGCCTGCCGCACGGCCCCGACGTAGGCCCGTCGGTCGGCGGCGTCGGTCAGGAAGTGGAAGACCGCCCGGTCGTGCCACACGTCGTAGCCCCGCCGTAAAAGGACGGCCTGTGTCACGTCCCCTTCAATCCAGGCCACGTCCCCCGCCCGGGCGCCGAGCCGAGCCTTCGCACCGGCCAGAGCCTTGTCCGAGACGTCCAGGACCGTGACGCCCCTGTACCCGCCGTGCAGGAGATCGTCCACGAGGGTCGAGGCCCCACCTCCCACGTCGATGATCCGGGCGTCGGGGGCGACCCCCGTGCGGGCGATCAGGTCCAGCGAGGTGCGGAGATGGGGCTCGTACCAACTCACCTCGGTCGGACCTCTGGATTCATAGACCCGATCCCAGTGCGCCTTCGTGTCCATGTCGTGCCCTCCGGTCGGGGGAGGCCGAAGCCTCCCTACAGACGCCCTCGCAGCATGCCGTGCCAGTAGAAGGCCGGAAGCCCGTACTTCTTCAAGAGGTACATGCTCAGTCGCTCCTCCGACTGGTCGAGAGGGAAGGTCTCCTGCGAGTTCTTGTCGTAGTCGAACTCGGCCAGCACCAGCTTGCCGTATCCAGTCACCAACGGGCAGGAGGTGTAGCCGTCGTAGCGGGCCACGGGCGGCTCGCCCCGCATGGCGGAGGCTAGGTTCGTGACCACCACTGGGGCCTGCTTGCGGACCGCCGCCCCGGTCTTCGAGGTCGGCAGGTTGCTGGCGTCCCCCAGGCCGAAGACGTTGGGGTAGCGGACGTGTCTCAAGGTGTGCTTGTCCACGTCCACCCATCCGGCGGCGTCGGCCAGAGGGCTCCTCTTGATGAAGTCCGGGGCGCTCATCGGCGGGGTGACGTGGATCATGTCGTAAGCGAGCACCACCTCATCGCCCGATGCGGTCCGGCGGAAGACTGCCTCCTTCGCCTCGGGCCGCACGGCGATCAGGTCGTGGCCGAACAGCGTCTCGATCCCACGGCGGGCGATCACGCCCTCCAGGGTCCGAGCATACTTCTCGACGGCGAAGATCGACCCGGCGGCCGAGGCGAAGGCGACCCTCGCCCCGTCCCGGACGCCCGCCCTGCGGAAGCGGTCGTCGGCCAGGTACATGATCTTCTGAGGCGCACCGCCGCACTTGACCGGCGTGCTCGGGTTCGTGAACAGGGCCGTGCCGCCCCGGAAGCTGCGGATGCACTCCCAGGTGTAGTCCACCGTGCGGTAGTGGTAGTTGCTACAGACGCCGTGGGAGCCGAGGTGTTCCTTGAGGCCCTCGACCGCTCCCCAGTCGATCTGGATGCCCGGTGCGACGACCAGATAGTCGTAGCCGATCTCCCGCCCGCCACGGGTCGTGACGGAGTTCTCGTCCGGGCGGAACCCGTCCACGGCGTCCCGGACCCAGGTCGCCCCCTTCGGGATGAAGTCCGCCTCGTCCCGCTCGCTGGCCTGTTTCGGGAAGACGCCGCCCCCGACCAGGGTCCAGAGCGGCTGGTAGTAGTGCTTGGCCGACGGCTCGATGACGGCGATGTCGGGTCGCTTGAGCTTGCGGGCCAGGCGGGCGGCGACCGTGAGGCCCGCCGTACCGCCGCCGACGATGACGATCCTGTGGTGCGATCCCCTCGACATGGCCTTCTCCTCTTCCTCTCGCCTCGATGCACACCTCTACGGGCAGCCCGGCACGTCAATCCGTCCCGGCCTCGACGGGATGGTCGGGCGAGAGGACCTGCGATCGGACGACCGGCGGCAGGTCGTCGGCGACGACTCGCCCGCCGTCCAGGGACGACAGGGGGGAGTGCCTCGCCAGATAGCGCCGTACAGCCTCGTGGGCGTCCAGGCCCAGGACTCGGGCGTCCTGGACGTGCGGGATGCGGCAGAGCTTGTCCGGCTCGTCCCCCTCCCGCTCGCAGGCCACCAGCGTGTACAGCCTGTCGTCCTCCAGCGGCTCGCCGCCGACGGTGATCTCCCGGACCCGATGCCCCTCGGGTGCGTGGGCGACGAACCGCAGGGTCAACCCCGAGGGCCGGGGCACCCAGCCGCCGAACAGCTTCTCCGGGTCGGAGGCGAAGACGTGCTCCAGTTCCCGCTCCCAGAACGCCCGGAGTTGCCCGCCCGTGACGTTGCCGACCTTCAGCCTCGTGGTGATCGGATACCAGTCCCAGAGGTCGCCCTCCCGGATCGGCCCCGGAGCCGTCGGCGGCGAGAACCGGAAGCCGTTGGACAGGCCGATCTCCGTTCCCGCCGCTTCCCGGAGCGCATCGGAGAGCACGTCGTCCAGGCTCGTCTCGACGACGTTGTAGCGCATCAGCGTGGCCTTCGTCTCGCCGATGATGGCGTCGAGTCTGGGCCTCATCGGGGCCAGCGTCTCGTCCACGACCCGCTTGACCTGCGGGTCCTCGGCGAAGCGGTCGGCCCGCAACTCGATCAATTCCCACCTGCGATCGACGACCCTGCCGTCCCTGAGCGTGAAGTCCAGCCGCCCCAGGAACGAGCCGAAGCTGCCCGGCTCGACCACCCAGGTGTCGCCCCGGACGATCGGCTCGTAGGTCCTCTCGTGGGTGTCGCCCGAGAGGAGGAAATCGACCCCCTTGAGCGTCTCGGCCAGGCGGATCGACTTGGGAAGGCCGACGTGGGTCAGCAGCACGACGACATCGACCTTCTCCTCCCGGCGAAGCTCGTCGATCAATGGCTGGACCACATCGGACTTCTCGAAAGTCAGCCCCTTGCTGTAGCTCGGCGGCTGACGCTCGGGCACGTCGGGGTCTGTGAAGCCGATCACGCCAACCCGCACACCGCCGACCTCCTTGACGAGGTAGGGCGGGAAGACGAGCTTCTTCGTCCTCGCATCCCGGATGTTTGCGGCGATCATCGGGTGGCGGAACTCCCCGGCCCGTTCCTCCAGCGCCTCGGCCCCGTAGACGACCTCCCAGTTGCCGGGGATGCCCAGGTCGAGATTCAGGGCGTTGACCGGGGCGACGACCGCCTTGCCCTCGGTCCAGGCGGCTGCCGCCGAGCCCTGGATCGTGTCCCCGGCGTCCATGAACAGGACCCGGCCCGGCCGCTCCTTGCGGATCGCCTCGACCGCCGTGGCGATCCGGGCCACCCCGCCCGCCATGGCCGTCTCGTCCTTGCCGCCGTGCCAGAAGAACTCGGCGTGCGGCCGGAGTTGGGCGTGCAGATCGGCGATGTAAACCAGGGAAATCGACACGGGCTCGCTCTCCCCTGCGTGGGTCGTCGGTGCGGCGATTTCCATCGCCAGCAGCAGGCCGACGGACGCCTTGATCATGCTCATCGTTCGTGCGGACATCCGTCGGCCTCCCGGCTCAGTATTTGATGATCTGGTAGCCCTTGGACACCAACTCGGCGAGCGTGACGATCGAGTTGGGCACGACCTCATCGACGCCCGGTTCCAGCTTCTCCTTCGGGATGTCGAACCGCTTGAGCGCCTCGCCGCAGAGGATGATGCGGGCGCCGGCCTCCTTCGCCTCCTTGATGGCGGCGGCGACCTGAGGGGGCTTTGCCGTGACGTCCTTCGAGAACGCCTGCACGGACCGCCCGTAGACCAGGAGCACGGAGTCGTCGAGGTAGCCCGACTTCTTCGCCATCCCGGCGTGGCGGATGGCCATGTTCACCGACTGGAGGTCCTCCAGGCCGGTCGTCAGGACGAAGACCATCTTGCCGTGGCCCTTCGACCCCGGCTGCGCCGTCGCCCCGGCCTTCGCCGGCTCCTCCTGGGGCGAGGCCCCGCCCAGGGCCACGAGGCCCCCGAGGGCGACCACCAGACCGGGCACGACCCACGCCACTCGACGATTCATCAACAACATCGCATCCTCCTCTGGTTGAAGTTCTTCTCGACGCTCAGTCCTTCACCGCCGGAAATCCGGCGGCCTTCCAGGCGGCCATGCCGCCGAGCACGTTGGCCACGTCCGTGTAGCCCTCTCGCTTCAAGAACGAAGAGGCGATCGAGGCCCGGTAGCCCGAACCGCAGACCACCGCCACCGGGCGGTCTTTCGGGACCTCGGCATATCGCTCCTCCAGCGTCCCGCCGTGGATGTGGTGCGCCCCCTCGATGTGCCCGGCGTCCCACTCGCCGTCGGTGCGGACATCGAGCACGAACGGGCGGGAGCCCTCGCCCTGGAGCCGGTCGGCGAGGTCGTGGACGGAGGTCGTCGCCAGGCGGCCCAACTCGAACCCGCTGGTCTCCCAGTCGCCCAGGCCGCCCTCCAGGTAGCCCTGCACCTCGTCGAAGCCGACCCGCAAAAGGTGCGTGACCACCTCGGGCACGTCGTCGGGGTCGTCGGGTACGATCAGGATCGGGCGGTCGTACGGCAGGACCCAGCCGGCCCAGGTCGGCAGGTTGTGACCCAGCGGGATGTTGATCGAGCCGGGGATGTGGGCGGCGGCGAACGCCTCCTTGGGGCGCACGTCCAGGACCAGGCAGTGCTCGCAGACCCGCTCGTGGACATCCTTCGCCGTGAACCGCTTACGGCCGAGCGGCTCGGAGCCGAGGACCCTCGGCCCTCCGGCGTTGACCTTCTTCATGCGGCGGAAGTAGGGCGGGGCGATCGGCATGCCCTCCAGCAGCGCCGACACCCACTCGGGCTCCTCCCTCTTCCGGAGCGCGCCGTTGAACCGGCGCTCGAAGCCGACTGTGGTCGAGCCCCGGGAGCCGAGCGCCTTGCCGCAGAGCGAGCCGGCCCCGTGGGCGGGGAAGACCTCGGTGAAGTCGGGCAGGCCCGGCAGCACGCCGAAGACGCTCTCGTACAACTGGTGGGCGAGCTTCTGGCGGGCCTCCTGGCCGAGCAGGTCGGGGCGGCCCACGTCGCCGACGAACAGGAAGTCGCCCGTGAACACCAGCCAGGGCGTCTCCCTGCTCCGGGTGTCGTCGAACAGCGCCCAGGAGACGTGCTCGTAGGTGTGGCCGGGGGTGTGGACCGCCTTCAGCCGCACGCCCCCCAGGGCGATCTCGTCGCCGTTGGCCACCGCCCGGTCGGCGTAAGGCGGGGTCCACTCCTCGCCGCCCATGCCGGAGACGACGACCTGAACCCCGTCGCCCAGCCGGGCCTTCAACTCGACCGAGCCGCTCACGAAGTCGGCGTGGACGTGGGTCTCAAGGACATGCGTGATGCGTAGGCCCTCCCGCTTGGCGATCTCCAGGTACTCGTCCACGTCCCTGGTCGGGTCGATCACGGCACACTTCTTGGACTTCTCGTCGCCGACCATGTAGCTGTAGATCGCCAGGCCGGGCACGAACCGCTGGTGGAAGAACATGGGACGCTCCTGCTTCAGGCGAGGCTCTTGAGGACGATGAAGGCGGCCACGGCGACCATCGCCGAGGCGAAGAGCTTCTGGAGTCCGGGGCCGCCGAGGCGGCGGCCCACGAGGGTGCCCGCCTCCATCCCGGCGAGCCCGCCGGCCACGAAGAGGCCCGTCAGCGACAGGGGCAGCGGGCTGCCGGCGGCGACGTAGGACGCCACGCCCGAGGCGCTCACCAGGGCGATGACCAGCAGCGAGGTGGCGACAGCCCGGTGGATGCCCATGCCGGTGACGAGCACCAGGGCCGGGACGATCACGAACCCGCCTCCGACGCCGAAGAGGCCCGAGAGCACCCCCGCCGCCAGCCCGGCGATCACGAGCACGCCGAAGCACCGGGAGTTGAGGTGCAGCCGCCCGTTCGGGTCACGGCGGCAGGACGGCCCCGCCTCGTCGGGCGATGCGGCGGACGAGCCACGCAACGCCCGAGTCTCCTCGGGCCTGCGGGACGCCTGGACCCACATCCTGACGGCGACGAGCACCATGAGCACGGCGAACAGGAGCAGCAGGATGCCCTCGGGGACCCGACGCCCCAGCCACGAGCCGCCCGGAGCCCCCAGCATCCCGGCGGCGGCGAAGAGCAGCCCGGTACGCACCTCGACCTCGCCATGGGCCAGCCGCCGCAGCCCGCCGACCAGAGCGGTCGCCCCCACGGCGGCCAGCGAGACGCCGATCGCCTCACGGGTGCGCACCCCCAGGCCGTAGACCAGCAGGGGCACGGCGAAGATCGACCCGCCGCCCCCGGTCAGCCCCAGCGAGAACCCCACGACCGCCCCGAAGGCGAGGCCCAGGGCGGCCTGCGGCCCGCCGACGGGCATCGTCGAGCCTGCGAACAGGAACAGCGGCCCGATCAGCGAGGGCACGTCGCCTCCTCGGGCTCGGCCCGGTTCCAGGGCATCCGGGCCAGCATCATCCCCATCCCGCAGGTGTCCGTGACCCCGGCGAAGACCAGCCCGGCCCCGACGAACCCCGACAGGCCCAGGAAGGCCGGGTGGACGAACGCCCCCAGCGCCGTGCCGAGCACCACAAGCGAGCCGGCGGCGATCCGCACCTGACGCTCCAGCGAGATCGACTTCTTCCCCCGCAACACGGGCAGCCCGGCCTGCTCCCAGGCGAGCGTGCCGCCTTCGACGTTGACGACGTTGGCGAACCCGGCGGCGTGGAACGCCTCGCACGCCTGCCGACCCCGGCTCCCCGAGCGGCAGATCGTGTAGAGGGGTTCGTCCTTCGTGCCGTTGCGGGCTTCCATCACCGCCCTGGGGTCGAGCCGGTCCAGGGGGACCGACCGTGCCGGCTCGGCGTGGACCTCCCGGTACTCCACGGGGGTCCGCACGTCGATCAGATCGACGGCCCGCCCCCGCCGCCGCAAGTCCTCGACCTCCTGCGGAGTGATCGTCTGGACGCTCATCTCACCCTCCTCCCGGTCTCTCGCCGGATCGCCCACCCGCCCCGACTCATGGCTTGAAGTAGGCATAGCCGTCTTTCTGCTGCTTGCGGACCACCTCGACGGCCCCCGAGGGGACCGTGCCGACCCCCGGCAGCAGGTCCTCCTTGCGGACCGATTTCTGCCGCATCGTGTTCTCGCAGGCCACGAACCTCACCCCCTTCTTGATGAGGGCCTCGACCGCCTCGGCGTGGTCGGTCCGGGCCTTCTCCACCAGGCCGATGCCCGCCCCGTGGCAGACGACCTCGACCTGGGTGTCCGATGCCTCCTTGAGGAGGTTCGTGACGTTCTTCAGGCCCGCCCCCTGGGTGCCGGGCTCGGGGACATTGACGTGGACGACCACCTTCAGCGGCCCGGCCTCGGGCTTGTCGTCCGCCCAGGTCGCCTGGGTCGCCCCCAGGGCCAGGACCGCCATCACTCCGAGCAGCGTCATCCGGTTCATCGATTCACTTCTCCGTTGGGGTCGGTCGGGAGATCCTGATGGTGGGACGGGTCTCGTGTCGGTCTCGATTGCTCTGCGGCGGGGTGCGGTGACACCGCACAGGAGCCGCCCATGCAGGTGGGGACGCCCATCCGGGGCAGGACCCAGCGGTTCAGCACGATCCACAGGGCCAGGACCCCGACGGGCAACGACCAGTCGTACATCGCCTTCCTCCGCATCGCAGCACCTTCCCAAGGGCGTTCGCCGTGCTACAATATTCTCAGTCGCCACGACAACTATATTCCTGTTTGGTTAATCAGTCAAGCCATGGCCGCCACGATCCCCGACGAGTTCCTGGACCTGATGGCCGAGAAGTTCCGCATGCTGGCGGACCCGACCCGGCTGGCGATCCTCCGTTCCCTGATGGCGGGCGAGCGCAACGTCACGCAGGTTGTCGAGGAGACGGGCCGGAACCAGGCCAACGTCTCCAAGCACCTGAAGATGCTCGCCGAGGCGGGGCTGGTCGCCCGCCGCAAGGAGGGGTTGCAGGTCTACTACAAGCTCGACGACCCTCTGGTCGAGCGGCTCTGCAAGCTCGTCTGCGAGACGATCGTCGAGGAGGCGCAGGAGGAGATGGCCCGCCAGAAGAAGCTGCTCCACGGCTGGGGCGGCAAGAAGGGGAAGCCCTAGCGGAACCGTAGGCGGGCTCGGGATTTGCATGATTAGACCGGCTATCCCTTCGTCCCATCGACACACAGGACAACCGCCCCGTGAGGAGGCCCCGATGATTCCCACGACCGTAGCCCGAGTGCCCGAGCACACCGCCGATCATGTGAACGAGGACATCCGTCGCCGCACCCAGGAGGACATCGCCCGGATCGCCGCCGCAGGACCCGAGGCGATCGAACGCCGCCTGGCGGAACTCGACCGGGAGTGGGACATCGAGCGGACGCTGGAGGCCAACGCCGCCACCGTCGCCCTGGTCGGCCTGGGCTTGGGCACCTTCGTGGATCGCCGCTTCCTCCTGCTGCCGGCCGCCGTCGCCGGATTCCTGCTCCAGCACGCCGTCCAGGGGTGGTGCCCGCCGATGCCCGTGTTCCGCCGCCTGGGCGTACGAACGGCCACGGAGATCGAGGAGGAACGGTACGCCTTGAAGGCCCTGCGGGGCGACTTCCGAGGCGTGGGCGAGGGGGACGGCCGGGACCCGGCGGGCGTGGGCAAGGCGCTCCAGGCGGTCCGGCGCTGAGAGGGGGCGGACGATGGACGGGACATCGAAGCGGGAAATCGGTCCGGGTTTCGGGCGTCGTGACCTGCTGCGAGGGGCCGTGGCCCTGCCGTTCGCCCAGGCCCTCGGCGGCCGGGCGGCGGCATTCGGTGCGGACGACGGCGACCGGCGTCCCACGGGGATGATCGGCCGGCAGCGAGACCCGGAGAACCTGGAGTTCCCGTTCTCGGCGCTCGACACCCGCCGCCTCCTCACGCCGAACGAGCAGTTCTACGTCCGCACCCACTTCGAGGTCCCGGAGATCGGGGCGAAGACCTGGAACCTCAAGGTCGAGGGCGAGGTCGAGCGCCCCTTCGAGTTGTCCTACGACGAATTGCGGCGGATGCCCTCGCAGACCGTGACCGCCCTGCTGGAATGCTCGGGCAACGGCCGGGTCTTCCTCGAACCGCCGCAGGTCGGCATCCGCTGGGAACTGGGGGCCGTCGGCACGGCCGAGTGGAAGGGCGTACCGCTCGCCGCCGTGCTGGAGCGGGCGGGCGTCAAGCCGAACGCCGTCGAGGTGATCCTCGAAGGGGCCGACAAGGGCGAGTTCAAGGAGCCCAACCCGAGGACGCCCGGAGTCATCCCCTACGCCCGCAGCCTGCCCCTGGCCAAGGCGAAGGCCCCCGAGGTCCTGCTCGCCTACGAGATGAACGGCGAGCCGCTCCCGCCCCGGCACGGCCATCCCGTGCGTGCGGTCGTGGCGGGCTGGTACGGCATGGCGTCGGTGAAGTGGCTGAAGCGGATCGTCGTCACCGACCGCACCTTCGACGGCTACTTCCAGACGTTCATGTACACGACCTGGGACAGTCGGCATGGGCTGCCGACGATCGTCCCCGTCACCGAGATCCAGGTCAAGGCCCAGGTCGCCCGCCCGGCCCCCTATGAGGTCGTCCCGAAGGGGGAGCCCTACCGCATCTACGGGGCGGCCTGGGCCGGGGGGTCGGACGTGGCGAAGGTCGAGGTCAGCACGGACGGCGGCCAGTCCTGGACCGTGGCGAAGCTGATCGGCGAGCCCGTGACGTACGCCTGGCGGTTCTGGGAGCACGAGTGGCGGACACCCGAGCGTGCCGGACCGCACGTCATCATGGCGAGGGCGACGGATTCTCGGGGCCGGGTGCAACCGATGGAACGTGACCACGACCGGCGGGACGCCGTGATCAGCCACGTCCTGCCGATCGAGATCGAGGTCCGCTGACCGGGTATATTCGGGGCGGGGTGACGGCCCTCGCTTGCAAGAAAGCATATCCAGTCTTCCTGGAGGAGACGGCCCAGTTGTTCGACGTGATCTCGATCTCGGCAGGGATGAGGGGCCTCCAGGTCCTCATCGCCGACGACGACTACATCCGGGCCGTGGACGCCAAGCTCGTCCCGATTGCCAAGGACAAGGACTGACCCTCATGGCCGAGATCCTGCACGTCACGGCACGGGACAAATGGGAGCAGGCCGTCGCCGAGGGCCAGTACCGGGGCGATACGCTGGCGACCGAGGGCTTCACCCATTGCTGCCTGTCGGGCCAGTTGTCCGGGGTCGTCTCCCGGTACTTCCGGGGGCAGACCGAACTGGTTGTCCTACGCATCGCCCCGGACAGATTGAAGCCGCCGTTGAGTTGGGAGAATCCTCCCGGATCTGATGACGTCTTCCCGCATGTTTACGGGCCGATCAACCTCGATGCGGTGGTTGAAGTGGTGCCGCTCGAAGACGTGCTCGGGAGGTAGACGGGAGGTGTGACGGGGCGAAGCCGGGCGTGCCTCGGCTCTCGCTGCCACAGCCACCGCCACGGAGGGGGCGTAGGACGATTGGTTGCCCTCAGGTTCAGGCCGGTTGTCCCTTTTTCTCGGGCTCAGGCCGCCATCCTGAACCGCCCGGAGTCCGCATCCAGCACCGGCCGGATGAACTCTGGCTGTCTCAGGTCGATGATCCACTCGGGCAAGGGGTCATCTTGAAGGTCGCTTTGGATAAAGAAACTCTTGTCACAATAAAGATCCTCCTCCCCCTCTTTATCTTGAAGAGCTACGACCGCAAGCTCACGGACTCCGACCTCCTTCTCCTGATCACCTGCAACCACAGCCGTACCCAGGCCCAGCTTCTCGTTGGCCAACATCTCCATCAACGCCTCGGACAACCGCCACCTGGCCGCCTGGCCCTTGCCCGTCGGGCTGAGTGCAGCAGGGACGTAATGCCGGTCCTCCCAGTCGATGAGCCCCAGGGTGGACAACTGGTCCCGCAACGCCGTGTACCGCCTGGGGCACCAGGGACGCTCGACGTCGCCATTGTCATGGAGGATCTCCCAGTTCTCCCGGATGCGGGCGGTGGGCATCGAACCGTCGGCGTTCATGTCGTTCGTGCAGGCTTCCAGGACGAGCAGCAGGGCGGCCATGTCCTCGGCGGTGGCGACCTCCCGGCCCGTTGTCTTCAGCGGCGAGACAACCAAGGTCTTTGCGACGGCCAGGTAGGCGTCCCACTGGTCAAGATCGGCCTGCTTGACGACGCATCCCGTCTGCGACCCACGGGCCTTGGCTGGCTCGACTACGGGCCTGGCCGAGACAACCGGCTCGTCCTCGTACTCCAGATAGAGACGGCTGATCTCCCGACTGTCGAGGACCGTCGTCGCCTTGAATTCGTCGAACCGAGACAATAACTCACGAGGCAGCTTGGCGAACTGCCCCGAGATCAGGTCCTCCATCTGGCCGTCTCGTGCCCAAGTGATCCGGGGCGGGTGGCCCTTGATCTCGACCCCC
>ERZ778021.2450-NODE-2450-length-16465-cov-7.558806_pt1 | contig 16465 bp, 15 predicted proteins | sample MGYA00375751_ERZ778021 | MGnify/ENA primary metagenome ERZ778021 (study PRJEB29350, sample SAMN05389814) | bioreactor metagenome | isolation source: Thiocyanate stock bioreactor | place: South Africa: University of Cape Town | collected 2013-08-29 ... | reverse complement strand
CCGACGCGCCCAAGGGCAGCAAGGGCATCAGCCTGTTCGTGGTGCCCAAGTTCAAGGTCGGCGCCGACGGCAGCCTGGGCGAGCGCAACCCCATCTACTGCACCGCGCTGGAGCACAAGATGGGCATCCACGCCAACGCCACCTGCCAGTTGACGCTGGACGGCGCCGTCGGCACCCTGGTGGGCGAGCCGAACAAGGGCCTGGCCGCCATGTTCGTGATGATGAACGCCGCCCGTCTGGGCGTGGGCAACCAGTCGCTGGGCCTGACCGAGGTGGCCTTCCAGAACGCGCTGGCCTATGCCAAGGACCGCATCCAGATGCGTTCCCTGAGTGGCACCAAGGCCAAGGACAAGGAGGCCGACCCCATCATCGTCCACCCCGACGTGCGCAAGATGCTGCTGACCGCCAAGGCCTACGCCGAGGGTGGCCGCGCGTTGCAGGTCTATTGCACCCTGCTGCTCGACAAGGCGCAGCACCATCCCGACGAGAAGGTGCGCAAGGAATGCGACGAGCTGGTGGCGCTGCTGACGCCCATCGTCAAGGCCTTCATCACCGACAACGGGCACATCAGCACCAACGCCTGCATGCAGGTGTATGGCGGCCATGGCTTCATCAAGGAATGGGGCATGGAGCAGTTCGTGCGCGACAACCGCATCAACATGATCTACGAGGGCACCAACACCGTGCAGTCGCTCGACCTGCTGGGCCGCAAGGTGCTGGGCAACCAGGGCGCCACGCTGAAGAAGTTCGGCAAGCTGGTGGCGCAACTGGTGGAGGAAGAGGGCGTCAACGAGAAGATGGCCGAGTTCATCAATCCCATCGCCTACCTGGGCGACCAGATGACCAAGTTCACCACCGAGATCGGCTTCAAGGGCATGCAGAACCCCGACGAAGTGGGCGCCGCTGCCGTGGACTACCTGCGCGTGGCCGGCCACCTGGTGTTCGGCTACCTGTTCGCCCGCATGGCCCAGGTGGCGCTGCGCGCCATCGCCGCCGGCAGCACCGACCCGTTCTACACCGCCAAGCTGCAGACGGCGCGCTTTTACTTTGCCAAGCTGTTCCCCGAGACCGCCACGCTGATGCGCACCGCCCGCGCCGGCAGCAAGGTGCTGATGGACACCGAGGCCGCGCTGGCCTGACGGTCACGCCCCGCCGCGCGGTGGGGCGCCATGTCGGATAGCTTTTTTAACCAGGAGGCCTTATGAGACAAGCGCCAGCAGCTATTGTTTTTGCGGTATTCGCCGCTCCCGCACTGGCCCAGATGACGCCCGAGGGTCTGTGGCGCAGCATCGACGACAAGACCGGCGAGCCCAAATCCGAAATCCGCATCAAGAGCAATGGCGGCGCCCTGGAAGGCCGCATCGAGAAGCTGCTGCGCAAGGGCGCCGACCCCAACGCCAAATGCGTCGAATGCAAGGATGAGCTGAAGGACCAGCCGATGGTCGGCCTGCAGATCATCAAGGGCGCGAAAAAGGCCGACGGCAAGGACGTGTGGGAGGACGGCAAGATCCTCGACCCCGAGAACGGCAAGTTCTACACCCTGCGCCTGACCCCGGCCGACGGCGGCAAGAAGCTCGACGTGCGCGGCTCCATCGGCCCGTTTGGCCGCACCCAGACCTGGCAGCGCGTCGAATAAACCCCAAGATTGAAGAAACCATGTCCCGATTCAACGTCAAGAAAGTCGCCGTGCTCGGCGCCGGCGTGATGGGCGCGCAGATCGCGGCCCACCTCGTCAACGTCAAGGTGCCGGTGGTGCTGTTCGACCTGCCCGCTTCGGCCGGCCCGAAAAGCGCCATCGCCGAGAAGGCCATCGCCAACCTGAAGAAGCTCAAGCCCTCGCCCATCGGCGTGGCCGCCGACGCCGACCTGATCCAGCCCGCCAATTACGAGGAGCACATGAAGCTCCTGAAGGACTGCGACCTGGTGATCGAGGCGATCGCCGAGCGCATGGACTGGAAGCTGGACCTGTACGCCAAGATCGCCCCCTTCGTGGCCAAGCATGCGCTGGTGGCTTCCAACACCTCGGGCCTGAGCATCACCAAGCTGAGCGAGGCCCTGCCCGAGGCCATCAAGCCGCGCTTTTGCGGCATCCACTTCTTCAACCCGCCGCGCTACATGCCGCTGGTGGAGCTGATCAAGACGCCGACGACCGAGCCGCAGGTGCTCGACCACCTTGAAGCCTTCGTCACCAGCGGCCTGGGCAAGGGCGTGGTGCGCGCCAAGGACACGCCCAACTTCATCGCCAACCGCATCGGCATCGCCGGCATGCTGTCCACGATGAAGGAGGTCGAGAACTTCGGCCTGAGCTACGACGTGGTCGACGACCTGACGGGCAAGAAGCTGGGTCGCGCCTCCAGCGGCACCTTCCGCACCGCCGATGTGGTGGGCCTGGACACCATGGCCCATGTCATCAAGACGCTGCAGGACAACCTGAGTCTGGAAACCGATCCGTTCTACGGCAGTTTCGGCACGCCGCCCGTGCTGGCCAAGCTGATCGAGTTGGGCAACCTGGGCCAGAAGACCAAGGCCGGCTTCTTCAAGAAGCAGGGCCGCGACATCCTGCGCTTCGAGCTGGACAGCGAGGACTACGTGCCCGCCGGCCAGAAGGCCGATGAGGTGTACGCGCGCATGCTCAAAAAGCCCGCGGCCGAGCGCCTCAAGCTGCTGCGCAATGCCGAAGGGGCGCCGGGCCAGTTCCTCTGGGCCATTCTGCGCAACAGCTTCCACTACGCCGCCATCCACCTGGAGAGCATTGCCGAAACCGCGCGCGACGTGGATCAGGCCATGCGCTGGGGCTTCGGCATGAAGCAGGGCCCGTTCGAACTCTGGCAGGAAGCCGGCTGGCTGGAAGTGGCCAAGATGGTGCAGGAGGACATTGACGCCGGCAAGGCGCTGTGCAGTGCGCCGCTGCCCAAGTGGGTCTTCGAAGGCCCGGTGGCCGAGGCCGGTGGCGTGCATACGGCGCAGGGCTCCTGGAGCCCGTCGCAGAAGACGTTTGTGGCGCGCCGCGTGCTGCCTGTCTATGAGCGCCAGCTGTTCCCCGAGAAACTGCTGGGCGAGGCCAGCCTGCCCGACTGGCAGACGGCCGGCACCACCATCGCCGAATCCAGGGCCCTGCGCACCTGGACGCTCGATGGCCAGGTCTTGATCGCCAGCATCAAGAACAAGATGCACGCCATCAGTCCCGAGGTCATGGAAGGCCTGATGGAGGCCGTCGACGTGGCCGAGCAGGCCTACCAGGGCATGGTGATCTGGTCGGGCGACGCGCCGTTCAGCGTGGGTGCCGACCTGGAGGCCACCATGCCGGCCTTCGTGGTCGGTGGCGCCGACGCCATCGACAGCATCGAGGCCGAGCTGCAGAACCTGATGCTGCGCATCCGCTACGCCCAGGTGCCGGTGGTCGCCGCCATCCACGGCATGGCGCTGGGCGGTGGTTGCGAGCTGGCCGTGCACTGCGCGCGCCGCGTGGCGCACATGGAAAGCTACATCGGCCTGGTCGAAGTGGGCGTGGGCCTGGTGCCCGGCGCCGGTGGCCTGACCTACATCGCCCGCCGCGCCGCCGAGGCCGCCACGCGCAGCACCGGCAAGGACCTGTTGCCCTTCCTGACCGAAGGCTTCACGGCGGCGGCCATGGCCAAGGTGGGCACCAGCGCCATCGAGTCGCGCCAGCTCGGCTACCTGCTGGACAGCGACCTGATCGTGCCGCACAAGGACGAGCTGCTGTACGTCGCCATCAACGAAGCCAGGGCCATGGCCACCGGCGGCTGGCGCGCGCCTCTGCCGCGCCCCTTCCCGGTGGCCGGGCGCAGCGGCAAGGCGACCATCATGGGTTCGTTGGTCAACATGCAGGGCGGCGGCTTCATCAGCGAGTTCGACCAGCACATCGCCACCCTGATCGCCAACGTGGTCTGCGGCGGCGACGTGGACGCCGGCACGCTGGTGGACGAAGCCTATCTGCTCAAGCTCGAACGCCAGGCGTTCTGCCACCTCATCGCCCATCCCAAGACGCACGAGCGCATCCTGGGCATGCTGAATACCGGCAAGCCGGTGCGCAACTGACGCGGCCCGGAGAACCTTCACCATGAAACAGATTCAAGACGCCTACATCGTCGCCGCCACGCGCACGCCCATCGGGCGCTCGCACAAGGGCTTTTTCCGCAACACCCGCCCCGATGACCTGCTGGCCACTACCCTCAAGGCGGTCATGGCGCAGGCGCCCGGCCTCGATCCCCAGGCGGTGGAAGACGTGATCTGCGGCTGCGCCATCCCCGAGGCGCAACAGGGCCTGAACGTGGCGCGCATCGGCGCCGTGCTGGCGGGCCTGCCCAACAGCGTGGGCGGCATCACCGTCAACCGCTTCTGCGCCTCGGGCCTGTCGGCGGTGCAGATGGCGGCCGACCGCATCCGCGTGGGCGAGGCCGAGGTGATGATCGCCGCGGGCGTGGAGAGCATGAGCATGGTGCCCATGATGGGCAACAGCCCCAGCCTGTCGCCCAGCATCTTCGCGCCCGACAGCGATGTCGGCATTGCCTACGGCATGGGCCTGACGGCCGAGCGCGTGGCGCAGCAGTGGAAGGTCTCGCGCGAGGCGCAGGACGCCTTCGCCGTCGAATCGCACCGGCGCGCGCTGGCAGCGCAGCAGGCGGGCGAATTCGCCGCCGAGATCACCCCCATCGAGGTGACCGACCGCGGACTGGACCTGGCTACCGGCCAGACCACTGCCCGCAGCCGCACCGTCAGCCTGGACGAAGGCGCGCGCGCCGACACCACGCTGGAAGGCCTGGCCAAGCTGCGCACCGTGTTTGCCGCGCGCGGCTCGGTGACGGCCGGCAACAGCAGCCAGACCAGTGACGGCGCGGGCGCGCTGATCCTGGCCAGCGAGGCCGCGGTCAAGCGCTTTGGCCTCACGCCGCTGGCGCGCTTTGTCAGCTACGCCAGCCGCGGCGTGCCGCCCTCCATCATGGGCATCGGCCCCATCGAGGCGATTCCGGCGGCACTGCGCCACGCGGGCCTGAAGCATCAGGACATCGACTGGTTCGAGCTCAACGAGGCCTTTGCCGCGCAGTCGCTCGCCGTGGTCAACACCCTGGGGCTGGACACGGCACGCGTCAACCCCATGGGCGGCGCCATCGCCCTGGGCCACCCGCTGGGCGCCACCGGCGCCATCCGCTCGGCCACCGTGGTGCACGCGCTGCGCCGCAAGCAGCTCAAGTACGGCATGGTCACCATGTGCGTGGGCATGGGCCAGGGCGCGGCGGGCATCTTCGAGCGGGTGTGACCCGGGATTCGAGTGTCGGTTTTGAATCATTCATGCCTGTAGCGCCCGTCCAGTGATCGCCAGCAGCTATGCATTTTGAAGCGAACGACACCGCCCTGACGCCCTTGCGCCTGCATACCCCGCGCGGCGGACAGGTGGCGGCCCAGCTGTTCGAGCCGCCCGCGGTCATGCCGGTGGGCGGGCAGGTCGTCATCGGTCCGGCGATGGGCGTGCCGCAGCGCTTCTATGCCGGCTTCGCCGCCTGGCTGGCCGGGCAGGGCCTGCGCGTGCTCAGCTTCGACTACCGCGGCCAGGGCGCCTCGCTGGCGCTGCTGCCGCACGGGCGGCTGCGCCAGGTCGACGCCACGCTGCACGACTGGCGCGCTGACTACGAAGCCGCCACGCGGCACCTGCATGCACAAGCGCCCGACTTGCCGCTGCTGCTGGTCGGCCACAGCCTGGGCGCCCAGCTGCCGGGCCTGTTCGAGCGCACCGACCACATCGCCGGCCTGCTGGCGGTGGCCGCCGGCAGCGGCTACTGGCGCCAGAACGCCCCGGGCCTGCGCAAGCGCGCGCTCTTCATGTGGCACGGCATGGTGCCGGTGCTGACGCCGCTGTTCGGCTACTTTCCGGGCCGGCGCCTGGGCGCGGTGGGCGACCTGCCGGCCGGCGTGATCCGCCAGTGGCGGCGCTGGTGCCTGCACCCGCAGTACAGCGCGGCCGAAGGGCCGGCCGCGCGCCAGCGCTACGCGGCGGTGCGCTTTCCGATCCACGCGCTGTCGATCACCGACGACGAGATGATGACCTTGCCCGGCACGCAAAGCCTGCTGGCGCTGTATGCCGGCGCGCCGCGCGACATCGAGCGCGTGGCGCCGGCCGACCACGGCCTGCCGCGCATCGGCCACCTGGGCTGGTTTCAGCCGCGCTTCGAGGCCACGCTGTGGCCGCACACGCTGCGGGCGCTGCGCGAGCTGGCCACCACCGGCCGGGGCGGCGAATCGCCCGCCTCCGGCACTGGCGCCTGAGCGACAGCGTCACCGCCGCTGCGTGCTAATGTCGCCCGTTCTCCGCAACCAGCCCCCGCCCCGACCATGACGCGCCCCGCCCTGATGACCCGGCACCCGTTTGACGAAGCCATGGCGCTGGTCCCGCTGGCCGCCAGCACCGAGGAGCGCGGGCCCGAGGCGCCTGGCCACTTCCAGGGCGCGCCGCACCCGGCCTACGCCAACATGGTGGGGCCGTTCGGCGGCATCACGGCGGCGCAGGCGCTGGCGGCGGTGCTGCGGCACCCGGCGCGGCTGGGCGAGCCGGTGGCGCTGACCGTCAACTACGCCGCCGCGCTGATCGACGCGCCGTTTCGCATCGAGGCGCGCCCGGTGCGCACCAATCGCTCCACCCAGCACTGGACCGTGGCCCTGACGCAGACCGATGCGCAAGGCGTCGATGGCGTGATGCTCACCGCCACCTGCGTCACCGCCGCGCGGCGCGCCACCTGGAGCGCGATCGACGCCGACCGGCCCGCGGCGCCCGCGCCGCAGCAGGTGCCGCGCCAGCCCATCCCCAAGCGCGTGCGCTGGATCGAACGCTACGACATGCGCCCGCTGGCCGGCCCCATGCCCATGCAGTGGGACGGCAGCGAGGCCGACAGCCTGACGCGCCTGTGGGTGCGCGACGATCCTCCCCGCCCGCTGGACTTCCCGAGCCTGACGGCGCTGGCCGACGTGTTCTTTCCGCGCGTGTGGCGCCGCCGCGCGCGCATGACGCCGGCCGGCACGGTGTCGATGTCGGTGTACTTCCACGCCGGCGCCGACGAGCTGGCCGCCACCGGCGAAGGCTACCTGCTGGGTCAGGCGCGCGCGCAGTCGTTCTTCAACGGCTTCTTCGACCAGAGCGCCGAGCTGTGGAACGAGGCCGGCCACCTGCTGGCCACCACGCACCAGGTGGTGTACTTCAAGGAATGAGCATGGCGCAACCGGTGGCCCTGGTGGTGGGCGCGGGTGACGCGACCGGCGGCGCCATCGCGCGGCGCTTTGCCGCCGGTGGCTACGTGGCCTGCGTGACCCGGCGTGACGCCGACAAGCTGGCCGCGCTGCGGCAAGCCATCGAGGACGCCGGCGGCCGCTGCCATGCCTTCGGCTCCGACGCGCGCAAGGAAGACGAGGTGGTGGCGCTGGTCGACACCATCGAGCGCGACATCGGCCCGATCGAGGTGCTGGTGTTCAACATCGGCGCCAACGTCCCTTGCAGCGTGCTGGAGGAAAGCGCGCGCAAGTACTTCAAGGTCTGGGAGATGGCCTGCTTCGGCGGCTTCCTGAACGGGCGCGAAGTGGCGCGGCGCATGGTGACGCGCGGGCGCGGCACCATCATCTTCACCGGCGCCACGGCGTCGCTGCGCGGCGGCGCCGGCTTTGCCGCCTTCGCCGGCGCCAAGCACGCGCTGCGCGCCCTGGCCCAGAGCATGGCGCGCGAGCTGGGGCCGCGGGGCATCCACGTGGCGCACTGCGTCATCGACGGCGCCATCGACACGGCCTTCATCCGCGAGCACTTCCCCGAGCGCTACGCCCTCAGGCAGCAGGACGGCATCCTGAAGCCCGACAGCATCGCCGAGGCCTACTGGATGCTGCACCGGCAGCCGCGCGACGCCTGGACGCACGAGCTGGATCTGCGTCCCTACATGGAGAAGTTCTGATGAAGTCCTTCGAATTCTGGTTCGATTTCGGCAGTCCGGCGGCCTACCTGGCGTGGACGCAGATCCCGGCCATCGAGGCCAGCACCGGCGCGCAGGCGCTTTGGCGGCCGATGCTGCTGGGCGGCGTGTTCCAGGCCACCGGCAACCAGTCGCCCGCCGCCGTGCCGGCCAAGGGGCGCTACACCTTCACCGATTTTGACCGCTTTGCCCGCCGCTATGGCGTGCCACTGCGGCACAACCCGCATTTCCCCATCAACACCCTGCTGCCGATGCGCGGTGCCATCGGCCTGCAACGCACGCAGCCCGAGCGCCTTGCCGACTACTGCCGGGCCATGTTCCAGGCCATCTGGGGGGACGCGCGCAACCTGAACGAGCCGGCCGAAGTGGGCGCGGTGCTGGCGGCGGCGGGCTTCGATCCCCAGGCGCTGCTGGCGCTGACCAACGAAGCGCAGACCAAGCAGGCCCTGAAGGACGCCACCGAGGAAGCGGTGCGCCGCGGTGTGTTCGGCGCGCCGACCTTCTTTGTCGGCGAGCAGATGTTCTGGGGCCAGGACCGCATCGATTTTCTCAAGGAAGCACTGCAATGAACGAGATCCTGTCGCAATCCGAAGGCGGCGTGCTGACGCTCACCTTCAACCGCGTCGAGCGCAAGAATTCCATCAACGTCGCCATGTACGACGCGCTGGCCACGGCGCTCGAGCGCGCGGTGGACGACGCCGCCACCCGCGTGCTGCTGATTCAGGGCCACGAGACGGTGTTTTCGGCCGGCAACGACATCGAGGACTTCCTGCGCAACCCGCCGGCCGGCAAGCATTCGCCGGTGTTCCGCTTCCTGCGCGGCATCGCCAGTTTCCCCAAGCCGCTGCTGGCGGCCGTGTGCGGCCCGGCGGTGGGCGTCGGCACCACCCTGCTGTTTCACTGCGACCTGGTCTATGCGGGCGACAACGCGGCGTTCTCCATGCCCTTCGTCAACCTGGGCCTGTGTCCCGAAGCGGCCTCCAGCCTGCTGGTGCCGCGGATGTTCGGCCATCACCGCGCGGCCGAGGCGCTGCTGATGGGCGAGCCCTTCATGGCCGAGGCGGCGCTGGAGGTCGGCCTGGTCAACCGCGTGCTGCCGCCCACCGAGTGCAACGCCTTCGCCCAGCAGCAGGCGCGCAAGCTGGCGGCCAAGCCGCTGGCCAGCCTGGTCACCACCAAGCAGCTGATGAAGGGCGCGCAGCAGGAGGCGGTGCTGCGCCGCATGGACGAGGAGGGCGCGCACTTCGGCCGCATGCTGGGCGAGCCCGCGGCGCGCGAAGCCATGACGGCGTTCATGGAGAAGCGCAAACCTGACTTCAGCCAGCTGTGAGCCCCGCATGAGCCGCCCCCCCGTGGACCAGGCGCCCGTCGTGTTCGAGCCCGAGTTCGCCGACGGCCTGTGCCAGCTGTTCGAGCAGCAGGTGGTTTTCAACCGCGTGATCGGCCTGAAGCTGCTGAACATTGCCCCCGAGGGCGTGCAGGGCCGCATCGAGATGCGCGAGGAGCTGATCGGCCACTTCGGCCACCGCCGCATCCATGGCGGCGTGATCAGCGCCGGTCTGGACGCCATGGGCGGCATCGCGGTGATGGCCGCCATCGGGGCGCGCCACATGGACGAGCCGCCGCGCGAGCGCCTGCAGCGCTTTGGCAAGCTGGGCACCATCGACTTGCGCATCGACTACCTGCGGCCCGGCATTGGCACGCATTTCCTGCTGTCTGGCGAGGTCATGCGCCTGGGCTCGCGCGTGGCCAGCACGCGCATGGCCTTTCATGGCGCCGACGGCAAGCTGCTGGCCACTGGCTCGGCGGCCTACATCGTGTCTTGATAGCTATAAATAATATAGCTGTTGGCGCTTGTCTGGCGGGCGCTGGAAGGTGATTTTTTTCAGATCTCTGGCCGCGGCACCGGGCGCGGCCGGCCAGCGTCGTCGATCGCCACGTAGGTGAGCGTGGCCTCGGTCACCTTGATGTAGCGGCCCTGGGTGGCAAAGCGCTCGGCATACACCTCCACGTTGACGGTGAGCGAGCTGCGGCCGATGCGCTCCATCTTGGCGTAGAAGGACAGGATGTCGCCCACCCGCACCGGTTGCTTGAAGATGAACTGGTTCACCGCCACGGTCGCCATGCGGCCCTGCGCATGGCGCGCGGGCAGCACGGCGCCGGCCAGGTCGACCTGGGCCATCACCCAGCCGCCGAAGATGTCGCCATTGGCGTTGGCGTCGGCCGGCATGGGGATGACCTTCATCACCAGCTCGTGATCGGCCGGTGGTGTCTCGGCCGGGGCCTCGACCGGGTTCTCGTTGGGGCGGCGCAGATGGCCGGTGACCGTGCTGGACAAATGGGACATGGGCAGAATCGACGGCGTTGGCTTGTTGATGTCAGGATTCTGAACCATGCGCGGCGGCGGTGAGCGTTCCCTACCCTTTTCTTCCAGCGCGGCGCCGGGCGGCCAGCGCTCGGACTGGCGCACGCTGCGCCGCCTGCTGCCCTACCTGTGGCAGTACAAGGGCCGGGTGCTGGCGGCCATCGCCTTCATGGTGGGCGCCAAGCTCGCCAATGTGGGCGTGCCACTGCTGCTCAAGCAACTGGTCGATGCCATGACGCTGCCCGCCGGCAGCACGACGGCCCTGCTGGTCGTGCCCGTGGGCCTGCTGCTGGCCTATGGCGTGCTGCGCCTGATGAATTCGGTGTTCAACGAGCTGCGCGAGCTGGTGTTCGCCAAGGCCACGCATGGCGCGGCGCGCGCCATTGCGCTCAAGACCTTCGAGCACCTGCACGGCCTGTCGCTGCGCTTTCACCTGGAGCGCCAGACCGGCGGCATGACGCGCGACATCGAGCGCGGCGTGCGCGGCATCGAGTCGCTGGTGTCCTTCGCCCTCTTCAACCTGGCGGCCACGCTGGTCGAGGTGCTGCTGGTGCTGTACATCCTGGCCAGCCGCTTCGACGCCTGGTTCGCCGTCATCACGCTCACGGCGCTGGCGCTGTATATCGCCTTCACCGTGGGGCTGACGCAGTGGCGCATACAGTTCCGGCGCCAGGCCAACCAGTTCGACTCGGCCGCGCACAGCAAGGCCATCGATTCGCTGCTGAACTACGAGACCGTCAAGTACTTCAACAACGAAGCCTTCGAGGCGCGCCGCTACGACGAGAGCCTGGAGCAGTTGCGCCGCGCCCAGCTCAAGAGCCGCAGCACGCTGGGCATGCTCAACGCGGGCCAGCAGCTGATCATCGCCGTCGGCCTCGTGGCCATGCTCTGGCGTGCGACCGAGGGCGTGGCTGCCGGGCGCATGACGCTGGGCGACCTGGTCATGGTCAACGCCTTCATGATCCAGATCTACATTCCGCTCAACTTCCTGGGCGTGATCTACCGCGAAATCAAGCAGAACCTGGTCGACCTGGACAAGATGTTCACGCTGATGGACAAGGAGCAGGAGGTGGCCGACGCGCCCGGCGCCCAGGCGCTGCACACCAATGGCCCGGTGGACGTGCGCTTTGACGACGTGCATTTCGCCTACGAGCCGGCGCGGCCGATCCTGCGCGGCGTCAGCTTCGAGATCCCGGCCGGGCGGACGGTGGCGGTGGTCGGTCCCTCGGGCGCGGGCAAGTCCACGCTGGCGCGGCTGCTGTACCGCTTCTACGACGTCGGCGGGGCGCCGTCATCCGCGGCCGGTGGCGGCCGCATCCTGATCGCCGGTCAGGACATCCGCCGCGTCACCCAGGCCAGCGTGCGCCGCGCCATCGGCATCGTGCCGCAGGACACGGTGCTGTTCAACGACACCGTGGCCTACAACATCCGCTATGGCCGCACCGACGCCAGCGACACCGAGGTGGAGCAGGCCGCGCGCGCCGCCCACATTCACGACTTCATCGTCGGCACGCCGGCCGGCTACGCCACCATGGTGGGCGAGCGCGGCCTGAAGCTGTCCGGCGGCGAAAAGCAGCGCGTGGCCATCGCCCGCACGCTGCTGAAGGATCCGCCGATCCTGATCTTCGACGAGGCCACCAGCGCCCTCGATTCGGCGGGCGAGCGCGCCATCCAGGCCGAGCTGAAAAGCGCCGCGCGCGGCAAGACCACGCTGGTGATCGCGCACCGCCTGTCGACCGTGGTGGATGCGCACGAGATCCTGGTGATGGACGGCGGCCAGATCGTCGAGCGCGGCACGCACCTGCAACTGCTGGCCGCGCGCGGCCGCTATGCCCACATGTGGGCGTTGCAGCAGAGCGCCGAGCCCCCGGCGGCGTCGGCGTCGCTCGACGCCGTGCCCGCCTGACCGGCGACCCGCCACGGGCCACGTGACTGAGGGTTAGTCCGTAGCCCCGCATCCGTAGAATGCGTTGAGAGGATCTCGCCCCGATGGCGGGAACCCCTTGTTTACTCGCTGAAAGGAACCGGAATGAAAAAGCAGCTCTTGACCCTGACGGTGCTGGCCCTGGCGGCCGGCACGGTGTTTGCCCAGGCCACCGACACGCTGGCCAAGATCAAGGACCGCGGAACCGTCAACCTGGGCGTGCGCGATTCCTCCGGCCTGGCCTTCACGGTGGGCGGCGGCAAGTACGTCGGTTTTCACACCGAGATGGCCGAGCGCATCGTCGACGACCTCGGCAAGAGCCTGGGCAAGCCGCTCAAGATCAACTACCAGGTGATCACCTCGCAGAACCGCATCCCGCTGATCCAGAACGGCACCATTGATTTTGAATGCGGCTCGACCACCAACAACCTGGCACGCCAGAAGGACGTGGACTTCGCGTTCACCACCTATGTGGAGGAAGTGCGCATGGCCGTCAAGGCCAACTCCGGCATCAAGGGCATTACCGACCTGAAGGGCAAGACGGTGGCCACCACCACCGGCACCACCAGCGTGCAGACGCTGCGCAAGAACAAGCGTGCCGAAGGTCTGGACTTCAAGGAGGTGACGGGCAAGGACCACGCCGACAGCTTCCTGCTGCTGGAAGCCGGCCGCGCCGACGCCTTCGTGATGGACGGCTCCATCCTGGCGGCCAACATCGCGCGCGCCAAGAACCCCAAGGACTTCGCCATCGTCGGCGAGACGCTGAGCGTGGAGCCGATCGCCTGCATGCTGCCCAAGGGTGATGCCAAGCTGAAGAAGGCGATCGACGACTCCATCGTGCGCCAGATCAAGGACGGCTCCCTGGCCAAGCTGTACGACAGGTGGTTCATGCAGCCGATCCCGCCCAACAACGTGACGCTGAACATGCCGGCGTCGGACAGCACCAAGGCCGCCTGGGCCAACCCCAATGACAAGCCGATGGAGGACTACGCGGTCAAGTAAGCCCAAGCGGTCCGCTTGAGGCTCCACCCGAAACGCCCACTTGTCCGCAGGTGGGCGTTTGTGGTTATATGAGGCCCCGAGCGCCCGCGCTCAGGCCAAGGAGGGATGCAATGGCTATGGATTGGTCGGTGTTCTGCAAGGACACCCTGACCGGCGAGGTGATGCCCGGCTGTTTCGGCAGCGGGCAGGACATCACCTACCTCAACTGGCTGTTTTCGGCCTGGGGCTGGACGGTGGCGGTGTCGCTGACGGCCCTGGTCGTGGCGCTGGTGGCGGGCTCCGTGGTGGGCGTGATCCGCACGCTGCCCGACAAGCCGGGGCTGGTGCGCCTGGGCAACGCCTGGGTCGAGCTGTTTCGCAACATCCCGCTGCTGGTGCAGATCTTCCTGTGGTACTTCGTGGTGCCGGCGCTGATACCGCCCATGAAGGACTTTCCGCCCTTCATCCTGGTGGTGCTGGCGCTCGGGTTGTTCACCTCGGCGCGCATCGCCGAGCAGGTGCGCGCGGGCATCCAGGCGCTGCCCAAGGGCCAGCGCTACGCCGGCATGGCGCTGGGCCTGACCACGCCGCAGTACTACCGCTACGTGCTGCTGCCCATGGCCTACCGCATCATCATTCCGCCGCTCACCAGCGAGTCGATGAACATCTTCAAGAACTCGGCGGTGGCGTTCGCGGTCTCGATCCCCGAGCTGACGCAGTACGCGCTGCAGGTGGGCGAGGAAACCGCCCGTCCGATCGAGGTCTACATCGCGGTGACGATCCTCTACGCGGCGTCGGCGCTGATCATCAATCGGATTTTCGCCGTCATCGAAAAGCGCGCCCGCGTGCCCGGCTTCGTGGTCGCCGGCACCGGGGCGGGGGGGCACTGACATGCTGAACCTCGACTTTTCGATCTTCACCTGGTCGCTGGTCCAGAACTTCATCGTCAAGGGCTTCATCTTCAGCCTGACGCTGACGGCGATCGCCACCCTGGGCGGCGTGTTCTTCGGCACGCTGCTGGCGCTGATGCGGCTGTCGGGCCAGAAGTGGCTGGATCTGCCGGCGGCGTTCTACGTCAACGCGATGCGCTCGGTGCCGCTGGTGATGGTGATCCTGTGGTTCTTCCTGCTGGTGCCGCTGATCATCGGCCAGCCGATCGGGGCCGAATACTCGGCCGTCATCACCTTCATCGCCTTCGAGGCCGCCTACTTCAGCGAGATCATGCGCGCCGGCATCCAGTCCATCCCGCGCGGGCAGGTGTTTGCCGGCCAGGCGCTGGGCATGACCTATGGCCAGAACATGAAGCTGGTGATCCTGCCGCAGGCGTTTCGCAACATGCTGCCGGTGCTGCTGACGCAGACCATCATTCTGTTCCAGGACACCTCGCTGGTGTATGCCATCGGCGCCTACGACCTGCTCAAGGGTTTCGAGACTGCGGGCAAGAACTTCGGCCGTCCGATCGAGATGTACCTGCTGGCGGCGGTGGTCTATTTCATCATCAGTTTCTCGCTCTCGTCGGTGGTCAAGCGCATCCACCGCAAGATCGCCATCATTCGCTGAAGGAGCCGTATCCATGTCCGAACCCATGATCCAGGTGAAGAACGTCTCCAAGTGGTACGGCCCGGTGCAGGTGCTGCACGACTGCTCGGTCAACATCAACAAGGGCGACGTGGTGGTGGTGTGCGGGCCCTCGGGCTCGGGCAAGTCCACCCTCATCAAGACCATCAATGCGCTGGAGCCGGTGCAAAAGGGCGAGATCGCCGTCAACGGCATCAAGGTGACCGACCCGGCCACCGACCTGCCCAAGCTGCGAAGCCAGGTCGGCATGGTGTTCCAGCACTTCGAGCTGTTCCCTCACCTGTCGGTGACCGAGAACCTGACGCTGGCGCAAGTCAAGGTGCTGGGCCGCAGCCCCGACGAGGCCAAGGCGCGCGGCCTGAAGATGCTGGATCGCGTGGGCCTGATGGCGCACAAGGACAAGTTCCCCGGCCAGCTGTCGGGCGGACAGCAGCAGCGCGTGGCCATCGCGCGCGCGCTGTCGATGGACCCCACCGTGATGCTGTTCGACGAACCCACGTCGGCGCTCGACCCCGAGATGGTGGGCGAGGTGCTGGACGTCATGGTCACGCTGGCCAAGGAAGGCATGACCATGATGGTGGTCACGCACGAGATGGGCTTTGCGCGCAAGGTGGCCAATCGCGTGATCTTCATCGACGTCGGTGGCCACATCCTGGAGGACTGCTCCAAGGAGGAGTTCTTCGGCCACCCCGAGAACCGCCAGCCGCGTACCAAGGACTTCCTGAGCAAGATCCTGCAGCACTGACCATGATGCCCCCAGGGCCCAGGGGCAAATGAAAAAGGCGGGTGAGGATCTCATCCGCCTTTTCAGTTTCATGCGCCCGCGCCAGCGGGCGCGTCATGCGTCACTGCTTGCGCGCGGCGATCGCCTTTTCGGCCATGTTCACCAGATCGGCGCCGATCTGGCCCTTCCACTTGGTGTAGACCGGGCGCGTGGCCTTGACGAAGGCCTCGCGCTCGGCGGGCGTCAGCTGCACGATGTTCACGCCCAGCGCGGCGATGTCCTTGAGCAGCGGCTGGCCCGGTTCGGCCAGGCCCTTGCGGGCGATGGCGATCTCTTCCTTGCCGGCCTCGATGGCGGCCTGGCGCACGGCCTCGCGGTCGGCGGGCGTCCAGCTGTTCCAGATGTCCTTGTTGACCACGAACACCAGCGGGTCGGCCACATAGCCCCACATGGTGACGTTCTTCTGGCCCACGTTGTGCAGCTTGGCCGCGGTGAAGATGCTCATCGGGTTTTCCTGTCCGTCCACGGCGCCGCTGGCAAAGGCGGGCTGGGCGTCGGCCCAGGTCATCTGCGTGGGGTTGGCGCCCAGGGCGGTGAAGGTGTCCAGGAACAGCGGTGAGCCGACCACGCGGATCTTCAGCCCCTTCAGGTCGGCCGGCGCGCGCACCGGGTGCTTGGAGTTGGTCAGCTCGCGGTAGCCGTTCTCGCCCCAGGCCAGGGGCACCACGCCGGCCTTGTCGAGGATCTTGAACATCTCCTTGCCCACCTCGCCCTGCGTCAGGGCGTCGATGGCGGCGTAGTCGGGCATCAGGAAGGGCAGCGAGAACAGGTTGAGCTGCTTGACCTGCGGCGACCAGTTGATGGTGGAGCCGATGGCCATGTCGATCACGCCCTGGCGCAGCGCGGAGAACTCGCGCGTCTGGTCGCCC
>ERZ778021.2447-NODE-2447-length-16479-cov-5.041646_pt1 | contig 16479 bp, 14 predicted proteins | sample MGYA00375751_ERZ778021 | MGnify/ENA primary metagenome ERZ778021 (study PRJEB29350, sample SAMN05389814) | bioreactor metagenome | isolation source: Thiocyanate stock bioreactor | place: South Africa: University of Cape Town | collected 2013-08-29 ... | reverse complement strand
CCGCCTCGACGAGAAGCGGCGCGCCGGCCAGCCGGCCGAGCAGACGCACACCACCCGCATGGTGCCCAAGCGGGTCGAGGAACTGGAGGGCGGCTCGCTCTACTGGGTGATCAAGGGCTCGGTCCAGTGCCGGCAGCGGCTGCTCGGCATCCGCCCCTTCACCGACGGCGAGGGCATCTCGCGTTGCCACCTCGTGCTGGAGCCGCAGGTGGTGCGCACCGACTGGCAGCCGCGCCGCGCCTTCCAGGGCTGGCGCTACCTCACGGCCAAGGACGCCCCGCGCGACCTGCCGGCCGGCGCCGACGTCGCGGCACTCCCGCCCAACCTGCGCCGCGACCTGGCCGAGCTCGGCCTGCTCTGAGCGGCCGGCCGGCCCGGCCGCCGACCTTTCCTTCCCCCGTCATACGCCCGTCACGATAACCATCGCGCTTTACCAAACCGGGACGCGCGCGGCGGCCGATACGCGATTTGAATTGATCGCGCTTGAAAAACGCGCCATTCTTTCAACGGGGTAGGGAGTGTGGGTACCATGTACTTCTCCGGCGTAAACGGTCACGCGGACGCGAAGCCGCGCAGAACCGCCCATGTCATCGTATGCGGCAACGAGAAGGGCGGCTCGGGCAAGTCCACCACGGCGATGCACATCGCGGTCGCGCTGCTCAAATCCGGCTACAGCGTCGCCACCGTCGATCTCGACGGCCGCCAGCTCTCGCTCACCCGCTATGTCGAGAACCGCAAGCGCTGGGCCCGCACCGCCCGCCTGCAGCTCGAGGTGCCGCGCCATTTCCACGTACCGCCGGCCAACCGCGACACCGTCGCCGACACCGAGAGCGAGGAGTTCCGGCAGTTGACCGAGGGCCTCGGCGAGATCGAGGACAATCACGATTTCGTCGTCATCGACACGCCCGGCTCCGACACTTTCCTGAACCGCATGGCCCACCGCATCGCCGACACGCTGGTGACGCCGATGAACGACAGCTTCGTCGATTTCGACGTGCTGGCCCGCATCGACCCGGTGAGCCACGAGATCCTCGAGGTCTCGCAATATGCGTCCGCCGTGCGCGAGGCGCGCCGCCAGCGCCGCCAGACCGACAACTCGATCCTCGACTGGATCGTGGTGCGCAACCGCATGGCCAGCATCACCTCGCGCAACGAGCAGAAGATCGATTCCTGCCTGCGCAACCTGTCGGCCCAGCTCGGCTTCCGGCTTGCCGACGGCATCTCCGAGCGCGTCGTCTTCCGCGAGTTCTTCCCGATCGGGCTGACCGCGCTCGACGATTTCGAGGAGCATGTGCTCGGCACCAAGCCGACCTTGTCGCACCTGGCCGCCCGCCAGGAGATCCGCCAGCTCCTGACGGCGCTCAGGCTGCCCACCGACGAGGTCGGCCGCAAGCGCGCCTTCCTGCGCCAGCGCTATGCCGAGGCGATCAGCCGGCCGATCGCCATGCCCGACATCTTCGTCAGTTGACGGCACGCGCTTCCCGACGCGGCCGGCGCACGATGCGCCCTGCCCTTCGGCGCGCCGCCGGGCCGCGCGCCTAGCCGGATGCTCGCCGTCTTCGAAAGCGTCCTGCCGATCTTCCTGATCATCGTGCTCGGCAGCCTGCTGCGCCGCACGCCGCTGATGGACGCCGCCGGCTGGCTCGGGCTGGAGAAGGCGAGCTACTGGCTGCTCTACCCCGCCTTGCTCGTCTCGACGCTGATGCATGCCGACTTCTCCGGCCTGCGGCTCGACGCCATCCTGGTCGCGCTGCTCGCCGGCGTCGGGCTGCTGGCGGCGCTCGTGCTCGCCACCTGGCCGCTGTGGCGGCGCGCCGGCACCTTCACGCCGGCGGAGTTCTCCTCGGTCTTCCAGACCGCCGTGCGCTGGAACAGCTTCGTCGCGCTCGCCGTCGCCCAGAGCGCCTTCCCGCCCGCCGCGGTGACCATCGTGGCGCTGGTAATGGCCGTCATCGTCGTGCCGATCAACATCGCCTCGGTGGCGGTCGTGGCCCGCTTCGGCAACGGCCGGGCGGACTGGCCGGACGTGCTGCGCAAGATGGCGGCCAATCCGCTGATTCTCGCCGTCGTCGCCGGCCTGCTGCTGCGGCTGGTGCCGGGCGGCATCTACGGCCCGGCCGACAGCGCCATGAGGCTGGTCGGGCAGGCCGCGATCGGCATGGGCCTGATCTCGATCGGCGCCGGCCTGCGTCCCGGCGACGTGCTCAGGCCGCGGCTCGCCATCTGGTGGCCCGTCGGGCTCAAGATCGTGGTCATGCCGGCCCTCATCGGCGGCCTCGCCTGGGCGCTCGGCGTGCGTGGGCCCGACCTCGTCTATCTGGTGCTGTGCGGCTCCGTGCCGACCGCCATGAACGGCTACATGCTGGCGCGCCAGCTCGGCGGCGACGCCGAGTTCTACGCCGCCGTCACCACGCTGCAGACCGCGCTCGCGGTGGTGACCATGCCGGCCGCGCTCGCCTGGGCGGCTCAGCTCGCTTCCGGGTAGAGCGTGTCGACGATGGCGCGCGCGTCGTGGCGCGCCGGCAGCATGCCGTAGGTGCTGCGCCACTGGCCGGCGAGCCGCGTCTCGATGAAGGCGTCGGCGATGCGCCCCGCCCCCAGCCGCCGCAGCTCGGCGGCCGCGGCCGCCAGCGCGAGCTGCTCGGTCAGAATGCGCGCCGAGCCCTCGTCGGCGAGCGATACCTGCACCGCCGCCCGCAGCACCTTGGCGGTGCCCTTGCCGGCCGGGCCAAGGTCACGCTGGATCGCGTCGACGACGCGCTCGAACAGCTCCGGCGCACGCTTCAGCACGCGCAGCACGTCGAGCGCCATGACGTTTCCCGAGCCTTCCCAGATCGCGTTGACCGGCACCTCGCGATAGTAGCGCGCCAGCGGCGCCTCCTCGACGTAGCCGTTGCCGCCGAGGCACTCCATCGCCTCGTAGACCAGCCCCGGCGCGACCTTGCAGACCCAGTACTTGACCACCGGCGTCATCGCCCGCGCGAAGGCCGCGCTGTCGCCCTCGTCGGCCGCCTCGTCGAAGGCGCGCGCCAGCCGGAACGCCAGCGCCGTGGCGCCGGCCACCTCCAGCGCGAGGTCGGCCAGCACCCGCGTCATCAGCGGCTGGTCGACCAGCTTCGCCCCGAACACGGAGCGGTGGCGCGTGTGGTGCACGGCCTCGGCCACCGCCGCGCGCATGACGCCCGACGTGCCGAGCGCGCAGTCGAGCCGCGTCAGCGTCACCATGTCCATGATGGTCTTCACGCCCTGCCCCGGCTCGCCGACCATCTCGGCCAGCACGCCGTCGAACTCCACCTCCGAGGAGGCGTTGGAGCGGTTGCCGAGCTTCTCCTTGAGCCGCTGGAACTCCAGCCCGTTGTTGGTGCCGTCCGACAGGATGCGCGGCACCAGGAAGCACGACAGGCCCTCGGCCGCCTGCGCCAGCATCAGGAAGGCATCGCACATCGGCGCCGACATGAACCATTTGTGGCCGGTCAGCTTCCAGAAGCCGTTGCCGGTGCGCTCGGCGCGGCTGGTGTTGGCGCGCACGTCGGTGCCGCCCTGCTTCTCGGTCATGCCCATGCCGAGCGTCAGCCCGGTCTTGTCGGCCGGCGCCTTGTGCGAGGGGTCGTATTTGCGGCTGATGACGCGCGGCGCCCATTCGCGGAACAGCGTCGGGCTCGCCATCACCGCCGCCAGCGAGGCGTTGGTCATGGTGATCGGGCACAGATGCCCCGTCTCCAGTTCCGACATCAGGTAGTAACGCGCGCCCCGCGCCTGGTGGCGCATGCCGGTCTCGGTGTTGGTGTTCTCCCACACCGAGGCGTGCAGCCCCATCGCCACGGAGCGGCGCATCAGCGCGTGATAGGCCGGGTGGAACTCGACCTGGTCGACGCGCCGGCCCTGCCGGTCGAACGTCCTCAGCTTCGGCGTCTCGGTGTTGGCGATCCGCGCGAGGTCCTGCGCCTCCGCCGTGCGCACGAAGCGTCCGAGCTGGTCGAGATCCTTGCGGACCGGCTCCGAAAAGCCCTCCGAGAGCTGGGACAGCAGCGGGTCGCTGCGCCAGGCGTTGGTGCCCGTCAGCGGCGGCGGCTGGTTCGTCACCTCATGCGTCAATCGCGGCCCTCCCCGAGGCTCGTGTCGCGCCGATTGTGCCGCATCGCGCTTAACAAATACAGCGCCGCGCCGCCGCACCCGATTTCCGGGGAGAACGCTCCGCAGGCGGTCCCGCGCGCTTGCCGCGCTGCGGCACGCAGCCTATAGCAGCGCCTTGTGATGACGGACGCCTCATCCTTCCCGCTTTTCCCCCACCGCCATCTGCTTGGCATCCAGGGCCTTTCCCCTTCCGACATCGAGCTGCTTCTCGCCCGCGCCGACGCGGCCGTCGCCATCTCGCGGCAATCGGAGAAGAAGACCTCGACACTGCGCGGCCGCACCCAGATCAACCTCTTCTACGAGGCCTCGACCCGCACCCAGTCCTCCTTCGAGCTGGCGGGCAAGCGGCTCGGCGCCGACGTCATGAACATGTCGGTCGCCTCCTCCTCGGTGAAGAAGGGCGAGACCCTCATCGACACGGCCATGACGCTCAACGCCATGCGGCCGGACATCCTCGTCATCCGCCATTCCTCGGCCGGCGCCGCGGCGCTGCTGGCGCAGAAGGTCGGCTGCTCGGTTGTGAACGCCGGCGACGGCGCGCACGAGCACCCCACCCAGGCGCTGCTCGACGCGCTGACGATCCGCCGCGCCAAGGGCGAGATCGGCCGGCTCACGGTGGCGATCTGCGGCGACGTGCTGCATTCGCGCGTCGCCCGCTCCAACATCGTGCTGCTCAACGCGCTCGGCGCGGCCGTGCGCGTCGTCGGCCCCTCGACGCTGATGCCGTCGGGCATCGCGAAGATGGGCGTCGAAGTCTTCACCTCGATGGAGGACGGGCTGAAGGGCGCCGACGTCGTCATGATGCTGCGCCTCCAGCGCGAGCGCATGGCCGGCTCCTTCGTGCCCTCGACGCGCGAATATTTCCGCTATTTCGGCCTCGACGCCGAGAAGCTGAAGGCGGCCGCCGACGGCGCGCTCGTCATGCATCCCGGCCCGATGAACCGCGGCGTCGAGATCTCGTCGGCCGTGGCCGACGGCCCGCAGAGCGTCATCCAGGAGCAGGTCGAGATGGGCGTCGCCGTCCGCATGGCCGTCATGGAAGCGCTGCTCGACCCACGCCGGAACGAGGGGCGCGAGCCATGAAGACCACCGTCTTCGACAACGCCCGCATCGTCGACCCCTCGCGCGGCATCGACGAGGTCGGCACCGTCGTCGTCGACAAGGGCCGCATCGCCGCTGCCGGCGCCTCGGCCCGCAACCAGGGCGCGCCGGGCGGCGCCGAGGTGGTCGACTGCCGCGGCATGGCCCTCATCCCCGGCCTCATCGATTCGCGCGTCTTCGTCGGCGAGCCGGGCGCCGAGCATCGCGAGACGATCGCCTCGGCCAGCGCGGCGGCGGCCGCCGGCGGCGTCACCTCGATCGTCATGATGCCCGACACCGACCCGGTGATCGACGACGTGGCGCTGGTCGAGTTCGTGCTGCGCGCCGCGCGCGACACCGCCGCCGTCAACATCCATCCGGCCGCCGCCGTCACCAAGGGCCTCGCCGGCCAGGAGCTGACCGAGTTCGGCCTGCTTCGGCAGGCCGGCGCCGTCGCCTTCACCGAAGGCCGCCACACGATCCGCAGCGCGCTCGTCATGCGCCGCGCGCTCACCTATGCGCGCGATTTCGGCGCGACCATCGCCCACGAGACGCAGGACGCAGACCTCGCCGCCGGCGGGGTGATGAACGAGGGCCTCTATGCGAGCTGGCTCGGCCTGTCCGGCATCCCGCGCGAGGCCGAGCTGATCCCGCTGGAGCGCGATCTCGCGCTCGCGCGGCTGACCGGCGGCGCCTACCACGCCGCCAAGGTCTCGACCGCCCTCTCGGCCGCCGCGATCGCCCGCGCCAAAGCCGACGGCGCCAAGGTGACGGCCGGCGTGTCGATCAACAGCCTCGCGCTGAACGAGATGGACGTCGGGCAGTATCGCACCTTCTTCCGCCTGTCGCCGCCGCTGCGCGCCGAGGAGGACCGGCTGGCCATGGTCGAGGCGCTGCGCGACGGCACGATCGACGTGATCGTGTCCTCGCACGACCCGCAGGACGTCGATACCAAGCGCCTGCCCTTCGCCGACGCGGCGATCGGCGCGATCGGACTCGAGACGCTGCTCGCCGTGGCGCTGCGCCTGCACCACAACGGCGACGTGCCGCTGATGCGGCTGGTCGAGGCGCTGTCCACCGCGCCGGCGAAACTCTACGGCCTTCCCGGCGGCACGCTCGCCCCCGGCGCGCCGGCCGACCTCGCGCTGGTCGATCTCGACGAGCCGTGGATCGTCAGCGAGGACGCCATCCGCTCGCGCTCCAAGAACACCTGCTTCGAGGGCGCCCGCCTCCAGGGCCGCGTCAAGCGCACCATGGTCGCCGGCCGCACCGTGTTTTCGGCGTAGCGCCGCCCTGCCCTCGTTCGCTGCGGAGTGAAATACCCCCACCCCCGTCCCCTCCCCACAAGGGGGAGGGAGACCCTGATCCTGCGCTGCATGGCGCGAGTTTCGACGTTCCATTCAAGAGACGATGGCGGCGTCTCCCTCCCCCTTGTGGGGAGGGGACAGGGGTGGGGGTAGCGGCCGCGCGATTTCCGCAGGCGATTGCCCTGCCATGAGGTGGAGAAGACCGCTATTCTCCACGCCGCCGCGGATGATATGGGTGGATCGGGAGGGAGATACACGACATGGCATTCTACTGGCCGCTGCTGGCCGCGCTCGTCTTCGGCTACGTTCTCGGCTCGATCCCCTTCGGCCTGCTGCTCACCCGCGCCGCCGGGCTGGGCGACGTGCGCCAGATCGGCTCCGGCAACATCGGCGCCACCAACGTGCTGCGCACCGGCAACAAGGGGCTCGCCGCCGCCACCCTCCTGCTCGACATGCTGAAGGGCACGGCCGCCGTGCTGGTCGCCGGCCTGTGGGGGCCGGACCTCGGCCTGCTCGCCGGCCTCGGCGCCTTCCTCGGCCACCTCTTTCCCGTCTGGCTCGGCTTCAGGGGCGGAAAGGGCGTCGCCACCTATCTCGGCGTGCTCGCCGCCTTCTCCTGGCAGGTCGCGCTGATCTTCGCCGCCGTCTGGCTCCTCGTCGCGCTGGCCACCCGCTACTCCTCGCTCTCGGCGCTGCTGGCGACGGTCGCGGCCCCGCTCGCCATGTGGTTCGTCTACGGCTCGGGCGACCGCGCCGTGCTGCTCGCGCTGATGACGCTGCTCGTCTTCTGGAAGCACCGCGCCAATATCTCGCGGCTGATCGCCGGCACCGAATCGAGGATCGGGGCGGCAAAATGACCGGCGCGCCGGTCGGCAGGCACCAGCTCTCCGACCGCCAGCGGCTCGCCTGGCTTCGCCTGATCCGCACCGACAATGTCGGCCCGCAGACTTTTCGCGACCTCATAAATCGTTTCGGCTCGGCGGAAGCCGCGCTCGATGCGCTGCCGGAGCTCGCCCGCCGCGGCGCCGGCCGCGAGGCGCTGCGCCCCTTCCCCGCCGACGCGGCGCAAGCCGAGATGGAGACGGCGGCGCGCTTCGGCGCCCGCTTCGTCGCGGTCGGCGAGGCCGATTACCCGCCGCTGCTGCGCCGCGTCGCCGGCCCGCCGCCGCTGCTCGCGGTCAAGGGCGACGCCTCCGTGCTCGCTTTGCCCGCCGTCTCGATCGTCGGCGCCCGCAACGCCTCGCTCGCCGGCATCAAGATGGCCCGCACGCTGGCGCGCGACATTGGCCGCGAGGGCTACGCCATCGTCTCCGGCCTGGCGCGCGGCATCGACGCCGCCGCCCATACCGGCAGCCTCGACACCGGGACGATTGCCGCGCTCGCCGGCGGGCTCGACAGGCCCTACCCGCCCGAGAACCTGCCGCTCTGCGCCGAGATCGCCGAGCGCGGCGCGCTGGTCTCGGAGATGCCGTTCGGCTGGGAGCCACGCGCCCGCGACTTTCCGCGCCGCAACCGGCTGATCGCCGGCCTCGGCCTCGGCCTGATCGTCGTTGAGGCGGCCGTCCGCTCCGGCTCGCTCATCAGCGCGCGGCTGGCCGGCGAGGCTGGGCGGCTCGTCTTCGCTGTCCCCGGCTCGCCGCTCGACCCGCGCGCGGCCGGCGCCAACGGCCTGCTCAAGCAGGGCGCCACCCTCGTCACCGAGGCGCGCGACGTGCTCGACGCGCTGGCGCCGCTCGCCGGGCTGCGCGCGCAGGGGCCGGACACGTTCGAGGAGCCGCCCGACTTCTCCGCCGCGCCGCCGCCGGCCGACGACGACCGCGCCCGCATCGTCGAATGCCTCGGCCCGACGCCCGTCGGCGTCGACGAGATCATCCGCCACACCGGGCTGCACCCGGCACAGGTGTTCATGGTGCTCTTGGAGCTCGACCTCGCGGGCCGGCTGGAGCGCCATTCAGGCGGCGCTGTTTCGCTTCTGGTTGGCGAGATGTGAGCGCTCGTCCAGCCGCACCGGCCGCTCGCCGCGCAGGATGTCGCTGGCTTCCAGATAGGCCATCTCGATCAGGTAGGCGAGCATGTCCGCCCGCTCCGCCTCGGCCATCTCGCGCAATTGCCCGAGCATCGAGCGCAGATATTCGAGGCTCTCGGCCCGTCTGCGGCTGACGTGATGCGGCGGCGCGGCGCGGTTCATCTGGCTGGCGCTCCCTCGGTCTTTCCCGATTCCCGCATTGCGTGTATTGACGATTGTCACACGCATTGGTCGTAGATCAGCCTAGTTAAAATTGTATTTTCCCTCATTCAAGCAACCTAAAGTTGTAATCGCCAGGGCCATAAGCATGACGTCGCCCTTGACCGGCTGCGAAAGCGCCGCCATGTGACGGGCTCGGTTCAAATGCGGCAACAGGCGTCGAGCGAACGAAAGACGCCATGAGGGGTATCGTCCGAGATGGACGTCGTCATCGTCGAGTCACCGGCCAAGGCCAAGACAATCAACAAATATCTGGGGCGGAACTACAAGGTTCTGGCCTCGTTCGGCCATGTCCGCGACCTGCCGGCCAAGGACGGCTCGGTGCGTCCCGACGAGGATTTCGCCATGTCGTGGGCGGTCGATTCGGCCTCCGCGAAGCGGCTGGCCGACATCTCCAAGGCAATGAAGGACGCCGACGGGCTGATTCTCGCGACCGACCCCGACCGCGAGGGCGAGGCGATTTCCTGGCACGTGCTGGAGATCCTCCGCCAGAAGAAGGCGGTGAAGGGCCAGCCGGTCAAGCGCGTCGTCTTCAACGCCATCACCAAGCAGGCCGTGCTCGACGCGATGGCGCATCCGCGCGACATCGACGCCGACCTGGTCGACGCCTACCTCGCCCGCCGCGCGCTCGACTATCTCGTCGGCTTCACCCTGTCGCCGGTGCTGTGGCGCAAGCTGCCGGGCGCCCGCTCCGCCGGCCGCGTCCAGTCCGTTGCGCTCAGGCTCGTCTGCGACCGCGAGGCCGAGATCGAGCGCTTCGTGCGCGAGGAATACTGGCAGATCGCCGCCACGCTGCTGACGCCGCGCACCGAGAGCTTCGAGGCCCGCCTGACCGGCTTCGAGGGCAAGCGGCTCCAGAAGCTCGACATCAAGAACGAGGCGCAGGCTTCCGACATCAAGGCGATGCTGGAAGGCGCCACCTTCCGCGCCCGCTCGGTCGAGGCCAAGCCGACCAAACGCAATCCCGGCCCGCCCTTCACCACGTCCACCCTGCAGCAGGCCGCCTCCTCGCGGCTCGGCTTCTCGGCCAACCGCACCATGCAGGTGGCGCAGCGGCTCTACGAAGGCGTCGACGTCGGCGGCGAGACGGTCGGCCTCATCACCTATATGCGAACCGACGGCGTGCAGATGGCGCCGGAGGCGATCGCGGCCGCCCGCGACGCGATCGGCAAGGAGTTCGGCGCCCGCTACCTGCCGGAGAAGCCGCGCTACTATTCGACCAAGGCCAAGAACGCGCAGGAGGCTCACGAGGCCATCCGCCCGACCGACTTCTTCCGCACTCCGGCCTCGGTGCGCGCCCATCTCGATGCCGACCAGTTCCGCCTCTACGAGATGGTCTGGAAGCGCGCCATCGCCAGCCAGATGAACGCCGCCGAGATCGAGCGCACCACGGTCGAGATCGACGCCGTCAACGGCGCCCGCCGCGCCGAGCTGCGCGCGGTCGGCTCGGTCGTGCGCTTCGACGGCTTCATCGCTGCCTACACAGACCAGAAGGAGGACGACGCCGAGGACGAGGATGGCAAGCGCCTCCCCGAGATCCGCGAAGGCGAGGCCCTGCAGCGCGAGGCGGTCGTCGCCACCCAGCACTCGACCGAGCCGCCGCCGCGCTACACCGAGGCGACCCTCATCAAGAAGATGGAGGAGCTCGGCATCGGCCGGCCGTCGACCTATGCCGCGACGCTGAAGACGCTGGAGGACCGCGAATACGTGGTCATCGACAAGCGCCGGCTGATCCCGCATTCGCGCGGCCGCCTCGTCACAGCCTTCCTGGAGAATTTCTTCGACAAATATGTCGAATACGACTTCACGGCCGACCTCGAGGAGCGGCTGGACGAGATCTCCGACGGCAAGCTCGACTGGAAGGAAGTGCTGCGCGACTTCTGGAAGGACTTTTCCGCCCATGTCGAGGAGACGCGCGAACTGCGCGTCTCCGACGTGCTCGACGCGCTCAACGAGGAGCTGGCGCCGCTGGTGTTCCCCGCGCGGGAAGACGGCTCCGACCCGCGGGTGTGCCCGCGCTGCGGCACGGGAAAGCTGTCGCTCAAGCTCGGCAGGAACGGCGCCTTCGTCGGCTGCTCGAACTATCCCGAATGCGGCTACACCCGCCAGTTCGGGGCCGAGGCCGGCGACGGCGCGGACGGCGAGACCGCCGACCGCCCGCTCGGCAAGGACCCTTACACCTCCGAGGAGATCGTGCTGAAGAGCGGCCGCTTCGGCCCCTATGTCCAGCGCGGCGAGGGCAAGGAGGCCAAGCGCGCCAGCCTGCCCAAGGGCTGGAAGCCCGAGGAGATGGACCACGAGAAGGCGCTGGCGCTTCTGTCGCTGCCACGCGACGTCGGCAAGCACCCCGAGACCGGCAAGATGATCTCGGCCGGCATCGGCCGCTACGGCCCCTTCGTGCTGCACGACGGCACCTACGCCAACCTCGATTCGGTCGAGGACGTGTTCTCGATCGGCTTGAACCGCGCCGTCACCGTCATCGCCGAGAAGAAGAACCGCTTCGCCAAGGGCGGGTCGGGCCGCGCCGCGCCCGCCGCGCTCAAGGATCTCGGCGAGCATCCCGACGGCGGCAAGATCACGGTCCGCGACGGCCGCTACGGGCCCTACGTCAACTGGGGCAAGGTCAACGCGACGCTACCCAAGGGCACCGACCCGCAGTCGATTGAGCTGGACAAGGCGCTGGAGCTGATCGCCGCCAAGGCCGGCAGCGCCAAGGGCGGCGGCCGCAAGGCCCCTGCCCGCGGCGCGAAGAAGAGCGCGCCGAAGAAGGCGGCGGGCAAGAAGCCGGCCGCCAAGTCGAAGAGCGGGGACTAGCGGCTTGGCGCGGCGCATCAGCGGCACGCGGACGGGCGGCAGGCCTGGCAAGGCGCCGCCCCGCTCCGACGCCGGCGGCGCGCCCGACTACCGCCCCTCGCGCGACGAGATCGTCCGCTACATCACCGAGAATCCCGGCGAGGCGGGCAAGCGCGAGCTGGCCCGCGCCTTCAACCTGAAAGGCGCCGATCGCGTCTGGCTGAAGGACGAGCTGCGCGCGCTCGCTGAGGAAGGGCTGATCGAGAAGCGCGGCAAGCGCATCGCGCGCGCCGGCCGCCTGCCCCCGGTGGTGGTGCTCGACATCTTCTCGCGCGACGCCTCGGGCATGCTGATCGCCCGCCCCGCCGAGCAGCGCGACGACAATGGCGGCACGCCGCTCGTGCTGGTGAAGCCGAGCCGCGGCGGCCCCGCCCCCGGCATCGGCGACCGTGTGCTGGCGCGCGTCTTCGCCAGCGGCGAGGAGACCGGCCCGGCCTACACCGCGCGGGTGATGAAGCTGATCGAGAAGAAGCGCGAGACCGTCCTCGGCGTCTTCCGCAAGCTGCAGGACGGCTCCTTCCGCATCGAGCCGGTCGAGCGCACGCAGCCCGAGCTGATCGTCGATCCCGAGTTCGCCGGCGGCGCGAAGCCCGGCGACCTGGTCGAGGTCGAGCCGGCCAGGATCGGCCGCTACGGCCTGCCGCGCGGCAAGGTCACGACCGTCGTCGGCTCGCTCGACAGCGAGAAGGCGGTGTCGCTGATCGCCATCCACGCCCACGAGATCCCGCACGTCTTCCCGCAGGAGGTGCTGGACGAGGCCGCCGCCGCCAGGCCCGTGCCGATGGGCAGCCGCGAGGACTGGCGCGCCGTGCCGCTGGTCACCATCGACCCCGCCGACGCCAAGGACCATGACGACGCCGTCTTCGCCGAGCCGGACACGGACGAGGCCAATGTCGGCGGCATCGTCGCCTATGTCGCGATCGCCGACGTCGCGGCCTATGTGCGGTCCGGCTCGGCCATGGACCGCGAGGCGCTGAAGCGCGGCAACTCCGTCTATTTCCCCGACCGCGTCGTGCCGATGCTGCCCGAGCGCATCTCCAACGACCTGTGCTCGCTGCGCGAGGACGAGGACCGGCCGGCCATGGCCGTGCGCATGGTGTTTTCCTCAGACGGCCGCAAGCTGCGCCACTCCTTCCACCGCGTGATGATGCGGAGCCGCGCCAAGCTCGCCTACCCGCAGGCGCAGGCCGCGATCGACGGCGCGCCGGACGACAGGACGGCGCCGATCCTCAATACGGTGCTGAAGCCGCTGTGGGACGGCTATGCTGTGCTCAAGCGCGGCCGGCAGGCGCGCGAGCCGCTGGAGCTCGACCTGCCCGAGCGCAAGATCCTGCTCAAGCCCGACGGCACTGTCGACCGCGTCGTCGTGCCCGAGCGCCTCGACGCCCACAAGCTGATCGAGGAGTTCATGATCCAGGCCAACGTCTGCGCGGCCGAGACGCTGGAGGCGAGGCACCAGCCGCTCGTCTACCGCGTCCACGACGCGCCCTCGCTCGCCAAGCAGGAATCGCTGCGCGAGTTCCTCAAGACGCTCGGCCTGTCGCTCGCCCACGGCGCCCAGCTCAAGCCGGACCAGTTCAACAGCATACTGGCCAAGGTCGAGGGCACCGACGAGCAGGAACTGGTCAACGAGGTGGTGCTGCGCTCGCAGAGCCAGGCGGTCTACTCGCCCGAGAATCTCGGCCATTTCGGCCTGAATCTGCGCCGCTACGCCCACTTCACCTCGCCGATCCGCCGCTATCCCGACCTGATCGTCCATCGCGGGCTGATCGCCGCGCTGCATCTCGGCCCCGACGGGCTGACCCGCGGCGAGGAGGAGCGGCTGGAGGAGATCGCGGCGCTCGTCTCCGGCACCGAGCGCCGCGCCATGGCGGCCGAGCGCGACACGATCGACCGCCTCGTCGCGCAGCATCTGGCCGGCCAGGTCGGTCAGACCTTCGAGGCGCGGATTTCGGGCGTCACCAAATCGGGACTTTTTGTCCAATTGCCGCAGTTCGGCACGGATGGCTTTGTGCCGGTGTCATCGCTCGGTGACGACTACTATATATACGACGAGACGGCGCGCGCGCTGGTGGGCGAGCGCACCGGAAAGGGTTACCGCCTCGCCGACCGCGTCGAGGTGAGCCTCGTGGAGATCGCCCCGATGGCGGGGGCCATGCGCTTCGAGATGGTGTCGGAGCCGCGGCCCATGCCCGTCGCGGTCCGCTCCTTCCACAAGGGCAAGCGCAGATCGGCGCGCGAAGGCGCCAGGAAAGGCCGCGCGCCAGGCCGCGGCAGGAGACGATGATGACGGAACAGGTTTTCGGCGGGCCCCGCAGGGCCGAGCGTCCGGTCATGCAGGCCATGTGGCGCGGCTTCCTCGGGCGCTGCCCGCATTGCGGCAAGGGCCGCCTGTTCCGCGCCTTCCTGAAGCCCGTGGACGCCTGCGAGGTCTGCGGCGAGGAGATGAAGCACCACCGCGCCGACGATCTGCCGGCCTATCTGGTGGTGATGATCGTCGGCCACGTCGTGGTCGGCGCCTTCCTCGGCGCCGAGATGATGTTCAAGCTCTCGACCTGGCAGCATCTGGCGATCTGGGGGCCGCTGACGCTGGTCATGGCGCTCGCCCTGCTGCAGCCGGTCAAGGGTGCCGTTGTGGGCCTGCAATGGGCCCTTTACATGCACGGCTTCGGCGGCAACGATGACTTCATCGAGACTCATCCCGAGCTCTAGAGCATTTCCAGCAAAAGTGCGAAGCGGTTTTGCGTCCGGAAATGCGGTTGAAACAAGAGGATAGAGCGGTTCTGCTGACTCCGTGAAGGCCAGAACCGCTCTAGCGCCTGAAGCCGAGCGACCCTTGAAAGACACGCCCGAAACGATGGCGGGGCTGACCCGCGCCGAGATCGACCGCGTCGAGAACAAGGATTTCGCGCTCGGCGCCGGGCCCAAGCGGCCGCGCGACGCCGCCACCCTTATCCTGCTCGACCGCTCCGGCGGCACGCCCCGCGTGCTGATCGGCCGCCGCCATCGCGGCCATGCCTTCATGCCCGGCAAGTTCGTCTTCCCCGGCGGCCGCACCGACCCGGCCGACAGCCGCATCCCCGTTGCCGAGGGCCTGCACCCCAAGGAGGAGGCCAAGCTGACCGGCGACGGCTCGCGCGCCTCCTCCGTGCGCGCCCGTGCCATCGCGCTGTCGGCGCTGCGCGAGACCTACGAGGAGGCCGGCCTGCTGATCGGCCGCAAGGGCGCGTTCGCCTCGCAGAAGCCCGGCTGGGACGGCTTCGCCGCCAACGGCGTGCGCCCCTCGCTGGCGCCGCTGCGCTACATCGCCCGCGCCATCACCCCGCCCGGACGCATCCGCCGCTTCGACACGCGCTTCCTCGCCGCCTGGCGCGACGACGTCGCCGTGGCCCTGCCGGAGGGCGGCCCGACGCAGGAGCTCGAGGAGCTGATCTGGCTGCCGGTCGCCGAGGCCAAGCAGGCCGACATCCCGACCATCACCAAGTCGATCCTGGCAACGCTGGAGAAGCGGCTGGCCGAAGACCCGCATCTCGACCCGGGCGGCCCGGTCGGCTTCTACCGCATGCGCCACAACCGCTTCCTGTTCGACTATTTCTGACGGAGCCTCGATGGGTCCGGTCGCTCCGACCGAAGCAGGCGCCGGCGCAGCGGCCGCACGCTGGCGGTCGGCGGCGGCCGCGATCGCCGCCATCAGCGTGGTCGGCATCGCCATCGGCCTGGGCATGCCGCTGCTCAGCATCATCCTCGAGCAGCGCGGCTACTCGGCCAGCCTGATCGGGCTCAACTCGGCGGTGGCCGGCATCGTCTCGATCGCCGCAGCCCCCTTCGCGGTGCCGCTCGCCGCGCGGCTCGGCGTGGCGCGCACGATGCTCGCCATGATCGCGGCCGGCGGCGTCTCGTTCCTCGGCTTCTACTTCGTGCAGTCCTTCGTGCTGTGGTTCGCGCTGCGCGCCGTGCTCCACATGGCGCTGACGGGGCTCTTCATCCTGTCGGAGTTCTGGATCATCAGCCCCGCCCCGCCGCAGCGCCGCGGCCTGCTGCTCGGCGTCTACACGACCTGCCTCTCGCTCGGCTTCGCGCTCGGCCCGCTGCTGCTCGCCCGCATCGGCAGCGCCGGCTTCGCCCCCTTCGGCACGGCCTTCGCGCTGGTCGCGCTGGCCGCCGTCCCCGTGCTGGGGGCGCGGCGCGAGAGCCCTGCCCTGACGACGTCCGGCGAGGTGCGCGGCGCCTCCTTCCTGCGCTACGTCTTCCTGGTGCCGGCGGCCACCGCCGCCGTGCTGGTCTACGGCGCGGTCGAGACCGGCGGCTTCGCGCTGTTTCCCGTCTACGGCACCCGCATCGGCTATTCCGAGGCAGACACCGCGCTGCTGCTCACCATGATCGGCCTCGGCAACGTGCTGTTCCAGATCCCGATCGGCATGGCGAGCGACCGCGTCGCCGACCGCCGCAGGCTGCTGCTCGCCTGCGCCGCGGTCGGCATCGCCGGCATGGTCCTGCTGCCGGTCGTGCAGGCGAGCTGGTGGGCGGCGGCCGTCCTGCTCTTCGTCTGGGGCGGCGTGGTCGCCGGCCTGTACACGGTGGGCTTCGCCCATCTCGGGACGCGGCTCACCGGCGCGGACCTCGCCATGGCCAACGCGGCCTTCGTCTTCTGCTACGGCATCGGCATGCTCGCCGGCCCGCAGGCGATCGGGCTGGGCATGGACGCGTTCGGGCCCGACGGCTTCGCCTGGACGCTGGCGCTGTTCTTCGGCCTCTACATCGCGCTGGGGGTCTGGCGGCTCGCCCGCGGCGCACGCCGGGCTTGACTTTCGCCAGCCGGTCTTTATGTGTCGCGACACCTTTCCGCGACCCGGCCCACCC